>Ga0210394_10008859_pt1 | contig 10257 bp, 5 predicted proteins | sample IncBWC12MmetaG_FD_160121 | JGI IMG/M metagenome (GOLD analysis project Ga0210394, IMG submission 160121) | Forest soil microbial communities from Barre Woods Harvard Forest LTER site, Petersham, Massachusetts, United States - Inc-BW-C-12-M | ecosystem: Environmental > Terrestrial > Soil >...
CGGAACGATCTCAGGCTGAGGGCCAGACGGAGGCCAAGCCCGACGTGGCAGCTTTGCTTGCCGCCGAGGAGGCACATCTTTCGGGCTTATTCGGGCGGATCGTGGAATTTTACGGGCGGATGCTGAGGAGAGTACTGCACCATCCATGGATCCTGGTGGCAAGCTCACTGGTGATCGTGGTTTTGTCCTACGGTAGCTACCGGTTACTCGGCACCGACCTGCTGCCCGACATGGATGAAGGCGGATTTATTCTGGATTACCACACGCCCGCCGGCAGCTCGCTGACGGAGTCTGATCGGATTCTTCAGCATATCGAACAGATTTTAAAGGCAACGCCCGAGGTGGAAACCGTTTCGCGGCGAACGGGACTGGAACTCGGGAATGTCGCGGTCACCGAAGTAAACCGTGGGGACTTCACCGTGAAACTGAAGAAAAAGCGCAGCCGCGACATCGACGAGATCATGAACGACGTCCGTGGCCAGGTCGAAGGAAGCGAGCCGGCCGCGAAGGTGGAGTTTGTGCAAGTGCTGCAGGACATGATTGGCGACCTGACCAACGCGCCCCAGCCCATTGTCATCAAATTGTTTTCCCAGGACCCGGCTCTGCTGGCGAAAGCTTCGCCGCTTGTCTCGGAAGCCATTCAAAAAGTGCCCGGCGTGGTAGATGTGCTCGATGGCATTGAGGATAGCATTAGCGGGCCAGCGGTAACATTCCAGGTGAATCCTGTGGCGGCAGCGCGCGCGGGTTTCACGCCCGAAGAAGTGGGCGTGGATGCGGCGGCGATTCTTGAGGGCGCGCCGGCGGCGACTCCCATGGTAGTGAACGACCGGGTCTATCCAATCCGAGTGCGCTTTCCCGACGCGAATCGCGCCTCGCTGGAGAGCATGAACAATACGCTGCTGACCAGCGCTACGGGAAAGTCCGCTACGCTGGGGTCGCTAGCGGTGATGGCGTCCGATCCGGGGCAGGTCGAGATCCGGCGGGAAAATCTACAAAGATTGGTTGAGGTAACCGGGCGCCTGGAAGGCGTCGACCTAGGGAAGGGAATCGTGCGGGTGCAAAAGGCGGTGAACGACTTGCACTTGCCGCCGGCGATCCGCATCGAGTACGGCGGCACCTACGAGGAACAGCAGAGTTCCTTTCGCGATCTCACGCTCGTGCTGGTGCTGGCGCTGCTGTTCCTGTTTATCGTGTTGCTGTTCGAGTTTCGAACATTTTCGGCGCCAATGGCGATTCTTGCTTCGGCGCTACTTTCCACCTTTGGGACTTTCTTTGCCTTGCTGATCACGAAGACCACCTTTAACGTGGCGTCGTTCATGGGCATGATCATGGTAGTCGGAATCGTGGCGAAGAACGGTATCTTGTTGCTCGACGCAGAGAACCGTTTTCGCGCGCTGGGCGCTCCACTGGAAGAGGCGCTCGTGCAAGCGGGGCGCCGAAGGTTGCGGCCCATCGCCATGACCGCGCTCGCAACCGTGGCCGGAATGCTGCCGCTGGCCTTTGCCATCGGTGCGGGTTCGCAGATGCTACAGCCGCTGGCCATCGCGGTCATCGGCGGACTTCTGAGCTCGATGGTCCTATCGCTGATCTTCACGCCGGCAATCCAGTTTTTCCTGCAATCGAGAAGGACCGCGACGCTGTAGAAGAAACCCCGCAGTAACACTCGATTTACACGACGTTCATAAGCCGTGACCTAGAATCCGCTGGGGAAATATCCATGAATGTTTTGGTCGTAGAAGATGATGAGGAGATGGCGGAGCTATTGGTGCGCGGTCTGCGGGAGGAATCCCACGAAGTGGATCTGGCGCGTGACGGCAGAGCCGCTCTAACACTTTCCAATAACAGCGCTTTCGACGTCATCCTGCTCGATGTCATGCTGCCCGGGATGGACGGTCTGGAGGTCGCGAAAAAGTTACGCTTGCGCCGCGAGCAGGTGCCGGTGCTCATGCTCACTGCGCGCGATGCACTTTCCGACATTGTCAAAGGTCTTGACGCCGGAGCGGATGATTACATGACAAAACCGTTCTCTTTCGTCGAGCTTCTCGCACGTGTTCGGGCTTTGGGTCGGCGGCGCGCGGACAGGCCGAGAAACGTGTTGGAAGTCGAAGACGTGGTCCTGGACACCACGACCTACCGCACCTTTCGTGCGGGCCACGAGATCCACTTGTCGCTGACGGAGTTTCGCCTTCTCGAACTGCTCATCCGGAACCGCGGTGCGGTTGTGTCGCGCCACGCGATACTGGAGACGCTCTGGGGCAGCCGGCGCGACGTCGGAGAGAACACCATTGATGCGTTCATCCGCTTGTTGAGAAGGAAATTAGACGACGGGACCCGGGCGAAACTCATTCACACGCATCGCGGATTCGGATATTCCGTTGGGGTATTGAACTGAACTTCAATCTCCCAATCCGCGCACGCCTCACAGCGTTGTACTGCGTCGTTCTCGCTTTGTCGTTCGCCGCCTTCTTCTGGATCAGTGATATCGGCTTCCAGCGCAGCATTGAAGCCACCGTCGATGATGCCTCGCGGACGAATCTCGAGACCATACAGCGGCTCCTGGCGCGCAGAGCAAGCGTGGGCGACGACAAGCTTCCACACGAGCTCGCGGAACTTTCGGATTTATGGGCCAACGGCGCGCTTTTTGAAGTAGCGGACGCCAGCGGAAACTGGATTTTCCGCTCTCCGCGCTTCGCACTTGCTCGCCCTGCTTTGCCCGTCATTCACAATTCGGGCGTTGCATTCTTCACAACCAATCTTGATTTCCTGCAGTATCGCATCGCGCTCCAGCACGTGCAGGCGGCCGGCAAGACGTATGAAATCCACGCCGCGGTTCCTACCGAGCCGTTCGATCAAGCATTGGATCATTTCCGGCTGATCGAAAAAGAAGCTTTGCCTCTGTTGGTTTTGCTGGCTTCGCTACTGGGCTACTGGTTGAGCGGATGGTCCCTGGCTCCTGTTAAGCGCATCATCGAGACCGCCGAGTCCATTGGCGCGCGCAATCTATCGCGCCGCCTGGACGTCCCCAAGGCCCGCGATGAATTGCGGCACTTGACAGAAACCCTCAACGCCATGCTCGCGCGCATCGAGAGTTCAGTGAACCGCATCACGCAGTTCACGGCAGACGCGTCCCACGATCTGCGCACGCCGGTGGCCGTAATCCGGGCCACCGCGGAGATCACATTGAGAAGGCGGCGAACCGACGGGGATTACCGCAACGCTCTGTCCAAGATTTTGGAGACCTCTGTGGGGACCTCTGAGCTACTGGAGAATCTCCTGACCCTGGCGAGAGCCGACGCCAGTGCAGCTGCCATGACCATGCAGCTGGTCGATCTCGGGAAGTACGTATGTAAGGCAAGAGATCGCGCCGCCGTTCTGTCCGCCGACAAGCCGCTCCACGTTACGGTTCGGACGCCGGCTGAGCCGGTATGGGCCAAAGCGGACGCCATCGCGATCGACAGGCTGCTCCTAATTCTGGTAGACAACGCCGTGAAGTACACCCCGCCGGGTGGCTACTGCGAGATCGAACTATCGCGGGACCAAGCGCGAGCCGTGATTACCGTCCGAGATACCGGCATCGGAATTTCCGAAACGGATCTTCCGTCGATTTTTGAGCGCTTCGTGCGCGCAGACCGCACGCGTTCCCGCGAAACCCCTGGGGCTGGTTTGGGTTTGGCCATAGCCCGTTGGATCACAGAAGTGCATGGCGGCACCATTGTCGTGGAAAGTAAGGTAGGGGTGGGGTCTGTCTTCCGCGTGAGTCTTCCCGTTTTGCACGAATCGCACAACACTAATGATGTGAATGAGATGCAAGTGGAAGTTCCCCGAATCTGAAAGTTTTTCACCCTTATTTTAACCATTCCTTCGTCTTCATTCATTGTCCGTTCGCAGTGTCCGGGCTAAATACCCACCAACGAATAAGCTCTATATAAACGGCATTTTCCCGTCGACGTGCGATTTCAAAACAGTTTTCTCGGAAGCGGAGGGGTCCTTCATGATCTTAAGAAGCATAAAGAGCAAGATTCTCGCGGTTGTTTTCGCCATGGTCTTGAACACCATCGTCGTTACCGCGACCTTCGCCCAGGGTGGCAAGGGAATAGTTACCGGTCGAGTGACAGACAGCTCGGATTCCATTCTCCAAGCCGCGCAAATTGTGCTGCAACCAAAGGGTGTTACCGCTGCTTCCGACGCTCAGGGCCAATTCTTCGTCAACGACCTTGATCCCGGTGACTACACCGTCACCATCACCTACCTTGGCTTCGCGCCCTTCACCAAAACCGTGACCGTTGTTGGCGGTCAAGCGGTAAACGTCGACGCCAAGTTGACGCCCTCCTCGCAGAGCGAGCAGGTCCTCGTCACCGCGGACCGCGCAGCGGGTGAAGCGGAGGAAATCAATCGTCAGCGCACTGCAGACAACGTCGTGCAGGTGCTCACCTCCGACGTGATCCGCAGCTTACCCAACGCGAATATGGCTGATGCCCTCGGCCGCCTGCCAAGCGTCACCCTGGAGCGCGACGAAGGTGAAGGTAAGTACGTGCAGGTTCGCGGCACGGAGCCACGCCTTACCAACCTCACCATCAATGGCATCAACGTTCCTTCACCCGAAAATAACGCGCGCCAGATCAAGCTCGATGCCATCCCCGCAGACATCGTCGAGTCCGTCGAGATCAACAAGACCCTGCAAGCGAATATGGACGCAGACGGCATCGGCGGTTCCGTGAACCTGGTCACCAAAACCGCTGGGGAGCGTCCAACAATCGCCCTGAGTGGGATGGGTGGCTATACCCCGATCGTGAACGGACGAGGCCTCGTCGAGACCACCGGCACCATCGGTCAGCGTTTCGGCGAAAAGAAGCGCCTCGGCGCCTTGGTCGGCTTCTCGTATGACTGGAACGGCCGCGGAATCGATGACATCGAACCCGTTCCGGACGTCGCCACCAGTCTTCCCGGAAATCCACGCTGGTTCGATAGCATCGACCAACGCGAGTATCGGTACTATCGCAGCCGTTGGGGCATAGCGGGCAGCACCGACTACAAACTCGGCGAAGGTTCCAACGTCTACTTTCGAGGGTTCTATTCCGACTTCAAAAACTACGGCGACCGCTGGGTCTACTCGCTGAACGACAACTCGCAACTCGTAAATCCAGGATTTACTCTACTCAACGATCCTAACGGAGTAGGCAGTGGGAGCCCAACCTACAACCCGCCGACATTCAACACTTCGATTCGGCTTCCTGACTACGCGATTGCCAGCTTTGTACTCGGCGGCAAACACGTGCGCACATCAACCTGGTACGCCTGGGATGTTTCGGTTTCCCGATCGCGCCAGCTAGGAGAAAACGACCCAACCGCGACCTTCGGCACCAGCCTCGCCACTAGCAACTGTCAATATGACCCTGCGGCCAATCCATCGGTCTACCGCCCACAGTGGTCGCAACCTTGCTACACGGAAGCCCACAATCCTTCGAATTTTTCTTTAACCGACATCAACGGCGCCGCTGTCGGCCTGACCGCGCAATTAAATCTTCAGTTTACCGGCGCAATGGCCAAGAGCTATCACCTGGGTGGGCGTTTAGCCACCTTCGAATTTGGAGGTAGGTTCCGCAACGCGCACAAGTTTGATAACTCGTTTACGCCCGACTACCAGGTGCCCTCGGGTACTATCCTTCTCCCGATGAACCAATTTCCGAGCGTCCTATCCAATAGCAGCTACTATGGCGGGTCGTATCCATTGGGCCCCAATCCGGGCTACCGGGACGTCTTGGCGGCCTTCAACGCCACCATGCCCGGCGCCCTTTCGACCGCCAACCATCCTCCTACAGGCAACAACTACGACCTGATCGAAAAGGTCTCGGCCGGCTATCTGATGAACACGATCGACTTCAACAGCCGTATCCGCTTCATAGCGGGTGTGCGCTTCGAGGGCACCAATCTCGATACTTCGGGTCCTACTTTCGACTCGAACGGGAACTTCATCGGCGACACCAAGTCGAACGGTTCGTATGTCAAGGTGTTGCCGAGCGCCTCCGTCCGTTTCGGTATCACGAATAATACGGATGTGCGCGTAATTTACGGCCGCGGCCTCTCACGCCCCAACCCGTCGGACATCGCTCAAGCGGTGACCTTCACGTTAGGGCCGCCAAACACCGCGACGCTGGGCAATCCTAATCTGAAAGCCGAAACCGCCCAGAATTTTGACGTTCTGTTGGAGCATTACCTCAATCCGTTCGGAGAGATACAGATCGGCTATTTTTACAAGAACCTCACCGATCCCATCGTGGATCAAGAGTTCAACAAGACTTTTCAGCCCACATCTTCGGCACCTTTGGATCTCTACAGAGTCTCGCAACCCATAAACGCGGGAAGTGGCTGGGTAAGCGGTTTTGAAGCTGCTTATCTCCAACACTTTTCGTTCATGCCCGGCATTCTGAAGGGCCTGGGCTTCTCGGCCAACTATGGCTACACCGCATCGCAAGCGAGCGGTTTGCCGGGGCGCTCGGATAAACCGAGGCTGGTACGTTCTGCGCCGAACACCTGGAACATCAGCCCGACCTACGATCGTGGTCGCGTCTCCATTCGTGTCGGTTTGTCCTACAACCAAGCCAATATCTTCCAGTACCAATATCACGACGGCACGCCCACAATCGACGGCACTCCCTCGACCCCAACACCTGGCGGCATCAAGGGGCCCGATAGCGACGTCTATCTTTATTCTCACCTTGAAATCGATGCGCAAGGCAGCATTCGCTTGGCGCACGGCCTGACGTTTGTCGCTTACGGGCTCAATCTCAACAACGAAGTTTTCGGCTTTTACCAGGGCAGCACCCAATACATGATCCAGCGCGAATACTATAAGCCTACGTATGCTGCGGGCTTCCGCTGGTCGCCCGCGCACGAAAAATAGCCGTGTTTTGAGTTCGGGTCGCGGAGACGAGCGACTCGCCAGGCCGGAGCAGCACCACCCCAGTTCTCGATGCTCCGGCCATTCTTCCCGGCGGTTTGTCTTATTGTTCTGAACTTAGTCAAGACAGACTCGATTGACGCGAGTTCTGTCTGGCCCAGGACGCGGCGAATCGAGTCCTAAGCGCGAAAGAGAAGATGAAGAAAGTTCCGACTACAATCCTATTCCTCTGCTTGGTTCTGCTGGGTGGCCTACGGGGGGGCGGTGCGAAATCGCCGCTCCCGTCCGCGCAAAACGACCAATCAGCGATTCTGGTCGGCGCGGGCGACATCGCCGACTGCAGAGATCTCGCGGGCGCCGAGGCCACCGCCAAGCTGCTCGAAAAAATCCCAGGCACCGTCATGGCTGTCGGAGACCTCGCTTATCCCGACGGCACCCAGGAGAACTTCGCGTGTTATGACCGTACGTGGGGCCGCGTAAAATCGCGTACCCGGCCATCGCCCGGCAATCACGAATTCCACACGCAAGGCGCGACGTACTACTTCTCTTACTTTAGGGAAGCGGCCGGAGATCCCAAGGCCGGCTACTACAGCTACGAACTCGGCTCTTGGCACGTCATCGTTCTCAACAGCGAGTGCGTCGACATCGGCGGCTGCGACGCGGGCTCCGCCGAAGAAAACTGGCTCCGCGCCGACCTAGCCACGCACCCTGTCGCGTGTACGTTGGCCTACTTTCACAAGCCCCTGTTCAGTTCGGGTGGTGCGCACGGCGACGACCCCGAGATCATACCGATCTGGCAGGCTTTGTACGACGCGAACGCGGACGTGGTGGTGGGCGGGCACGATCACGACTACGAACGATTTGCGCCACAGACACCTCTGGCGAAGCCGGATGCCGCGCGCGGGATTCGCGAATTTGTTGTGGGCACGGGTGGAAAGAGTCACCGTCCCTTTGCCCCGCCTCACGCCAACAGCGAAGTCCGCAATGCCGACACCTTCGGCGTGTTGAAACTGACCTTGCGGCCCGGAGCCTATGATTGGCAATTCATTCCCGAAGCGGGCAAGACCTTCACCGATTCAGGCACCGGGAGTTGTCATTGATCTAGGGCCCCTCACTGTAGCCGCGGTCTCCGAGACGGCGGGGTTCAGATCATCCAGGGGCTAACGCATCACGATGTACCCGGTTGACCGTTTCAGTTCAGCGTTCGCCGATTCAATTGCGACGGAGGAAAAAAATGCAACGCGGAAAAATCATCCTGGCAGCAGTGCTCGCACTCGCAACTCTAGGCGCGAACTCTACGGGCTATCACGTATTCAAAAAGGTCGCGCTGCCCGGCGCCGGCGGCTGGGACTACCTCACCGTGGATGAGGCGGCGCGCAGGCTATACGTTTCTCACGCGACGCAAGTCGTCGTCCTCGATGCCGACTCGTTGGAGATCGTGGGAAAGATCTCCGATTTGTCGGGAGTTCACGGCATCGCAGTAGCCCCGGAGTTTGGTTACGGCTATGTCACTGCCGGGCAAATGGATGCTGTGGTGGTTTTCGATCTCAAAACCCTTGCAAAGGTCGGCGAGATCAAGGTCGGGAAGAAGCCCGACGCGATTGTCTACGACCCGTCCACGAAACGCGTGGTAGCGATGAACGGCGACAGCGGAAGCGCCACGGTGATTGAAGCGGCGGAAAATAGGGCCATAAAAACGTTGGATCTCGGGGGCGGACCGGAATTCACGGTCGCGGACGGAAAGGGCAACGTTTTCGTCAACCTCGAAGACCGAAGTGAGCTCCTACGGGTTGATACCAGAAGGGTCGAGGTGATGAATCGCTGGCCGGTCGCTCCCTGCAAAGCTCCTTCGAGCCTTGCGTTTGACGCCGAGAATCGCCGCCTCTTCCTGGGTTGCCGCAGCAAGGTAATGGCGGTGCTCGATGCCGACAACGGCAAAGTGATCGCCACCTATCCCATCGGGGACCATGTGGACGCTTCGGCCTTCGACCCTGCCGCAAAAGTCGTCTTCAATTCCACCGGCGACGGAAACGTTTTCGCTTTCCATCAAGACTCCGCCGACAAATACACCGCTTTGGATGTGATCCCGACGGTACAGGGCTCGAAGACGATGACGCTGGATCGCAAGACGCAACGCCTGTTCGTGCCCGCGCGCGAAAACGACGCCATCTCATTGTGGGTCCTGCAGCGCTGACCCCCGTCGGTTGTGAAACGCAGCCGCGACCAAGTAGCATCCTAAGAGCTACCCGCGTTTCCACGGTGCGGGCTTCCCTGGGAGGCACCGACTCATTGAGCGGCATTGTCGGAATGTTCCGCCAAGACGGCGCGCCGGTCGATCCGCGGCTCCTGCAAGCGCTCACCGATACCATGTCGTATTGCGGGCCTGACGCGAGCGGAATCTGGCACCACGGCGAAGTTGGCCTCGGGCACACGCTGCTGCAGACATCGTCGGAGCTAGCCCGAGAGCGGCAGCAGGCCAGCATTGACGATCGGCTGTGGCTGACCGCTGACGCGCGACTCGATCAGCGAGCTGCGTTGATCCGAGAGCTCAGGGGTTCGGGTGGCGAAGTTGGCGAGTCCACGCCCGATTCCGAATTGATCCTGAGAAGTTATGCCGCTTGGGGTGCGAACTGCGTCGACCATCTTCGCGGGGATTTCGTGTTCGCCATTTGGGACGCGCCCAATGAGTTGCTGTTCTGCGCCCGCGATCACTTCGGCGTCAAACCGTTCTACTACGCGCAATTGAAGAATCTCTTTCTGTTCAGCAACACCCTCAATTGCGTAAGAGCCCATCCCGATGTTTCCGGCGAACTCAACGATTCCGCCATCGCCGACTTCTTGCTGTTCGGGCTGAACTATAACGAAGCTACGACCACGTTTCACGATGTCCAGCGACTGCCCCCCGCTCACTGCATGACCGTGTCGCGCGGCGGCGTGGAGTTGAGGAAATACTGGGCGCCACCTACGAACGGACGCATCCGCTACCGCCGCGACGCGGAATACCTAGAACATTTCCAGACTCTGCTGCAATTCGCCGTGAACGACCGCCTGCGCACCGATCACGCCGGCATCCTTCTCAGCGGCGGACTGGATTCAACGTCCCTCGCCGCAACCGCGAGGGAAATCTCCGCGAACAACGGCGGCATTCCTCACATCCACACCTACACCGCGGTCTACGAATCGCTGATTCCCGATCGCGAAATAGATTTCGCCGGGGACGCGGCAAGATTTCTCGGCCTTGCAAACCGCCGCATCGCCATGGACGACTTGCGTCCGTTTGTGTGGCCAGACGATCCCGACTGCAGGCTGCCCGAGCCGCCGGACAATCCATTCTTCAGCGCGCCATTCCATCAGTTCAA
>Ga0210394_10008860_pt1 | contig 10256 bp, 8 predicted proteins | sample IncBWC12MmetaG_FD_160121 | JGI IMG/M metagenome (GOLD analysis project Ga0210394, IMG submission 160121) | Forest soil microbial communities from Barre Woods Harvard Forest LTER site, Petersham, Massachusetts, United States - Inc-BW-C-12-M | ecosystem: Environmental > Terrestrial > Soil >...
GGCGGGTGGCCCGCCCTTTCGCCTTCCCCGGAATCGTCTCCCTAACACGGACTCATACTACTCCCGTACGTCCATCCTGAGTTAGGATTCCGAACTTGGGGTGCCCCGTCCTTGGCGGTTTTCCAAGGGCGGGGCTTTTGGTTGGACTACGCATGCCCAAAGGCTTGCGACGCCGCTACGGACTGCGCCACCTGCACTTCATCACGTGCAGTTGTTACCGTCGCCTTCCGCTATTTGCCTCAGCGCACGCTAAAAATCTGTTTGTGAAAATTCTCGGCGAGGTGCGCGACCGCTACCAGTTCGCGCTCGTGGGTTACGTCGTCATGCCCAACCACGTTCACCTGCTCATCAGCGAGCCGGCCAAGGGCACTCCGTCCAGCGTCATGCAGGTCTTGAAACAGCGCGTGTCGCGGCGACTGCGCCCCAAACCACGCAAAAAAGCCTCCTCCCAACAACTCACTCTTCCTTTCCGGCACGCCCACGATTCCCTGCCCCATTTCTGGCAGCCGCGCTTCTACGATTTCAACGTGTGGAGTCAAACGAAGTTCGTCGAGAAACTCCACTACATGCATATGAATCCGCTGAAAAGGAAACTGGTCGCACATCCCCGAGATTGGCCTTGGAGCAGTTTTTCCTTCTACGCGAAGAAGGAATCCGGGTTGGTTCGGATCGATCCCCTGAGCTGATCTGGGCTTGGGGATCAGTCAAAAGCCCCGCCCTTCAAAAAGCGAAGGACGGGGCACCCAAAGTTCAACTACAAAGGCCGGGCCACCCGCCTGAAAAGAAAGTTGGTCGATCATCCGAGGGACTGGCCCTGGAGCAGCTTTTCCTTCTACTCGAAACTCGGAAGTGGCTTGATCCGCGTCGATCCAGTCCGCTAGCGCGCCCGCCTGCGGTGCAAACTCAACCCCTCCGCCCCTTCGAAAATCACGAAGGAACGGCCACCCGGAAATTCAAGACCGTCTCAAAGCGTGGGCCACCCGCCCGGTGGGACACAACCAGACATAACTTCAGGGGCTGAAGTCCGGCCCTCCGGGGACCTTGACCCCGGGGCGACTCACACCTTTTGCAGGGTTTCCAAAACGTCTCCGGTGGCTTTTTCGACGTCGGCGTGGAGGCTGTTGCCGTGGGCATCCATGGTGACGATGGCCGCGAAATTTTTCACGCGCAGCTTCCACATCGCTTCGGGAATGCCGAATTCCATCAGCTCGACTCCCAGAACTTTTTCAACCGTGCGCGCGTAATACTGCGCCGCGCCGCCGATGCCATTCAAATACACGGCGCCGAATTCCTTGAGCGCGGCGAGCGTTTTCGCGCCCATGCCGCCCTTGCCGATCACGGCGCGGACGCCGTATTTCTTGATCACATCGGCCTGATACGGCTCCTCGCGCATGCTGGTTGTGGGGCCGGCGGCCTTGACGACCCACTCGTTGCCTTGCTTCAGCATCACCGGCCCGCAGTGATAGAGCACGGCGCCGTTCAGATCGACCGGCGGAGGATTCTTCATCAGGTAGGCGTGCACGTTGTCGCGGCCGGTGTACATCTCGCCGTTGACGAGCACGACGTCGCCCACTTTCAGCGCGCGCATCTGCGCTTCCGTGAGCGGCGCGGTCAGGACAACTTCTCGGCCCGTCAGTTTGAAGCCCGAGCCGCGCGCCATGCGCTCGACCGGCCTTGACGGATCGCGGTAGAGCCACTTCGTGATCGCCCCCGTCGCCGCGTCGAGGCGCACGCCCAGGCGGCGAAACGCCCAGCACTCGTACGCCACGGAAACAAAGAAGCTCGCGGGCAGGCGGTTCGCCGCCGTGATCTTGCAGCCGATCAATGATGACTTGCCGCCGAAGCCCATCGCGCCGACGCCGAGCTTGTTCGCCTCTTCCATGATTTCCGCTTCAAGCTTGGCGAGCGTCGGGTTGGGGTTCACGTCGTCGAGAGTACGGAACAGTTGCTCCTTGGCGAGCTCGTAGCCGTGCGAGCGGTCGCTGCCGATGCACACGCCGAGCGCGCCCGGCGCGCAGCCTTGCCCCTGCGCCTGCCACACCGCGTGCAGAATGCATTTGCGCACGCCTTCGAGATTGCGGTCGGCGCGGCCGAGGTGGTCGAGCATGCAGGGCACGGAATATTGAATGTTCTTGTTCTCGCAGCCACCGCCCTTGAGGATCAGCTTGATCTCAATTTCATCCCCTTCCCATTGCTCGAAGTGAAGGACAGGCGTCTCTTCGCCCAAATTGTCGCCGCTGTTTTTTCCGGTCAACGAATCGACAGAGTTAGGCCGCAGCTTGCCGAGCCGCGTGGCTTCGGCGATGGCTTCATAGATGGCCTTTCTGATGCGAATCTGATTCACGCCGACGGGCGTGTGAATGATGAACGTCGGCATGCCGGTATCCTGGCAAATGGGGCCGGAATCGTCGGCGGCCATGTCAATGTTGCCCAGAATAATGTCGAAGGCCTGGGAGGATTGCGTGTCCGGCGTTTCGTCCTTCGCCGCGATGGACATAGCGGCGCGAACGTCCGGCGGAAGATCGGTGGACGTTTGGGTAATCAGTTCGAGCAAGCTGCCGGCTAGGAATTCCATTTCACTACCTCCCGAACGTTTCATTTTACACTTCTTCGGGGCGTAGTCCGCGAAAGATCGCTTAGCTTGGCGTCTCGGTAGCGAGTCAGGTTGAAGGCTCGTTAAATCAAATTGCCCAGCGACTTGATTTCCTGATATTGCGTGCAATATCATAAGGAAGTGCCACGCTCTTTTGTTCTCGACACTGACGTGGTAGTCGCGGCACTGCGGAGCGATCGAGGGGCGTCCCGCCAACTATTGTTGGCTGCCTTGAACCGGCGATTCGATCTGCTGCTTTCAGTTCCGCTGATTCTCGAATATGAGGCCGTCCTCACTCGGCCACATCATTTGGCGGCGTGCGGATTGAACAGCGCCCAAGTCGGGCGGGTTTTGGATGATCTGGCGGCGGTGGCAAGACCGGTCCGACTCGCGTTTCGTTGGCGGCCGAGACTCCCGGATCCGGATGATGACATGGTCTTGGAAACGGCGATGAATGGCGCTGCCGACGGCATTGTGACGTTCAATCAGCGCGACTTTTCCGCTGGAATGGAAGCCGTCGATTTCTTAGCGATTTCGCCGGCAATGGCTCTTCAACAAATCAGGAGACCCCATGAGACGAAGTAATTTTGCATTGCGGCTACAGCCCTCTTTGCTCGAGGAGTTGCGTAAAGCTGCTGAATTGGAGGGTGTCGCCGTAAATCAACTCATCAATGTGGCGGTGGCGGAAAAGGTATCTGCATTGCGGACGGAGGAATATTTCCAAGAAAGAGGGCGGCGCGCCAACCGCTCCGAAACCTTGCGGATTCTCGACCGCGCCGGAAAAGGAAATGCCCCGATGCCGGGAGATGAGATTCACCCGGACTTGCTGAAAAAGTCCGCACGCAAAACGGCGAAAGGGTTAGATTCCGCGGCTGCCCAGCGGCAAACGAAAAGGGCCGCGCGTCGGGGGTGATGTTTCCCAATTGCTGCGACTCACGGATAACGTCGCCGCAAGGGACAACGAAGAGTCGCTGTCCTACTTCTCCCATACCCACGTGGAATCTCTCCAGCCTTCCAGATCATAGTCCGACATGCACTTTTCGGTGAGGGCGATGCATTCCGCGAGGATTCCTCTCTTCTACGACTCAGCCGAGAGCGGTCGTTAACCTCCTTGCAACGCAACGACGACTTGGCTATGCTTCGGCGCAAAAGGGAAGCTCCAAAACCAAAAACCTGGGTAAACAATCAAGATTCTGACTGCGAAGAGGAGGACAACGCAATGGAACACGTTATGGCGAAGCTTCTTCACGACTTCGAGGACGGAAAAATGACCCGGCGGGAGCTGATTCAGAGTCTCACGCTGGCAGCGTCAGCAGCAGCCGCCGCGAGCGTGACCTCGGCTGCCGGTAGCGACGCCGTCGTGTTGAAGGCCACCTACCTAAATCACGTTGGTTATCAAGTGGCTGATTACGGCAAGAGCCGCGATTGGTACGCAGAACTATTCGGAATGAAAGTGCTGGCGGACGACGGGAAGAAGGCCAATCTGGGCGTGGGGGAATCGCAGCTCATTTTTCACCCGCGCAAGTCACCGAGTACGCCGGTGGTCGATCACGTTTGCTTGACGATTGCAAACTGGGATACGGATAAGAGTGTGAGAGAAGGGGTGGAAGCGGAACTGAAGCGGCGCGGCCTCAAAACGCGCACGACCGAGCACAGTTTTCACTTCAGCGATCCCGATGGCTTTGAAGTCCAGGTGGGCGGAAAGGATCAATAAAGGCTATTTGTCCCACACCCAAGTGGAGTCCTTCCAACCTTCGAGATCGTAGTCTGACATGCACTTTTCGGTTAGGGCGAGGCATTCGCCGAGGATTCCGCTCTTCTGCGCGCCGGTGAGGATGTCGAGGCGAATCTGTTCGTGGTTGCCGGAATAGTTGATTTCATAGAGTTCGTGGCGGGCGCCGAATTCGGTGCCGATGGCGTCCCAGATGAGCTTGAAGAGCTTGATGCGTTCGGCGGCGGTGGCGGATGCGCCGCGATAATATTTTTCGAGGAGCGGCGCGAGGTCGGGATTTTGAAAATCCTTGTAGCTCGAGGGGGACATGAGCAGGCTGCCGCCGAGGAACTTTTCAAAGATGTGGCGGACGGCGGGCCAGGCCTGCGTGCAGAAGAGGCGCATGGTGTAAGCGTATTCCTGCTTGGGCACGACCGCGCCGCCCGGGGCGCTTTCTGGATCTAGGCACATCGCCGCCGTCATACCCCAAATTAAATTTCTCCAGCCGATGATTTCTCCGAGGGCGGCCTGGATGCCGCGAAAGGCGTCCGTGCCGTTCGTCTCGATGCCCTTGGCAAATAGCCCGCACATCAGATCCAGCTTCACCGCAAGACGCGTGGAGGATTGAAACATGTAGCGATTCACGAAGCGGGAGTGGCGGTAGAAACTATTCGCCCGCTCGGGATCGCGGTAGACGAGAACGTTTTCCCAGGGGATGAAGGCGTTCTCAAAAATCAGCACGGCGTCGTTTTCGTCGAAGCGGCTGGAGAGCGGATAGTCGAACGGGCTATGGGCGGTCTGCTCGTAGGAAGCGCGGCAGACCAGTTTCACGCCGGGCGTGTCCATCGGCGCGATGAATACGACGGCGAAGTCCTTGGCCTTTTCCTTGTCAAGCGTCGTGGCATTCGTTTGAGCGACGAAGGTGGCGTGCGTCATGGCCGAGCCGGTGCCCAGCATTTTGGCGCCGCTGACAACCATGCCGTCATCCCGCTCTTTTACGACGTGCACGAAAACATCGCCGACTTCGTGCACGGGGCGGCTGCGGTCGATGGGCGGATTGATGAGGCAGTGATTCAGAAACAGGCACTCCGAGGAGTAGCGCGCGTACCATTTGCGCGCGCTCTCATCGAACGGCGCGTAAAACTCCGGCTCGGACGCGAGGCTGCCCATCAGCGCGGCCTTGTAATCCGGCGTCCGGCCCATGTAGCCGTAGCTCAGCCGCGACCATACGGCAATCGCGTCGCGCGCTTCGCGCAGCTCCTCGGCCGAGTAGCACGGCTTGAAAAATTTATGCGTGCGCGTGCCGAACCGGTCGAGCCCCGTGAGGATGTCACGCTGCTTCGGATCGTGAAGCGCGTCGTACAGGCGCGCGATCGACCGGCAGGCGTTGCGGAAGGCCGGGTGCTGCGTGACATCCCTGACGCGCTCGCCGTAAATGTAAACCTCGCGAGAATCTCGCAAGCTGGCGAGGTAGCGTGCACCGTCGAGCATCGCGTCCGTGGATGCGCCGGCTTGTCGTGAATTTGTGCTCGCGGGCGTCTCTGCCATTGGAAATTTCCTCCGCATTCGCAGCCGCGCCGTTTTCCGGATTGCCAGGCTGGAAAAGGGGGCCGATACGTACACGTATTAATTGGAATGAGACGCGGAGTCAAGGCAGGACGGACTTGGCAGAGTGTGCGGCTATGGCCGCTCTGAGACGGCCAGCGGCTAAAGCCGTTCTAGTTGCGAGCGATTTACGGCACGGCTGAAGCCGTGCCCCACAAAGATTGCTCAATGCCGCGAAGCCTCACGCGTTCGAGGAAACCGCTAATGCTGGGCGGAGGACTTTTCCGTTGCAGCGGAGGAGAAAATCTCCGGGTGAACAGGATGCGGGGGCGTATCCACGGCGGCGATTTCCAGGTCCGCCGTCAGCTGTACTTTTGTTGGAGGCAGGCAGGCGTCCTGGTTGCAGGCCTGGTAGCCGACGGTGAGGCCGAGTTTTTGAGGGCCGATCGGCACGGATTCGTTCGCGCGCAATTTCATCTTCACGGTGAAGGAGCCTTCGTAGACGCGCAGCGGCGTTTTGGAGAAGCGGAAGGCGCGCATCACCCCGTGCGGGTACGTGCTCTCGACGAGAAATACGCCGGGCGTGAGATCCGCCGTGATTTTCGTGGGGATCAGGTAGTCCTCGGAAGGCTGGTGCGCATTGATGTGAAAGCCGGGAGAAATCTTCGCGACGACGGCGATCTCAAACGCGCGGCCGCGCGGTACCGGCTGCAACGACACGTAGGCTTGCGGCTGAATCACACTGGACGCGGCGGGGAGGTCGCCGTTCTGGGCCGACGCTCTCACGGCGAACACCGCCAGGACGACAAATACGATTCGAGCGAGAAATTGTGGCGCGCGCCGCTGCGACGGCAGCGATTTGTTTTCAAAGGTTTTTGTCATATCCACTTCGATTAGACGGTCACCGTGCTGCCGAGTTGCTCGCTCAAAATGCGCCCCATGAGCTGCATCAGCGTTTCCCCGGTCTTATCCAGCACGAACGTTCCGGCCGCGTCCGACCAGGCCAGCTTGAAGCTAGTGGTCAGCGCGGAAATCCAGATTTGCCGGACCGGCGTGTTCGGGCTGATGACGAAGCGGGCTTCCTCCGGTTCCTCAAACAGCACTTCGAGTTTTCCGCTTCCGCCCTCGACCTCGAATCCGCGCTCGTCGCCGACTTCCTGCAAGCGGCGGCGCAACGATTCAAAAGCCGCGTCACATCGTCTCTGAAATTCCTGTTCGTCCATGATAGGGACAGATTACCGCGTAGCCGCGACGCTGGCAAGAAACGCCGCTACCAGCCGCCCCCGCCTCCACCACCTCCGCCTCCGCCCGATCCACCGCCGCCCCCTCCGCCGCTGCTCGATCCGGGCGCGGAGGCCGAAGAAGAGATGGCGCCGGCGAACGAGCCGCTCAGCGAGTTCACGAATTCCCCGGCGCCAAGACCGTTCCAGGCGCTGCCCGAGTACCAGGAGGGCGAATACGCCGGTGAGCCCTGCACGTTCGCGCTCGCGCCGTTCAGCACGCTCGAAAATTTTGCCGTCCAGGCATGCTCGACGTCGAGGGCGAGCGCGTAGGGCAGGAATTTTTCAAACACCTCCGGCGTTTGTTCCACGGGCGCCGCACGGCTTAGCCGGTCACCATCGACGGCGCTCAGAAAGCGTTTGAACCCTTCGATCTTGTCGAGCACGGCGCGGCCGGCGTGCGTCGGCCTCTTCAGCAGGTAATGAAACGCTGCGTGCAGGATCGCGGAAGCCAGGAGAGCGATCACCAGGGTCATGGACGTCCATTTTCCGAGAATGCCGACACCCATCACCTCAAAACCGAGAAACGGAACCGAGAAAATCGACACGAAGACCGCTTGGATGAACGTGACGCCGCGCCTCATTCCGCCGCCTGCCAGAACGGACTGCCACAAGTGTACGGCGAGAGAAACCATCGTGAACACGCCCAGTGTCCACACGCTCAGCCAAACAGTAAGGAATGCCGCGAGCACCATTTTTGTGGGCGATTGCGACAACACGATGCCCAGTAACATTAGAATGGAAAACACCACCGCCGGCGCCATGTAGCGTCCGTTGGTGACAAAGTAGATTCGATATTCGGCGTTCTTGAGCAGCGCGCGAAGCGTTGATATCGCGTCGCTGATACGCGTGTGATTCTCATTGCGCAGGAGGATGGAGGATGCCCCGGCGAAGAGCTTGTCGGCGGCCGCTTGCTCTTCGGAGGTGAGCGCCTGGCGTCCGCCGGAGGTGCGCGTGAGCGTGTACGAGCCGAATTCCTCGTTGATCTTCAGGTAGCCCTTGACGGCCATGTCCAGCACGGCCGATGCGAACGCTTTATTGTCAAACGACATGCGAGCGAGGTAGCGCATGCCCGCAGGGGAGAAGCCCGGAGGCGGCTCGTAAAGCGTGACGATTGCTCCTGGAGCGGGATCGCGGCCCACCATCAGCCACACGATCGTGTAGTAGAGCAAAATCAGCGCGAGCCCTAGACCGGCGATGACAGCATCCCGGTTGTCATTGAGGAAGTACTGAACGTTTTGCGCTTGCGTGGGCGGGGTAACGTAGCCCTTCGGCCAAGCAAGTAAGATCGTCAAGCCTTCGCTGGCGCGAAACGGACGAGTCGCCTCGAATCCAAACGTGCCGTCGCCCCGCTTCCGAAATGTAAGATCGTGCGCGACCGATCCCTGCGGCCCGGTGTAACCGCTGAGGTGAACTTCTTCCGCCGAGACGCCCGGAGGAAGGCGTACGGTGGCGGACGATTTATTGATCGGAAAAATCCAGCCATTGCCAGTGACATTCCAGAACAGCTCGTCGTGATCCTGGAAGAATCCAATCTGCCGATCCGTCGCGTAGGAAATGGTGTAGGTATGGTTTGCCGCAGGCACGAGAGAATCGCTGCGCCCGAGGTAGATGCGCTTGCCGTTGTCGCGATCCTCGACTCGAAAGGTTTCCGCCAGCCCGTCGCGGGTCGCGGCAAGAACTTCCAGGCCGACGACGTAGCGGTACCCGCCCTGATCGGTGTATCGAGTGGGAAAATCGCGATAGATCCCGTGGCGGATCTGCTGGCCGGCGCTTTGCACGCGGATCGTTTCCGTCACCTGCATGGAAGCGTCCTCGTGGACTTGAATGTCGCTGTGGAAGTCGAGAATGCGCTCGGCCTGGGCGTGGGCCGGAATGGCGAACAGACCGACGCAGGCACACACGCACAGACACATGCGCAAGAGCAATCGTCGCGGGAAGAGAAAGCTGTGAATCATGATTGCTTCCGACTTACTTTCCTTATTGTAGAGGCTAATGTTGTCGATTTCTTGAAGCTGCGGCGCGCGGACACCAAAGCGTTAGCGGTGATGGGCTTGCCGCGTCTTGAGGGAGGAGCCGTTGCGCTTCGAGCCTGCGCTATTCGTAGCGCAGCGCTTCCACCGGATCGAGGTGCGCGGCCTTGACGGCGGGATAAATGCCGAAGAAGAGGCCGACCGACATAGAGACGATCAACGCCACGAGCACTGCCCAGAGCGGCACCGTCGATGGAACTCTGGGGAAGATGACGTGAATCAGCAGGCTGATACCGATGCCAATCACTACGCCAATCACACCTCCGGCGCCCGTGAGCACTACCGCTTCGGTGAGGAATTGCCAGATCACGTCGCGGCGGCGCGCACCGATCGCCTTTCGGACGCCGATTTCGCGGGTGCGCTGCGTCACCGACATCAGCATGATGTTCATCACGCCCACACCGCCCACGAGCAAACCAATCGAGCTGACCACCGCGGTGAGCAGAGCCACCGAGCCGGTAATCTGCTTGAATTGATTGGCAATTTCCTCGGCGGATGACATCCCGAAATTGTCAGGCGCCGAATAGGCGAGGCGCCGCGTGCGGTGCAGGACGGCGCGGATTTCGTCCTTCGCTTCCGCCATTCGTCCGGGGAACGCCTCAGCGCCGATGAAATGCTCGTCGTTTTCGGGATGATGCTTGCGGTAGGTGTGGTAGGGCACGATCACTTGATTTTCGACGCGGGGATTCTGGAAGAGCTGCCCTTTGCGATGCTCGAACACGCCGATCACGCGGTACGGAAATCCATCCACGGAAATAATCTTGTCGATCGCGTCGCCGTTCGGGAAAAATGATTTGCCCAAATCGAAGCCGATCACGGCAACGTCTGCGCTGTGCAAGTCCTCGGCTTCGGTGAAATAGCGCCCGATGTAAGGCCGTGCGGTGTAGACATCCGGATAGTAGATATCCGTCCCGGAATGGTCCAGGCCGCTGACTTCCTTGTCCTTGTAGCGCGCGGTGGTATTGGGGGGGCGATTCAGGTCATAGACGCGCTGGAATACGGAAGTGGATACTTCCTGCACCGCTGGGCATCGCTCGCGGATCGCCTGCGCGTCTTCGTATGACAAAGGCTTGCGATTGCGTTCCTCCGCGGTC
>Ga0210394_10008861_pt1 | contig 10256 bp, 6 predicted proteins | sample IncBWC12MmetaG_FD_160121 | JGI IMG/M metagenome (GOLD analysis project Ga0210394, IMG submission 160121) | Forest soil microbial communities from Barre Woods Harvard Forest LTER site, Petersham, Massachusetts, United States - Inc-BW-C-12-M | ecosystem: Environmental > Terrestrial > Soil >...
AGCCCGGAGATATCGTAGGCATTGGCATCCACACCGGCAATGCTCTGCGAGGCATGGAAGTGGGCCGCGTGGCGCGCGACCGTGGAGCCTGGGTGGTCTATGGGGGCATCCACGCGACCCTGTATCCGGAAGAGGCCTTCGAGCTTGGCGGCGCTCACGTCGTCGTCAAAGGCGACGGAGACGTCGTGTGGGCCAGGGTGATCGCGGATCTGGCGCAGGGCGCCGTTCAAGCCGGCGCAGCGCAGACCATCTACGACGGCGGGCGTGTTTCGGGAGAGCAGTTCCTGCCCGCGCGCTGGGATCTGGCTCCGCGCGATCGTTATATGTGGGCATCTGTCCAAACCGTGCGCGGCTGCCCCAAGCATTGTTCGTTCTGTTCGGTATGGCGCACCGACGGACAGAAGCCGCGCCAGCGCGGATCCGGCGTGGTGATCGAAGAGGTCGTGCAACTGCGGCGTCTAGGGTTTCGCTTCATCGCACTGGCCGACGATAATTTCTATCCCGTCACGCTGACCGATCTTCACCTTGCCCGGAAGCAAGGCAACCTGCATCGCGTCGAGGAGCTCGAAGCCATTCGCGGAGAGCGGTTCGAGCTGATGGAGAAGCTGGCGAAGCTTCCTTCCGACATGGTCTTTTTCACCCAGATCACGATGGAGGCCGGTGAGGACGCCCAGTTTCTCGACGCCATGCGCAAGGCCCGCATCAAGGGCGCGCTGGTCGGCGTGGAATCCGTCACCGCGGAAGGGCTGAAGTCCATCTTCAAGGAGTTCAATTCGGCCGGCGCCGATTTGGCCACTCGGCTCGGCGAATTCAAGAAGCACGGCGTGCACGTGCTCGGATCGTTCATCTTTGGCCTTCCCTCCGATCGGCCGGACACCTTCGCGGCCACCAGCGCTTTGGCGAAACAGGCGGGCCTGACTTTCGCACAGTTCGTGATGATGACTCCCTTTCCCGGCACCGTCGACTTCGATCGATGGGAAAAGAGCATGAACGGCAATCCGCCTCGCGTGGAGGGGGTCCCGATCACACGCTACTGGCTGATTCCCGCCAGCGTTCGGCCAAAGATGTTTTCTCCGCACCAGACCATGAGCGCGGAAGAGATCCGCGATCGCACGCAGGGCGTTTGGGACAACTTCTACAGTCTGCGGGAGGTTTGGGAACGGTCCAAGTGCGTGCCCACGCTGCGCGGCCGGCTGGCATTCCTGTTCATTTCCAAGTTGTATCGCCAGATGTATGCGAACACCGGCATTTCGAGCGATAGCGCCCGCCGGCAGAAGGCCAACCGGGTGGCGCGCTGGCTGGCGGTGCCCTGCCGAAAATTATTCGAAGCCAAGCCCATGCCGGAGCTCCAAGTGCCGGTAGTGCGCAGGTCTCCAGCCTTAACATCCATCACGTATTGAGACGTAGCAGGTGGACTCAGGAGGGCTTGCGGCAGTGTCGACCGTGCAAGAGCGTAACGGGTTGTCAAGAAATAACCTGTCCAACCGGTTCCTTCGGTCGCGGCTCACCGCCTCCGGCGGGGCCGGATAGAACGGGAAGGGACCGATCTTGTCGCGATGGCAGGTCGGAGACCTGCCTTTTCGGGACCACAGATCAGGTCTCAGAGTAGAAACCGTTACAGAGCCGTGACCAGAGGGAGCGGATGAACGCGCCAACTGGACAGGTTATTTCGTGACAGAGCCTAAGCAAAATGGCGGGGATGAAAACAGCATGTCTTGGCTACTTCAACGACGGTTTGCCCATCGAGAGCAACGAAATCCTGGTGGCAAATTGCCGCCGCGCCCTGTGGTTACTCAGGCCCGCTGTTGTCAAGAAATCACGCTGGTCTTTCGGATCTAAAGAGTTGGCGACTCCTGGCAGCCTGTGACATGACCGAGCGAGTCTTGCCACTGGCTGCTGGCAGATGATGCGAGTGCGGAAGCAAACGTGCAATAGGGGAGTATCAAATGAATTCGAAAGCTGCGAAGTTCTTCCTGGGAGCGGCAATTCTAGCTCTGTCTTCTTTGATCGTAAGTCCGTTGCAGGCTCAGGTCGCGGGTGCTACTCTCACTGGCACGATCACCAGCTCATCCGGAGCCGTCGTTCCCAACGCGAGGATCTCGGTCAAGAGTGTAGCCACCGGCCAATCGATGGAGATACAGGCGAATCCGGTTGGGGTGTACACTGCACCGAATCTCGCGCCTGGAGACTACGAGGTCTCCATTTCGGCGGAAGGGTTCCCCGCCAAGGTCGCCAACGTGACGCTCGCGGTAGGGGCCAAGCAAACGATGGATTTCGCTTTAGCGGCTTCTTCCGGCCCTACGCCCCCTTCATTGGGGGATCTGGGCATCCCCGCGGATCAAGCCCAGGGAAGCGCCGCGGATCAGGCGAGGCTCGACAAACGATCGCACATGCTCAAGATGCATCAGCGTTTCGGCTTGATCACGTTGGCCCCTTTAATCGCCACCATCGCCACCTCCAGCCTCGCCGGCGGACACCACCCCAGCGCGATGGGCCGCGACATCCATGGCGCTCTGGGCGCGGTGACAGGGGATATGTACTTCATGACGGCCTACTATGCGCTCCGCGCGCCCAAGATACCGGGGACGGCAACCCGTGGCCAGATCCGACTGCACAAAGCCCTGGCCTGGATTCATGGTCCGGGGATGATCCTTACGCCCATTCTGGGGGCGATGGCCTTCGATCAGGAATATAAAGGGGAAAAGGTGCATGGGATCGCCAAGATTCATTCGGACGTGGCCACGGTGACATACTTGTCGCTGGGGCTCGCGGTGGTGTCCGTGTCGATTAAGTTCTAAATAAATGCTTATGCCGAAGAGATTCGCCTTCTTGCTTGCGACGATTCCCACGCTTGCCGCGGCAGACACTCAATGGGTTCTCGATCAATCGACGCTCACGTACCATGTGTCTCACCCGTTACATAATACCGATGGCGTCAGCCACATGGCCAAAGGCAAAGGCGTGTGCCACGCCGGACAGTGCGATTTTCTAATCGCTGTGCCGGTGAAGTCGTTCGATTCGGGGGACAGCAACCGGGATCTTCACATGCTTCAAGTGGCTCGCGGGGGCCAATTTCCCATCGTTAGTGTGCGCACGCAATTGCCCGAGTCGGCATCCGCGTCATCAACCATCCATGCCGATCTGGAGATCCAGTTTGCCGGCCAGAGCACGACGTTCAAGCAAGTTGCATTTCAAGTGGTGACTCAAGGAAACCAAATTCGGATATCCGGAACAATTCCGGCCACGCTGTCCGATTTCAAGATCGACCCACCGTCGCTCTTAGCAGTCCCGGTTAAGAACGAAATGCCGGTGCGCGTTGACATGACATGGCGCCCGCAATGAATCCGGGATATTTGGCGCGCGTGCCGGCTTTCCGTCGCCTGGAAGCTTAGCGCCTGTCACGAAATTCCAGTGCATTTGCCGCGCTTAACCGCTCCCTCTGGTCGCGGCTCTGTAACGGAGATCGCCCCGTGGTGAATGCCCGAAAATGGCAGGTCACAGACCTGCCATAGCTGCTCTGATGCGTCTCTTCCCGTTCAATCCGGCGCCCCCCCCTTCGGCAATCCGATGCCCGAGATTCGCAAGATCCAAATGACCAGCCAGATCGAGATTGCCGCCGCGAATCCGTTCCTGAGCCTTTGGTTCGGTGCGGTCGGCCACAGTCGACTGGCTACGGCAGGTCACCCTATCTGGATTGGATCCAGACGTAAGTGCGTCTTTCCCAGCGAAGACCGCTTCGCTTCCTGACTCCCTGTTGGCGGTTGCGGGCGTAAACGGTCTCTAGGGCCCTGACCTGCCAGTACGCAGTGAGTTCCTGGAGCGACTAAGCGATCATAGTGATCAGTGCTGGGACGCCGGCTTGGACATTTCGAGATCGTCTCTCTTTTGGGGGAGGGCGGCATGGGAGCGGTGTATAAGGCCCGCGACACGCACCTTGGCCGGGAGGTAGCGCTAAAGGTCCTGCCGCATGACAAAATGACCGACCCGGATCGACGCCGCCGATTCTCGCTGGAGGCGAAGGCGGCCTCAGCCCTGAATCACCCGAACATTGTCACGATCTACGAGATCGCCTCCGACGAAGGCGTCGACTTCATCGCGATGGAACTGGTCAAGGGGCGAACCCTGGAGGCTCAGCTTGTTTCGGGCCCCTTGCGAATCGGTGAGGCGATTAAGCTCGCCCGCCAGATGGCCGATGCGCTTACTGCCGCGCACGCGGCAGGCATTCTGCATCGCGATTTGAAACCCGCCAATGTCATGGTGCAGGACGGCGGTCTGGTGAAGGTGCTCGACTTCGGGCTCGCCAAACTGACCGTGTCCGGCGAACCAGGCGAAACCGACGCCACTCGAACGATGGGTCTTACGCAAGCAGGCGTAGTGATGGGAACCGTGGCGTACATGTCCCCGGAACAGGCTCAAGGCAAGAAGCTCGATTTCCGTAGCGATATTTTCAGCTTGGGTGCGATCATGTACGAAATGGTGACCGGAAGGCGCGCGTTCGCCGGAGAATCGGGAGCCACCGTGCTGGTTGCCCTCCTCCGCGACGAGCCTAGCCCGATTGCGGATCTGCGTGCGGGCGTTCCGCCGGAATTCGAACGGCTGATTTTGCGGTGCATGCGCAAGGATCCAGAGCGGCGCGTTCAGACAATGGCGGATCTGAAGGCCGCTCTCGAAGACCTGACTGAGACGCCGCAAACCACCGTGATCCGCCCAGCGGTCGCCACAGCGCCTGCTGAGCCGGCGGCCGTCGATCTTACTCAGGCGGCGCCTTCAGCGAAGCCGCGTAGACGCATTGGCAAACGCTGGTGGCTCGCAATTTTGGCTATCTGGATGGTTCCCAGCCTGATTCGGGAAATCCGATCCAGTTTCACTCCGGAGAGGCCACTTCGCGAACCCACGAACACGATCCTGAAGGCCATCCCGCTCACAACCGACGCCGGGTTGGCGCGCGAGCCCTCGTTGTCGCCGGATGGCAAGCAGGTAGCCTACTCCTGGCACGGAGCGGCGTCAAACACCTTTGATATTTATGTAAAAGCAGTGGACGGAGGAGATCCACGAAGGCTCACCAAAGAGAGTGGTGAGGAGTCGGAGCCGGCGTGGTCGCCGGACGGGCGCAGCATCGCGTTCCTGCGGCGGCGTGACGATGCGGACGAGATTGTTCTCGTGCCCGCGGAGGGCGGATCGGGCAGAAAGATCGGTGAAATCGCGCATCGCACCGGCAACTCAATCGCGTGGACCCGCGACAGCCGGGCGCTGGTGTTTCCAGATGCGCCCGCCTCGGGCGAATCGGCCTCCATCTACGAGCAGAGGCTGTCCACCGGAGCGAAACGCCGGCTTGTGAAGCCCGCGCGCTCCGGCGGGGAAGATCTGTGGCCGTCGATTTCCAGGAGTGGCTCCCGTGTAGCTTTCGTGCGGCAGTTCGCAGAAGGGCGGAGCGAGATCTTCGTGGCCGACATGCCGGACTCGGATGAATCGGACGCGGACGCGGAGGAAGCCACTTCTCTGGGCGGGATCTCAGCGCATCCTGTATGGACCTCTGACGGAAAGGAGATCGTTTTCTCGTTTACGGCATCCGGCGCTTCTGGGAGACGAGACCTCTGGAGAGTGGTTTCGGATGGCGCGAGCAGCCCGCAAAGCCTGGCGGGTGCCGGAGAAGGCGGCGATCATCCGGCGGTCGCGGCGTCCGGCAGACTGGTCTACGACAAGCAAGACGGCGACAGTGGTGGACTTTGGCTCGTGGATGCTTTCCGCTGATGCCGGAATACGTTCCAGTTTCGCGGGCGAGTCCATCGGTTTGTACTTTTGACTTGCGTGCGCGGACGACGAGGGCAGCTCCACCGTGCCCATCGCGGCGATTGCGTTCGCAAAGAGGGCCATTGACGATTTAGTGCCTGTTTCGAAATAACCTGTCCAGTTGCCGCGTTCGTCCGCTCCCTTTGGTCACGGCTCTGCAACGGTTTCTACTCTGAGACCGCCCCTCGTGAATGCCCGAAAATGGCAGGTCACAGACCTGCCCCACTTACCAACCGACCGATGCTTTGCAGCCAGTGGGGCAGGTCTGTGACCTGCCATGGCTGCTCTGATGCGGTCTCTTCCCGTTCAATCCGGCTCCGCCGGAGGCCCGGCTACTCTGAGACCACGGGCGAAGTGATGCTCCGTTCCGAGCCGTGACCAAAGGGAGCGGTTGCCGTACTATTCAAGCAACCGCTCCCTCTGGTCACGGCTCGGAATGTGGCGCGCTACTGCGTGGGGGCGTTGCTACTCTGAGACCGCCCCTCGTGAATGCATGATCTGGCAGTCTCTTCCCGTTCCATCCGGCCCCGCCGGAGGCCCGGCTGAGCCGCGACCGAAGGAAGCGGTTGGATCGGTGATTTTGTGGGCGGGCTCTAAGTGCCGGGAGCGCGCCGGCACGGGTTCGCTCGACAACGCGGCGAAGCTCAGTGGAATCCAGTCGCCTCCCGGCAGTTAGCTCATCGGCTCGGGATCGCCGACTCTGAGCGACGAAACATGGGACCGAAAACGAGCTTTTCGATTTAAGTCCGCTGGTCGCCAACCGGAGATTAGGCTCCGCCGCCGGAAACATAAAGGTTGCGAATGTCGTGGGTCTTGGCAGACGGAGTTGAGCGCGCCTCGCCTGTCATCCGCGCTCACGCGGCATGTGCCGGCCCCTCCCGCCCCGCGGCCTTCAGCCATTCCCGCGCGCTCAGCGATCCTTCTTGCCATCCGGCCATGGGCCATCCGCCTGCCGGCGGTATTGACAATTGTATAGTGTACATATACTATAGACAAAGGGTTGCAATCCGTACATGCCCGGGCCCGTCCTGCGTATCGATCCCGATTCATCCGTGCCGCTGGTCCGGCAGATCGTGGACCAATTGCGCATCCCCCTGGTCGAGGGTTCCCTCAAGCCCGGCGCAGTGTTGCCGCCCGTGCGCCGCTTGGCCACCGACCTGGCAGTGCACTTCAACACCGTCGCCGAGGCGTACCGGCAATTAGCCTCGGAAGGCTGGCTGGATTTGCGCCAGGGACGCGGAGCCACGGTGGTGGAGCGCGCCTCGCCCGCGCCGTCGCGCCGCGAGCTCTCCGGCTACCGCCAGCGCCTGCGCGAGCTGGTTTCGCAGATGCGCGCCCAGGGCGTATCGCCCGCCCGGATCGCGGCGGAACTGAAGGCGATTGCGGAGGGCATCGAATGACGGTTCGCCTGGTTGCCGCGCTTGGGCAGCTCGTGACAACGCTGGTGATGCTCGCGCTGCCGCACGTCTCGCGGCCCGATCTACTGTTCGGCGTCCCGGTGCCGGAGGGATTTCGTTCCACCGGCGCGGGGCGCTCCGCGATTCGTTCGTACCGCCTCATGATTGGGATTCCAGCCGCTCTCAGCCTCCTGGCGGCGCTGTTCCTGCCCAACCCGGCATTCGCCGGCGCGGCTGTGCCGGCGCTGATGGTGCTCGGATTCGCCGCCTTCGTCGCGCAGAACCGTAAGCTGAAACCCTTCGCAATCCAGCCGCCGCAGGTTCGCCAGACAACGCTTGGCCCGCCCGAGCCTCTGCCGGGGTTCACCTGCTTGGGAATCCTTCCGCTGCTGCTGCTGGCCGGGGCCGCAATGTATTTGCACTCGCATTGGGACCAGATTCCGGCGCGCTATCCGGTTCACTTTTCCTACGACGGAACGCCCAACCGATGGGTGAATCGCACCGTCCGCGGCGTTTACGGACCGCTGCTTCTGGGCGAAGAACTCGCCGTCTTCTTGTTCGGCATGGCGCTGGCAGGCTGGTACGGATCGCGCCGCTCCGAATCGATGCGCAAACCGATGCTGGTGGTGATGATTGCGGTGGAGTGGATGATCGCCCTCCTCTTCGGAGCCATTCCGCTCTGGTTCGCCGGGGGCATCGCAATCCCCATTCCAGCGCTGGTCCTCGGTCCGTTGGTATTGTTGATTCCGGCGATGGCGTATGCCATCCGCGAATCCAACAAGCCGCGCGATTCTCTCGACCCCACGCCCAACGAGTGTTGGAAGGGCGGCATCATTTATTACAACCCCAATGACGCCGCCCTGTTCGTGCAAAGGCGCGACGGCATCGGCTTCACCGTCAATATGGCCAATCGCTGGAGCTGGGCGATCTACGGAAGCCTTCTGCTGGTCGTCGCCTCGATGCTCGTGCTGTAGCCTGCCAGCGCTGTGCTAACTTGGAATTTAGGCCCCACGAAACTGGCGGTGACTCCACAGTGTCTGAGCGACCCAGTCCATTTCGAATTCTCGCCGCGGGCGCATTTGTGCTCACGCTTGCCGGCTGCCAGACCGAGAAGACGCAGAGCGCCGGACCGCCTCCTCCTACTCCTGTCAGCGTCGCCGTTGCGGCCGAGCAATCCGTCCCCACCGAGGTCCAAGCCGTGGGCACGGTCGAAGCGTCCTCTGTAATCCAGGTCAAATCGCAGATCTCCGGTGAGCTGGTCAAGGTCGCGTTCACCGAAGGCGCCGATGTGAAGGAGGGCGATCTCCTGTTCGAGATCGACGCCCGCCCCTACCAGGAAGCTCTGCGCCAGGCCGAAGCCGCCTTCAATCGCGACACTGCCAATCTGCACCAGGCCGAAGCCAATCGCGAAAAGGACGTGGCGCAATCCCGCAGCCTGGAGGCGGACGCGTCGCGCAACGCCCAGCTCGCAAAGGAAGGCATCGTTTCGCGCACGCAGGACGAGCAATCGCGAGCCTCCGCGGAAGGGAACCACGCCGCCATCAACGCCGATCAAGCCGCGATCGAAAGCGATCGCGCCTCCATCGAAAGCGACCGCTCCGCCATCGACCGCGCCAAATTGGACCTGACCTATTGCCAGGTCCGCTCCCGCGTAACCGGACGCGCCGGCAATCTGCTGGTTCACGAAGGCAACATCGTCACCGCCAATACCACCAATCTGGTGGTGATCAACAAGCTGGACCCGATCTGGGTCAGCTTCGGCGTTCCGGAGGAGCATCTGGCCGCCATCCAGCGCTCCAGCTCCGGGCGCAAGCTGGTGGTGCAGGCGACCCCCAAGGACACGGCCGGCCCCATGCCCGTGCGCGGCGAGCTCAGCGTGATCGACAACACCGTGGATTCGACCACTGGCACCATCCGGCTGAAAGCCACGTTCGAAAATTCCAAGCGGCTGCTGTGGCCGGGTCAGTTCGTCAACGTGTCGCTGACTCTGGACACCCAGGCGCGCGCCGTCGTGGTGCCGGCCGAAGCGGTGCAGCCGGGCCAGCAGGGGCAGATGGTGTACATCGTGAAGCCCGACCAGACCGTGGAGCCGCGCAACGTGCACGCGGGAGCCATCCATGGCAATCAAATCGTGATCGAGACCGGGCTCGCGGCCGGGGAAACCGTCGTGACCGACGGCCAACTTCGCCTCTATCCGGGCGCGCACATTCAGGCCGTAGCCGCGTCCAAAGTGGATTCGCGCACGCTCTAATATGGTGTCCCGCGTAATGATCCACAATCCGAAAATAGTGGGGCGGGCGCCCTCGCCCGCGGCGAGACCCCCTGGCCGGGCCTGGCCTGGCAGCCCGTGGCAAAAGTCCAGACAGGCTGAAAGCCTGTCCCACCAAGCTTCGAAGCTGCTGATATCGCGTGGTGGGACAGGCGGTTTCGCCTGTCGTTCCAGATGCCCGGGACTTCTGCCACAGGCTGCTGGCGGTCGGTAGCGTATGCATTTTTCGCGCCTCTTCATCGACCGCCCGGTGATGACCGCTCTGGTCATGCTGGCCATTCTCTTGTTCGGAACGGTGGGCTATCGCGCCCTGCCGGTGGCCGCCCTGCCCAGCGTGGATTACCCCACGATCCAAGTCACCGCGGACTTGCCCGGCGCCGATCCGGAGACCATGGCGTCGGCCGTGGCCACTCCGCTTGAAAAGGAATTCTCTACGATTGCCGGAGTCGAATCCATGAGCTCCAGCAACACCCAGGCCAGCTCCACCGTCACGCTCCAGTTCGCGCTCGACCGCAATATCGATGCAGCCGCGCAGGACGTGCAGGCGGCCATCGCCAAAGCTGGAGGCCAGCTTCCGGCGGAGATGCCGCGGCCGCCCTCCTATCAAAAGGTGAATCCCTCCGACAATCCGGTGCTGTATATGGCGCTGACGTCGCCCACTCTGCCGCTCTACACCGTGGACGAATACGCCGAAAATCTGCTGGCCCAGCGCATCTCCATGGTCAGCGGCGTATCGCAGGTGTTCGTCTACGGCTCGCAGAAATATGCCGTGCGCGTGCAGGTGAATCCGGACGCGTTGG
>Ga0210394_10008862_pt1 | contig 10256 bp, 9 predicted proteins | sample IncBWC12MmetaG_FD_160121 | JGI IMG/M metagenome (GOLD analysis project Ga0210394, IMG submission 160121) | Forest soil microbial communities from Barre Woods Harvard Forest LTER site, Petersham, Massachusetts, United States - Inc-BW-C-12-M | ecosystem: Environmental > Terrestrial > Soil >...
TGGTGATCCCGGTAGATAATCCCTATCACCTCACCGTAAATCGAAGCGATTTTCAAAGTGCCCTCCGTCGCGTCGGAATATTCAGCAACAAAAGCACCAATCAGGTGGTCTTAACGGTGCAGGGTAGCGAATTGCAGCTAGCGGCGCAGGACATTGATTTTTCCTTCGAAGGGACCGAACGGATGAAATGCCGCTATGACGGGGAAGATATGACGATTGCCTTCAACGCCAAGTTTATGGTGGAGATGCTGGGGGCAACCGACTCCGATGAAGTCACGATAGATTTGTCCACCCCTACCAAAGCAGGGATCATCAGGCCAACCGAACATGAAGATGCGGAAGACCTTCTGATGCTGGTCATGCCGTTGATGCCGAATACTTAGGATTGTTGCGAAAGGAACTGAATCAATTTTTGTTGCAAACGAACTGGAAAGGCTTCCATTCTTTTCTCCGGATGATTTGCCGGAGTAATTCGGGCTTGTGAATGACCCGGTACTTTCTCAGGTCAAAGACCTCATGGGCGACGCAGAAGATGTCCATCGTTTCATAGTGATACAGCAGGTCGTTCAATTGCTCGAGCTCCTGCTCCATGGATTGTTCGCTCGCGTACTCGTCTTTTACGAGAACAAGCAAGTCTCTGTTAGGAGTTTTCATTCAATTAGATTTTAATAACCAACCATACCTTTGGTCGTGCCACATCCGCACTTCTTGCTGGTGCCGCCGATCCGGTTTCCCGAACTGCAGGCTGTTTCCATCAGGATTATCAGGATCAGCAAGATAAGTATTACCGGATATCGCTTTTTCATGGGTTTTCCACAGCTAAAGTAAAAAATTATTATCCTAAATGGTACTGTTTTCCCCGGAAAACGAAAAAATTAACAGGCAGGGGAATAGAAGGCCCAAGATCCTCGTCGCTCCGTTGGGATGGGGCTTAGGCCATGCAACACGCTGTATACCAATAATAAGAGAATTACAAACCCGAAATTGTGAGGTAGTTATCGCCACCGGAGGGCTTCAGCGCGAATTACTTACCGCGGAATTTCCCAAACTGAGGTTTCTGCAGTTAGACGGCTATGGGGTACGCTATGGAAACTCGGCCATTTCAACCCGGCTTAGGCTGTTGTCCCAGGTCCCCCGGATTTTGCGATGGATCCGGCGGGAGCGCCGATGGCTCCGGGACCTGTTGGATTCGGAAAGACTGGACGCCATCATTTCGGACAACCGGTACGGTTGCCACGCGATTGGATTGCCCTGCGTTCTGATGACCCATCAGCTCGCGATGCCCAGCCTATTCGGGAAGTCAGTGGACGGCTTGCTCCGCAGGTTTTTGTATCGGCAGATCCGGCATTTCTCCCGCTGCTGGATTCCGGATGACCCGGAACCGGGCTCCCTGGCTGGCCGACTATCGCACCCGCCGCTGCTTCCGCAGGTCCAGATATCTTATGTCGGCCCAATTACCCGTTGGGATCCCTGCCCAAAGGGGCCCATCCGGCATCCGCTGTTGATCCTTTTATCCGGACCCGAACCCCAGCGCAGTCTGTTGGAGCAAATCCTGCTCGGCCAGCTGGAAGGATTGGAAACCCCGGCGCTGCTGGTTCGCGGCCTACCGGGCACCCATACTTTGCCCAATACACCGCAGAGAACGCTGGTTTACAATCATCTGCCTTCGGGAGACCTGCGGCAATTGATTTGCGCATCCGAATGGATAGTTGCCCGCAGCGGATACAGCAGCATCATGGATCTGCTCCGGCTGGGGAAAAAATGCATAGCCATTCCCACGCCGGGTCAGCCCGAACAGGAATACCTGGCTGAATATCTACATGAAAGAAAATGGATCTTCCGCGCAACGCAAAAAGGGTTTGACCTGAAGCGAGCGCTCAGGGAAGCCCAAGCATTTCCGTATGCCTGGCGCGCGGAGCAAGCCAGCCGCTTGTCGGAAGCCGTGGACGATCTCCTGAAGTCCCTGGCATCCGGCTAAGGTGTAAGCCTGGATTTAGGAAAGTCGAAGCAAAGAAATTCCTTGGTTCCTGAGGAAAAGGAAGACCAGGGCCCTTCCGGAAACCGGATACCGAAATAGGAACAGGTGGGCATGTCATCGACCTGGACCTCGGTCAGTTGATTGGCAAATTCGGTGATGCCTGGGTTGTGGGCGAAAAGGAACACTGTTTCCAGTCCGGGCGCCAGGCGAGAGATCACCGCCAGGAAGGCTTCGGGCTCCGCCTGGTAGAGTTCCGGTTCAATCTGCACTTCTTTCTTTTTACGGCGGTAGGCGTGTGCAAAAATTTCTGCTGTGCGCCGAGCCCGCAGGGCGGGGCTGGACAAAAGCAAGTCGGGGACTAGCAGGGTCTTTACCAGCCGGGAGGCCATAACCCTTGCATCTTGGAGTCCGCGCTCGTTGAGCGGCCGCTCCAGATCGATGAGATCCGCATGGTCCCAGCTGCTTTTTGCATGACGGACGAGCAACAATGTTTTCATGAAATAGGAAAATTGCCCTTTCCCATATCAAAGGTATGGCGGAGGCGTTTCTCCAGGACTCCGATACCGGTCGGTATCCGTATTTTTAGACTTCACTCCATGAATTGGAGTACATTTATCCGATCATTGGCCGGCCAATCCTGCGGGCCGCCAAGGGGTCGATACCAGACCAATGAATCTCATTTCCAATAACGTTATCCGGCAGATCCTGCTGATCGTGCTCATCGGAGGGCTTGGGGTGATCCTCTTTCGTCAGCTGCAGGGTTTCGTGCCCGCTTTGCTGGGCTCATACACCCTGTTCGTCCTGCTGAAAAAATACATGTTCATCCTGACCGGCCGGTACAAGTGGAAAAAGAACCTGGCGGCCTTCGTGCTGATCTTTCTGTCGGCGATCGTCATCCTCCTGCCCATCGTCCTTCTGATCAACATGATGTCTTCGAAAATCAATTATGCCCTTCAACATTCTTCCGAAGTAGTGGATGCCGCGCAGCGGTTGATTCATCAATACGAAACCAAATACAATGTGGAGCTGGTCTCGGACAAAAACATTCAGCAGTTGACGACCTGGGGCGCGCAGGTTCTGCCCCAAATCCTGGGCGCCACCTTCAACAGCATCGTCACCATCATTTTCATGTATTTCATTCTCTACTTTATGCTGACGAACGGCAGGAAAATGGAAGGTGCGCTGGTCGAGCGGATGCCATTGAGGAACGAAAACGTATTGCTCCTTCGCCGGGAAACAAACTCCCTGGTTTTCTCCAATGCGATCGGCATTCCGCTGATCGCGCTTTTTCAAGGCCTTCTGGGCCTGATCATGTATTTCATCCTGGGAGTAGGCGAACCCATGTTCTGGTTCGTGGTAACCTGTATCGCTTCCATGATGCCCGTGGTCGGCGCAACGCTGGCCTATGTTCCGGTAGCGATTCTTTTTTTCGCCAACGGGATGAATATTAAGGGGGTGATCATGCTGGCGTATGGATTCGGCATCATCAGCACCCTGGACAGCGTTTTCCGCTTCTGGCTGCAGCGAAAAATTGGAGATGTTCATCCCCTGATTACCGCCTTTGGAGTGATTGTAGGCGTCAACCTCTTCGGCTTTATCGGACTTATTTTCGGCCCCATCCTCATTTCCATATTCATTTTGCTGCTCCGCATCTATGTAAATGAGTTCAGCGGCTCGGCGACCCAGGAGCCCTCGTAAAACATCAGGGAACTGTCCGAGCCCCCTTCGTATATCTACTAAGTAATAGGCCGCAATTTGTTCAAAAATGTCTTCGAAAAACAATAAAAAATTCCAGTAGTTCACTTGCTTCCCAGCCCAAGGCACACTATTTTCGCTATTGACCCGTTTAGAACACGCTATTTAATCTAACCCTATGACAACCCTAAGAAATTCAATTTCGCTGGCCGGCCTAGCTTTACTCCTGCTGCTGGCTCCGGCGCTCCGGGCCGCTCACACGCCCCGGGCTCACACCAAAAGACATGCGGCGCCATCAGCCACTGTAGGGGCACCCGATATGCACTTAGAGGCGATCGTTTCGTCGCTTTATGAACGCATCGCGCTGAAAGAGGCCGGCCTCACCCGCCAGGCGTTCGATTATGCGTATAGAGGGTACGCTTACCTGATTCATCACCACGTCCTGGGCCGCACCGACGTACTATCGATCTGCGATTTCAGCCAGTCTTCCCGAAATAAGCGCTTATATGTGGTCGATATGTCCCAGCAAAAGCTTTTGATGACGACCTATGTCGCCCATGGCCGGAAATCCGGAGGCGAATACGCCCATACCTTCTCCAACAGCAACCGCTCTCACAAGAGCAGCCTGGGGTTTTATATAACCGATCAGACCTATTGGGGAGACCATGGCCTCTCGCTGAAGATCCGCGGCCTCGAGAAAGGATTTAATGACCGGGCAGCCCGACGCAGCATCGTCGTGCACGGTTCCCGGTACGTAGGTCAGAATTTCCTGGAGGAAAATCCCATCAACGGCCGGAGTTTCGGTTGTCCGGCGGTACCTTACCAGGATACGGAGCAATTGATCGAGACGATCAAGGGGGGATCCTGTCTGTTCATCTATCATCCGACCAAAAAATACCTGGTCAAATCGAAAATACTTAATAGTTAGCGCGGACGTAAACTTCAGATGGTTTGAAGGTGAGAAAGCTCAATATAGGTTCGTACCCTATGGTTGGGCTTTTCCTCTTTAAGGTGCCAGGACCAGCCAGCCAATCCCCTGGGCCAGGGCGCCGACCAAAAGACCGCCGTAGACGTCTGCCGGGCTGTGATCCGAAACCAGGAAGCGTGCCGTGCAGACCAGCCCGGCCAACCCGACCGCCGAGGAGAGGTAAACCCCGGAAGCATACGAATCATGGAAGGAATAGAGCAGGAAAAACATCATCAGCGCACCCATGGCAATGGCATGCATGCTGATCCGGAAGAATATATTGCAAAAAAAGCCTCCGCAGACGGCGAGGAAGGACCCGAGTAAGAGAATCGTGGCGATGAGGGGAATACCGGGAAGGTTGCTGAATACGTGGTAGGGCCACCAATACAGCGTAAGGCTAATCACATACGGAACGATTCGCTCCTTCGCCGTGCGCAGCTGCAGGCTTTTAACGGCCAGTCCCAGCCTCCAGCTCAACAGCACGGCTAGCAGGGGCAGAAATGCGGTGGAAAGGAAGACCGTGATCAGGCGAAAGAATTTCTGGGGCGGATCCCATCCCGCAAAGGCCAGGGGATGGATATACAGCAAAAAAGCGGTCAGGTAGCTGGTGATGAACAGGGGATGAAAAATCAGGGATATGAGCTGTGCCCCCAGGCGCAGGCCGGCGGAGCGGGCTGCTCCCGGGAGGTCGGTTCGGTTGGATAGCCTCATGATTCTGCATGAATGAATGCAATGCCTGCCAGGGCAATTGCTGGTTCTACAATTCCTTTCTCAGTCGGGCGACGGATATGTTCAATTGCTCCCGGTATTTGGCAACCGTACGCCGGGCAATATTGTATCCCTTTTCCTGCAATAATTCGGTAAGTTTCTCGTCGCTCAGCGGCTTTTTTTTGCTTTCTCCTTCGATGAGGTCGCTCAGAATCTTTTTGACTTCGCGGGTGGATACTTCCTCCCCGCTATCGGTGCTCAGCGACTCGCTGAAAAAGAACTTGAGCCGGTAAGTCCCAAATTCCGTCTGCACGAATTTACTGTTGGCCACCCGGCTGACGGTGGAGATATCCAGTCCCGTTCTTTCGGCAATATCTTTCAGAATCATCGGTTTCAGCGAGGTCTCATCCCCCGTGAGGAAGAATTCCTGCTGGTAGTCCATGATCGTATGCATTGTGCTGAAGAGCGTCTGCTGTCGCTGTTTGATGGCGTCTATGAACCATTTGGCCGCATCGATCTTTTGCTTGATGAATAATACGGCTTCTTTTTGCCGTTTGTCTTTTTTGCTGCCTTTTTCATAGTCCTTGAGCATGTCCCGGTAGCCTTCGCTGATCCTCAGGTCGGGCGCATTTCGCGAGTTAAGCGTCAGTTCCAGTGAGCCGGCATTATTGAATATGAAGAAATCGGGAACGACGTAACTCTCGGCCCTGGCTGCTTCCCCTACATTCCCTCCGGGCTTGGGGTTCAGTCGGATGATTTGCCGGATCAGTTCCCGGAATTCTTCGTCGCTCAGCCCCAGACCGGCCTGGATCTTGTCGTAATGTTTTTTAGTAAACTCCTCGAAGTAATAGGTGAGGACGTCAATGGCTTTTTCCACGCATCTGCCTTCGCCTTTTCTGCGGTACAATTGCAGGAGGAGGCATTCCTGCAGGGTGCGCGCGGCGACTCCCGGTGGATCGAATTGCTGGATTTTTGCGACGAGTTCCTCAACTTCCTTTTCATTGGTGTCGATGTTTTGCCGGAAGGCCAGGTCGTCTACAATCGAGGAAGCGTCCCTGCGCAGATAGCCATCGTCGTCGATGCTTCCGGCAATCTGTTCGGCGATCTTTCGCGAGCGATCGTCCATCGTAAGCATCCCCAGCTGGTCCAGCAGGATCTCGTGAAAGGAAATCTCCATGCGCTGAGGAACCGATTTTTGCTCATCGAGTTCAGGGTAATTGTCGTCCCGGAGCTTGTAGTCGGATACTTCGTCGTCGAAGTCGTTTACGTAATCGCTTAGATCAATTTCTCCATATTCGTCGTCGCTTGATTCTGCCTCATATTCTTCGCCCTCCTTTTCTTCAAATTCTTCCTTGGAATCTTCGGGGGTGCTTTCCTCTCCATCTTCCTCAGTAACCTCCAACGCGGGATTCTCCTCCAACTCCTCTTTGATGCGCTCTTCCAGGTTCGCAGTAGGCACCTGCAATAGCTTCATGAGCTGAATCTGCTGCGGAGACAGCTTTTGTAATAATTTTTGCTGTAAGGATTGACTTAATGCCATGTTTAGGGGTAAATTTGCCCTTTACGGTCGACGGCTTTTCGCAAAAATCGGCCGATTCCACAAAAATCGAGCCTAAATTTACAGTTTATTATGAAAAAAGGTAGCAAACGAATATTGAGGCTAATTGTTGCCTGCGGTTTGTCGCTTTTTTTCCTTCCGGGCCGGGCCCAGGTTCCTGTGCATCCGGGATGGCTCCTACCCCGGCTCCAAATCCGTTCTTTGCAGGAAATGCAGACCAGCAGCGTTTTTTCCGCGAATCCGAGGTTGGCTTCCCCGGCTCTTTACGCATCGCCGGAAAGTCGACCGGCTAGCTCGGGCGCCTGGATCAGGCCCAGCCTGCCCGCCGGAAATTTTTATTTTTGCCAGCTGGGTTTTTTTTGCAAAGAAGAATGGAAGCTGGAGCAATCATCCCATATCCCCTTCAGATTCCGGCTAGGTTCCCTGGCTTACTGTGATTACCTCGAAGGGAAGGGGGATTTTCGGACGAACTCAGCGACTTTTGCCCAATGACGGGACCCGAAGATCCCTAAGGAGCCGTCCTATCTGAAATTCTTAGCCCGGAGCTTTTCCTGTCCGCCATCCCCCCGAGTTTGTGCGTTAAGCATCCGGAGCATTAGCGCGTTTCCATAAGCAGTCAGCCCATATTCTACCCGCTGCGGGAATCCAGCCTGGGTTTTCTGCTCAATGATCTTATCCGCTTCCAACTCCTTCAGCGCCGATCTTCCCGGATCCGTTTAGGTGGTCAATGTAATTTTCCTCGGGTCAATGCTTCGTCATAGGATTGAACCGTCGACCGGATATTGGTCTCCAACCGGTCCCGGATCCTTCGGCAATTGTCCTCGCCAAGCAGATTCTGCCGGAATAAGGAGTCCGTTCCATACCGGTATAGATAGATTGATTTGTCCCGGACAGGGTCATACCCCAGCACGTAATCCGAATCGATGATTTGGAGGAAAGTCCCGGGCTTATTGATCGCATATTGTCGGTTTGCCGCCGTGTCCAGCAAACTGTTTCCAAATCCGGTGCAGTCTCCGGAATAATGCAACCAATCCAGCAGCGTGGGCCCGACGTCCACCTGGCTTGCTATCCGGGAATTGGTGCCGCCTGACTTCTTCGAGGGGTCGAATATGAAGAGCGGAATGCGCGTGCTACTCACCGAATTGTAGGCCCCCGGCACACCTGGATAAAGCCAATGATCAGCGCAAAACAGGAAGACCGTGTGGTCAAACCAGGCGGACCTACGACAACTGTCCCAAAACCGGCGAAAAGCATAATCGACATAACTGGCGCTGCGTTGGGCAGGAGACTTGCCCGGCTGACTAAACCGGTCGCGGAGATTCTCGGGGATGGTATACGGATAATGTGAAGTGATGTTGAAAATTACGGCCAGAAAAGGTTGAGGTTTTGCGTCGAGAACGCGGGAGACATATTGGAGGAAAGGCTCGTCAAAAATGCCCCAGTTGCCATCGTAGAACCGATCGTCATGGAATTCCCTCCTTCCATAGTAGTGATAGATTCCAGCCATATGGCAGAGTTTTCCAAACCCAAAATGATCCGCACTCGCCCCCAGGAAAAAGTTTCCATCATAGCCCTGATCCCGGAGTATGTTGCCGAGACCACGCAGGGGAGTGTTGGCGTATGGCGAATAGTAAAACGGTTCGTCCAGCAGCGGAGGCAGGCCGCCCAGGATGGCCACGAGGCCCTGGTTGGAAGAAACCCCGTTCGCGTAGGCGTTCGGAAAGCAGAGGCTTTCGCGCATAAGTGAATCGAAGAAAGGGGTTTCCGCCTTGAGGGGATCGCCGGGGCGCAGATATTGGCCGCAAAAACTTTCCAGAATACAGACGACCACGTTCTTTTTGGTCATGGGGCCGCGATGGCCAGAACCAATCCGGCTGTAAGATCGAACCAGGCTGTAGAGCGCGGAATCGGAATAAAAGTGCGGAGGACGAATTTCATCCTGTCTGCGCAGTAAGGAATACAACAGGTCGTCCGACGAATTTTGAGCCAGGGGCAGGAGCCGGGGGTCCAGATCGATCAGCGGGCTTGCGGGCATAAGCACTGTTGCCTGCCAACCCCTGGCGCCCAGCAACAGCATCAGGCAGGTCAGGATCTGGCCGGCCACGAGGGATGGACGGTTTTCTTCCGGCGGTCCCCGGCGCAGAAACCGATGGCTCAAAAAAATGAGGCAGGCCAGCAAACTCAAAAAGACCAACAGCAGCCAGGCGTGGCGGGCCAAAATGGATGGAAAGGCGCCGGCCGAATCGGCCCACACAAAAAGAAGATCACTATTGCTCCGGTGGCGGACGAATCGAAAATAGCCGGTATCAATCAGGGCAAGCCCCAGGTTGGCGCCATTGATGACGAGCAGCGACCAGCGCGCCCCTCGAATCGGCCAACGTTTCACGGGCAGCTGTTGGGATAGGAATAGGAAGATCCATAGCGGCATATTGCTGACAATAAGGGCCGAGAGGTCAAGCCGCAATCCCCAAAGCCAGGGCAGGATCCCGGTTTCTGGAGGGAACAGGTCTCGGTTCCAAGACCAAAACAATAGGCGAACCAAACTCTCCAGGATCAACAGGCATCCCAGGATTTGCCAGGTGATTTTCAGGGGGGCGATCCAGGAAGGTTTGCGGAACATGGCGGCTTGGCTTAAGTTCTTATCGGTAGCCCGGCGATTTCACATTGATCAGGCAAAGGAGCAGGGATTGGTTATTGGCCAGCCGCAACAAGTCGCTTCGGTCCAGGCTGTGGCGGAAGGCAAGATCCCAGGCCAGTTTCGCAATGCCCGGAAACGAATGTTGCATCCAGGGCTGCATCCGGATATCCTCCGAAAGGCAGCAGTGGTGCAGGGAAAGGAAATCGCGGAGCCCCGCTACCAGCTTGGCCCTTCCCATCGAATCCGGGGGCAGCTCATAGGGCAAATATAAACTGCTTAGCCAGCCAGACGCATCGAGTAGGGCCACTGCAGCCGTGTCAACGGATTCGACGATGACCCGATCACGCAAAGCATACCGTTGGTCCAGGACCTGGAGCCTTTGGCAGAAAACGGCGGCATTTTGCGGAGTCAGATTTTTCACATCCATCCAAAAAAGTTTGTTTTCCGTACCCGCCAGGGCGAGGTAGTCGTCGAAACGCAGCCGGATTCGCTCGTCCGGATCATGCGCGATGTCGAGGCTCCCTGTTGCCGGATCAAAAATAATATCGCACTCGAATCCTCGAAACTCTTTCAGCAGGTAAGCCAGCCGTTGGAGGGAATTGACGCGGTGGGGCCAAAGCCGTTCCAGGCCCTTTAGGGAATAAATCTGGTGACCGCCGCGCGGGTAACCCAAACCAGTGAATCCGGAATTGTTCAGCAGCGCCGAATCCCG
>Ga0210394_10008863_pt1 | contig 10255 bp, 6 predicted proteins | sample IncBWC12MmetaG_FD_160121 | JGI IMG/M metagenome (GOLD analysis project Ga0210394, IMG submission 160121) | Forest soil microbial communities from Barre Woods Harvard Forest LTER site, Petersham, Massachusetts, United States - Inc-BW-C-12-M | ecosystem: Environmental > Terrestrial > Soil >...
GAAGAGATCGTAGCCATCGAGCGCGCGCTCGTGATCGAGCCGCGGCACCCCGGCGCGCTTCTGCAGAAGGCCGCTCTCCTCGAGCAACGGGGCGATCCGCGCGACGCCGCACGGATCTATCGGGCCGCGCTCCTCACGGTGGGACCCGACACCACGCCGCCGCCGGCGCTGGGCGCAGCGCTCGAGCGGGCGCGCGAGGCCGTGCGGCGCGACGACGCTGCGCTCGCGCGCACGATCGAACAGCGGCTCGCGCCGCTACGCGCGCGGCTCGGGTCCGGCGTGTCCCGCCGCGCGGATGAGTGCATCGATCTGCTGACCGGCCGCAGCAGCCGCTACACGCCGCAGCCCACCTTCATGTACTTCCCCGGAATTCCCGCGGTCGGGTTCTTCGATAACGCTGACTTCCCCTGGCTCGCGCCGATTGAAGCAGCTACCGACGCGATCCGCGCCGAGCTCGCCACGGTGTTCGCCGCCGACCGGGGCGGACTCGAGCCCTACGTCGCCTACCCCGACGGCGTGCCGCTCGATCAGTGGCGGGACCTCAACCGCTCACGCCGCTGGAGCGCCTACTTTCTGTGCAATGAGGGTGTCGCGCAGCCGGAGCATCTGGCACGTTGTCCGCGCACGGTCGAAGCGCTGAAGGGCTCACCGCAGTGCGACATCGCAGAGCACGGCCCCAATGTGTTTTTCTCGATTCTCGAGCCGCACACGCGCATTCCGCCCCATACCGGGGTTACGAACGCGCGGCTCACTGTGCACTTACCACTCATCGTGCCGGCCGGTTGCGGATTCCGCGTCGGCAGCGAGACGCGCGAATGGCTTGCGGGCCGGGCGTGGGTGTTCGACGACACCATCGAGCATGAGGCCTGGAACGACTCCGACACGCCGCGGGCCGTCCTGATCTTCGACATCTGGAATCCCTACCTCACCGCAGCGGAACGCGAGGTGGTGCGCGCCGCAACCGAAGCCATCGGCAGCTACTACCGGGTGACGCCTCCGGGTGTGGGGTGACGGCTCGCTCACCACTTATAGGTCGCGCCGAGGATGAAGAACCGCCCGACCGCGCCGTCCTGATGCAGTGCCGCGTCGTAGCGCAGCTCGGCGCCACCGCCGTAGGTCTGCAGGTCGACCGGCGCGTCCGAATTGAAGAGATTCGTGACCGTGCCGTGCACCGAGAAGTGGTCGGTGGCCGCGTAGTTGGCGTACAGGTTGAAGCTGGTGAAATGCGCCACGCTGCAATACTGGTTCCAGGCCGGATCGAGCGTGGTGACACCCGCGGAGATCACCGAGCCGTAGGCCGAGGGCGCGCCTGCCTGCAGCGACTGGAGGCAGGTGTTATAGCCCGCCGACGGGTCGGTGATGCTGAAGGCGCTGGTGTAGTTCGCCGACAGAGTCGTCGAGAGCGCGCCCTCGTCCCAGGTGAGCGAGGCCACCGCACGATCGCGCGGATTGCCGGTGTCGCCCGCGATGCTCGACGGACCGTGGGTACCGACCAGATCGAAGGTCGTGCCCCGGTAGCCGTACTCGTACTGGATGATGTGCGTCCAGTTGATCTCGAACCTGAGCTTTCCGGCCCCGCCCAGGTCGAGCCGGCTCTGCAGGTCGACGTCCACACCCGATGTCGTAGTGATACCCGCGTTCACGTACGGAATCAGCTCGTAGGCCGGATAGCCGACCGGTGTCAGCACGTTCTGCGCCGGACACGGATTCGGCGCGGTGGTCGCGGTGCACTCGGCCAGCATCGCTGACGGTCCGCGCACCAGCGCGATGTAGTTCGCACCGAGTCCACCGGCCGCCGAGGCCGGGATGATGTCGTTGGTGAGCCGGATACGGTAGTAGTCGGCCGCTACGCTGAAGGCCAGCAGCGGCTCGAAGATCACTCCGAAGGTCGTGTTGGTCGAAGTGACGGCCTTCAGGTTCGGGTTGGAGCCCGAGAGGCCGACCGCAGGATAAGCGCACAGCGCGTTGAAGGTGCCCTTCACGTTCGCCTGAGCGTTCGGGCAGAGCACTGGATCGTTGGTGTTGCCTTCGCCGAAGGCGAGACCCGCGATGCCGGACTCGGAGATCGAGGGCGCACGGAAGCCCTTACCCCAGGTGCCACGCACGCTCAACATGTCAACCGGCGTGTACTTGAGGCCGAACTTCGGCGTCGCCTGGCCACCATAGGTGTCGTAGTGGTCGTAGCGCACCGCGGCGTTGAACTCGAGCTGCCTGACCGGCTTGCCGCCGAACTCGACGAAGCCCGCGGTGTCGTCCTGCGAGCCGAGCGAGAACACCGGGGTGCCTTCCTGGACGCCGCTGATCACCGATTTGGGCTGCACGACGTTCTGCGCCTTGTGGAAGTACTGCACACCTGCGGCCATCGACAGCGGTCCGCCGGGCATCTGGAACAGAGCGCGCGAGCCGTGGAAGTCGAGCACGCCGAGAGTGCTCGAGTCGCTCGAGCCCTCGACCGGTGCGAACAGTTGCGCACCGTCGGTGCTGACGCCCGGGATATAGGTGCCGTTGTTGAGGTCCTGCTGCGCCGCGCCCGGCTCGATCAAGCCGTAGAACCTCTCCGACATGAGCGCATACATGAGACCAACCTGCCCATCGAGGTCCCAGCCCGCCGCCCTCCCGCGCAAGTCGCTGAACAGCCGATAGGTGGTGGTCTCGACGTCCGTCGTCGCCGGGCCGATATCGGGAAAGCTGTAAACGAGGTTGGCCGGCACGCCGTACGGGTTGAGCGGTGAGTCAGCCGGCAGCGAGAGCACCGGATACACGACCGACGAGGCGAGTCCGCCCGGCGGGAAGGTGATGTTGACGATCGAGCCCGCTTCCTGGCCGGTGTTGCTCAAGGCGTGGCCGAAGCTCGTGGCAACGACCTGCTCGGCGGTGCTGTCGAAGATCGAGCCGGTCACCGTCATGGTCCAGTCATCACCGAGCGTGTGGGTGAGCTTCGAGAGGAAGTCCGTCTGCCCTGTGGGCGGCTGGATCTGTCCCGGGAACCGGAACGTGCATTTGTCGGCGTTCTGCAGCGCCTGGGTGCAGCCCGGAAGGAAGGTGTACGGCTGGCCGCTCGTCGTGTTGGGATTGATCAGGTAGCCCGTGACGCTGTCCGGATAGACGAGGCCCGAGGCACCGACAGCACCCGGCTGCGTGTTCTGCCCTCCCGGCAGGCCGCTCCAGTCGGTCGTCGCCCAGGGCGCGCTGCGGTTGGAGCCAAGGATCTGCTCCTGGCGGCGCCACTCGAGCGACACGTACATGTTGTAGCCGTCGCTCGCGAGGTCCCCCCACCCGAGGATGCCGGCCGCATGCCAGGTCCAGCCGTCATTGTGCTGGGTCGCGCCGCCGTCGGCGGTGACCTCAGCGCCCTCGTAGGTGCGCTTGAGCTTGATGTTGACTACACCCGCGATCGCGTCCGCGCCGTAGAGGGCCGAGGCGCCGTCCTTGAGGACTTCGACGCTCTCGATCGTCTCGAAGGGAATCGCGGTGGTGTCGACGAAGCCGCGCTCGCCGGCATCGGAGAGCGGGTAGGCGACCATGCGCTCGCTGTCGATCAGCGTCAGCGTGTCGCCGACCGTCAGGCCGCGCAGTGCGATGCTGGAACCCCCCGAGGCGAGCGCCTGGTTGAGCGTGCCCTGCCCGTTGGCGGCGAGGTTGCGCAGCACGTCCGTCACCGAGGTGTAGCCGGTGTTCTTGAGATCCTCGGCGCTCAGCATCTGCACGGGGCTCGGCGTCTCGGAGTCGGTGCGCTTGATGAGCGAACCGGTCTCGACGGCTTCCTGGAGCTCGGGGCCGGTTGCGCCCTGCGTCGGTGCCTGCTGTGCGCCAGCCGTGGCGGTAAGGAAAATGGCTGCGATCAGGGAGGCGCCGACAGCCGCGGCACGCGTTGAAGCGCTCTGCATCGAACTCCCCCAGTGATTTCGCTTCTTCAGACCGGGTTTGTTGCGCGAACGCACTGCCGCCGTCGAAGAGTTCGGCTAGCATAGACATATTCGGCGCTTCTACCAGTAGGCCGAAGCGTCTCGGGCGCACCCGACGCGGGCCTTTCCGTAGTCGTGCTTGCCCGTCTGGTAGTAGAGGCAGAACGTTACACCGCGGGTCTGCGCTGGCGAGCCGGCCGGCCGCAGAGTACGCTCGGCTGGTCGGAGGCCACAGCCATGTCACGGCACAAACGACCGATACTCACCGCCCTGGGTGTGGCGCTGGCCTTCGCAGCGGCGCCGCGCGCGCCGCTGGCCCAGTCCGCGCGCACCGACCCGATCTCCCACACCGGTCTGCCGTCGATCGCGTCCGACGCCAACGCGAGTACGACGTCGCCGACTCCCGATGTCACAGTCACCACCCCGATACCGCCTGCGGCGCGGGAACTCTCGGGCGACAGCCTGTCTCAGTTCATCGCGCACCACGCGACGGTGCGCTACGTGACGACCAACACGGCACGCAACCTCGCGCGCTGGCGGGGCGGCAAGCAGAGCATTTGCCCGCTGACGGTGGGGTTGAGTCCGCCGGACAACGCCTACGTAACGGCGCGACTGCGCGCGCTGGCCGCGTATGTTGGCGCACCCGTGGAGCCGGACCCGCACTGCAAGGCCAACGTGCAGATCGTCTTCACGAGCAACCCGCGCGAAAAAATGGATGACGTCGTCCAGTGGGCGACGACTGCTTTCGGTATCCGCTATTCGGGCGGGCAGCGTGACCTCATCGCGTATCGGAGCGACCACGCCATTCAGGGCTTCTATATAACGACACGGGGCGGAGCCAGCGTCCTCAATACCGACGTGGCGTTGGTCGGGCTCGACGTCCAGCCCGTCTGGCCACAGGTCGAGGAGAAGTATCTCGGCCACGGCAGGCTGGGCACCCGCCTCGGCGGCGGCAGCGGCAGTGGGATCGGGATCGGCACGGTGATCCTGGTGGTCGACACGACCAGGGCCGCCGGCTACACCATCGCGACGCTCGCGGATGCCCTGGCGATGTTGACGCTCTCGGTAGCGCAATCACCGGATCATTGCGATCCATTGCCGAGCATCCTGGATCTGATGTCATCGAGCTGCGGCACGCGCGAGCAGCCTGCGGCGATGACCGCCGGCGATCTGGCTTTCCTCAAGGCGCTCTACTACCTCAACACGGGGTTGGGTCCGTCGCTTTCACGGGCCGCGATCCACGACAACATGACACGCCAGTTGGCGCAGCGTTAACGCCCGCGCGGATCAGCGGTCGCCCAACGATGACGCATCGCCTCAGGCGCGCGCCGTTCAGCCATCGCACCATTGTGCGTAAAGGACTCACGAGACTTTCTGCCGATCCGGCCGGCTGAGGATCCACAGCGCAGCCGGCAAGGCGGTGAAATCGGCGAGCAACGCCAGCACGAAGGCCGATGCGGACACGATGCCGAACTGGCGCATCGGCGGCAGGTCGGAAAGCGCGAGCGCGAGGAAGCCGCTGACGTTGATGAGCGTTGCAAACAGGATCGGGCGGCCGGCGATCAGCAATGCGTGCCGCAGTGCACCCGCCGTCGTGCCGCCGCCCGAGCGCCCTTCCTGGAAATGATAGAAGAAATGAATCTGGTCGTTCTCGGTCGCACCCAGGATCGTCGAGCCGATGAGGATCGTGGCGATGTTCAGCGGAATGCCCGTCAGGCGCATCAGGAAAAAGGCGCACAGGATCGCAAACAGCGACGGGATCATCGTCATCAGCCGGGCCGTGGGACTGCGAAACAGCACCACGAAGGCCAGCAGGATCACGCTCGCGGTGAGTGCGAAGCTTTGCATCAGTGTGGGCAGCAGGCGTTGCGGGATTGCTGCGCCCAGGACTCCCTGCCCGACGACGCTCCCACGCACTGAGCGCAGCGCCGGATCGGCTGCCTGGGCGGCGCTCCATGTCTGTTCCACGAAGGCGCGCATGGCGCCGACCGGGCCGAAAAGCTTCGCGCGCCCGCGGATGCTGAGACGCAAATTCGCGAGCTGCGCCACATCGACGTACGAGCGCGCGCCGGGCTCGGCGAGGAGGATCTGCTCGAGGTCGGCGGCAAGCTTCGGCCACGCGGCGGCCGCCGCCGGCAGCTGATCCGCTCCGCCCTCGGCGTAGCGCGCCCACCGCAGCACGGACGTGGGCCCATCGACGGCGGTGATGCGCGGATCGCTCTCGAGCCGCTGGGTCAGTTGCTCGAGCGCCCGCAGCAGTTCCGGGTCCAGCGCACGGCCGGGGGGCGTCTGCAGCCAGAGTTCGACGCTGTCAAGGCCGTTCGATTGCTCGAAGTAACGGGTATCCTGCGCAACGCGCGCGCTCGTGTTGACATAGGCGAGCGCGTCCGTTTCGAGAACCGCAGGGGCGATCAGGCGCGGAATCCCGAACAGCGCAGCCGCGCCGCACAGCATCAGCACGAGCGCGGCGCCGACCAGCGGCCAGCGGTAGCGCTCACTCGCCGGGATCAGCGCGCCGACGAAACCCGCAAACCAGGCAGCGAGCGGAGCCTGCTCGGAGCGCATGGGCGTGCGCAACAGCGACTGGAGCGCCGGGAACAGCGTGAAGCAGCCTAGCCACGCGACCAGGAGTCCCTCTGCGGTCCACAGGCCCATGTCGTGTACGGGACGGATATCGGAAACCGCCAGCGCCCCGAACCCCACCGCGGTCGCGAACATCGAGGCACTGCACGGCAGGAACTTGTTGGCGAGCGCACGCGCGTGATGCTCCTCGAAAGTCGGTGAATCGTCGGGCTCGATATAGCGGGAGTGCACGTACACGAGCGTCGCGGTCGTGGTGACGAGCACCGTCAGCGGGACCAGCGCGGAGATCACCGTGTGCGTCCAGCCGAAGGGCAGCGCGAGTCCCATCGCCACCGCGACGACCGCGCCGAGCGTCAGCACAAAGGCGGCGAGCGTGCGCCAGGAGCGGTAAATGACCAGTACCAGCAGCATCAGGAAGACACCGAAGAGGGGCATGAAGCGCGCCGTCGCCGCGCCCGTCTCCCGCTCCAGCCAGGCGTTGAGCCACGGCGCGCCGACGCGCCGGACCTGGGTGAAGGGTGTGCCCGGCCCCGCGAGCGGCAGAACGAGCGCATCGATCGCCTTCAGTGCCCGGTCGCGCTCGGCGGGCGACCTCACGCGCAGCTCGAGTGCAATCCCCAGATATCCATCGCCGAGCAGTCCGGCGCGGCGGAAGAGCGGGGTTCCGGTCGCGAATGCGCGCACCCGGGCGGCAGTGTCGGCGGTGATCGCCCCCGCGGATACCGCGTGACGGTATATGTCGAGGAGGCTGTGTGCCTCGACCTGCGGCACCTGCGCGAGCTCGCGCTCCAGGCGATCGGCCGCGCGCAGCGCGGCAACACCGAGCGGATCCGCCGTCTCGAGCATGACGAGTGCCTGCTCGCCCTCCGGAAAGATGCGATCGAAGGCGCGTGTGGCGACCGCCACTGGATCGCTCGCGACGATCAGCCGCTCAATCGAAGGATCATTGGGCACGTGCAGGGCGCCGTAGGCGCCCGCCGCCGTGAGCATGAGAAAGGCGGCGGCGATCCAGCGCCGTGCGCGCAGTACCCGCAGGAATATCCGGACGACCCTGGGCGCGGCGGGGACGCGCATGACTGAAGAGCACACTCCTTTCGGCGGGCAGACCCGCAGCGCCACGTAATGATAGCCTGAAGCCATGAGCTCCCTGCTGGCGGCTTCGGTTGCGACTCTGGTGTTCTGCGCTCCGGGATATCCCGGCGCAGCCGAGGATGCGCAGCCGCTCCTCGACCAGTTCACCAAGGCCCTGGTGGCGAATTCCGGCTGGCCGGCGGGCAGTCTGACTTCCGTCTACGACCCGACCGAGCAGGGCGGGTTTGCGCGACTCAGAAGCGCCGATGCCGTGCTCGCCTTCGTGCCCTACCCGTTCTTTGTCGAGCACGCGGCGGAGCTGCACCTGACGCCGCTCGTAGAAGCCGACGTGGTGGACGTCGGCCCACAACAACGGTGGTCGCTGATAGCAAAATCCGGCCGCGTCGCAAGTCCCGCATCGCTCGGCGGCTTCACGCTCCTCAGCGCTGCCGGTTACGCGCCCGACTTCGTGCGCGCCGCGCTCGTGGGTTGGACGTTGCCGCCGAACGTCACGATCGAGGCGTCGGGGCAAATCCTCAGCTCCCTGAGGAGAGCTGCCGTCGGCGAGCCGGTCGCGGTACTGCTCGATCGCACGCAGACGGCGGCGCTTGCCGGCCTGCCTTTCGCCGGCGAGCTCAAGGTCGTGACTGTGTCTCCCGAGCTGCCCGTCGCGCTCGTGGCGGTGGTCGACTCGCGCCTGTCCAAGGGCCGCGCGGCGACCCTCAAGGAGGGACTCCTGGGGATGGCTCATTCGCCGCGGAGTGCTGAAGTCCTGGCGCCGCTGCAGCTGCGCGGCTTCGTGCAACCCGAGCTCAAATCCCGCCCGGCTGCACCGTGAGCCGGCGAATCTGCTGGGCACTGCTGCTCGCGCTCGCCGCATGCGCGACGCACCCCCCGGCGCCAGCGACACCGAACCCGACGGCGTCGATCGGCACACTGGCTGCAGCTATCGAGGAGGACGCACGCCGCAGCGAGCATGAGCCGGACGCGAAGATGCGCAGCGAGTTTGCCGAGCAGGCCGGCCGCGATGCGCAGGCCTGCCTTGCGCTCGAGCCGCAGGCGGTAGCGTGTCTCTACGGGCGCGCGATTGCACTCGGACTCAATGCGCGCGCGCACCCGGCGCACGCGGGCGAGCTGCTCGCCGACATGCTCGCCAGCTTGAGCCGTGCCGAATCCGCGGACCCCGTCTACGACGAGGCGGGACCCGCGCGCGTGCGGGCGCTGGTGTTGCTGCGCGCGCCCGGATGGCCGCTGGGGCCGGGCGACGCCGAAGCGGCATTGGTCGCCTCGCAGCGCGCCGTCGCGCTCCGGCCGCGCTACCCGCCGAACCTGCTGGCGCTGGCCGAAGCGTTGGCGAAGACCGGAGACGCAGGCGCCGCACGGGAAGCCTATGCGCGCGCACGTGACGCGGCGCTGGCCCTCCCCGCCAGCGACGATCGGGCTGACTGGCTACGCGAAGCCGATCAGGGACTGCAGCGCAGATAGTCCGCCAACTCGGCGCCCTAAAGGTCCTTCCACCACACGCAGGTTCGGGAGCTCGCACACGTGAGGTTGGCGTGCGTGCGTGTTAAGTCTGGCGAACAGTCGCGGGCGTTGCGCTGCGCGCGGTGAGGCTCGAAGTACCCGCGACGTCGGCGGCGGAGAGTTGATTGCCGGGTTCATCAGGCGCGGCAAGCTCCCGCTTCCCTCAAAGCTCCCGGCTGGAGTGGGACGAAGAGAACCGACTCGGAGGGCTCTCTTAGTCCCCCTAAGTCTTTGTTTTGACTTGACAGCCTCTGCAACCGATGAGTTTCCCCGGTCACGCCGGTTCTACAGACGAGACCTGAATTTTTTAACCGAGCCGTACGGCGGGAGAACCACTGTGAAGCCACTCGCAATGAAATTGATCGCCGCGGGCCGCACGTTCGCCCCGTACCTCGCGATCGAGCTGATCCTGCCGGGCGGATCGCTGCTGGCCCTGCTCTTATGGCTCTACCGCACATTTCCCGCTCGCGCCGCGAGCACCAACACATAGGAGTTTTCGATCATGAACATCGCGAATAAGACCGTCTTAATCACAGGCGCCGGCCGCGGCATCGGCCGGGCACTTGTCGAGGAGGCCTTGCGCCGCGGAGCAAAGCGCGTGTACGCGGGAACGCGTGGCCCACTGGCACACGCAGACGCTCGCGTGACCCCGGTGATGCTAGATGTCACTAGCGCCACGGACATTCGGCGGGCCGTGACATCTGTCGACAACCTCGACGTTCTCGTTAACAACGCTGGCGTCGCGCCCTACGACGATCTGAACAACCCCGATATCCTTGAGCGTACCTTCGCCGTCAACCTGTTCGGCGTGCTCAACGTGACGCGCGCCTTCCTGCCATTGCTCAAGCGCTCCAGGGGCGCCGTCGTCAACCACTTGTCCATAGTCGCGCTCGCCGCGCTGCCGCTCATACCCGCGTACTCCATCTCCAAGGCGGCCGCGCTCAACTTGACACAGTCACTGCGCGCTCTGCTTGCCGGCGATGGGGTTAAGGTACACGGGGTGCTTTTGGGCCCCGTCGACACCGACATGAACCGCGGCCTCAACATCCCCAAGGCAACGACCGAGTCTGCCGCCCGCGGGATATTCGATGGGCTCGAGCAGGACGAGGAGGACATCTTCCCCGACCCGACCTCGCAGTCAGTCGCGGACGGCTGGCGCAACGGTGCAGCCA
>Ga0210394_10008865_pt1 | contig 10255 bp, 10 predicted proteins | sample IncBWC12MmetaG_FD_160121 | JGI IMG/M metagenome (GOLD analysis project Ga0210394, IMG submission 160121) | Forest soil microbial communities from Barre Woods Harvard Forest LTER site, Petersham, Massachusetts, United States - Inc-BW-C-12-M | ecosystem: Environmental > Terrestrial > Soil >...
CATTTTTATCATTCCTCGCGTAGCGATCATTGATATTGAAACGGAATTGCCGACAAAGCCGATAGCTGAGAGCCCGGAATGAAGATCGTCGTTTGCGTCAAGCAAGTGCCCGCCAAGGATGCGCCGCTGGCGATTACCGACGCCGGCTGGATTCGCGAAACCGACATCGGATTTGAAATGAACGAGCCGGACAGCTACGCGCTCGAGGAAGCCCTGCGCCTGAAGGAAAAGCACACCGGCGAAGTGATCGCGCTGTCCATGGGCCCGGACCGCGTGAAGCAGACCATCAAGGAAGCCCTCGCGAAGGGCGCCGATCGCGGCGTGCACATCGCCGACGATGCAGCGTACAAGCTCGATCCCCTCGGTGCGGCCAAATCGCTCGCGGCGGCCATCGAGCGCGAGAAGCCGGATCTGGTGCTGACCGGATTGCAGAGCGAAGACCAGGGATTCGGCCAGACCGGCGTGCTCCTCGCGGAACTCCTCGGGCTGCCGCACGCCACGATCATCATGCAGATTGAAGCGAAGGACGGCGGCCTGCGCGTGAAGCGCGAGCTCGAGGCGGGATGGTTTCAGTGGGTCGAGCTGCCGCTGCCCGCCATGCTGACGATTCAATCCGGCATCAACAAGGTCCGGTACGCCACGCTCAAGGGCATCATGGCGGCAAAGAAGAAGGAGATCGCGACAATCACCCGCGAATCTCTCGGCGTCGCGCACGAACCGACGCAGCACATCGAGCGCATCTACGTGCCGTCGAAGACCAAGAAGACTGAATTCCTGACCGGCACGCCCAAGGAAGCCGCTGCGAAGCTGCTGGAAAAACTGAAGCACGAAGCGCGAGTGTTGTAACGGTCGTAGCCCATGTTGTAGCCCGCGTCTTTAGACGCGGGGAATCTGGAATAAGTCCGCACGAACCCCGCCTCTAAAGAGGCGGGCTACAACGTTCGCGACGACCCACGAAGATTGCTGGCGTGACACGTTCCAGGCAATGGTTGGCCATCATGAACATTCTCCTGATCACCGAACAGCGCGACGCGCAGTGGAACAAGACCAGCTTTGAGACGCTCGCCGCGGCGCAGCAAATCGCCGCCGAAACAAAGAGCCGCCTCGCCGCCGTCGTCATCGGCAAGGGTGTAGCGGCGCTTGCCGGCCAACTCGCAGCCAGTAAGCTGGATGAAGTAGTCCTCATCGAGCACGACCTGCTCGCGTCGTACACGCCTGACGGTTACACGATCGCGCTGAAGCAGCTAATCGCGCAGACCAAGCCGGACCTCGTGCTGCTGCCGCACACATATCAAGTGCGCGATTTCGCGCCGAAGCTCGCGGCGTCGCTCGGCAAAGGCATGATTGGCGATTGCGTCGGCTACCGCAACGAAGGCGGCAGGCTCGTTTTTGTGCGCCAGATGTTTCAGGGGAAGACCGCCGCGGACGTGATCTTTGAAGGCGCGGCGCCGTGGTTCGCCACATTTCAGGCCGGCGCGTTTCGCGCGGACCTTGTTGCGCAAGGCTCGTCGAAAGCCCCGGTCACGCCGGCCGCGGTGGAGCTGAAGCCCGAACAGATTCGAACGAAGCCGCTGGAGCTTTTCCGCGAAGCCAAGCAAGCCGTGGACCTGACCCAGGCGCCGATCCTCGTCGCTGTTGGGCGAGGCATCAAGGCGCCCGAAAATATTCCCCTCGCCGAAAAGCTGGCCAAGCTGATGGGCGGCGAACTGGCTGCCTCCCGCCCCATCTGCGACGAAGGCTGGCTGCCCATGGACCGGCAGATCGGCAGCTCCGGCCAGACCGTCGCGCCCAAGCTGTATCTCGCCCTCGGAATCAGCGGCGCCATCCAGCACGTCGTCGGAATGAAAGGCTCGCGCACGATCGTCGCGATCAACAAAGACCAGAACGCGCCGATCTTCGAAGTAGCGGACTACGGCATCGTCGGCGACATCTTCGAACTGATCCCCGCCCTCACGGAAGAACTTGAAAAGTCGAAAGGGGCTTAATTTCTTCTGGATGGAGCTTTGCCCGGCGGCCTGCAACTACGGACTGTGCTAAACTCACTTTTGATCGTGGGCAATCCGATGAGCTTGGACGACTACAAGATAGTCCTTTACCGGCAAGAAGATGGGTCTTGGGTGGCCGAAATCCCGGCGATTTCCGGCTGCTATGCTCTTATGCCGAGTCGCGATCAGGCATTGGAAGAACTCGAAGGCGTGTTTCAAATGATTTCCGAAGAATATCGCGAAAAAGGCCTTACGCTCCCCGCAGATACCACAGAAATCATGCATGCCTAGCGCCACTGCCCGCGATCTCCAGAACGTCGCCCGAAAGCTCGGATTTTCTCGAACCCGTCAGTCAGGAAGCCACGAACGCTGGAATCACCCCGATGGCCGGACGGTAACGATTCCCCTTCATGGCGGCCGCGAGATTGGCCCCCCGCTGTTCTTCAAGATCTTGAGGCAACTTGGGCTTTCTCTGGATAAGTTTCAGGAACTCCGTTAGACGAAATTTCCGGAGGGACGAGACTTAGTGTAAGCGCGCCTTCGATATAAACCTTTCATGTCCGAAGTGAACTAAGCTGCTCGACGCGCCTCAGTTCGGGGAAATTCCATGCCCACAGGGCTGTAATCAGGAGCGTCCCGACTCCCCCCATGATGACGGCGGGAACTGCGCCGAACCATTGCGCCGTGAGGCCCGATTCGAACTGGCCGATTTCATTTGAGGCGCCGATGAAGATCATCTCGACGGCGCTCACCCGGCCGCGCATCTCATCCGGAGTGGCGAGCTGTACCAGCGTCGAACGGACCACCACGCTGACCATATCCATCGACCCGACCAGTATCAGCGCCACCATCGACAAGACGAGGCTGCGCGAGATGCCAAAGAGCACCGTGAACGCGCCGAAGCCGCCGACGCACCAAAGCATCGTCACGCCCGCTCGGCTGCGAAACGGCCTGTGCGCCAGCAGCAGCGCCATGCTGCCCGCGCCGATCGCGGGCGAAGCGCGCAAGAGGCCCAGCCCCCAAGGACCGGTTCGAAGCACTTCGCTTGCAAATACCGGCAAGAGCGCCACGGCTCCGCCAAGCAGCACCGCAAACAGGTCCAGCGAAATCGAGCCCAGGATGATTTTCTTCGCGCGAATATAACGGAGCCCAGCAAGAATCGATTTCAACGACACCGGCTCTCTCGGACGCGCCCTGGTACGCAAATTGACCTGGGACATTAGGAAGGCGGCGCCAATCGCGGCGAGCATTGCGCTCGCGTAAACAGCCGCCGGACCGCGGGCCACGGCGTAGATGAAACCGCCGAGTGACGGTCCGAGAATCGTGCCGCCTTGGTTCACGGAGCTGTTCCAGGCGATGGCATTTTGCAAGTGCTCTTCTGGGATGATCTGCGGAAGGAGCGAGCGGCTCGCCGGATTGTTGAACGCCCGCACCACGCCCAGCAGAACCACTACCACGTAGAGCGGATAGACGGCGCGCATCCCGCTCAGGGCGATCAGCAGCAGCAGGGAAGAACACACGGCAAATCCCGCGTAGCACCCCATAAGCAACTTGCGGCGGTTGATGGTATCGGCGGCGTGCCCCGAGGCCAGAAAAAGCAAAATGCCCGGCGAGAACTGCGCCAGGCCCACGAGGCCCAGGTCGAGCGGGCGCTTGGTGATTTCGTAGATTTGCCAGCCCACCGCGACCGACTGCATCTCCAGCCCGGCCACGACAAGAAAGCGAGCCAGTTGGTAGAGGGAAAAGTCAGGATACGTGAAGGCAACGCGCCCCGCGTTTGAGGAGTTCCCAGTTTCGGCCATCAGGAGGTTCTACTTTGCCATAAAACCAGGAATTGCACGAGGGGAGCGGCCCTGCCGAGAAGACCGCGTGGATCAAGGTTGTGACCGCATTCGTGCAGGCTGTGGTCGTCCCTCAATAGATTTGGTTTCGGACGGTCCAATGGGTAGTATATTAGTAGTATGAAAGAGAAGACCTCTATCACACTGTCCTCAGAAGTGCTGGCCAAAATCGATAGCCTCGCGGGATCGAAGGTTTCCCGCTCGGCGTTCATCGAACGCATCCTCCGACTCTACTTCCGCGAACGCGCCCGGAGAAAAATTCACACGCGCGATCTGGAGCGCCTCAATGCCGCCGCCGACCGGCTTAACTCTGAGGCGGACGATGTTCTCTCCTATCAGGCACTCGATGATTGATCAGAGAACGTTTCGTTGTATCGGGGCAAATACGTGAGGCGGGGAGAACTGTACCGGGTCTTCAAGCCGGGAGGGGATCCGAAGCACTACCGTGTATTCGCGATTGTGAGCCGGCCGGCGCTGATTGAGTCGCGCTTCTCGACCGTGATCTGCGCCCCCGTCTTCACCAACGGCGAGGGGCTGTCGACGCAGGTGGCGATCGGCCTCGACGAAGGCCTCAAGCATCCCAGTTGGATCATGTGCGACAACCTCGTGAGTATTCGCAAGTCGGAGCTGACCGATTACGTGGGATCACTCTCCCACCTCAAACTTCGGGAACTGGACGAAGCTCTGAAGCTCGCGCTCGATTTGGAATAGGTGTTGAGCGCACGCTTTTGGGGGGCAAAGCAGTGCGGTCAGGCGGTGGAATTTCGCCCGCCCGTGACTTCTGCGGCAAGCCTTTCCTGAAAAGTTGCCTCACCGCAAGGATATCGGGTACCGTCTTATGGTAGTACTTGAGCGCCAAACAAACGCTCTCGGTATATTTTTAGGAGGATGGATGAAGCGGATCAGTATGACTATCTTGGCGCTCGGGCTGTTTGCCTGCGGCGCGTACGCACAGCAAGCGCGGGCGAAAGCTGCCTCGACTCCGGCGAAGGCGCCGGCATCCGGCGCACAAGCGCCCGCAACGAAGGCACCCGCAGCCAAAGCCCCGGCGGCGGACTCGGAACTCAAGAGCGAGAAAGACAGAACCAGCTACGCCATCGGCATGGAAATGGGCAAGGGCGTCAAGACCCAGGGAATCGACGTCGACCCCGACCTTTTGATGAAGGGTCTTAGGGACGCGCTCTCGGACAAACCGTCTTTGATGAGCGACGACGACCTGCGCGCGGTCATGACCAAGTTGCAGAACGACGTCCGGCAGAAGCAGCAGGCTGCGCAGCAAGCTGCGTCGGCGGAAAACAAGGCCAAGGGCGAAGCGTTCCTCGCGGAGAATGCAAAAAAGACGGGCGTCGTTTCCCTGCCTGACGGACTTCAATACAAGGTTGTGACGGCCGGCACGGGCAAAAAGCCGGCGGAGAGCGACACGGTTCTCTGCAACTACAAGGGAACTTTCATGGATGGGACCGAGTTTGACGGCTCCGAGAAGGCCGGGAAGCCCGTGCCCTTTCAAGTGAAGGGCGTCATCCCCGGGTTCAAGGAAGCTCTACAGCTGATGCCGGTGGGGTCGAAGTGGGAAGTGTTCATTCCGTCCGCCCTGGCCTACGGCGAGCGGGGCGCGGGACAGGTAATCGCCCCCAACTCGACGCTGATTTTTGAAATCGAGCTGGTTGGAATTCAGGATTCCACGCAACCAGCTGCTTCGGCGGCGCCCGCAGCCGGCGGGTCGCAGCCGAGCACGGCGCAAACCAAGTAATCGTATATACTTGTGAGAAATGGCTTCCGCATTTGTATGCGAGGGGATTCGCACGCCCATCGGCCGCTTCGGTGGCTCCCTCGCGCAGGTGCGCACGGATGATCTTGCTGCTCTCCCGCTGAAGGCCCTACGCGACCGATTTCCGAAGGGCGACTGGGAATCGGTCGACGAAGTTATTTTCGGCTGCGCCAACCAGGCTGGTGAAGACAATCGCAACGTGGCGCGCATGGCGCTGCTTCTCTCCGGTGTCCCCTATTCCGTTCCAGCAATGACCGTGAATCGTCTCTGCGGTTCCGGGATGGAAGCAGTCGCGGTCGCCGCCCGCGCAATTTCGGCGAACGAGATTTCGTTGGCAATCTCCGGCGGCGTCGAAAGCATGAGCCGCGCGCCCTTCGTCATGCCCAAGGCCGAGACCGCGTTCTCCCGCAGTGCTGAAATCTACGACACGACAATCGGCTGGCGATTCCCGAATACGCAGATGCTGGAACTGTACGGCAACGCGTCCATGCCGGAGACCGCGGAGAATGTCGCGGAGAAATACAGAGTAGACCGAGCCGCGCAGGATTGCTTCGCGCTCCGTTCGCAGCAGAAGGCAGTAGCGGCGCAGCGGGCCGGAATTTTCGCCGAGGAAATTGTTCCCGTGCAAATCCCGGGCCCGAAGAGAACAACGAAGACGTTTTCCGAAGACGAGCACCTTCGCCCGGACACGACCATCGAGGCGCTCTCAAAATTGCCCGCTCCCTTCCGCGACGGCGGCACCGTGACCGCGGGAAACGCTTCCGGGATCAATGACGGGGCGTGCGCGATGTTCGTGGCGTCCGAGGAAGCGGCGGCGCGATTTGGGCTGAAGCCCGTGGCTCGATTCGTCGGGGCGGCAACCGCAGGCGTCGAGCCGGACTACATGGGAATCGGGCCGGTCCCCGCAGTTCGAAAGCTGCTCTCGCGATGGAAGATCACAATGGATGACGTCGCCGTGTTCGAATTGAATGAGGCGTTTGCTGCGCAGGCGCTCGCCGTCACCCGTGAATTGGGCCTGCCGGACAACAGCGAAAAAGTGAATCCGAATGGTGGCGCGATCGCGCTGGGGCATCCGCTGGGGATGAGCGGGGCGCGGCTCGTTTTGACTGCCGCGCGGCAGCTTCAGCGTGTCAAGGGCCGCTACGCGCTCGCGTCCATGTGCATCGGTGTGGGGCAGGGAATCGCGATGCTGCTCGAGCGTGTCTGACCCTTGTGGCGCAGGCTTCCAGCCTGTGGGGGTTGGTTAGAGCGTGATCGATAGCAGCAACTAACCCCCACAGGCTGGAAGCCTGCGCCACCTATTGCTTCTTCATTCGTTCAACACATGATTCCAAATGCTTGTGCATTTCCTCGGCGGAACCGTGGCCGATTCGCCCGTGTCCCGGCAGCACCCACTCGAAACGATATGAAAACAGCTTTTCCATCGAACGGGTCTGATCCGCCCAGGAAGACCAGCACACGTCTCGAAATGCCGTGAGCGTTTTCCGTTCGGGCGACCATGCGAGATGATCCCCAGTGAACAGGACTTTGTCGCGATACAGAAACACCTGGTGGCCGCGCGTGTGCCCTGGTGTGGGGATGAGCTGCAGATCCTCGTCAATCCGCAGGGGCGCTACACCGGAAATGACTCGCTCGATGCCGCGAGCCGCCGCGCCGTCGGCTTCGTGCATGACGCGCGGGCAGTGGAAATGCTCCGCGAATTTGGCGTGATCGGCAATGTCGTCGCGGTGCGAGAGGAGCATCAGGTTCACGCCGCCCATTTCCTCCATGTGCTTCACGAGAGGATTGTTGAACCGTGGTGAATCGACGAGAACGTTTCCGCCCTGCTCCTTGGGCCGCACGACCAAGTACGACCACGCGCCGAAGCTGGCCTCGGAATTGAATCCACAGTAGTAGACGTCGTCGACGACGTGTACGGGGAACGCCGTCACGCCCGCGTGTGCGCTGCGATGCGATTCGGTTCCGATGGAAGCGGTTGGGCAGGCAACGAGCGCCATGAGCGCGCGATGCAGTTCGCCCGGATTTTGCGGCTGATGGTAGACGCTGGACTGGCCGCCGTGATCGCGGAAGACGGCGGGAGCGATCTGGCGGCAGGCGTCGCAGTCGATGCAGGTGGCGTCGACGAAGAAGTCGCCTGGGGCGTTTTCGGGTAGGCGTTCGTCAATTTGGGCCATGGCTCTTAGATTCTTCGTGGTCAGAGTAGGTCGCGCGATAGTTGCTTGCATGGCGCAACGAAAGGCGACAGGCTACAAGCCTGTCCTACCGAAAATACCTTATAATCCTTGCGCTCTGCAGGGTCCATTCCAGGTGGGTTGCGGTTTCCGGCGAGGTGAGGCTTTGGCGGCTAAAGCGAATCGAACGAAATCGAAGGTACGGACGAAACCAGCTCCCGCGAAAAAGGCGACCGCTTCCGTGCGGAAATTGAAGATTGCGATTGCGGGCTTCGGCACGGTGGGCCGGTCGGTCGCGAAATTGCTTGGCGAGCAGATGGATGGTGCCTTCGAGCTGACACACATCTTCAATCGTGGCGTCGCGCGAAAAAAAGTGGACTGGGTTCCCACGAGCGTGCGCTGGACGGAAAGCATCAACGAAGTGCTCTCTTCCGACATCGACATTTTCGTGGAACTGGCCGGCGGCGTGAAGCCCGCGGGCGATTGGGTCCGCAAGGCGCTGCGCGCGGGAAAATCCGTAGTCACGGCCAACAAGCAGTTGATCGCGGAGAGCGGCCCGGAGCTGCTCGACCTCGCGCGCGAATGCGGGCGCCGCCTGGAATTCGGCGCGTCCGTCGCGGGCGGCATCCCGGCGATCATGGGGATTCAGGAAGGTCTTGCCGGAGACCGCCTTTACAAGATCGCGGGCGTGCTCAACGGCACCTGCAATTACATCCTGACGAAGATGGAGGCGACCGGCGCGACTTTTGAATCGGCCCTGAAGGAAGCGCAGGAGCTCGGCTACGCGGAAGCCGATCCGACGAACGATGTCGAGGGTTACGACGCGCGCGCCAAGCTGGTGATTCTGGCGCAGGCCGGGCTGCGCGTGCGGCTGCAAAGCGAACAGATTCCGTGCTGGCCGATTTCCGCGGTGGAGGCGGTGGACTTCGCCTACGCACGCGAATTGAATTGCGCGATCCGGCAGATTTCTCTCGCCAAGAAGGAAACGGAAGATGGACTCGCCGTGCGCGCGTTTGTGCGGCCCGCTCTCGTGCCGGCCGGCTCGCTCGTGGCGCACGTCGAGGGAAGCAAGAATCTGGTGATGGCCACGGGGCAGTACGCCGGGCAGATGGTGTTCTCCGGATTTGGAGCCGGCGGCGATCCCACGGCGGTCGCCGTGATCTCCGACTTGTATTCGATCGCGCGCAGCGGCGCGGCGCCTTCAAGCAGCCTGCACGAAGTGGAAACGCCGAAGAACGTGAGCGGCGAATTCACCGCGCCGTACTATTTGCGCTTCGTCGTGAAGGATCGCGCCGGAATTATCGCCGCCGTCGCGACGGTGCTCTCGCGGTACGGGATCGGCATTGACGCCGTGCTGCAGCGCCCGGGGTTTCCGCACTCGGCGCTCCCGTTTATCATCACGCTTGAAACCTGCCCCAGCGCGATGCTGGGCTGCGCCCTGCAGGAAATCAACCGTCTCGACTTCCACGTGCAACCCGTTCTTTGCATGCCGATCCTGGTGGATTAGGGTGGTTGTGGCACTGGCGCCACGATTCGCTGCGATTCGTGCGAATTGCGGTACAATCCAGCCAAATCCCTTCGCTGTGTACTGCCAGGAGGAGCCGCCATGAAATCCGCGTTCAAGTGCCTGAGTCTGCTGATTGCGTTTCCACTGCTTGCTTCTTTCGCCCAAGCCGCAAGTGTGACCGGCTCGGTGAAGAGCCCCGATGGAACTCCGTTCCGCGGCGCGTTCGTGCAGGCGCGAAATACGGGAACGCGCGTCCTGGTCAGCGTCCTGACCGACAAAGACGGCCGATACCGCATTGAGAATTTGCCGGCGGGAAAGTATCAGGTGCTCGTGAAGGCGGTCGGCTACCGCACCGATCCGCGTTCGGACGTGAGTCTGGCGGCGGATCAGAGTGCCTCCTACGATTTTGCCCTGCAAAAGGGAATGGTCCGCTGGAGCGATCTGTCCCAGTATCAGGGCGAAGTGTTGTTCCCGGACACGAAGGGAAAGGATCTGCTCGTCGGAAAATGCTTCGCCTGCCACGCCTTCCAGTCGCGCATGGCTTCGGTGCAGCGCGATGAAGACGGCTGGCGTGACCGCGTCGCGTACATGGCGGACTCGATGCACTTTTTCCTGGGCGGAGTCGGGGCGCCGTTCAACGACCAGAACGCCGCGGACGTCGCTTCGTACATCAACTCGCTTTTTGGCGAAGAGTCGGTGTTGCCGAAATCTCCCACCGAAATGCCAAAGTACAAGGACCTGGTGCGGACGTTCGACGACGACGCGATGAAGATCGTTTACGTCGAGTACGAACTTCCCGGTCCGAGCCGCATGCCCTGGAGCGCGTTCCCGGACAAGAACGGCAACTACTGGATGCCGTACTACGGCAACGCCAACAAGATTGGCAGGCTCGATCCGAAAACCGGCGAGGTGCAGGAGTATCCCGTTCCGAACAAGGGAACGGCCGCGATTCACTCCGCGGTGCCCGCAGTTGACGGAAGCGT
>Ga0210394_10008866_pt1 | contig 10255 bp, 8 predicted proteins | sample IncBWC12MmetaG_FD_160121 | JGI IMG/M metagenome (GOLD analysis project Ga0210394, IMG submission 160121) | Forest soil microbial communities from Barre Woods Harvard Forest LTER site, Petersham, Massachusetts, United States - Inc-BW-C-12-M | ecosystem: Environmental > Terrestrial > Soil >...
CGAGGGCTCGGGAAATCCGCTGGTGCGCACCTACTGGCGCTGGTCTTGGCATTCGAACCAGCCGTCGGATGTGTACCGGCCGGCCTCAAGCGCGGTGGGGATGTACCAGATTACCGACGGCACGTTCGCAGAGGCGAGGCGCTATTGCATTCACGATCACGCGGTGGCGGAGGATGGACCCTGGAACGACTGGCATTCGTGCTGGTTCAACAGCCTGTATTCCCGGGTAGTGCCCAGTCACGCGGTCGAACTGACATCGGCGTACCTTGACCACAGCGTCGCGATCATTCTCGAGCGTCGCCGACTGCTGTCGGCGACGCTACCGGAAAAGCAGCAGCTGGCGGCGGTGATTCATCTTTGCGGCGCCGGTGCCGGCGATGAGTTTGCCAGGCGCGCATTTCATCTGCCGGAAGGCCAGCACTGCGGCGATCATGAGGTGCGCGCCTATCTGGCGCGGATCAATTCGATGAAAATCGTGTTCGATCGCCTCGCCGCCGGAACATCCGACGGCCGCCCGTAAGGGGCGGATACCGGTAACGCGCGGCAGCCCGTAAGGCAAGCTACAAAATGACCGGCTTGTCACCGCGCGGCCACTGCATTGTCATCGCTGCCGCCCCTAGAGTCGCTCGCAATGCCCGGGCGGCAGGGTTGACGGAGGGCGGTGATGGCAACTCTATGCATTGGCGACATCGATTGTTCAGCGCCACTGCTGCGCGACTGGCTCGGCGGCGACTGGGCATTACTGTTTTCGCACCCGGCCGATTTTCAGGACCAGGGGCTGGAACGCGATCGTTGGCTGGAAATCCTGCGCGATGAGTTTCGTGGCCGGCGCGTGAGCCCGCTCGCCTGCAGGGGAGTGGCCGGCGTTGCTGACGGCAGCTGGGTCGGAGAGCTGACCTGCGATAACCGCCTGTTGCGGCTGGAGGCCGCTGGCGGCCACGACGGCGTCATCGACATGGCGGCGCGCAACCTGCGCGATGAAATCCTGAATTTGCCGCCACGCTTCGTGCTGATCATCGATGAGTCGTTGAATGGTCGCGGTGTGCTGAAGTACAGCCCCGGGCGCAGCACGGTCTCGCCGCTGGATCTACTGGCCTCCATCGACGCCTTCAGGCGCCGGCCGCTGCGTGCCGACATCGCCGAGCGCCCGCTCGCCCAGGTCGGCAGCGCCCGCGGCGACACTGGGGCGCTTGCCGTCGCCTAGCTGCAGTCGCTTAGAAAAATGAAGCCGGCTACATAGCGAAACAAAAATTCGACATGGCAAATGGCTATTGGACCGTCACAGCCGGGATGTCTATCGTGGATTGGCTGCCTATCCAGTACCGGAGCCGTCCATGACAGAGCTTGCACACAGCCAGGTGCACGCGCCAAAGCGCGAATCGGCCTGGGCTGAATTCATCAGAAAGGATGACTGGTGGGCAATCTGGATCGGGCTCGGCCTGGTGGCGGTCGCCGCCGGGTTGGTTGCCGGCGGCGGCAGCCTCAAATGGCTGGCGGTAGCCCCGCAGAAGTGGAAAGCCTGGCCTGACGCGGTCGGCCAGGTGCGCGAGCACGCCGCGCAATACCTGGCGCTGTTCGCGCTCTGGGCTACGCTGTTCGGGATCGGCGTGAGCGCGCTCGGGTACAAACTGTCCCGCTTCCTGCCCGCCTTCGCGCTGCTCTATGTCGTAACGCTAGGTCTATACCTGCTGGGCCAGTGGGAGCAGGCGTCGCACTACAATCTGGAGCCGCCGCTGGTCGCGCTGGTGATCGGCCTGTTGATCGCCAATACCACCGGTGTACCAAAATGGGCTGATGCCGGCTTGCGTGTCGAGCTCTACATCAAGACCGGCATCGTCCTGCTGGGCGCCAGCCTGCCACTGACACTGATCGCCTGGGCCGGCCCGGTCGCCATCGTGCAGGCCGCCATCGTGTCGCTGGTGACCTTCGGTGTCATCTACATGACGGCGATCCGCCTGGGACTGGATCGGCGCCTGGCGGCGACGCTGGGGACCGGCGGCGCGGTGTGCGGCGTGTCCGGTGCGATCGCGACTGCCGGCGCGGTGGGGGCCCGCAAGGAGCACGCCTCGATTGCCATTTCGCTGGTGATCTTCTGGGCGATCCTGGCGATTTTCATCCTGCCGCTACTGGCCCGCGCGCTGCGCTTGCCGACCGGCGTGGCCGGGGCGTGGATCGGTACCTCCGAATTCGCCGACGCGGCGGGCCTGGCCGCCGCGCAGGCCTACGGCGGCTACGCCGGTCACGTCGCCGGCATCAGCGGCAATCCGGACGCCGCCGTCAACGCCTTTACGCTGATGAAAGTAATCGGCCGCGACGTTTGGATCGGCGTCTGGGCATTCGTGCTGTCGATAGTCGCCACCACGCGCTGGCAAGCCACCGGCATCCGCTCGAAGGCCAACCCGGGTGAGATCTGGGGGCGTTTTCCGAAGTTCGTGCTCGGCTTTCTGATCGCTTCCGCGATCGTTACCGTGATCTCGAGCGGCTACAGCTATGCGGACTATAAAAAGGTAGTGCAGCCTTCGCTGGTGGCGCCGCTGCAGGTGCTGCGGGTCTGGGCCTTCACCTTCACGTTCCTGGCGATCGGCCTGACCACACGCTTTCGCGAGTTCTTCACCGGTGGCGCCAAGCCGTTTTATGCCTTCACCGCCGGTGTCGCGGTCAACGTGGTGCTCGGCTATCTGTTGTCGACCCAGGTGTTCGTGGGCTTCTGGACCCGGTTCGGCCAGTGAGCGGCTGGGGAACCATCCATCGCAGTGCGGCGCGCGCCTGTGCGGCGCCGATTCGTGCGACGCCGGAGGAGCGCTGCGGCAACTGCCGATACTTCTGCCAGGCGCCGCACGAGATCGAGTCGCAGATGCCTGGTCTGCGCAGCCTCGGATCGGTCTTCGCTTCGGTGCGGGCCTCCGATGGCCTGTGTCGCCGGCACGATCGCTACCTCGGCGCGTCGAGTCACTGCGACGAATACCAACCTGAAGTCTAAACAACTGCCGGCCACGGCCAGCCCGATTGTGCAATGTACGGATGAGTCGCAGGGACGTTTTGTCAAGCTTCGATGGGTAGCAGTCGCGCGCGAGTCGGCCGAAACGGTCCGGTGATCGCTTCCCAGGGGCTGCGGGGCGGCGGACAGGCCTCGAGTCCGACATCGGCAAATTCGTCTGGCGCCGGCCGATGCAAGGTGCCGAAGACAATGTCCCACAGCGGCAACAGCGCACAGAAATTCCTGTTGTAGTGCAAAGCGGCCTTCGAGTGGTGCACGCGGTGGTATTGTGGATGCGTGACCAGCAGCCCAAACGATTTCGGCGAAAAGCGCAGATTCATATGTGCGAAATACGGAAAGACCTGCCAAATCACTGCGACGACGAGCATCGCGGAATGAGGACATTTCAACAGCACAGCCGGCAGCGGATACAGGAAAGCTGTCTTCATCGTAGGCTCAACCCAAAAGTGGCGATAGGCTAGCGTCACATCGAAGTGTTCAGCGCTGTGATGAAGCTGGTGCATTTTCCAAAGTAAGGGAAATGCGTGCTGTGCGCGATGAAACCAGTATTCCAGAAAATCGGTGACGAGCACCAGCGCCAGAAAGGCGCCGCACCATCCGAGTAGGGACGGCGGGAATCGTATCCACCCGGCGCCCAGAGCATTAGTAAGCGCTAGCGACACCACCATAGCCAAGGGTTTCAACGCCGCCACCAGTGCCAGCATGATGACGGTGTAGATGAGGTTGAATCTCATGCTCTCGATGGACGCTTCGCGGGCCCTCGGCGTGATCCTTTCAATGGCGATCATGCAGACGAGCAGACTCAGATAAGTCAGAGAAATAAAGTACACGACCGATGTTTGAACGGTCCATTGCGTCAGCTCGGATAGCACAAGTCTCACTTCAATATCCTCATCTCCGCAAAGCTGGGCCAGTAGTCGATCGTTTGCGCGGCATTGCAGCCCAGTCTAGGCAATCGAAGTTTGAAGGGCTGGATTCCAGTTTCGGCGATGGGCCATTTGTTGCAGTCGCTACCGCACTGGCGCGGCGTGCGGGGCGACGTAACGTGGCTGCAGGTGCCCTTCAATTCTACTTTTTTGCGGGCAGACAAGGGGTTACGAGTTGTCAAAATCAGTCTCCCACGAACCGGAGTCGGGGCAGGTCACCCAAAAATGGATCACTGTGACGATCGTCACCGCTGATCGAGCGCGTCATATGATAGCGATAGATGTGGCCCGACTGCGTCCGCTCAGCTTCAGATCCGTTGACACCAAGGATGGTGCGCCATTTTAGCTCGAAGCGACACGGGCATTTGATTGATACGGAGCTTCGATGAACACAGCGGACAAAACTGCGTGCGAGACACCCGGATGCTTCAACACAGCAGCCGGGTCCAAGCTGTGCAGCCAATGCCTGGAAGCTAAGCCGCCGCTGGAGCGTGGCTCGGAAAACGCAACGCCAGTGAATCCGCAGAGACAATCATTCGGCCAGTTGATTCTTGCGCACCGCCGCTGGTGGGAATACACATGCAATGCGCTGTTCGCACTCTTTTGTGTCGTGTTCATGTTCGCGATGCTTGCCGATTTTTTGGCGAAACACCGTGCCAGCAGTCTGTTGCTGTGCATTTTTGAAGGTGGCATCGCATGGTTTGCTGTGACCCGCCCAATGCCAAAAGAGACCAACGTCTCGTTGTACGACTGGTGCATCGGCATTGTGGGTGCGCTGAGTCCGCTATTGTTACGACCGGCAGGCGAGCCGCACGATCATCTCATTCTCCTCGCTGCTCAGTTAATTGGACAACTCATCTATGTAACCGCGCTATTCAGCCTGAACAGGAGCTTCGGGGTGGTTGCCGCTAATCGCGGTATAAAGACTGGCGGTCTGTACCGCGTCGTACGCCATCCGGTCTACGCCGGCCTTATCATCAGCAATGGCGCCTACGTAGGGCAGAACATGTCGGTGATGAATGCGGCGATCTACCTGACATTTGTAGTCCTGTCGTTAATGCGGATCGCAGAGGAAGAACGTGTACTTTGCCGCGATCCAGACTATGCCGGTTATGTGCGCCGTACACGCTGGCGCGTGCTGCCGCTGATCTACTAGCTGCGCGTACCTTTGCAGGACGGATACCTGGAGCAGCCCCAGTATTGCCGGCCGGCCCAGCGCCCGTGCTTTGCAATCCGGCTTACCATCGGACTGCCGCACCGTGGACATGACACCTTACTTCGGGTCGGGGCGGCCGCGGGCGCATCGGAAGTGGACGGCAACGGCGTGGTCAGGGCGGTACGCCGTGCCCGCATCGAGGCAATTGCGAGCTGACTTGAATGTGCGGCGAGAGCCGAAAGCGTCGCGAGATCGATACCAACATACTCAAGATCCGCTCGAAGTTGCATGCGAAGCTGGTAAAGCTTCGCGAGCTCGACATCCTTGATTGCCACCATGGCTGACACCCTGTTTGCGGCGCTGTCGAGATTGGTGCGGCCCGCAAGTAAAGATCGACGGAGAAGCGAGGCTTTGTTCTCGATAGCTAGGCGAATTCGCGCCCGCTCGTGCCGATCCAGGTCATTCTCCTTCGCGTCGTAGACAAACTCGCTTTCGAGTCGCTTGCGCCAATGCAGCAGCCAACTGCTATTGTTGCGGCCAAATCCCGGCACACGAAGAATTTTGTCTTCCACGATGTCTCCGGCAGTCTCGATACCGAACGAGGCGAGGGCAGCCTCCTCCGCTGGTCGTATTCCGGTGATCTTGGCGCGTCGAATTTCGAAATTGTCGAGATACGCGCGCAATTGACGCTCGCGCCTTTCCCGTTCGTAGGCATCAAGTTGTGTCTTTTCCTCAGTCACCAGATTTTCGTAGCTGGTCTTTGCGGTGCGTAACTCCTGCAGTAATTCTTCGATAGCGGCTATGCCGGTTCTGGTTCGCCACGCGTCGACGGCAGAAAGCCACAGTTGCTCCACTTCAAAGTAGCGGCGCCGGAGTTTGGCGACATAGTCGCCGCCCCGCCACCTGACAAAGCGCGGCCCCTTATTCGGGACTACAGTCGTTTGTGGCAGCAGTGGCGATAGTTGCAGCGTAATCCGCGGGAACGACGCAATCTGCTGCCACACCGCCGACAAATTGAAGCCGCCTGCGCCTGGATCGAAAGGATGGACAATCCTTTCTGCTGCGGGAACAAATGGAATGAAGAGCGTTGCACCGAGCTCTCTTTCCATCGCACACCACAGACACTCCGCCGCCTCTGCCGGGTACCAGTGCAGCTTTTCGTAGGAGCATTGAACAAGGCTATTTTCCAGCGTCGCCAATAAGTCGATCCACTGCTGGGCGGACGGTCGCAAGTCCCTGGAGGGATGGCCGAAGGCCGCTTCAAATGCGTCACCGACACCTTGCGGAAAGTCGGACAGCGTAGGCGTGCCGGGAGGTTGATCCATGCCAACATCCCGACCCTCGGTGTAGACAAAACGAAACTCCTTTATTGACTGATGCAGAGGAGGAATGTCGCCGCGACGCACGCTGCCGACGAAAGGGTGACGCCCCATGAAGAGAAGTTGAAAAATAACGATGGCGAGTCCAAACGCGTCGTGGTTGGCAGTCCGTGGAACTTTCGCCAACGGGACGCCTTGCAGCTCAGGAGGGGTGTATTCAGGGACGCCAACTCGACAGAAGAATCGCTGTGACCCACTAGCGACCTGGAAGCTGTCAGAATCAATCAGAGCAACCGACGCGGCTCTTGAAACCAGAATACTTGATTGGTTGATGTCACCGATTACGCAACCAATCGCATGAACGGACCCGATCGCCCTGGATATATTTTGGGCAGCGCGAACAAGGAATCTATAGTCGGCATGGGCAAAATGAATCTTTCTCGAGCCGGGCGAATACAATTCATGCAGAGGATTGTGCTCGAGCACCTTCTTCATCAGGAAGCCGGCAAACCGGCCTCCCTGGTCGCGCACCACCGACAACGGAAATGCGACCTGAGGGGCTTGTCGAGCCATGTCGCTTCGGATCATGGCCTCGACCTTTTGCTCGCGTTCGACCAGGTCCGATACCGTGTACAGCTTTACCGCGTGCACCTCATCATCTGCTATGTCGTAAACCTCTCCTTCGCCGCCCCGGCCGATGCGTGTTCCGAGCTTAACTCGTCGCTTATTTATCAGTAAGGCGCGCGCGGTCATCGCCTGACGGCCAAGACTAGGGTTTTGTCGTCATCCGACCTGCTATTAACGCTATCGCTGTCCAAGAATGCCTCGAGCCTGCCCGATAGATCGGTGTCTTTACCTATGAAGGCGCTGGCGATAACCGGAGCAATGATGCTGTCGAAGAAGGGCGCAAAAGGCAGCTTTGCCTTCAGGTCGAGAGCGAGGCGCTCGAGACCGTCCGAAAAGACCGATACTGCAGAAATGGAATTTGGATGCCGAACTATACAAGGGCTGGGACTTGGTTCATCAGTGACGAACACCGTTGTCGACGCATATTCTCCGTGATAAGGCCAAGACGGTGCGATCCAGGTGTTGGTATCTTCGTCTTTGAGAACCGCACAGCCATCGCCGACGTGGAGCACGACGGATTCGAGGCCGCTTGAAATAAAAAGAATCAGGGTCGCTGCAAAATCTCTAGGTGAAAGATTACGCCGTGCGGCGGCTGTACTAATAAGACTTCGGACATTGTTTAGCCAGGTTTCGAGCAAATCGTTCGTTGGGAGCTCATCGGCAGAAGAAAAATATTGCCGCGCGCAGACCGTCAGTGTCCTGCAGATCAACGACGCGCCCTCGCCACCAAAAACAGCGGTTCCTGCTCCATCCGACACAATGATCACCAAGGGTCTGCTTCGCGCCGGTGCGATAAAGCATTTGAAAGCATCTTGAAGCCGGACATTTGCCCTCTCGTGCGAGACACCGCGGCGGCACGCGACCGCCCATGTCCAGCCCGCTGGGGTCATTCAGCGACAGCCCACCCAGAAGGAGCGGTCGGGTTGCTCAGCGCCACGGGCTCACCAGGATTCGATTTCGATACGGAACTCAGGGAGCTGGATAACCAGGCGAACAGGTCTCGAAAGGCCAGTCCCTTCAGCTTGAGGGGGTCTCGGAGCGATACCTGTTTGAGAGTGGCCATATCAGCGGCTTCCACACCTACCGCGTAGAGCATGAACTCCTTCTTTTGTTCCCCATCATGCACCGCCCGGGCGGCATTCGCCCATGCGTCAGTAGGGCCGCCATCCGTAATGAGAAAGATCCAGGGCCGGTAATAGGAAATGCCGTGGGTCTTGTAAATGTTCTTACGCGCACGCAGTAACTCAATGCCGTTGGTTATTGCTTCACCCATCGGGGTGTCTCCGCCGGCCTGAAGCTCACGGGGCGCAAATTGCGCGGCGGAAGTGAAGTCACAAATCACCTGTACCGGACCAAAGGTGATGATTGCCACTTCGACGCGTTTGGACGCCAGCGCGTCAGCCAATAACTCCGTTGAAAACGCCCGCAGGCCGGCATTGAGCTCATCGATGGCGTTGCCACGCATGGAGCCGGACGTGTCAAGCAGGAGTAAACAGGCGCAGCGCGGTTCGGGATTGTCCGCGAATTCAGCGCCACTAAAGAGGACTTGTTCGAATGTCTCTGGCATTGCGGTTTCCCCGGATCACGTTGAGCGCTACAAGCACAATACCTTTAATGTTAGTCATTTGGTTGGTAAAGGGGCAAGGCGGCTCGGATTGCCGGACACCGCAGCGAAGCAATTGCCTGCCGCGCTCAGCCGCGCCGTGTTGCTGATGCATAACGTAGGCGTGAATGCTTCGCAGTCGTTAGGCCGATCTGGAGCGTGCTTGTGATGCATCAAAGGTATTTTCCGTCAGCCGGCGCTACAGCAGCAGCATTGACATAAGTTCCCCTGTGCCAATAAGACGTCGTGCGCTCGCCGCGACGGATCAACCCTGACGACTACTGCCTGATCGGCCATATTTAGTCAGCTGTCATGTGCGGAATGCCGGTAAATGCCTTCTTCCACTCGGTTACGTACTGACGTTCAAATGCCGGCAACTCGTCATTTCGATAAAAACTCAGAACGCGGTGGAATACCAGCAGTGCCGTGGTCGCAGCAAAACTCAGCACCGTATTGATGCTGGTGATGTCCCGGATTGGCCGCGCATTCGCGCCTCTGCGGGCGAAATTGAATTGGCCTTTATAAGAGGATGCGTGGGCCACGTGTGAGCTGGTTCCATAATAAATCATATAATCGGGTAAGCGGCGTAATTCTCTCGCCATTGCCCGGACGCTCTTGACCCCTAGTACCTGATACCATTTTGGCTCGACCTGCCATCGGGCCTTTGCTGCGTATTCATTAAAGGCCGCATTCGCATCCGAGAACTCCTCTCGGCCCAGGATGGCGTCAACGTCTCTGACATGTCTTGTGCCCTCGTCATCGAGTGCTGGCTGTTGAGCGAAAATGTCGGCTCCCAGTTCTCTCATTTCTCGAAGAAAGTAGTTTGATTCTGCGCTCTCACTGACGGCGCGTAGTCCCCAAAGTCGCTCCTGGCGCATATTGCCGACGAAATAGTACAGGGCCTTTTTCTCGCCGTCTGATAGCAGCATCCATTCGATGTATAGGGAGGCTTCAAATGCAATGCGGGCCGGCCCGAAGGCCGCCTGGATTGCGCCTGCTCGGACAAGCAGGTCAACCGCATCGAGCATCGTGGCGAACTGCTTGAGTAGACCGTAGCAGACCATGATATCGAGTACCCGCTTTTTGCTGGAGCTGTAGATCCGGGGGATCAGGTTCGAGGCGTAGTTGGTCATCTGCGTTAGCAGCTCGATCTGCGGTGCAAAGTGCGTCGCTACCGCAGTCGTTGCCTCATCTCGGTTCAAGAGGATCGAGTTGGGAACCTCTGGCATGTTACTCCCCGCTACAGTTGCGACCCCTTGGCGGCTCGCGTACGGCGCGGCGCGTCGAACGAGGTGCCGAGGGCGTGGCGAATGACGATTATCCTGCTGAACGCACCCGATATGCGCGTTTCCCGTATCGGCTTTCTGGCAAAAATCGGCCGCGCTGCGCCGGCCGAACTGCGCCGGCCGTAGCGGTAAAGCACGAGCTCGCCGCGCGGTGTCCGTGCCACAGGGTATCCGCGCCACAGGGTGTCCGTGCCACGGGGTATCCGTGCCACGGGGTGTCCGTGCCACGGGGTGTCCGTGCCACGGGGTGTCGACGCGACGACGTCTGCCTGGCGCATCGTGACCAGTGATGGGTACAGGCCGAATCATCCAGCATGGGCCAGAGACTTGCGGTTCGATG
>Ga0210394_10008868_pt1 | contig 10254 bp, 10 predicted proteins | sample IncBWC12MmetaG_FD_160121 | JGI IMG/M metagenome (GOLD analysis project Ga0210394, IMG submission 160121) | Forest soil microbial communities from Barre Woods Harvard Forest LTER site, Petersham, Massachusetts, United States - Inc-BW-C-12-M | ecosystem: Environmental > Terrestrial > Soil >...
GAGCAGGATCACAAGCGGAAGATAGAGATGATGCAGTCCGGGGAAGTGGACATCTTTGCGAAGGCGGGGGCGGAACAGGTGTTCTACGCCGACACGCTGATCGGAACGCGCCTGCCCAACCTCATCTACATGCTGGCCTTCGCCAACCTGGCGGACCGGGACAAGAGTTGGGCGGCCTTCGGTGCGTCCGATGCGTGGAAGGCGTTGACCGCCTCGCCTCGATACTCGTTCGAGTCCATCGTCTCGAACATCACGAATCTGATTCTGACGCCAACTGCCTATTCGCAGATCTAGCGCCTCAAGCTGCGTCGTTTCGCGACCAGAAGTTCGCGCCAAAAATCAACGCAGTCGAGCGCGTACTGCGGGAGCCTACATTTCCATGCGGTCTTTGAGTAGCAGTTTGGCGCGCTCGGCCAAGGCGGATCGGGGATCGAGCCGCAGCAGCTCTTGCGCGGCGGCCCACAGGCAATTTTCAAGTTGAGTGATGCGCTCGACGATGGGCGCGGCCGACATCCGCGCTTTGATGACGCGGTCCACGTCCAGCTCGCCCGGAATTTCTTCCAGTTGCTCGACGACAGCGGTCTCGTCGGCGTCGGCCCGCGAGGCCGGCCTGATCGGGATGATGTTGCTCATATCCGCGGCGCTACGCCCAGCTGAAGCCCTGCTTTGCAATCGGCAGCGAGCGGATTCGCTTTCCGGTCACCGCAAAAATCGCGTTGCAGATGGCCGGAGCAGCCGGAGGCAGCGCCGGTTCGCCGAGGCCCGTGGGCGAAAACTCCGTGTGCAGGAAATCCACCTGTATTTCGGGAGGCGCCTGCGTCAGGCGCGTCGGCGGATACTGGTTGAAGTTGTTCTGCACCGCGCGGCCTTTGTCTATCGTGACTTCCCAGCCCATCATGTGGCTCATGCCCTCGACCACAGCGCCCTGCGACAGGTTCATCGCGCTGCTGGGATTGATGATCTGGCTGCCGATGTCCGCGGCCACCCAAACCTTGTTGACCTTCACTTTGTTGTTGGCATCGACGGCCACTTCCGCGACTTCGGCAAAATATCCCTGGTGGCTGAAGTGGAAGGCCACTCCCATCGCCGTGCCCTTCGGCAGCGTGCGAGTGCCCCAGCCGGTTTTTTGCGCGACCAGCTCGAGCACGCCGCGCATGCGCTGCGCGTTGAACCCCGGGGCTCCAACGCCGCCGCGGTTCGTCCCCGCGGCGGATTGCGCCGGGGTCGGGATCGGAGTATTGGCGAGCAGCGCCAAGCGGAATTTCACGGGGTCCTGGCCCGCGGCATGCGCCAGTTCGTCGATGAACGATTGCATCACGAAGGCAATCGCGTTGCTTCCCGGAGCGCGCATGGCGCCGGTGGGCACTCCCAGCGGCATCAGCGTGTACTGCTGGGCGAAGTTCGGCACGAAGCGCGCCGGGAACTCGTCGCCGGAAAGATTCGCGGAGCTCACGAAGCGGGTGCCTTCGCCAAAGCTGATGAAGTGATTCCGCCAGGCGATCAGCTGCCCGTTCCCGTCCACCGCCGCTTTGAGGAAGTGGAATCCCGCGGGACGGTAGAAGTCGTGATGCATGTCGTCTTCACGGGTCCACAGCAGCTTGACGGGCACGCCGCCGCCAACCTGCTTGGCGATCCAGGAGACCTCGCACATGTAGTCGTTGGTCAGGCGCCGGCCGAAGCCGCCGCCGATGCGCACCATGTGCACGGTGAGGTCGTTCGCGTTCATGCCGAGTGTGGCGAGCACCTGTCGCACGCCGTTCTGCGGCGTCTGACTATTCGTCCAAACCTCGAGTTTGCCGTCCTGGAAACGCGCGGTGCAGTTTTGCGGCTCGAGCGGCGCGTGCGACAGGAACGGATAGGAGTACGCCGCTTCGACGACCTTGGCGCCGGACTGGAAGGCGGCGTTGACGTCGCCATCCATGCGCAGGGTCTGCGCGGGCGTCTGCGTCGAAAGTTCCAGGGCACGGCTGGCGAAGAGCTCGCTGCTTTGCTGAGCGGTCGGCCCTTCGTCCCAGGTGACCAGGTTCTGCTTGTCCATGGCCAGGCGCGCGGTGTTCGCATGCCACCACGTATCGGCCACGATCGCGACGCCGCTGGCCAGGGCGGTCAAGTCGGCTCCGCCGTCCACAACGAAGGCGTAACGCACGCCGGGCATGGCCTTGATCGCGTCGAGATTTGCGCTCGCGACCTTGCCGCCGTAGACCGGGCACTTCGCGAAGACCGCGTAGAGCATGCCGGGGAAGTGCAGGTCAATTCCGAAAAGCGGCTTGCCGGTCACGATGGAAGCGTTGTCGATACCGTGGACAGGCTGGCCGATGATCTTGTAATCCTTGGGATCCTTGAACTTGACGGTGGCGAGATCGGGCGGCGTCAGCGTAGCAACCTTGGCCGCCAACTGACCGTAGCTCAGAGACCGCTTGCTCGCTGCATGCATCACGCGCCCCGAGGCCGTGGACAATTCGGTTTCCGGCACGTTCCACGTCTGCGCGGCTGCGGTGACGAACATCTGCCGGCCCGCGGCGCCCATCTGGCGCATCGGACCCCAGTTTTGCGGCGTCGCCGTGCTGCCGCCGGCGACCTGCCCGCCGTACTTGGCCTGGTCGACGTCGGTCTGCTCGATCTTCACCTCTTTCCAATCCACGTCGAGCTCTTCCGCGATCAGCATGGGGAGCATGGCCTTGACGCCCTGGCCTTCCTCGGGGTTCTTGGCCATCAGAGTCACCACGCCATCGGCCGTCACGCGGATGAAGGCACTCGGCATGAGCGGAGCCGGCGGCCCGCCAGGGCCTTGGGCAAAGACCAGCGGCTTGAGATAGAGGCCGATGAGAATGCCGCCTCCGCCGAGCGCGGTCACGCGAAGAAACGAGCGGCGGTCCATCGCGGTGCTTTTCGCATTTTTGGCAGGCGCTGTCTCAAGAGTTTTCACAATAGCCTCCTTACTGCTTGCTCGGCGTATTCTGCGCCGATTGAGTGGATGGCTTCTTGGCGGCGATTGCGGCCGCGCGGTGAATCGCCTGTCGGATGCGGATGTAAGTTCCGCAGCGGCAGAGGTTCCCGTTCATCGCCGCATCGATGTCCTTGTCGGTGGGCTGTGGGTTTTTCGCGAGCAGGGCTGCGGCCGACATCATCTGGCCGGCCTGGCAATAGCCGCACTGGGGAACGTCAACATCCTGCCAGGCAAGCTGGACCGGATGAGTGCCGTCCGGCGAGAGCCCTTCAAGCGTGGTGATCTGCGCGTTTACGGCGGTTGAAACCGGCGTCAGGCAGGCGCGCACGGCCTTGCCGTCCAGGTGCACCGTGCAGGCGCCGCACTGGCCGATACCGCAGCCGTACTTGGTGCCGCGCAGGTTCAAGACGTCGCGGATGGCCCACAGCAAAGGCATATCCGCAGGGACGTCAACGGTGGAAGACCGCCCGTTTACTGTCAGTTTGAATGGCATGTCGTCAACTCCAGAAGCGCAAAGATTGCAACGCGAATTTCGGTTGCCGCGACAAGCTCAAGGCGTCGGTGAACTGGGTCAAGGAAGCGGAAGCAGAAGCACAGGCCATACGAATGCGGACAGCGTAGTCCCGGAGAGCGTGGGGTGTCAAGATGAACCGGACGGGGGTTGCTCGGAGCGAATTTTTCAGATTTTTCGTGGAAGGGGGTACCCCCACCCCGGGTGTTTTTCGACAAGAGTGCGGAGCAGATTGAAAACGCGGCAGTTGACGATTTCGTTAGTGATGCAAGAGTGCGCAAGTGATTGAAAGAAAAGGGGGCGATTTTTGCGAGCTTTGCGAAGAGTGCGGAAGTCATTGAAAAGGAAGACATCCGGTTCAATGTGGACGGCAACGCGCGCAGAGTGTGCCGTGCAAGACGTCGTACACTTCCGGGCAGGGTTGACTGAGATGAAGCGTCGCTGCCGGGTGTTTGCGCGGCGTCCCCGCGTGTTGCGGCGACGCAGTCTTCCATTCGCATACAACTATTATCTCATGCGAGTAAAGGGGCAGAGCGATTCGGGGCCAGTTTCCGAGGGGCCGACGTATCAGGTGACTGCGCCCAAGTCCTGGCCCAACTCCCGTCGAAGGGAGCCGAGGTCGATTATCAGGTAGCAGCGCCTGCTGAAATGAGGACGCCCAAGCTACGCATACATGATGAACCCATCTCGGGTCACCTTAACTCTGCGAAGCCCCGGGCGTTTTGGAAAGGGAATTGCGTTTTCCCCAATACAGAGCTTCGTCCCGTTCGCCAAAAGCCCAATCGTCGCCGACCTAATCGAGCGCGGCGATGCAGCGCGACGGGGCTAGGAATCGTGTCTGGTAGCGCATCCGTTGGGCAGCTACACTTTATGTGAGAAACCCCGATTCCCAGATGAGGATAATCCCATTTCCTGGGTACAGGAGTTACTATCACCGTCATAGCCTGCACGTTTATCCAACGAACGCGGCAAGAGAGTCCCAGCTCAAGGGAGCGCACCCGAACATGAAGCCAAAAAACACAGTCTGCCTCTGGTTCGATAAGCACGCGCATGAGGCCGCGCGCTTCTACGCCGCCACCTTTCCGGACCGTAAAGTGACCGCTGTTCACAAGGCGCCTGGTGACTACCCGGGCGGCAAGCAGGGCGATGCGCTGACGGTGGAATTCACCGTTCTGGGCATTCCGTGCCTCGGTCTCAACGGCGGCCCAGCGTTCAGGCACAGCGAGGCCTTTTCCTTCCAGGTCGCGACGGACAATCAGGAAGAGACGGACCGCTACTGGAACGCGGTTGTCGGCAATGGCGGCAAGGAAAGTCAGTGTGGTTGGTGCAAGGACCGCTGGGGCCTCTCCTGGCAGATCACTCCACGCGCACTAACCGAGGCGCTTGCGACTGGCGGCGGTGAGGCAAAGCGTGCCTTCGAGGCGATGATGCCGATGAAGAAGATCGATATCGCCATCATCGAGGCGGCGCGGCGGGGATGAGGGTTGCCACATCCTCAGAGGTCGGTTTGTCGCCGACTGAAGTGCTGGTACCCCATATTCCGATAATCCCGTTTCACAGGACTTGAAAATAAACAATCGTTGGAGCGCGTGTCGCCGCGTTAAGCTGTCCTTAACGTTTGGAGCGATACGGTTGCCGACCAACGAGCCTGGCGCAGTCAACCCGGAGGCATTGCAATGAATATTTCAAAACAATTCGCAGTAGCGTGGATCCTGACGTTTTTCGAGTTCGTCCTCGTTCTCACACTTGTTGCGGGAGCACCACTCTTCGCGCAATCGTCTCCCACGTACCGAATCACGCACACCTATACTCTGGGAGGGGACGGTGGCTGGGACTACGTCGTGCCGGACCCGCCGAATCATCGCGTCTTCCTTGCGCGGCAGAATCGAGTGATGGTGGTCGACGAAGACACCGGCAAGCTGCTGGGCGAAGTCACCGGAATCAATGGCGCTCATGGAACCGCAATTGCCCAAGCCTCAGGCCACGGATTCGCAACGTCCGGCAATGACCAGTCCGTAGTCATGTTCGACCTGAAGACGTTCAAAACGCTTGGTCGGATTCCATCCGCTGAAGATACCGATGCAATCGTGTATGACCCGGCATCGAACCGTGTGTTTACACTGAACGGCGACGCGCACTCGTCGACTGTGATTGATCCGGTCGCAGGGACGCAGATCGCCATGATTCCTCTCGGAGGCAAACCGGAATACGGCGCAACCGCCAACGACGGCAAAGTGTACGCAAATCTTACCGACACGAACGAAGTAGTTGAGATTGACGCGAAGTCCGCGACGGTGGCGCGGCGCTGGCCGACTGGAGATTGCAAGCAACCGGTGTCTATGGCGATCGATACGGCTCACCATCGGCTGTTCAGCGGATGCCGAAGCGGCGTAATGGCGATTTCCGACTATCAGGCGGGCAAGACCATTGCAACGGTCCCGATCGGCATGGGCGTCGACGGCGCCGGTTACGACGCCGCTTCAAGCAACGCGTTTGCGTCCGCCGCCGACGGCTCGTTCACCGTGATTCATCAGGACACGCCCGACAAATATCATGTGCTCGAAACTGTGCAGACGCCACAAGGGTCGCGGAATATGGGGCTCGATCCCACCAATCACCGCATATTTGTTGTATCTGCGAAGTTTGGACCGGCGCCGGCCACGGTCAGGGGCAGGCCGCCGGTGCTACCTGACACATTCGCATTGATGGTGATTGAGCGAGATCCCGCAGCGCGGTGAGCGGGATCGGCTTGCCGGAATCTGGCCGACGAGACCGGCCAAATCCCAGATTTCGAGAATCCCGTTTACCAGGCGTTTGGAGTATTACTGTCTTTGTTGGGCCGAGTTGGCGTTTGAACGGATGCGTGGAGAAATGCAGCGAGACTCTCAAGTCGATGGACCCCGACACCCTATCGGCGATTTGTTTGGTTTTAGCTATAATCCCCGTGACCGAACGATCCGCAAGCGCGAAATCGAAACCCAGACAAAACAAGACGGCGCGCTCGCGGTCTACCGCGCAAGCAGGCCCAACGAGCCAGCGCCGGTGAGAAACGAAAGACAAGGAGCGAACCTATGTGCGATCGAGATCATTCTGCAGAGGATCTGGAACGGCTGGAAGGCCTCGGTTTAATCACGCGAAAGCAGTTCGGCATCCTGTTGGCAGCAGGCGTCGCCATGCTGTTGCCTAAAGTAGCCGACGCCGTAACGGTCACCGAATCAGAGGTGACCGTGAAGACGCCCGACGGCACCGCGGACTGCTACTTCGTCCATCCATCTTCTGGCACCGCGCCCGGCGTATTGGTATGGCCGGATATCTTCGGGCTGCGGCCGGCATTCCGCCAGATGGGTAAACGGCTCGCCGAGGAGGGCTATTCGGTGCTGGTGGTGAATCCGTTCTATCGGACCCAGAAAGCTCCGACCTCGGCTCAGGGTGCGGCGACTCCGATCCAGCAGTTACTGCCGCTCGCACAAAGTCTGAACGCGACCACGCACGTGACGGACGCGAAAGCATTCATCGGATGGCTAGACCAGCAGCCCTCGGTTGCCAAGAATCGCAAGATCGGGACGCAGGGTTATTGCATGGGAGGCGCGATGGCTTTTCGTACCGCTTATGCCGTGCCGGACCGCGTCGGAGCCGTGGCCTCCTTCCACGGCGGCAACGGGTTGGTGACCGCTAATCCGGACAGTCCGCATCTTCAGGCCGCGATGACCAAGGCGCAGTTCCTGGTCGCAATTGCGCAAAATGACGATATGCAAGCTCCCACCGAGAAGACCGTGATGAAGGAAACGTTCGACAAAGCGAATCTGTCCGCGGAGGTCGAAGTGTACCCGGCCATGCACGGCTGGTGTCCGCCGGATTCGGGCGTCTACAGCGAGCCAAACGCCGAGAAGGCATGGAGCCGTCTGCTGGCACTGTACGGCAAGGCTCTGGCGTAGCCTATTCTGATGGTTGGGTGCGGCCTCGCCCGGAGTTTGCGCACTGCGGCCCTGGCCACCGCACCCAACTATCCTCCCCCAAGGCACGTGCGTGAGCGTAAGCTCGAACAGGCCTACTGACTTTTCTGCTTATCGGGAGGCGGGCAACGTTTGCGCATGGCGAAAGGGTCAAAAACGAAATTCGTAGCGGTCTGCGTGCCGCTTCTCATCGCTGTGATCCCCTGCAAGCCACTGTTCCAATTGTTCCTTCAACTGCTGCATGGGTCTTATCGCAGCAATAGCGTTTTGGATGCCAAATTGTTCGCCACATTCCTTACACGAAACGATCTCCGTATTCGGTCGTTGGGCCACATCGCTCTGGCTTAGCTTTACAGCGACGGGCCACAGATGCTCACCGGGATTGAACGTTGTCTTGTATTCGAGTGGCATTTCTTCAGCACTCGCGCGCGGATGCTAGTGGTCAGTTACTGCACTTCTTAACTCCCCAAAACGCACACCATTGTAACAATGCCCCGATTACGAACGGCTGCAAAGTCGTTGAAATTGTGATGCCGTCAACGCCTGATAAGTCCGCTGGTAACTATCCCTTGACAACAAGTATGCCACTCTGGTAGGATTTGTGTGGAGGCGGATATGACGACGAAAGAACATTTGCTGATGATTGCGATGCTCACCAAACAGCGTCAATTCACAAAGGTTCTGATTGACCTCTTGATGAAGAAGTGCGGCGTCGCTGCAAGCGAGTTGCCCGCTTTTGAGTTTTCTGTAGCTGCTGACTCGGTTCTGCGGAGTGAATTATTTGCAACGACGCGGGATTCATACGAGCAGGTTGCCAAAGCTCTGGAGATCGAGACTGGGCTAGCCAATCAAGAATAATCTTTTCGTCTTTGGAGAATTTAGCCATGAATACAATTGGTCCTTTCGGTAAGGTTAAACAACACATTCCTAAAGAACTGCGGTACTCCATGCGGGATTTTATGAACGAGTTTCCGACCGACTCCGCGTGCCTTGAATACCTCAAAGAGCAGCGGTATCCGGGCGGGGTCACGCAATGCAAGACCTGCGGTGTCGAGCGCAAGCACCATCGCGTTGGTAATCGCACGGCCTATGCCTGTGACCATTGCGGACGGCATATCTATCCGCTGGCTGGCACGATCTTCCACAAGTCTGCCACCCCGCTACGATTGTGGTTTTACGCGGCCTATCTCATGGGTTCAACCCGCTGCGGAATATCCGCAAAGCAAATCCAGCGCGAGACTGGCGTTACCTACAAAACCGCGTGGCGGATGTTCAAGCAGATTCGTTCGCTGCTAGGTGAACCCGATACGAAGCTGCAAAAGACCATCGAGATAGACGAAACCTACATCGGCGGCAAGCGTAAGAGTGGAACGGGCCGACCAATGCGCGGCGATAAGACCAAGATTCCCGTTGTCGGGATTGTCGAGCGCGGCGGCAAGGTAGTCGCCAAAGTCGTTCCGTCCCTTACGGGCGCTGATCTTCACGGACTGGTCAAAAAGCACGTTGAACCCGGAAGCACGGTCTATAGCGACGAATTTCAGAGCTATGCGCTAATTGGCAAGCTAACTGGCGACGGCGGCGAGCGGCTTGGCTACAAGCACGACACCGTAAAACACGGTCAAGACGAATACGTTCGCGGGGACGTTCACACCAACAGCGTTGAGGGCTTTTGGGCGCTGGTAAAGAACGGGATTCGCGGCGTCTATCACCAAGTCTCACCTGAATACCTACAGACCTACCTAGACGAATACGCCTTTCGGTACAACCACCGCTTCGAGGGCAACCGACAGTTTAAGAGGATTTTGGAGCGCGTTTCGGAATCTGCGTCGTAGCCGCTTTGTTCAGTAGTTTGTGAAATGCGCTCCGAGATATGGGGCGCATTTTCTTTTTGGTTTCAGCGCGAGGCTTAATTATTTTCATATTTTAGGTTTCCAGCGAACCTGGATATGGTCTCCCCTTAAGAACACTCTCTGATAAATATATTCATCCCCGTTCCTCTGTTCTGACGGAGAAGCCGAAATTTCCAAGTCATCGCTGCTGACTCTGACCCGTGGGTTTATTGTAGCAGTGCCAAAATTGTGAACCGCCACTCCGCTCTCAGGACCGCGCGTCGTGTATCGAGCGAGTATGCTAACTTGCTCTCCTTTCTGCATCTTAATTTCTTTCCCAAACCACTCTAATACAGTTCGTTCATCCTTGACTGGCGTAATTTCCGGGTTTTTACAATCGTAATTCCAATTCGGATGCAGAGTTGACGTTAACGAAGTTTCTAAAAGCTGGCCGTGTTCTGTTTGCTCAAATGAAACATTCTGTTTAAACTTCGTCCTCGCTACTGCGATAATGTCGGAACGAACCATCCACTCAACTTCAACATCTCCGTTTTTCTTCGTAGCTTTCGCTTCGATAATTCTATTCCGACTGTAGACGGCATTTTCCAACAAAAACTGGCGTAGCGCCTCCCGAACTTCTAGCGGAAGGTCAAATCCTAATAGATGATGAAAGATATCTTTACTTGCTTCTTTCAGCAACCGACGCTTTAGGAAGGGATCAACTGCGATTGTCACGGTCCCAGCTATAAAGAACGCATCACTTAGCCTCCTCCCTACTTCGTTCGGGCAATAAATCAGCCCCATTACTCCAATAAGAACCAATAACAATCCTGCCAGAACGCCAATCCAATCTTTCCAGTCAAATGTAGGTTTTTTACCCATCGCGGCCATCTCCTCTACGTGCCGGGCTTCTACGTGAGTAACGACCGCAACTATAGCTACGTTGGGGTTCGTGGTTTCAGCCGTCCAGGCGACTACAACAGCCGACTCTTGTTGCTGGTGGATGGCCACCGC
>Ga0210394_10008869_pt1 | contig 10251 bp, 10 predicted proteins | sample IncBWC12MmetaG_FD_160121 | JGI IMG/M metagenome (GOLD analysis project Ga0210394, IMG submission 160121) | Forest soil microbial communities from Barre Woods Harvard Forest LTER site, Petersham, Massachusetts, United States - Inc-BW-C-12-M | ecosystem: Environmental > Terrestrial > Soil >...
TGTGAAAGGATGCCCTTCTGAATGGTTTTGATGGTGCGATACCCAGGCGCGTCGGCGAACCCCGGATACACGTGCAAGCAGCGGTTGTAGAAGTAGCTCACGTGTTTGGCGTACAGCCTTTCGGCTTCCGCGTCCGTGTCCGCGACACAAATGGTTTGGGCGAAGCCCGCGCGGTAGGGCGATTCATCGGGAGCGTTGCGCTCGGCCACGCGATCCCAGTAACCCTGCATCAGCGCCTGCCCGCGAATGTAGCCGCCAAAGCTCAAGTAAGAATACGAATACGTGTTGTCGATGCAAAAATCGAAAGTTTCCAGCGACCCTCCGCCCGGAATGTGAATCGGCGGATGCGGCTGCTGGATGGGCCGCGGCCAGAGATTCACGTAGCGCAGCTTGGTATAGCGTCCATTGAAAGCGAACGGCTCGCGCTCCGCCCAGGCGCGCTTGATCAGGTCATGAGCTTCCTTATATTTCTCGCGCGTCAGCCCCGGAATGGTCCCGTAGCAGTAGTTGGTGTCCATCGACGTGCCAACCGGGAACCCAGCCACCAGGCGTCCGCCCGAGATGCAATCCAACATCGAGAATTCCTCGGCCACGCGGAGCGGCGGATTGTAGAGCGCAATCGAAGCGCCCAACACCACCAGCGCCACGTCATCGGTCCGGCGCGCCAGGCTGGCCGCAATGATATTGGGCGAGGGCATCAAACCATAGGCATTCTGGTGATGCTCGTTGACTCCGATGCCGTCAAAGCCCAGCGTGCCGGCGTATTCCAGCATGTCGAGATAGCCGTTGTAAACGTCGTGGCTCTTGGCGGGATCGAACAGGCGGGAATCAATATCTACCCAAACCGAGCGGTTCTTCTCGCGAAAATCGTCCGGCAAATAGGGCCACGGCATCAAGTTGAACCAAGTGAATCGCATCCGGTCTCCTGAATGAAGACGCCCGTCTGCTGAAAATGCAGTTACGGACGCACTTGGCCCATCAGACTATCACATTTGCATGCGTCGTGATTCTGCGCCGTGATTCTGGGATGACGGCGGCTTCGGCGTGCTTTTATTTGTCGGGGGGCGCGGAACCCTGGCCCGCAGAGCCGACAAACAGCTTGCGGCCGTCCGGGAACGTGATGTCGCGGCCGTTCATCTTGTTGGTGGCGTCCTTAGCCTGATAGCCATCCACTACGATCTCGGTACCCACGGGCAGCGATGCCTTGGTGAAGCCGTTGCGCAACAGGGTATTCGGGCTCCCGCCCTCCACCATCCAATTGGTCACGGTGCCGTCCTCACTCTTGACGTCCAAATGGATCCATGCATGCGGGTTGATCCATTCCATCTTGGTGACTACGCCCTTCAGCTTGACGGGCTTGGTTGAATCAAACTCCGCGGCAAACGCGTGGTGCGCCCACGCCGGCGCGGCGCTCACTAGCAAGCTCACGCCTGCAATCAACATCCCTAACTTCGTTCGCATAGGATCTCTCCTTATTCTCACTGATTATCCACCATTCCTGTGACGCTTGCTTACTTCCCTGCCTTTTTCTCTTCCGCCCGCGCACCGGCCAAGATATCCGTCATCGCGTAGTTCCCTTCGTGACAAGCATATTCGAAGATGGACCCCTTGGTCCTGGTCACCGCGATCTGCGCTGTCCAGGGCTTGGTAAACGCCGTTGGATCGTCCACCGTGAATTCATACAGCAGCGTGTCGGGCGAAGTGCGGGTGAAGCGCTCCGTCAAATGCAAATTACGATCGGATCCGCGAAAGGCATATTGGTCGGAGAAATTGGTGGTGTCCACCACCAGCGTGTTGCCGTCCCAATGCCCGCGCGAATCGCCCATCCACTGCCGGACAGTGCCCGCCAGGTGGGGAGTTCCATCCAGCGGAATGATCCGTGCGTTATGGATCATTTCGTTCAGGATGACAACCTGGTCGCGTGCTTGCAGAATCTGGAAGTTATTGTTGTATGGGCCGGGCAGCATGGGCGGACCTGCCGTAACCCAAAGAATGCAGCGTTCTCCGAGCGTTCGGCCCTCGGGGCTATCGGTCGAGTGCGCCTCCATCCAGGCCCGCTTATCTTGCACGCGCTTCTCCGCTTCAGGCGTGAGCGCCGGAATGCGCCCGTCCGGAGGATCCACAATCAGCGACGTTCGCCGGGTGCCTACGGCCTTGGTTCCGCGGTCATACCAGAACTGGTTATACGCGGTAGCCACGTCCGCTTCGGCGTTCCCCGTGCGGCGATCCACATTATTACGCTCCACCACCTGTTTCTCGTAGGCCGCCGCTTCCTCGGCGGTGAAGGTTTGCTTCCCGGCCAGATCCGCCGGACGTTCCAGAGGCGTGATGGTGGCGTTGCTCCAGATGCCCTGCAAATCCGGTTGTCCGTCAACGGTTCGCGGCAGTTTCTGCGCGCTAAGAGTCATCACGATGGATGCGGCGAGAACCAGTGCGCGGATCATTAGTTACTTTTTCTCCGCCGCGCGCGCTCCCGCCAGAATGTCCGTCAGCGCGTAATTGCCTTCGTGACAGGCATATTCATACACTCGATCAGAGGTCTTGTTCAGCGGGATCCGCGCCGTCCACGGTTTGGTGAAAGCCGTCGGATCGTCAACCGTGAACTCGTACTGAATCACATCCTGCGACACGCGCGTGAAACGCTCCGTCAGATGTAAATTCTGGTCCGAACCGCGAAAGCTGTATTCGCTCGAGAAGTTCGTGGTGTCCACCACCAGCGTCTTGCCTTCCCAATGTCCGCGTGAATCTCCCATCCACTGGCGAATGTCGGCGCTCACGTGAGGGCGCCCGTCGAGCGGTATGACACGGGTATCGTGGATCATTTCATTCAAGATCACCACGTGGCCGCTGCTCTGCAGGATCTGGACGTCGTTGTTGTACGGCCCCGGGAGCATCGGTGGGCCCGCCGTGGCCCATGCAAGGCACCGCTCCGCCATAGACCGGCCTTCCGGACCATCGGTGGCATGGTCGCGCAAATAGGCCCGGGTTGCTTCCACGCGCTTTTGCGCTTCCGGTGTCAGCGCCGGAATCCGGCCATCCGGCGGGTTGCTGATCAAAGAGGTGCGCCGGTCCGCCACCAAATCGTTCCCGCGATCGCGCCAGAATTCGTTGTAGGAACGGCCGACATCCACCTGCGGACCGCCATCGCGCCGGTCGGAACTTACCTGCTGGAGCAACCGCTTCACGTAATCGGCGGCTTCCTGCGCGGTCAGAGTCTCTTTCCCGGCAAACTCAGCCGGACGCTCCAGAGGCGTCAGCGTGGAGTTGGTCCACACGCCCTCCAGATCCGGCTGGCCATCGACGGTTTGCGCCGGTGTCCAGCTTTTGGCTGTCCCTGTCGCCGCCTTGGCCGTGACAGGCAGGGCCTGGGCGGTCAGATAGCACGGGGCAAGTAACGCTGCCAACGCCGCCATTGCCTGAAAGCGCATGGGTAACCTCCGCTGACTATTTACTAGGTTGTTTGCGGAGGTGTCCGTAAATCAGCTCCTCCACAAATTCCACACACTTAAATTCTAGCAATTGCGCGTTCTTCTCCAGGTGCTTGTAGAGCGGCATGCTGATCTTCCAGGTCCGCGAAAATACCTGCGGATCTTCGATGGTGGCTTCATAGTTCAAAACATTCGGCGACACCAGGGTGTAACGTTCCACCACGTGCAAGGCGTCGCTGTGGAAGTCGCCGGCTCGGTCAAACCAGGTTTGATCGTTCAACCCCGTTACATCAACCACCAGCGTGTCGCCCTCCCAATGGCCCGCCGACCAGCCCATCCAACTGTCCACCGGCGCCGGACCCGGATTGTCCATATAAACGGTGCGCACGGCGCCGTCATATTCATACGAGATGAGGATGAATTTGGCGGACTGTACGATCTGGAACGGATACGGCATGTAGGTGGCGCGCGGCACGCCCGGCAGGTAGCATTTCACTTCCGGATCTAGCTTCAAGCGGTTCGCGTAGTTTTCTTTCTTCTTCTGCGCAGCGGCCGGAAGGTAGGGAATCTCGCCGCCTTCCACGATCCCGATTCCGGGCGGCTCCGCGCCGGTCGCGCCCAGCGCCACCACTTGGCCGGCTTGCGCGGCGTGGCCTTGGATATCCCAATTGGCCGTGTTCATGGCCTGCCAGATACCGTTCAGATTCGGTTTCCCGTCGGCGGTGCGCGGCGGTTTGAAGGCCTGATTTTGCGCGTTCGCTGGCGCCAGCATCGCTGCCGCGGCAACCGCGCTGAATAGAGAGAGTCGAAGGTGTTTTGGCAAGCGCATGTATGGAGATCGTACATTCCCCACAGGCGCGTGTCAAATCAGTCTACCCTGGCGAGCGCAGCCGCGCGAATTCCATCACTTGCCCCACCATGATCGCCATCTGCTTGGCCGCCTGTTCTTGCATCCCTGCGCCGTTTTCGTCGAAGCGCTCCATCAGCGTGTTGATCGCAACTCCCATCGGCGTCGGCCAGCCGCGCAACGCATGCACGATCGAACGGAATGCCGTCAGCACTACTCCGGTCGATTGCCACCCGTGGCCGCACACGATCAGCCCCACCGCGCGCCCATCCAGATAAGGCTCGGGATCTTTGGACATGTCTTCGGTGTAGTCCAGCGCGTTTTTCACCAGTCCCGACACCGATCCGTGATAGCACGGTGTCGAAATGATCACGCCATTGGCACGCCTGAGCGCGGCTACCATCCGCAGCGCTCCCTCAGAACGCTCGGCTGATTCCGGCGCATACATTGGCAGGTTGATGCTGGCGCCATCGAATAATTCGACCTCCCCACCTTGCGCCGTCGCCAGCGCAAGCGCGTATCGCAGGGCTTTTTCCGAAGATGACCCCGGCCGCGTAGTTCCGCCGATTCCCACGATGAACGGAGCGTTGTTGGTCATTTTCCGGTCGCGATGAAAAGCTCCGTTACAATGGTAACTTCTCACCCCAATGAAATTCGGCGGATTCTACGAGCATCAACTCCCGCGGCCTTGGGTCCGCGACTCCGAGCACACGCTTCTCAAGAATGCTCTTGAGCAGGCGGTTCTCTCCGATCAATGTGGATACGACTACGTGTGGGCGACCGAACACCATTTCCTGGAGGAATACGCCCATTCCTCAGCCCCGGAAGTTTTCCTGGCAGCGGTCAGCCAGCGGACCAAGAACGTCCGCATCGGCCATGGGATCGTCCAGACGCCGCCGCATATCAATCATCCCGCGCGCGTTGCGGAGCGCATCGCGACGCTCGACCTCATCAGCGATGGGCGCGTTGAATTTGGCACCGGCGCTGGCGCTACCGAAACCGAACTCGGCGGATTTCTAGTGCCGCAGTCCGAGAAGAAGAATATGCAGATGGAAGGCATGCGCATCGCAGTGCGGATGCTGGTGGAAGATCCATTTACAGGTTACGAGGGCCAGTTCGTCAAAATTCCCGCGCGCAACGTTATTCCGAAGCCGCATCAGAAACCGCATCCGCCGCTGTGGATGGCGTGCTCGCGGCGCGAGTCGATTATTCATGCCGCCAAACTTGGACTGGGCGCTCTCACATTTTCTTTCGTTAGCCCCGAAGAAGCGCGCCAGTGGGTGAAGGATTATTACCAAGTCATCGAGAACGAATGCGAACCGCTGGGCTACGCCGTGAATCCAAACTTCGCGGTGGCCGCGCCCTTCCTGTGCGATCGCGATCAAGCCCGAGTGGAAAGCATCGGCGCCGAAAGCTACGGGTTTTTCATCTATGGCCTCGGTCATTACAGCTTCTTCGGCGAGCATCGCCCTAGCCACACCGATATTTGGAACGAATACAAAACCAATCCCAAGTCGTTCGCGCCTCCTGAGGGCCGCATCCAGGATTGCGTCGGAACGCCGGAGCAGTTGCGCAAGCGTTTGCGCGATTTCGAGCAAGCCGGCATCGATCAAGTCCTGTGCATCGCCCAAGCCGGGAAAATCCCGCACGATTTGTTGTGTTCCTCTATCCAGCTGTTTTCGAAAGAAGTGCTGCCCGAGTTCAAGGATCGCGACCTCGCCGCAGCCGGCAAACAAGCGGAATGCCGCGACCGCATCAACGAAAGAGCCATGGCTCGCAAACCCAAGGTGGACGCGCCCCAGGTCCAAACCATCATCCGCGCCGCCGGCCACCACTGACGTGACGTTAACCGAAGTCGATCCTTCTACGCCCGAAGCCGCCGCTCTCATCGCCGCTCTCGATCGCGACCTGAACGCCCGTTATCCCGGCATGGAAATTCACGGCATCGAGGCCGCGAATTTTCGTGCAACCGGCGGCGTGTTCCTGATCGGACGCGTCGAAAATATCGCCGTTGCCTGCGGCGCCCTCCGTCCCATGGACGAGGACGGCGTCGTTGAAGTGAAGCGCATGTATGTGAGCGACGAATATCGCGGCCGAGGTTTCGGCCGAGCCGTGCTCATGGCCCTTGAAGAAATCGCGGCGCGACGCGGCTACCGGATCATTCGTCTGGAAACTGGCGGCAGCCAACCGGAAGCCATTTCGTTATATGAGAGCGCGGGCTACTGTCCCATTCCGTGCTACAGTGTTCACGCTCCCGACCCGCTTTCCCGGTGCTTTGAAAAACGTCTGGCGAGCTAGATCCGCTCGAACTCGTGAACCGTCAGCTCGCTCTCTACGTCCCCGGTGTGCTTGATCTGCGCCGGCTCAAAGAGCATCACTTCCACTTCCTGCTCGGCTACCGGCCGGTGCTCCACGCCGCGTGGAACGATGATGAATTCGCCGTCATTCAGGGTTACGCTGCGGTCTCGAAAGTCCATACGAAAACTGCCGCGCACCACCAGAAACAGCTCGTCTTCGGCGGCATGGTTGTGCCACACAAACTCGCCTTGAAACTTCACCAGCTTCACCTGCTGGCCATTCAGCTCGCCCACCACCCGCGGATTCCAGTGGTCGGAAAACAGGGCCAGCTTTTCGCGGATGTTCACCTTCTCCATGGGCCGAGGTTAGCACGGCCCAAAATCGGCGAGTAAGCCCGATATAATGCCCGCATAATGAAATCAGGTGAATCCAAGCTGGATAAGGCCGGAATCACCCGGCGTGACCTGGCGGCTCTCGTGACCGCGGCCACCGTTGCAGCTCGCCCGACGCCCGCTCAAACCACACAGGGCACACCCGCGTCGCCCGGCCCAATTCTCGACATTGCCGACTGGAGCTACTTCTGGTACGGCGTCGAGCACGCCACTCTCGCCCGCGGCACCATGTGCAATGGAATGCAGATGTACGTCGAGCACTGGATTCCGCGGGAGGTGCGTCATCCATATCCCGTGGTCCTGATCCATGGCGGCTACGGGCAAGGGTCCGATTGGATCAGCACGCCCGACGGCCGACGCGGCTGGGCCACCCAGCTCTTGGAACAAGGCTACAAAGTCTACGTGCTCGACCGCCCCGGCCAAGGCCGCAATCCGTATCATCCCTGGGTGCACGGCTATTTCGACCCGCAGGCCCCCACCTTCGAAAACGTTGCCCACACTATGGTTGGGGCTGCCGCCAACGATCCCGCCGTCGGGCAAGTCGTCGCCTCGATGGGCCAGCCGATGGCCCCGAACAATCCGCTCACCCAAAATGTGTGGCGCACGCGCGGCGCAAAATTACTCGATGACATCGGCCCCGCCATCCTCATCACGCAGGGCGACGGCGCGATCTTCGCCCGGGTCACGGCGCAGGAACGTCCGAACCTGGTGAAGGGAACCGTTGCGATCGAGCAATCACCCGAATCGGTGCGAGAGCAGCTGGCCAAAATCTCGGAGGCAACGCCGCCGGTCCCGGCCGCCGCGGTCGAGGTCAAACCGAATCGCGAATCCACCGCGGTCAAGCTCGCCGATCAAGGCTGCTTCTGGGTCGGCGTGCAGCGCAAATCGATGCCCTACGGAACCATCGCGCAAGGGCAGATGTACGTGCAGTACATGATTCCCGCCGAGAAGCGTTATCCATACCCAGTGGTCATGGTGCACGGCGGCGGCGGGCAAGGTTGCCACATGATGGGCATCGGCGGCCGCCCCGGATGGGTGCACTATTTCGTGCAGGCCGGCTACAGCGTGTATTGGCTAGATCGCCCGAGCTACGGCCGCTCGCCCTATCATCCGGACGCACTCGGCCCCAGCCATCTGCCCAACGTCCCGCCCTACGAAGGCCTGGTGCAGACGCCCGTCGTGTTTAACACCGCTCAATGGCCCGGACCCGGTGGCATGAACGATCCGCTCATCGATCAATTCATGGCCAACGAATCCGGCAACGTCATGGACGAAGCATTCCACAGCGATCTCGTCTGGCACGGCGGTGTCGAACTGGTGGATCGCATCGGCCCCTGCATTCTTGTCACGCACGCCTTTGGAGGATTTTTCGGCTGGGGCGTAGCCGATCGGCGCCCGAATCTCATCAAGGGCATCTTCGCCATGGAGATCAACGGCAATCCATTCGCCGCGCAGCTTCGTTGGGGAATTACGGCCAGCCCGATCGCTTATGACCCGCCCGTCACCGACCCCGCGCAGTTCCAATTGGTCGACCGCACCGCGCCGCCCGATTCACCGCGCCCGGTCGTATCACCGTTCAAGCTCCAGGCCGAGCCCGCGCGCAAATTGAAAAACCTGCAAGGTATCCCAATTGGATGGCTCACCACCGAATTCGGCGGCGGCGGATCGCCCGTGGCTAACGTGGAGTTTTTGAAGCAAGCCGGCTGCTCAGCCGAAATGGTGCGCCTACGTGACCATGGCATCCTGGGCAACGGCAACTTGATGTTGCTCGAGAAAAACAATCACGAGGTCTTCGGCGTAGTGCGCGATTGGCTGGATCGCATGGTGGCGCCGCCCCGCCGCGGCTAGCAAATTCCTCGTATTCCTTGTCTTCTTGTATTCCAGTCTTACTTCGCTTCCGGCTTGTCCGTCGGCGCGCCCGTTCCCTGCGATCCAATAAACAGCTTCCTTCCGTCCGGGTAAGTGATATTGCTGCCGTTGGCGCGATTCGAGTTGTCCTTCGCTTGCCAGCCTTCCACCACGATCTCAGTCCCCGGCGGCAGCGAAGCTTTGTTAAAGCCCCGGCGCAGCAGTCCGTTCGGGGCGCCAGCCTCGATCATCCAGTTCGTCACTGTTCCATCGGCGTTCTTCACGTCCAGGTGAATCCAGGCGTGCGGATTGATCCACTCCATCTTGGTTACTGTGCCCTTCAACAGCAGGGGCTTGCTTACGTCAAATTCGGCGGCGAAGGCATGATGCGCCCAGGCGGGCGTGCCGCACAGCAACAGACCGAGGCCAGCGGCCAGAACAAATAACTTGGTTCTCATAAAAGATTCATCTCCTCGCACCGATTACTTATCTTTTGCTTTCGCCTGTTTAGCTTCTTCCAGCCGAGCCGAGTTCAACATATTATGCATCGCCATGTTGCCTTCGTGGCAGGCGTATTCGAAAAGCTTATAGCCCGGTTCTTGCGTGATCGGAAACGCTACCTTCCAGGTACCGGTGTAGGTCTTCGGATCGTCCACGATCATCTCGTAATTCACCGTGTTCGGGCTAACGCGAGTGAACCGCTCGGTGAGCTTCAAGTCGTCGCTATACGGCGGCCCGCCATCGCCATTCACGCCGACCGCCATCCGGTCGCCCAGCAGATTAGTCGTCTCCACCACCAGCGTCTTGCCTTCCCAATGGCCCACCGCGTCGCCCATGAACGAGCGAATGTTGGAGCTCAGGTGCGGGCGGCCGTCGGTAGGAATGACCCGAACGTCGTGGACCATCTCATAGCGAATCGCCACGTATCCAGGCGTCTGCACGATCTCCAGACCGTTGCCGTAGATTACCGGCAAAATGGACCCGGCCACGCCCCGGCTGATGCAGCGGTCATACCAACTCCAATTTTCGTAGGAGGCAGGCAGCGGATCGCGCCGTAGCTTGTTCTTGGCGTCCATCTTGGCCTGCGCCTCCGGTGTCAGCGCCGGAATCCGCCCATCTGGGGGATCCACGACCTGCGACGTTTGATGCGAAGCTCGGCGAGCGAACTCGCCCCAATGTCCGGGAACAGGAGCGGAGTCTACTCCGCGGCCATATCGGCCCTGCGGTGCGGCAGGAGGAGCCTCGCCTTTTTCTTTGGCATCCAACTGTGCCTTGGCCGGCGAATGGTTTGTGCCCCCGCTTTCCACGAACTCCTCGGAATTCTGCACGGCCTTCTCGCGCGCCTTCAGCTCGTCCTCGGTCAGCGTTGCTCGCGTCCCGAAATTCTTCGGGCGTTCGAACGGCACGCCCCAGGTATCGTCGCTGGTCCACGTTCCCT
>Ga0210394_10008870_pt1 | contig 10251 bp, 10 predicted proteins | sample IncBWC12MmetaG_FD_160121 | JGI IMG/M metagenome (GOLD analysis project Ga0210394, IMG submission 160121) | Forest soil microbial communities from Barre Woods Harvard Forest LTER site, Petersham, Massachusetts, United States - Inc-BW-C-12-M | ecosystem: Environmental > Terrestrial > Soil >...
ACGATGCTGTAGCGAAACCCTGACACTTATCGGCCGAATTGGAGGCGTTTGGGCGCCATGTTGCCGCGTCGAAATTTCTTGCGGTTCAGGAGGAGAAATCTTGGCCACAACTCGCAGCGGCATACGATCGAAAACCGGCGCAGCGTGGGCCCCCTTCATCTTGCTGGATATGGAAAGGTAGTGTGCAGGATGCGATTGCGAGTAGTAGCAGCTGTTCTTTGCGGCTGTCGAAAAGCCCACAACGGCAACCAACAGAGCGAAAATAGCTATTCTCGCGAAAAATTCGCGCGAAAAATGGCTGGCGATTGGCCGGTCTTCCGTCGGTGCCGCGAATTCCACCTAAGGTTCTCCCACTAGCTACCTAAGTATTTTAGGTTCAGTGTGACTCGAAGGCAAGAGGCTAGACCTACCCTGGTTCCTCGTGATGAATTCAAAGTGTTGGTTTCTGCTTAGCGTGCTTCACGGATCCGGCAATCCACTCAACGCGCGATGACGTACTTATCATGGCAGATGAATTTCACGAGCAGATCGAAACGGTTCAATTCCTTGTCGACCGTTATAATGCCTCCATGACGGATTCGCCCGTGCAGCACATGCAGTGCATGGAGGTTTGGGGCGGCAGCCAGCTTGCCTCCAGCGGTGTGGAGCTGGGCGGCCTCGATTTGTGGGTGTACAGCAAGCCGTACGGCGAGGCCCCGCGCGGCGGGGATGTCTACTACGTTTCGAGCTGCGCCACCGGCCGCATCAGCCGCATGCTCCTCGCCGACGTTTCCGGTCACGGCCAAACTGTCGCATCCACGGCGGCCGACTTGCGCACGTTGATGCGCCGCTTTGTCAATCGGCTGGACCAAAAAGAATTCGTTCGCCTGCTCAACGAGCAGTTCACTGCGCTCTCGACTCACGGTAGTTTTGCCACCGCTGTAGTTACCACTTTCTTCGAGCCCAGTCGCCGCCTCTCTCTTTGCAACGCAGGCCATCCCCGGCCGCTTCTCTTTCGCTCCGCCGATGGCCGGTGGTCGCTTCTAGGCCATCACGACCATCCCGAAAAGAAGGGGCTGAGCAACATTCCCCTCGGCATGTTTCAAATCGCCGACTACGAGCAACTCGATGTCGAACTCGCCCCTGGCGACTGCCTAATCAATTACACCGACGCGCTGATAGAATCCTGCGATGCGGACGGCAGAATGCTCGGCGAAGACGGCCTGCTGCGCATCGTCAATCTGCTCGGGGACGTTCCCGCCGAGAAGCTCATCCCATCGCTTCTCCAGGAAATCAGCGAGCGGTTCCCGGAAAATCTCGCAACCGACGACGTCACTCTGCTCGTCGTTCGCGCCAACGGCCGGGCGCTGCAATTCAGCTTCGGCGAAAAACTTTACGCATTCGGCCGCTTCGTAAGAACTTTCGTCCGTTCGCTAAACCCCCAAGCAGATCGCGCCCCGTTTCCCGACGCTAACTTAGCCAATCTCGGCGGCGCCATCATTCCAGCACTGGGTCGTCGCTGGCGCGCACCTCGTGCGCCAGCAAAATAAATCACGCACGGCCATTCGGAAACACCGCCATTTTTTTTTTACCGACTTGCGAGGCCCCATACCTGAATTCCCCACCCAGAAACCTGTCGCATGTTTGACCCGCGTCACTGGCGAGTCCGGCAAGTTGAATATCTTGTCGATCGTGGACCGTTACTCCATAATGCCGCTGGTAAGACATTCAAAAAAACTAGGAGGTCATCCTATGGCAACGATTACTACTAAAGACGGCACGGACATTTATTACAAGGATTGGGGCAAAGGGCAGCCGGTCGTGTTCAGCCACGGCTGGCCACTGAGCGCAGACGACTGGGACGGACAGATGCTGTTCTTCGGGCAGCATGGCTATCGCGTGATTGCGCACGACAGGCGCGGCCACGGGCGCTCCAGCCAGACGTGGGACGGCAATGAGATGGACACCTACGCCGACGATCTCGCTGCATTATTTGAAAAGCTCGATCTTAAGGGCGCGATCATGGTCGGGCACTCGACGGGTGGCGGCGAAGTCGCGCGCTACCTGGGTCGTCACGGTGCGAAGCGTGTATCCAAGGCGGTGCTAATCAGTGCTGTGCCGCCGCTCATGTTGAAGACGGAAAAAAATCCTGGCGGTCTGCCCATTTCGGTATTCGACGGCCTCCGGGCAGCACTCGCGGCCAACCGCCCGCAGTTCTACAAGGAGATTACGCTCCCGTTTTACGGATACAACCGCCCCGGCGCAAAGATTTCGGAAGGCATCCGCGAACATTGGTGGTTGCAGGGCATGATGGGAGGCGTCAAGGCTCACTACGACTGCATCAAGGCGTTCTCGGAGACCGATTTCACCGAAGACCTGAAGAAGATCGACATTCCGGTGCTGGTGATGCACGGTGACGACGATCAGATTGTGCCAATCGGCGCCGCGGGCCTGATGTCTGCAAAGATACTGAAGAAAGCAATGCTGAAGGTCTATCCGGGCTTTCCCCACGGCATGCCCGCGACCAACGCGGACCAAATCAATGCCGACCTACTGGCTTTTTTTAAAGGTGCGGCAACAACAGCGTCGGCGTGACCGAGTTTTCCGCGATCGTTGTGCGACAGACAGGTGCGGCATCCTGAAGTATCGGCGTGTCGTGAGAGGAAGGGGGTGCGGACTATGATCTTGGGCATGACGACTTTGACTTTCGTGCACGTTTTGTTGAGTTTAGCGGGGATAGCGTCCGGAGTGATCGTCGCCCTCGGAATGCTGGCCTCAAAACGCCTTGACGGTTTGACCGCGGTATTTCTTGCGACCACCGTTTTGACAAGCGTTACGGGATTTTTCTTTCCCTACGAAGGGTTCAAGCCGTCGTATGTGGTCGGCGTCTTGTCGTTAATCGTGCTGGCAATCGCGATTTTCGCGCGTTACAGCCGGCATTCGGCGGGCGGGTGGCGCCGGACTTACGTAATCACGTCCGTGATTGCGCTCTACCTGAACGTTTTTGTCTTGGTCGTGCAGCTTTTCGAGAAGGTGCCAGCGTTGAAGGCTATGGCTCCAACACAGTCCGAACCCCCGTTTAAGCTGGCACAGCTTGTGGTTCTTGCGCTTTTCGTCATGCTTGGCATTTTCGCGGCAATCCGGTTCCGCGTCGAGGCTTGAACCAGCGCTCGTGCCAGAGCAGGCAAACTAGGCGGCTGCTTTATTTTCGATCCTTCAGATCCTTGAAGTCGTCGCGCACTTTATCGATGCGTTCGCGGTACGCGGATGCGTCGCCGTAGGCGAGGAAATGCGAATACCGGTCGTGGGCGTGCTGAATTCGGCGCGCGTGCTTGATCGGGCACCAATGCTGCTCCGTTCGTCCCGCAATTTCTACAACGTACGCCAAAAGGCCGTTGGCATACGAGCAGTACATGCAATTCAGTCCCTCGAGCGCATTCAAGTAGCGCAATTTGTTGCGGTCGATCGCCATGTAGTCCTTGCGCCGTGCTTTCGGAATGCCGTAGACGGGAAAACACACGGTCTGGTATGTGGAAACGAAGAGATCGAGCAGCGCAAACGGGACGATGCAAACATAAATAAACGGCGATGTAATGAAAGCGAAGAATCTCGAATGCAGAAGATAACGGAAGAGCGAAGTCTTTAGCCGTCGATGTTCCCCCTTGATTTGATCGGAGAACCAAATCTTGCCGTTGCGCAGTTCGTAGAAATGCGACTTAATCTCCTCCTCAAGTTTTTCAACAACAGGAAGATGGGGGAGATGATCGGACTTCTTCGAGCGATGATCGGTCACATTCACCTCGCGGGAACTGCCTCGCGCAGTAGATGATACGTGAGAAATCCGCTCGTGGCCGTGGATGTTATTCGGCAAACGGAAGGTGACGGCAGATGGAATGCTGATGCAAAGGGCAGTGTTGAGATTGCTCGTCTATCCCGCTGGAACGACAGCTCATTGGATGATCAGTGGAGGATCTGGAGGGATTCGAGAGCGGCGGAGACTGCAGCAGAGTCGTCGCCGAAATTGTTGAGCCAGGTGACATTTGGTTCTTTGCGGAACCAGGTTATCTGGCGCTTGGCAAAGCGGCGCGTGGCTCGCTGGATTTGCGCGACAGCCTCGGGAAGCGCGAGCTGACCCTCGAGGTGAGAGCGCAGTTCGGAGTAGCCGATGAACTGGAAGGGCTTGGCGCCAAGGGGGACGCCACGGGCGATCAGCTGACGGACTTCGTCGAGCCAGCCTGCGGCGAGCATGGATTCGACGCGGGCGTCAATGCGCGCGTAGAGAGCTTCACGTGGAGGCAGGAGGCCGATTTTTTTTACCTCGTAACCTTCGAGCGGGGCGCGGCCGGCGCGATGAATTTCTCCCACCGGCTTTCCTAGCAGGATGCGCAACTCGATGGCGCGGATGATTTTCGGAGTGTCGCGCGGAGCGATGCGCGCGGCGGCTTCCGAGTCGAGACGTGCGAGAATTCGGTGGAGATGTTCGGGGCCGCGCTGCGTGGATTTGCGGCGCAGCCGTTCGCGAAGACCTTCGGAGCGCGCGGGCGCTTTGGAAAGACCTTCAAGAAGGGCGCGAAGGTAGAGTCCTGTTCCAGCGACGACGATTGGCAGCTTTTTGCGGAAACGCAAGTCCGCGAGGACCTCTTCGGCGCGGCGACGGTAGTCGCCGGCTGAGAAAACTTCTTGGGGCTCAATTAGGTCAACGAGGTGATGCGGGATATTTCCCTGAGCAGCAACTGGAACCTTGGCAGTGCCGATATCGAAATGGCGATAGAGCTGGGTTGAATCGCAGGCGAGGATTTCGCCGTTGAGGCTTTCTGCAAGCGAGACAGCGAGAGCAGATTTACCGGAAGCGGTGGGGCCGAGGATGACGACGAGGGGCGGGAGAGGAGCAGCATTGCTTGGCGAAGACGTGGACATTGCGTCTGGGCATTTTACGGGAGAGAGCTCGGGTCGCACAGGATTGATTGTCTCGCCGCGGGGGCGGAGGGCGGACCTAGGGGCCGAAAACTGTGAAGTAGCGCAGGAGAAGGACGAGCAGGGCGAGCACCGCGAGGAGTATTGCACCCAAGACTTGCGTACGATTCGGCTTCACGGAGCTTTCGCGTAATCGAGCGGGAGGTTGTAGAGGAAGATGATACGGAGGCGAATAAACGGGCCGTGAAATTGAGAGGGCAGCGGATCGAAAGGATTGGAAGTCTTGATGGCGGACATGGCGGCGGTGTCGAGCGGTTCGGTGCCGGAGGTGCGTTCGAGCGTGGGATCGGGTCCGGGGACGCTGCCGTCCTGATTAATTTGAAACGTGATGAAGACCATTCCCTTTTCGCCCATCATGGCGGACTCAGGCATCACCGTGTACCAATTCCTCTTAATCGTGGCGAGCATGCGGGTGATGTAGCTGTCGAAGTTCACGCCTTCCGTGGGCGTTAAGATCGAGACAGCGTTGCCGACCCCGGGCCCACCGCGTCCGCCTCCTCCCCCGCCAGCGCCTCGCGGGACGTTGCCACCTTGGGTGTAAGTTCCGCCCCCGCCGCTGCGCTTTACCGCGTCCGAAAGCTGGTCCTGAATCGCGCGACCGGGCGACGAGTTGGGCAGCTGCAGATTCAGTTTGCCGGGAGTGGGGGTGGGCAAAGGCTGTATCTGTGAGGGTTGAGGTGTTGTGGGTGGCGCGGCCGCAGGCGGATTCGGATTCACGGTCGTACGCGGCGTGGGTGCTGCGGGCAAATCGGGCGGCGCGGATTCGGAAGGCGCGGGCGGCGTGGGGAAATGCGTTTCGGGTCGTGGAGGAGCTGCGGTGTTCAAGGTTTTCTTGTCGATGCGAACTTTTGGGCCCGCAGGAGCGGGAGACTTCGACGTTTCGCCAAGATAGGGCCGTATGTAGGTGAGGCCGAGCTGATTACGCGCCAGTTCAATTTCGGTGGTGGTGGGAACGTGCGCAGGAAAAAGTCTGGGAATGAAAATAATGAAAACGATCAAGCCGATGTGGACGAGAACGGAACTGAATTGGGTAAAAACGTTGGACTTCGTGTCACGGCCGGGTTCCGGCTCCATGAGTAGGTTCGCGTCGCCGGTCATGAAAATGTCGGGTTCGATGACTTCGCGCAATTGTGCTGTCATTTGCGGAGCACGCTCGAATTCCTTTCGTTCTTCGGGCGCGGTAGGTTCGACATAGGCCGGGACGACGACGCGCGAATCGAGAATCGCGAGGGGAACGGATTCGGAGAGCGGCCGAGTATTCTCATACGGCTTTACCGCCATGCCGCGAGGGACTAGCGTGCGATCGACGAGAACGCCGAGCGGAAGATGCGACGGAATTGTTGTTTTGCCGTCGAGCGGGGGCGCGTCGGAAAGATCCGGAGGAACGACGGTGCGGTCGTCCATGTACGTGGTTAGGCGATGGCCGTTCTTTTTCTCAGCGCCGGGGGCGAGGGGACGGACGTCGGTCGGAACCAGGGTGCGCGGAATCATTGAGCTGCCTGCGGGAGAGCGCCGGTCGGTTTGACGCGGCGGCCATGGTCCAGGATGCCCGCCGTAACGCGGTCGGCCAATTCAAGCGCGCGCTGACCGGCAATGCCATCGACGGCCGGAGCCCTGCGCGTGCGAACGGAGTCGGCGAATGCACGAAGCTCAGCTTTTAGCGGCTCCTCGGACGTCGTCGGTAGCTTCTCGAAACCAATTTGCGGCTGCGCGGCGGTGGTGTCGACGCGAACGCGAAGTGCGTCGCGCCGGGTAAAATCGAGCGAGATGTATTCGTGCTGCTGAAAAAAGCGCATCTTGCGAACCTGCTCGGTGGAGACGCGGCTGGCGGTGAGGTTTGCAACGGCACCGGTGGCGAATTCAAGGCGCACATGGGCAATGTCCACTTTGTCGGTGATTACCGGGATGCCCACGGCTTTCAGATCCGTGACTGGCGCGTCCACGAGGGAGAGAAGAATATCGAGGTCATGGATCATCACGTCGTAGACGACGTCGATATCGAGGCTGCGCGGCGTGAAGATGCCGAGGCGATGGACCTCGAAAAACAGCGGCTGGGAAACGATTTGTTGAGCGGCGGCGACAGCAGGATTGAAACGCTCAACGTGGCCCACCTGGAGGATGCGCTCGCGGCGTTTGGCCGAAGCGATTAATCCGTTAGCTTCGCCAATGGTTGACGCAATGGGCTTCTCGACAAGAACGTCGAGGCCGGAATCCAGCAACATGCAACCCATACGGGCATGCTCTTTGGTAGGCGCGGCAAGACTGACGGCATCGATATGCTCCGCCGCAAGGGCGTAAACGTCGCGAATAACGCGGGTGCCAAATTCGGCGGCAACTTGCTGAGCGCGAGAGGCGTTCTCGTCGACGACCCCGGCGAGCTCGATGGCGCCTGCGAATTCGGAGCTGTTCGCCAGCTCACGCCAGACACGGACGTGGTTGCGTCCGAATTCGCCTACGCCTACGACGGCTACGCGAATGGGCTTGTCAGGCATAATTAGTTCTTAAATTCTTCCTTCGCGAGCGAAAGCTTCGATGGCGATGGCCGTTTCATTGGCGGCGCTTAGTAGGGCATCGCGGTCGAGGAGCAGTGTCCGGCCGGCGTCGATCGCTAGGGCGGTGGCGTTCGCGCGGCGCATTACTTCGATGGTTCTTGCACCAATCACCGGAACGTCGAACCGCATATCCTGCTGCGGTTTGCTTACTTTGATGACCACGAGCCGTTGGCCGCCCACGATGCGCGCTGCGCGCTCGATCGTTTCGTCCGTACCTTCCATGGCTTCAATGGCGACACAGGCTCGGTCACGCACTACAACCGTTTGCCCCAGATCGAGAGCTGCGATTTGCATCGCGACGTGACGACCGTAGGCGATATCGGCCGCTTCGGATTCGTCGGGAGCGCGGCGCGTAAGAACTCCCGGCGCGGGCAAAAGCGGGCCGAGAAATTCCGTGGAATTCACGAGTTCGATGCCTTCGTCTTGAAGCACCTTGGCCACCGCGCCTATGAGCGAGTCCGTATTTTTCGACGGCAGCGAGAACAAAAGCTTAGCGAGTTTCCAGTCTGGCTTGATCGAGCTGAAAATCTTGTTGTGTTTCACCTGGCCAGCCATCACGGCGTGCTTGACGCCTTCCTGGTGCAGTAACTCGATCGTGCGGCTGAGCTCGCCAAGGCTCACCCAATGTAGTCGCTTGGAGGCGCGTTCGAGCGCAGGTGAGGCCTCTTCGCGAATGGCGACCACGGCCATCTCAATGCCGCGGCTTCGCGCGCCCTCGAGAACCAAGAATGGGAAGTCGCCGTTTCCGGCGATGAGTCCCCAATGCCCCGAACTGTTTTCAGGTGTCGCGGCCATGGAGTTTCTACTTGGTCAGGCCGCGATCGGCCGTCGACTCGATAAACTGGATCAATGTTAAGACGTCCTCGGAGCCAGAGAGGGTTTCGCGCATTTTCTCGATGGCCTGGGTGGTGTTGAGTTTCGAGCGGAGGAGGAAGCGATAGGCCTGCTCGATGGATTGAATGCGCTCAGGAGAAAATCCGCTCCGTTCCAGCCCCACGGAGTTCACGCCATAGCAGCGCGTGTCGCGGGGTGCGACGATTTTCGAGAATGGCGGAACGTCTTGCGTGATCACGGTGTGGGCGGCGATATACGCGTGGCGTCCGATGCGGCAAAATTGATGAACGGGACAGAACGCGCCAACCTGTGCGTAATCTCCGACGGAGACGTGGCCGGCAAGGGTCGCGTTATTCACGAAAATCGTGTGGTCGCCGATTTGGCAATCGTGACCGATGTGGGTGTAAACCATAATGAGATTGTGGCTGCCGATCCGCGTGACGCCACCTCCCTTTTTAGTGCCGCGGCTTACGGTGACGAACTCGCGAAATTCGTTTTCGTCGCCGACTTCGAGACATACGCGCTCGCCCGCAAAGGTGAGGTCCTGCGGATCGCCGCCGATGGCGCAAAACGAATACAAATGATTCATGCGGCCTAGCCGTGTGGGCCCCTTGACGAGCGCGTGCGAATCGAGAACGCAACCGTCGCCCAGTTCGACATCGTCACCGACGACGGCGTAGGCTCCGATTCGCACACCGCTGCCAATCCTGGCGCTCGGCGAAATGACCGCGCGCGAGTCGATTTCATTCGCTCGGCTCACACTCGCCACGGCTTCGTTCATCGCGCCTTCTCGACGGGTTCGTCACGCTCAACAGACACATTTGGTTCGGCATCACGGTCCACCATCATGCACATGAGCGTGGCTTCCGCGGCGAGAACGCCATCGACGGATGCGCGGCCCTCAAGTTTGCAGAAATTCCCGCGCCAGGCGACTACATTCATCTCAAGGCGCAACTGATCGCCGGGAACTACCGGCCGGCGAAAGCGCGCGTTGTCGATCGCGACGAAGTAGAGCAGCTTGTTTTCGCGATCCGGAATCTCCTGCAATAGCAAAAGACCGCCCGTCTGCGCCATCGATTCGAGAATCAAGACGCCCGGCATTATCGGCTTTCCCGGAAAATGCCCCTGAAAATAGGGCTCGTTCACGGAAACGTTCTTAATTCCAATAATGCGCTTCTTGGGTTCCATTTCCAGGATCTTATCGACGAGCAGAAACGGATATCGGTGCGGGAGGATGCTCTGGATCCCGGCGATGTCGAGGATCATCTGTGACCTCAGCGTGACTGCTAGAGTCTCTGTTTGTGGCCGCTCAATCGAACAATTCTATACGAAACACGCATAGGTGGGAATCAGGCCGGAACGGGCGTTGTCCGGGCTGGAAACGGCTGATAGCATAGCCGCGCGATGAGCGAAACGAGATTGGAAATGCGGAAGATTCTGCGCGAGCTGAAGGGCCGAGAGAAACATATGCTTGATTTGCTCGAGCGATTCGTGGAGAGCGAATCCCCTAGCCACGACAAGGCTGCGGTGGATCGCCTGGGAAGAATCGTTGCGAGCGAATGGCGGAAGCGCGGGGCCGCGGTCAGAGTTCTGCGTCAAGCTGCGCGGGGCGACCATGTACGGGCCGAGATGTTCCTTGGAAAAGGAAGGCCTGCGGGACAGATCATGGTGCTCGGACATCTTGACACGGTGTATCCACTCGGAACGATTCGCAAAATGCCGTTTCGAGTTTCCGGCGGGCGCGCGTGGGGGCCGGGAACATTCGATATGAAGGGCGGAATCGTGGTCGCGCTGGCAGCCGTAGATGCGTTGCGAGCGGTGGTGGCCGAGCCGCAGAAGCGAATCGTGTTTCTATGGACTTCGGACGAAGAAATTGGGAGCGGGACGTCCCGCGCTGCGATTGAGAATGAGG
>Ga0210394_10008871_pt1 | contig 10250 bp, 6 predicted proteins | sample IncBWC12MmetaG_FD_160121 | JGI IMG/M metagenome (GOLD analysis project Ga0210394, IMG submission 160121) | Forest soil microbial communities from Barre Woods Harvard Forest LTER site, Petersham, Massachusetts, United States - Inc-BW-C-12-M | ecosystem: Environmental > Terrestrial > Soil >...
GAATTGCTCGGTATCCACGCCCCGCCGCCACGTCGCCAGGTTGTGAAAGCCGTGCGAGGCGAGATCGAGGCGCACCGAGGCAGTGCTCACCATGCAGCGCGCGGCCGCGCCATGGAACCAGCGCAGTGCCCGGTAGGAGAGCGTCAGCGGGATCGGGAAACGTGCCCGCAGATATTGCGGAAATTGCGTGTGATATGAGGTCGTGAAGCGCATGCCGGACTTCACGCAGAAGCGCCTCGCCGCAAGCCCCAGCGGCCCTTCGGTGGCGATATGCAGCGCCTGTGGGGAGAACTCGAGGATGCAATTTTTCAGCTTCTTGTACGGCAGCAGCGACAGGCGGATTTCAGGGTAAGTGGGGCAGGCGACGCTGTGAAAATCGCCCGGGTTGATCATCCTGACCTCATGACCGAAGCGGCCGAGCCACGCCGCGGTCTGCGTCAGAGTGCTGACCACGCCGTTGGTTTGAGGAAGCCAGGCGTCGGTAACGATCATGATTCTCATGGCGGCCCACATTGGCACCGCGGGATGACGAAACGATGAACGCGGGCCATGAAGTTTTCTCGAGAACCTGCGACGCAGGTCGCAGTACGGTGCGCGCGCGGCCTCTTGTCATAGGCCTGTAACGAAAATCCTATATTTGCTTCATAGGCGGTTCATGTTGAACCCTCCTCGAGGAACCACTATGCAAAGCTTTTGGGCGGAACTGCGGACGCAGCGATGGGATGACCATCGTTACTATCATCACAGCCGTATCAATCAGTCCCTGCATTTGCTGAGCGCGATCAGCTTCATCATCGCCTATGTCACGGCGTTCACGGATCCGGCGAAGTCCGCGCTGATCGGCTGGCTGGTGTCCATGGTCAGCCGGCAATCGGGTCACTTTTTCTTTGAGCCGAAGGGCTATGACGAGGTCAACCGCGCCACCCACAGATTCAAAGAGGACATCAAGGTGGGGTACAACCTGCGGCGCAAGGTGATCCTGCATGCCGTGTGGGCGCTGTCGCCGGCGCTGCTGTGGCTGGATCCGACGTTTTTCGGGCTGTTTCACCCCGCTGCGAATGGCGAAGAATTCGTGCGCCACGTGGGTGAAATCTGGCTCATCGTCGGCATCGGCGCGCTGCTGTTCCGCATGGTGCAGCTGTTCTTTCTTAAAAATGTGCAAACCGGGCTGGTGTGGGCGACCAAGATTCTCACCGACCCATTCAATGACGCGAAGATCTACTGGAAAGCGCCGCTTTACTTGATGCGCGGCGAGCTGATCGATCCCATGGGCGAAGTCGCGGGCCGCCCCGCCGAAGCCCATCGCGCCTGAATCATTTCACGCAGCACGCGGCGTCTGATGGATTTGTTGGTCAGCTGGGGTGCGGACCACCACCAGCCGTCGCGGCGCATTTCCTCGGCCGCCGCCACAATCCTGCCGGCGACCGCGGCGAAATCCGCCTCGGTGTAGTTCAAGCTGAAGATGAGCCGCCCGGTGCCCACCCAGCTCAGCGCAATCCCGGCGGCGCGCAAGTAGTATTGAAACATCCAGTTGTAGCGCGAGGCGCCGGTGTAGTAGACGGTCCAGATCGTGGACAGGTTCGCCACCCGCACGGGCAGTTGCGCCGCCGCCATTCGCTCGTTCAGCGCCTGCGCGCGGGTATTCCACACATCGTCGAGCCCGTGGTACAGCGCGCGCACAGCGTCGGTGTCGATCCGCTGCAGGAATTCATGCATGGTGCCCATGACGTAGGGATGCGCGTTGAACGTGCCGCGGGCAAAGCAGATGTCGGCCGGCCGATCCTCGCGAAAGCGGCGCATGTACTGGGCAAGCCCGCACAGAACGCCTACGGGGAGCCCTCCGGCCACCGTCTTGCCGTAGGTGACCATGTCGGCGCGCACGCCGAAGTACTCCTGCGCGCCGCCCGGTGCGATGCGGAATCCGACGAAGACTTCATCGAAGATCAGGACGATGCCCCGCGCGCTGCAGACCGCGCGCAATGCCCTAAGCCAGGCCGCATAGGCGGCGCGGTCGAAGTGTGCCTTGCGGCCGCTGTCGATGAGGGTGGAGTCGCCGGGGGCGCTGGCGTTCGGATGCAGGGCCTGCAAGGGATTGACCAGCACGCAGGCGATATCCCGCCGGCTGCGCAGCACGCGCAGGCTGGCCTCGTCCATATCCTTCAAGGTGTAGGTTTCACGGGCGGCCAGCGGATTGCCGACGCCCGGCTGCACGTCTCCCCACCAGCCATGGTACGCGCCGCAGAAGCGGACCAGGTGGGTGCGCCTCGTATGATAGCGCGCGAGCCGCACCGCCTGCATGACGGCCTCGGTGCCGGACATATGAAAGGAAATCTCGTCGAGACCCGAAATCTGCAGCAGGCGCCGCACGTTGTAGGCGGTCACCGGATGGTACGCGCCCAGCACCGGCCCCAGCTCGCGCACCCTCTCGCTGCCGCGCGCGATGCATTCCTTGTAGAAGTCGTAGCCGAACACATTGACGCCGTAGGATCCGGTCACATCGTACAGCCGGTTGCCGTCCAGATCGGTAATGGTCACGCCGGACGAGGATTCGACGAACGCGCCCGGTTTGAGATGCCGGCGCACGTAGCCGCTGAACTGGAACGGCACGCGGTTGCGGGACGTGAATTGCAGGTCGGAGACGCCGCCGGCGATCTCGGCAGTGAGATCCGCCGTCTTCTGGAAGCGTTCGGCAAACACCGCGGCCAGCCGCACGAATCCGGCGCGCCGCGCCGCCGCGATTTCATCGGGAGCCGCATCGGCGCGGAAGAACCGCGAGTCGTCGTATTCGTAGAACGGCACCAGCGAGGCAAAACGGCGCGCCATGCGCGAGTGTCCGGTCAGCGAGCGATGCTTGGCGCGCGACAGCTGCAGCCGCAGTTGCAATTTGCGCAAGGCCAGACCTACCGCGAATGCCCCCAATGCATACCAAATTATCGTAGTAATTGCAGCTTTCCTTGGATGAACAAATGGCCGGCGAACTGTATTGCAGGCGAATGACACTGGGATGACCGCAAAATCCCTGATCGCCCGCCTCGTACAGCAGGAGGACCTCAATTTTCTGCTCACCAACCGCATTCCGCGCGGACTGCTGACGCGGTTCATGGGGTGGTTGAGCCGGATCGAGCAGCCGTGGGTTTGCGGCGGCTGCATCGCCCTGTGGCGGCTGTTCTCCGATCTCGACCTGCGCGAAGCGAAAAAGACGCGCTTCACGAGCCTGCATGATTGCTTCACCCGCGAATTGAAGGACGGCGCGCGTCCCATCGACCCCGACCCGTCGAGCTTGGTCAGTCCCTGCGACGCGCTCATCGGCGCCTGCGGGCGGGTGGTGCAGGGATCGGTGCTGCAGGCGAAGGGATTTCCCTATCCGCTGGTGGATCTGCTGGGCGACGCGGAACTGGTGCGCTACTACCAGGACGGCCACTACGCAACGCTGCGGCTGACCTCGAGCATGTATCACCGCTTCCATGCGCCGGCGGATTGCACGGTGGAGCAAGTCAACTATATTTCGGGCGACACCTGGAACGTCAATCCCATTGCGCTGAAGCGCGTCGAGAGGCTGTTCTGCAAGAACGAACGGGCCGTGATTCGCTGCCGGCTGCGGCCGTCGGGCGCAGTGATTACGCTCGTACCCGTGGCGGCGATCCTGGTTGCGAGCATGCGCCTGCGATTTCTCGACGTGCTGCTGCATCTGCGCTATCGCGGGCCCAATGTCATCCCCTGCGACGTGGCCTTGAGCCGGGGCGACGAGATGGGCTGGTTCGAGCACGGCTCCACCATCATCGTGTTCGCGCCGCAGGGGGCCGCCTTGAGCGACGCCGTGCATGAGGGAGATCGCATACACTTAGGAAGGGCGTTGATGCGGATCGATCGCATCGCCGCCCGCGCTGCGCCCCTTGCTGCCGCCGGCAACCGCTAGAAACTTTGCTTGTACTGCAGCAGCACCGTCAGCGGCTGCAGCGTCGCAACCTGCGGAATGATCGTGCCCGCCGCATAGTTCTGGTATTGCGCGTAGCCGACATAGCCGATATCGCCGAGATTGGGTTTGGCGTTGGTCAGGTTGTGAACATTGAGCGAAACTTCCGTTTTCTCGTGATTGATGCCGAGCCGAAGATTGACCAGCGAATAGGCGGGCCCTGTGGACTCCTGACCGCCGCCGCCGTTGAGGAGCGCGATGTGATCGCCCATGTAGCTGTAGTCGGCTGAGACGAAACCGTCGATGCTGCTGGTGAGCGGCACCGTGTACACGCCGCCGAGCGAGAAGGTCCAGGCGGGAGTGTCCAGTATGCGTGACCCCGCTTGGATGCCGATGCCCGGAAGGCCAAGAGCGCCCGGGTCGGTGATGTCGGTCTTCTCATAGCCGGCACCGAAGCGCAGTTGCAGCTCCCTCGTGAGGTGGCCCGCAATCTCGATTTCGCCGCCGTTGATGGTGGCCTTGCCGCCATTGAGGTCGAAATAGTAGCCGCAGGGGAGCGCGACCTGCTGCTGCAGGTTCTTCCAGTCGATGTGAAATCCTGCCGCCGACACCAGGAGCCCCGGGTTCGGCAGCTGGACCTTGGTGCCCACCTCGTAGCTCCACAGGGTGTCCGATTTCAACTGGGTTATGTCCGTCACGGGCAGGCCGGTCAAAGAGCAGAACGGCGCATAGGCCTGGGCGCCGCCCGCCCTGAAACCCTTCGAGGCGGAGGCATACACCATGGTCTCGTCGGTGGCCTGATAGGACAGTCCCACTTTCGGGTCGGTGCCGGATTCGCTGTTGTGCTGAGGATCGCTCAAGGTCGGCCCGAAGTTCATGAAGCCGTCGGCCGTGAAGTCGGTGCTCTGCGACAGCCAGTAGCGCCGCGCCCCGGCGGTCAGGCTGAACTTGTCGAGAAATTTGTAATAGAGCTCCCCGAAGATGGATTTGTCAGTTTGTCTCGCGGGATTCGTCTGCGTCCAGATCTCATCGTTCGGCCACGGACCGACAAAAGTGTTATTGACCGTCGCCGCCGGCAGGCCGACGGCGTAGGTCGGCGGGATGTAGAACTTCGTGTTCGTCTTGGAGTAAAAGGCGCCGATCGTGCCGCTGAGATTGTGCACCGGATCGAAAGCGACGCGCATTTCCTCGGTGAGCTGGTCATGGAAGTGCTCGCCGTCCCAGAGATAGGGCTGGGGGGGCAGAGTGCTGACTTGGTAGTAGTTCACCAAGACTTGCTGCGTGCCGTAGGTGGAGTCCTCGATGTCCTGGGTGTGGCGGTAGAAAAAGCTGGTCGACGACACGAACGACCAGCCTTGCCCTGCGTACTTGAGGTCAAGCGAAGGCAGGGCCCAGACGTCGGTGGCGCGCGGCTGTACATCGAAGGCTCGATCCACCGTGTAGTCCGGCGTGAAGGCGGGCCGCGGCGCGAAGGTCGCAGGAAAGCCATGGTCGGTGGTATTTTGAAACATGATGCGCAGCGTGACATCGAAGCTGTCCGTCGCCTTCAAAAGCGCCGCCACCGAGCCGCCAAACGTGCTCACGGCCCCTTGATTGCCGACGCTGGTGCGGGGCACCGAGAGCGTGGGATCGGTGACGGCCGGGCTCGCGGGATCCGGAAAGGTGCGCGTCAGATAGCCCGCGTCATGATTGAAAAACAGCACGGCGCGCACCGCCATGGTGTTGGGCACGACCACGAGATTGCCGATGAGACTGGCGCCGCCGTCGGCGCTGCCGCCGCCGGAGGTGATGCCGGCTTCGGTCATGAAGCTGAACTCATTTTTATCGACATTGGGTTTCTTGGTGATGAGCCGCACGTTGCCGCCGAGGGAGCTCGCTCCGAACAGCGTGCCCTGGGGGCCCTTCAAGACCTCGATATTGTCGATATCCAGCACCCGCGGATCGACCGAGCCCGGGACGGGTGTGTCGTCGATATAGAACCCCGTCGCTCCGGCCGTCCCGTACAGGTTCTGGCCGGTGATGCCGCGGATGGCCACGGTGCGCGCGTCGGCGATGCCGGTGGGGCCGCCGCCGTAGCTGAAGGATATGTTGGGGGTCTTGGTGGCGTAGTCGTTGAACGACTGAATGTTGTAGTCCGCCAGGACCTGTCCCGTGAACACCGTGACACTGATGGGTACGGTGGCCAGCGATTCATCGCGCTTGCGCGCCGTGACGGTGATGGTTTCCAACGACTCGATCTCGGATGTCGCGGATGCGCCGGTATCCGTCGCGGCTTCGCCCGCATCCGCACCCAAGGCGTTGCCGGCATGCGCCGAGAAGCCGCAGACGGCGATGAGCCCGAACATTCGCGCGACCGGATTTCGGCCGGACATCGCGCCTTCCCCATGATTCATTGCGTTCTCCCTGGCTGGTAGCGGTGACTTTATTATATTATCGCGATGATAATATGAAAGCGGGCGCTCGGCAACGAGCGCGATGCGTTGGAATGCGGGAAGGGCGATGCAGTCGAAGCGGGCAGGCCGCCGCGGATGCTTTCCATTGCGCTCTATTGCGCAGCACCAAAGGACGGTGGATTCTAAGTGATCAACTCGCCCGGCACTGCGGGATCCCGGACCGAGGCCGAGGTGGGGGCGCCCGTGAGCGCTTCCGCGGGCGCGGACTCGAGCCGATCGAGCGTCGCCGCGGACTTGCATGCGCCGTCGAACAGGATATGAAATTCGGAGGCATCGGCGTCCGCCAGGGTGAAGCACGTTGCGCCGATCTTGCGGTTGAGCGGAGCGAGAATCGCCTGCTCGACCAGGTTCGACGCCGAATCGCCGGCGCCCGACAGTTCGGTGTCGATGACGATATCGCCGCGGTCCTGCGGCGCGGCGGAGGCGTTGAGCACCACCAGGCTGGCGTCGACCGCGGCCAGCACGGCGCCGGCGATGTTCGGCGGGAGCCCCGAAATGCGCAGTCGGGCTTTCTTGGGCTTGAAATCGAAATATTGCAGAAAGAAGCTTTTCGTGAACTCATCGCCGATCAGGCGCCCGACGTCCTGCAGCGCGAGTTCCTCGGTCGCCCAGCTCTGCTTCTGCGGGATCGCCGTATTGTGATAGATCTCCTCGCCGGTTTTCGCATCGACGGCCTTGACGGTCCAGGAGGTGAGCACGACTTTTTCAATGGTCAGTCCCGATGCCGGCAGCCTCGCCGACAGATGCTTGAAGCGGACCTCGCCGTCGACGTGGAAATCGGCCGGCGGCTTGGCCGCGGCATCGTCGACGACGACGAAGCCGAAGGATCGAATGCGCTCGTTGAGCAGATTCTCCGCGGCGGCGGAACGCTGCGCGTCGGCGCGAATGCCGACGGAGATCCGCGGATTGCCGTTGTTGCGGATGAACTCGATCCGCTCGTCGCGCGAGATCTGGTTCAGGGACTTCTGCACGTCGCGGACATTGACGCTCGCCCGAATCATGCCGAGCATGCGCCCATCCGTGGTCATCTGCGGCAGCTGCTGCTGCACGGCGCCGACGATGAAATCGTCGCTGCGCTGGAGCAGTTTGGCGCGCACGATCCCGTAGTTGGCGTTCAGCGAGCTGGGTTCCACATACAGGGCCGCGGCCTTGGCGATGAGCTGTCGGCGAGCATCGAGCCACAGCACGCGCTCGGCCGCGCCATTGTCGCGTGCATAGGCCGGATCGGCGGGATTGGCGACACCGATTGCGCTGACCAGAACGTAATCGCCGTTGGGCGGCGATGGCGGGACCGCGGCCCCCGCCCCGGGCAGCTGCGCCGGCGGCGGTGACCCTGAGCGCGATCCCCAGAGAAAGTAAGCCGCGGCACCCGCGGCGATCAGCACCCCCAGGGAGGCGACGACAATCCTTGGGGGCAGGGCGCGTTTTTGCCCGGCGGCGGGGGCCGACTTCGGCCGCCGCACCGTCATGTCCTCCGTGGCACCGGGGAGGGGCGCGTCGTCACCGGGAGCCTCCGCCTTCGCGGCCAGCAGGGCTTGCTTGAACTCGCCGGCCGACTGAAACCGATCATCGGGCCGTTTGGCCATGGCCCGGCGCAGCACGGCGTCGAACCCTTTGGGTACCTGCACGTTCAAGACGGACGGCGGCGGCGGAGTGTCGTTCAACACCCGGTGCATCACCGAGGTAAACCCGCCGGTAAACGGCACTTCGGCCGTCAGCAGCCGATACAGAACCACACCGGCCGAATACAGATCCGACCGGCCGTCGACGATCTGGCCCATGAATTGCTCGGGCGACATGTAGGAGGGCGATCCGAGCACGGTTCCTACCTGGGTCAGCGTGGATGATTCGATGCGCGCGACGCCAAAATCAGCCACCTTCACCGTGCCGTCGGCGAGCAAGATGACGTTCGCCGGCTTGATGTCGCGATGCACTACGCCGTGGCTGTGAGAGTATTCGAGGGCATCGAGCAGTTCCGACATGATCCGTTCGATCTCGCGCATCGGGAAGCGCTCGTTGGCGTCGCAGTAGCTCTCGAGCGAGCGGCCTTCGACGAACTCCATCGCGATGAACGCGGTGCTCGTTTCGACGCCCTCGGCATCTTTGACGATTTCCTCGCCATAGTCGTAGACCGCGATGATGTTGGGGTGGCTGAGGCGGCCTGCCGCCTGGGCCTCGCGCCGCAGGCGCGTCAGCAGGTTATCGGACTGCGTGCCGTCAAAGAACTCGCTGATGAAGGTCTTCAGAGCAACCCGGCGATTGATCAGCGGATCGAAGCCCTCATAGACAATGCCCATGCCGCCCCGCCCGACTTCGCGGCGGACCTCGTACTTGCCGAGTTTCGGCGGCAGGGCTCTGGAAGCTGCGCTCATGCGATGTGCTCGGCCCTCATGCGACGTGCTTAGGCGGGGTTGCGGGTCAGGCTCACTTGTATTTGTTGTCGATATCCCAGACGCTCTTTTGCACCAGCCGCTGCACCATGGTATCGAGCGACACTCCGCCCGCGGCACTGCCGGAAACGCCGGCGACGGAAGTCGACTTCGCGCCGATTTCCATCTTCTCCTCGGTGTATCCCTGCGCGACCTGTTCGGTGGTCGTTGCATCGAGAAGCTTGTAGCGCATGCCGATGACCCAGACCCCGGCCGCGGTCTTCGTGTCGACCGAGGCGGCCACCGTCCCCGCCACGTTGCTCGCCTGGCTGCCGTTGCCGAAGACGTTGATCAAAGAGCTGGCGACCCCGCCGTTGAATCCCTTTTTCTCCTGGGCGACCTGTTCGGCCTTCAAGATGTCGAAACGGACGATCCACTTGGTCGTCTTCAATCGGCCTTTTTTCATGACCTTGCGCGCCTCATCGGCGTCTCCCGCCCCATACGCCAGCTGAATTTCGCTCATCATCGGGCCGAGATCCGCGCGGTCGAGCACTTGAAAGTTGGCCTTGGTCAATTCCAGTTCCGCGAAATCGGCGATGTTGTTCGACCCGTACTTCTGCGCGAAAGACGCGTTGCTGCTCTTGACTTCCCCGGGGATGACGACCAGCTGCGGGCCTTGTTTCGAGGCATTGACGTAGGTGACGTCTTGATACATCCCGCGGTCGGCGGCCGCGTTGGCGTTCTTCGACGCACTGCTGTTGGCGGTCGGAGATGGGCTTGAACTCGCGCCCCACGTCGGCGGCGACTGCGCCGGCACCGCCACAGATGCGCCGATGGCAAGCAGCGCAGTTCCGATCCGCAGGAGTCCCTTGGCAGACATAGTTTTTCCCCTTATCGACTGGATCCATCCCGACAATAATCGTTATAGAGCTGCGCGACCAGCGGGTCGGCCTGTTCGCGAACCAGTGCCAGCGCCGTACCCAGTGTGTCGCCCCCCGAGTAACTATCGGAATGGCTTGAAACGTCCGACAGGACGCGGCCGTCGACTCCCGACAGCGTGAGATCGATCTTGACCGCCACTTCATTGACCTGCACCACCGGATTGATGCCCGCCTGGCTCGTGATGCTGCCTCGTAGAACATAATTGGCGCCCAGCCGTTTCGATGCGGCGAGCGCGGCGTCCGGATCATTCCTGAAGTAGGCGTCCACCTCCGCCTGGGCGACATCGGCCTTGATCTGTTGTTGCGTGTAGGTCTTCAAACCTAGAGCCTTGAGCCGGCTCTCGATGACGCGCAGCAACGGCCCATAACGATCCTGACTCGCGAGCCACGCATCGCCGGTCCGCTCGGCGATCAGCAGCAATATTCTTCGGTTCTTGAGCCGCTGCTGGCAGGGCACGGAGACCAGCTGCCGGACGGCCTGCGCCTGATTCGCGGCTTCTTCTTTATCCTGCGCCTTGGCGGCTGCCGACGAAAAGCTGAAAGTGTCGGCGGCGGCGGACCCGTAGGCGGCACC
>Ga0210394_10008874_pt1 | contig 10248 bp, 10 predicted proteins | sample IncBWC12MmetaG_FD_160121 | JGI IMG/M metagenome (GOLD analysis project Ga0210394, IMG submission 160121) | Forest soil microbial communities from Barre Woods Harvard Forest LTER site, Petersham, Massachusetts, United States - Inc-BW-C-12-M | ecosystem: Environmental > Terrestrial > Soil >...
CGGCGGAACCTGGGGAGAAAAGGGCGCGGGCCAAGGAGAACATCGTTCCATTCCACACTCGCCCGACACAGCGCGGGGCAATCGAGTGTGCCAGGGATGGAGCGGTGTACGAGGAGCAACCCTCTTCGTCACTCATCCCAGGTGGGAGCCGTATGCGGGAAAGCCGCTCGTACGGTTCTGTGCGGGGGGCGATCAGCGATGGTCGTCCCTACCGCAACAGTTGGGTAGCAAACCGCTACCTTCGACCAAAAAATCCCATCGACCACAGGAGAATCGGGAAACAGATGGCCGTTAAAATCCAGCACAGACCGAAGAGAAAACTTAACTTGCTTTCTGGATACACCCGCTTGTGCTTCCGTCCGAGCGTGAGGTCCCAAGCCCATAGAGAGACACCCTCTTTTTCCGCCACTTTCAGGTTGATCTGGTCAACCATCACTGAGGCAAGCATATTTGCGGTGAAGGCAAAACCTCCACCGATTGCGGTAACAGCGAATGTGAGCGCAGAGAACGGCACGGCTAATTACCCATTTCGTTAGTCATTTTATCACGGACGCTTGCCCTACCACTCGCCACTGGACTTATAGTCGCGTCACCGAACATCTGCCGAAGCGAATCTCGGGGGGCGATTTCGGCTCCTGCGGGAAGCCGGTTTATCGGGCGTTCCGACATCGGGAAGCTGTTAGGATGCGTCGAATGCAAAAGATTGTACTGTCGTGAGTAGCTGATCGAGTTCGGCCTTGGAGCCGGCACAAAAATTTACTATCAGGACTCCTCCGTGGATGCTTGTTTTGAAAAATGTCTTCCAAATTGTTGCCCCATCTTGGATTTCGCTGAAATCTGTTCGGAAAAAAAGAATGGCCACTAACTGAAATTTCGACCGGTTCAGAACGCAAGCGTATGCCATGTGCCTGTCGAACAGATTCTGTTGAGTCTAGGGAATGTCTTATGCTTTCGACGCTCAGAGGCTCGGAACCCGAAGGATTTACACTAATACTCACGAATGGAACGGCCAGACGCTCACGGTTTGCCGCATCAACCCGGGTTGCGTTAAGAACGATAACTGGACCCAATATCTTTACTGTTTGAGCCGTCAAAGAACTCCCAGGAGGTTCGGCGCGTACCGTCTCTCCCTTATCTCGTTTTCTGGTGATTTGGATGTCTTCCGCTGTCCAGCCCTGCGGAAGCGTATAAGAGAAAGCGAAGAAATGATTACGATAAACGCTTCCCGACATGCTGCTTTCGAGCAAGGAATCAGGTTCGACATACGTGTAAGGGTCGTGATACGGCGGCGGCACTTTTCCAGTCACCGTAACGCTCGGCTTCGTTTCCGGTGCTGCTTCCTGGGAAAACGCCACCCCCTCGGCTAACGTGACCGAGAGAAAGATGAAGAGCAATATTCTAAGGACAAGTTTCACTGACTTCCTCCCCCGAGAATCTACGAACTTACAGCTTCTAACCTCAGTGTCAAGTCTCGTTTGTGGAACTTGCTGAAACGACATTCATCCGCAGCAGCGGCTTATTCCCACGGTCCTTTTCACGGAAGCCACTAAAGAGGAGTTCTCTTCACTTGTTCGGTCTAACCCGCACCTCGCGCCGAACTCATCTCACAAATTTCTGATTTTCAAAATCCTGTCCGGGAACACCCGTGTTCAATATCTTTTTTGCCTGGGAGGAAGCCTATACTCTGGCGGAATTGGCAATGGTTGGCGATTTTTTCTGAAATTTGGGCGCAGAAGTTTATCGCACCGCTGCGAACAACGAGGAAAAATCATGCCAACCGTACCAGAGATCATCACCGAAAACGTAATCAAGCAGTTGGAAGAAGGTGTAGCACCTTGGCGTAAGCCGTGGTCAACGTCTATCCCACGCAATCTCATCTCGAAGAGGCCATATCGCGGTCTGAATTTGTTCATACTCGCCACTCAGGGATACGGCTCTCCCTACTGGCTCACGTTTAACCAAGCGAAGCAATTAGGCGCACACGTTCGGCAAGGCGAAAAGTCTTCGATGGTGATGTTTTGGAAGATCGACGAACTGGTTCGGCGCAAGATCGACGCGGACGGTGAACCTGCCGATGAGAAGGGCAAGTCATTCTTGCTTCGCTACTACCGCGTCTTCAACGTCGAGCAGTGCGATGGGTTGAAGGCACTCTCTGGCGACGACCGCAAACCCGTCAATCCGATTGCAGAGTGCGAAGCCATCACGGACCGGATGCCAAATCCCCCCCGAATCGAGCAACATTCGCAAGCGTTTTATCGGCCATCGGCGGATATGGTCGGGATGCCATCGCGGAATTGCTTTGAATCGCCGGAAGCGTATTACTCGACGCTCTTCCACGAACTCACACACTCAACCGGACACAAATCGCGTCTGAACCGTTTCGAGGAAAACGCTGCGGATCACCAGTTCGGGAGCGAGAGCTACAGCAAAGAAGAACTCGTCGCCGAGATGGGAGCGGCAGTCCTTGCAGGAATGGCTGGCATTGCCCACGCGACTCTCGGCAATTCCGCAAGCTACCTGCAAACCTGGATCACGCGACTCAAGTCCGATTCGCGGTTGATTATTTCGGCAGCATCTCAAGCGCAGAAAGCCACGGATCACATTCTCGGCAAGACTCAGAACGAAGGGAGGGACAGCCAATGAGCGCCACGACTCTCCCGTTTCCGATGCCCCTCGCGGAAAAATACCGTCCACACGCGATTGCTGATTTCGTTGGATTGGACAAACCGAAGCGAATTCTCGCAAAGTTTGCGGCGAATCCGTACTCATCCGCATGGCTGTTCGTGGGTCCGCCGGGAACGGGAAAAACCACGATGGCTCTCGCTCTCGCGGAGACGCTGCGTGCGGAACTGCATCACATCCCGTCGCAACAATGCAACGTCGCCGCCGTCGAAGATGTCATTCGGCAGTGCTGGTATGTTCCCGCGTCGGGTGGATTCCATCTTGTGCTCGTCGATGAAGCCGACCGAATGTCGAATGCGGCTCAACTGCACTTTCTCTCAAAGCTCGACGCTACTGCCTTTCCGCCTCAGACGGTTTTTGTGTTTACGTGCAACACGACGGATGGACTAGAGCCGCGATTCCTGTCTCGCACACGGCAAATCGAGTTTTCGAGCTATGGACTAGCGAGCGAGGCAACGCGATTGCTTGAGAGTATCTGGCGGCGAGAGGCAAACGGCGCTTCCGCACCAAACTTTGCCCGGATCGTGAAGGAGTCGTCGAACAACGTCCGTGATGCTCTCATGACTCTTGAAACTGAATTGCTGGCGAGTTGAACGGACCCTTTGACAGGTGGAATCAACTCCACCGCACAGAGGGTCCAAGAAGAACACTCGAACGCTCTTGAAAACCGGAGGCACCAAAGATGCGAGCCGCTATTTATGCGCGAGTCAGCACGACGAACCACGGCCAGAATGTTTCGATGCAGACGCGAGAACTGCGGGAGTATTGCCAGCGTCGAAGTTGGGAGATCGAAGGCGAATACGTGGATGCGGGTGTGTCCGGTGCGAAAGAGCGTAGGCCACAGTTGGATGCGCTTCTCGTTGCGTGTCGCAAGAGGCGCGTGGATGCCGTTGTCGTCTACCGTTATGATCGTTTTGCCAGGAGTCTTCGGCAGCTTGTGAATGCGCTAGAGGAATTTCGCTCTCTCGGCATTGAGTTCATCTCGCTGCATGAGGGCGTAGACACCAGCACGCCGAATGGGCGGCTAGTTTTCGGCATCTTTGCCAGCATTGCGGAGTTCGAGCGCGAATTGATTCGAGATCGCGTTAAATCCGGGATTGCGGCTGCAAGATCGAAGGGAAAGAAGCTCGGACGGCCAACGGTGAGAGTAGATGCCGCTAGGATTGCCGCTCTGCGCGATTCAGGCGCTACATGGAGCGCGATTACTCGACAACTCGACCTGAGTGCTGGAACGGTAAAACGAGCCTATTACAACTTGTCCAAAAACCTCTCTTCCGAAGGCTCTGTAACTCGCTGATTCGACGCGGCCGATTCCCTCAAGTCTGCTTGTCCAGAAACAGATGTTTATTGAACAAGCAAGTTCTGCATGGTAACGTACGTCGCTGTTTGCCGTAGAGGTGGGTCATGAGAAACACAATCGTCCAAACTGTTTTTCTGCTGACCGTTGCAATTAGTGCGATGGGGCAGAATCTTCCAGAGCCACGTTTGATATCAGCAGGTCTTCCTCGGTATCCGGCTATTGCACGTCTGGCAAGGGTTCAAGGTGAGGTAAAGGTTGAGTTTGTGTTGAATGCCAGCGGTGAACCGATATCGGTAACTGCGCTTTCCGGCGACCCCATGCTCAAGGCTGCGGCGGAAGAAAACGTAAAAACGTGGAGGTTCCAACTTCCCAAAGACCTTTTCCGCACGGAATCGAAGTACACCACAACGTTCAACTTCAAGATTTCCAATGAAGACCAGCCTTACGAGAACCCGAAGCTCACTATAGTTGTTGATTCTTACCGATATGTGGAGGTCGTCACCACGCCCCCCTCGAACAAGTACGCGCATGATTGTCCGTCGCCCGACCAGATTCTGCCGCCCGAGTCGATTAACGAGGGAGACTCGATAGAGCTATCGAGGTCAGGGTGCTACGGCACTTGCCCTGCCTATGAAGTGAAGGTCTCTGCAAATGGCGAAGTTGATTGGCATGGTCATGCATTTGTAGAGGCTATAGGAGAGAAGTATTCAAACATTGGTACCGAAGCGGCACACGCGCTCGTCCAGAAGTTCTTATCGCCACAGTTTTGGGCATTATGTGGCGGGTACGATGCGAGTGTAACTGACAATCCAACGACTCAGATAAAGGTTCAAATTGGTGGTCGTTCCAAGGCTGTTTGGAATTACGCCAACTCTGCCCCTGGATGGGAAGAGTCATTCGAGGTCGCCATAGATACAGCCGCAAATACGCATTTCTGGAGGCACGGTGAGCCACGGACAGAGCCGCTTAGCAATATCTTCGCCGATGCGTATCTGCCGAAGCCGGGAGTCACTTCTTTAATGAGAGCCGCAGAGGAAGCGAACATTGAGAAAATCGAATCGGCTCTTAAATCAAGTACTGACGTTGAGGAGGCCGATTCGAGCGGATGGACGGCTCTGATGTACGCAGCAGCAAGTTCACATTCCCATCCAGTTCAGCTACTTTTGATGGCGGGAGCCAATCCCAATCACAAATCGTTCTTCGGTGATACGCCCTTGATGGCGTCTGCAATCTCGGGGGCGTTCGACGACAACTTGTTTCGCGCGGGTGCGGATGTCAATGCTCAAGATTCCTCCGGTGTCACGACTCTGATGATTCTTGCTTCTAAAGCTGAGTCTGACGATGTCAGCAACGCACTAAAAGCGGGGGCCGATGCATCGCTTAGGGATGTTGAGGGACGTTCTGCCCTCGACTATCTTCGATTGGCGAATTGCGGAAAAAGCCCAATTCGAGATTGGCACACGTTCGACACAGGCGACCATTGTGACCATTTGGACAAAGAAGACGTTCAGAAAGCTACGACCTTGCTGAAAGGCGCAAAGAGAAATCCCAAGCGATAGAGTCGAGGAATCCGGCAACAAAAATACTCAGCAACTCGTCACGCCTTACCCCCAATTTTTTGGGTCCACCTTTGGGCCCAACATGACCCTCAAAAGAGCCAGCAAAATTGAGGTAAGCGACACCGAATCAATAGAGTTGGGCTTTGTTCGGGACCAGGAGGTCGAAGGTTCAAATCCTTTCGCCCCGACCATTTATCCCTTCCCTCTCTTGCACTTACGCATTTGCAATGCAAACGTGTTCTACAGAATCTGTAGCGCACGTAGCGCAACTGAGTCCCGTCTCCGTATACGAAACTTCCGGCATAACGAAGCCGAGTCCCACTCTTTCCCCCATTCCTGTCGGAACTCCACATCCTCGGTTAGCTGCTTCGCATAAGGGGCACTTTTCCGGTTAGCGTTTACCGGGGACTACATATCAGTACGGACTTTTTTGCACGAGGATGGAGTCACCTGTCGTCACTGAACCCACGGGCTCATTCGACTGCGTGAAACCGATTAAGTGAGGAAGATAGTAGCCGGGAGGCTCTTCACCGACGTGCGCGTAAGGAACTTGAAGCTGGCCTTCTGGCGTCAGTCGGACGACAAAATTACGAGCGGGTAGCGAAACGGAAGTGCCGTCCGACAACTCATCCAGAACACCTACAATCCACAAATCCCCAGATGGCGAGAACTCATCCCCGTCCACATAGAATTCCTTGTAGCCTTTCGTCTTCGCAAATTCGGATAGCTTGCTCGACACATTGACACGTTTCTGGATTTCTCCAGCCTGGCTCAGTACGACCATTTCACTTACTGGCGCCAGATATACGTGGATGCACTTTTCGCTAGCGGCGATGCGCGTTGTTCCGCCATGCGGATAGCTGTTTCCGTCAAGACCGGTAGGGTCGTCGATATTTGCGAAAAGTGAGCGCGACAGCGCCTCCAGCGTGATGCGCCCCTTGGAGTCGTATTTGACCATCAATGGATAGGACTCGTCAGATGAGTGTTCGCCATCATGGGTCCCCACGAGGTAAATGTTGCCCTGCTTATCCATCGCCACTGCGCCTACGTCGTAGTCGGCTGCGGTCAGATTCATGTGCAGCGTGGAATGGTTGTCATACACAAGAAGCTTGTCCCCAGCGAAGACGCCATCATTTGATTCCACTTCGCCTGCGAGAAGCACCGAGCCCTCGGGACCGCCCGCCACACCGTAGATGTAGACGCGCCGAGCGTTCGGAAACTCTTTCAGAACGTCGATGGAGCGTTTCTCTCCCGACAGTACGTTGTAAATATTTACGAGAGGAGCGGTGCGGTCCCCTTGGTCTTGCTGGTAAGCGGAACTGATGAGTTCGCTGCGTGAGTCGTCCCACAGAAAAGACCAGCCACCGGGAACCGCCGCGCCAACACGAAAGCTATTTGCGTCGCGAGGGTTCTGGTCTTGTGCATACGCAGGAGCCGAACACAACATCAAGCTGAGGGCAGCGAACAAGGAAAAAATGAGAGCTTTCATACCGGCCTCCCGGTCATACTACGGGCCGCACTGCACATTATATCCTTGGAACTCGTAGATTCAACTGCGCGTAAGACGGTTGCCCACCTGACTCGGCCAGATATGGAAGTATCGCTTCATGTCTTACCTCCGTTCACTTGGATGGTGAGTCGCGTAGTCGGATACTACAATCCAGATGAACGGTAAGCGCGATAGTTATCAGGCATCTCTAGACGACCAGCGTGTGATAATGCCTGTTCTGCACGGGTATTGCATCGCGAAGGTGTCGAGCGCGGAGAATCACTCTGGAAGATTCGGGCAGCCTTGAAATATGTTGAAGCGTAAATCGACCGTCCCTTTTTTCACATCGCGATGCAGTTCGATGTCCGATGGAGAGATGTCAGGAGGCAACGCCGACGCGTTTTGCTTGAGAAAATCTTCCACGACTTGCCAGTTGTATACGTCGCCTGGTTTCAGTTTTGACTTCAAAAGGGTTTCCATTTTCTGGTCGAGGCCATGCACTTCAACGCTGGCCACTCGAAATTGCTTCTGCTGGTCCACTTCCATTACGAGCGAGACGCGCTGGCGACTGTCATCGATTTCTGTCAAAGGCGTTGTCACAAAATCAATGTATCCGTGTGAGGCATACAAGTTCCTTAACGCATCGAGACCCTCCCGGAGTTTACTTGCCGAGAGGATGCCGCCCTCGCTCATGGGAATCAATCTCCGCAATTCTTCCGGTCGGAAAGCTAGAGGTTCACCCGGGTCGGAACTCCGAAACTGAACGTCTCCCAGCCGAAATTGCGGGCCCTCGTTAATGTGAGCGACTATCCGAACGTGCTTGCCCGTGGAGTCGTTTCTAATGAGCTCCTCTTTTGCGACCGCTTCGACCTTAAAATATCCTTGGTCCTGCCACACGCCCATGAGCTCCACGGCCTGTATTTCTCCCAACCAAGCGGACTCCGAATCGGAGCTATCGTTGAAGTCATGTTGCCTCAAATCAGAGACGACTCGCTCGCGAACGGCGTCTGAAACGTGTATCGGGCCGTCAAATTTGACATCGTCAACGATAATTCTTTGCCGCGACTCATTCATTCTCGTTTTTGCTGCCGCCTCTTCATCCATCGCCTTAATCTCTTGCTGGTAGGTGGGATACGGCAGACAACTTTCAAGCCTCTGGGGTAGTTGAGCATGAACCGGCGGGGAACAAACCAGTGCGCAGGCCATGCCAGCGAGGACGAAACGCCACATTGTCGCGGGGCGCATGATTCGAAATATAAGTTACCGCATCACTGGATGCAACAGATGTATCGCACAGCACTGGCAAGACAGAATTGTTTGCAGAGCCACCTCGGCACTGCTCTCGTCATCGCCGTCAGTGCCTGATAACTCGCGCAACCGGAAATCCACGCGCATCCGGTAAAGCACTAGCGTTTATAAGGACTTGTGCACACCGAGCTTATAGAGCAGCGTTCCGAGGAGAAAGAGGCAGAGTGCAAAACCCAGAGTACCCACAATCGAAAGTCCTAATCGAAAGGCATATTCAGAAATGGGGGATACCGACGTACGTGAATCGCGAGCGTAGGTCGCAGACGCGGCCTCAGGGACTTCTCGTTGATTAAGTTGATGTTTCCTGCCGAGCCCGAGGAACCACGCAGCCACGAACGGCAATGCGACGGCCAACCCTTGCCAAACTTTTGCCGAAGCGCGAAGCAAGGGGATTTGCGCTTCGTACTGTGGCAAACCTGTCCATCCGCTGATAGCACCAACGATACCAATCCAACGAACAACCGAATACGCGGACAAAAACATCGCTCCCGTCGATAATAAAAGCCATGGCAATCGTTCTTTGCTGACAGAGATGTTTTTCATCATTCTCGCCGTTGCATCGAACCCAAATATTACATTAGGTTTCAAGCCAAGTCCTGATTAGGAGCATCGCCAGCTTGATCGCTGAGTTCCTGAAGTTCTTTGTCGTCGAGCGATTCGTCATCTGTGCCAGACTCTTGCTCGGCCCAAGGCTCTTTGAGGGCTTCGATGCTGTTCATGGCAAGCTGTGACAGAATCTCGTCGAGCACAGCTCCTCCCTTACTCCTACCGCCTGCGAGCACGAGTTCGCCGATTTCGTCGTAAAGGACGTAACCCTTAGTCTTTCCAGTAATCACGAGTTGCCTGATTTGCTGTGCCTTGTCCTCAATCATCACGCAACACTCCCAGCCAGCTCCTATTCGTTAAGACCGCCTTGTGGGTTGGGACCTTTAACGCAACGAGAACGGAGTGGCTTTACCAGTCCGGGTCGCACATCGCCCTAAAAGTGACAGGGAACTCAAATTTCCCCGGGCCTGAATTGGCGTTTCCCTCAATCAACTTGAATTTCCATTTGCGAGCCGACTTGACTGTGACCTTATCGAGTTCGGGCGACAGTGATTTGACGACGCGAACCTTCTTTACCCGACCGTCAGCATCCGCTGTAATCGAAAGTATAATTTCTCCTGCAACACCCGTCTTTCTGACTTTCGTGTTGAAATACCAGAGCAGGTAGTCAACGTCCTGGTCCTCAATCGTAAATCCTAGGCCGTTTGCTGTTTCAAGGCGCCCACCACCCATTATTTCGCCACGCGTAGAAATCGGGCCCGGGCATTCGTGCTCCTCGTGACCGTACGAGATTTCGTATCGAACTTGGATAGGCGGATTCGCCGGCGGATTGAATTTCCACTGCTTCGCGCTGTCGATTGTGGCCTGGAATAGCTCCGGAGGTCCACTAACAGGCACCACATTCGTGACCAGGCCTTTCGAATCCACGTCTATGGTCACCAAGACTGTTCCTTTAATCCCCTTCTTAAGTGCTTCTTCCGGATAGGGGACGAATGGCGAAAATATCGGGTTGACGCGAGCATATCGTGAGGCATCACTTGGCTGGGCCATCTGCGCCGGGGCGGAAGTTTGCGCAGCGACTTGGCCGTGGGCCGCAAGCGGACTCATCAAATACATTACGAAGACAGTGATGAGTTTCATGTTCGTCTGCGAGGGCTGCACAGCATATATCAAGTTCGTTATATACGATAACCTGTCATTCGTGGCGGGACATTCAGAAAAATCACGCCGCTGCCTGATTGCGTCGCGTAACCGGAAAATCCACTTTGCCGGTTACGGCGTGACTCAGGCACTGACCGAATCCCGCATTGAAATCCGTGCGATACTTCGAGGAACCATGTGGCCCAAACGTAGGAAAGCCGAAC
>Ga0210394_10008875_pt1 | contig 10246 bp, 10 predicted proteins | sample IncBWC12MmetaG_FD_160121 | JGI IMG/M metagenome (GOLD analysis project Ga0210394, IMG submission 160121) | Forest soil microbial communities from Barre Woods Harvard Forest LTER site, Petersham, Massachusetts, United States - Inc-BW-C-12-M | ecosystem: Environmental > Terrestrial > Soil >...
AGCAGGACAAAAAGCCATGGGCGCGATCACCGGCGCGATCGACAACGATCCCGACACCGAGGTAAAAAAGAAAGCCGTCTTTGCGCTAAGTCAGATGCCGAAAGACGAAGGCGTCCCAAAACTCATCGAAGTAGCAAAGACAAACCGCAACCGCGAAGTCCGCAAGCAGGCCATGTTCTGGCTGGGGCAATCCAACGATCCGCGAGCCCTCGATTTTTTTGAGCAAGTCCTGTCGCGCTAGCAGGCTAGCGCAAAAGATCTTCCAGCTGGATGCGCGAATCGGTCTTGGCGTCGCGGTATTTGACGATGACGGCACATTGCAGGCTTAGGCCGTGTTTGGCACCGACGGGATGCGAGACGGCGCGCGAGCCGGGAACAACAATAGCTTCCGCGGGAATGACGAGCGGCGAAGTTTCGCTGGCGGTATACACAGCGTCCCGCACAAGATCATAAACCGGGATCGAGCGATTGAGGATCGTGCCAGTGCCGAGAACCGCGCGATGTTTCACGACGGTTCCCTCATAAACGCCGGAATTCCCTCCCACCAACACTTCATCTTCAATGATAACCGGCATTGCACCTACTGGTTCGAGCACTCCGCCAATCTGCGAGCCGGCGGAAATATGGCAGTTGCGCCCGATTTGCGCACAACTGCCGACGAGCGCGTGAGAATCGATCATCGCGCCATCGCCAACATACGCGCCCACATTGACAAACATCGGCGGCATGCAGACGACACCGCGCCCAATGTACGAGCCGTCGCGAATGCTCGAGCCGCCGGGTACGATGCGGATGCCGTCCGCAATAGTGAGCGCGCGAACGGGATACGTGGACTTGTCGATGAACGGCTGGCGCGCGGGATCGACCGACATATCCACGACTGCACCCATGCGAAAACCCAGCAGGATTCCTTTTTTTACCCAGGCGTTGACGCGCCAGCCTGTGGGCGAGGCAGCATCCGGCTCCGCCGCGCGGACTTCGCCGCGATTTACGGCGTCCTTGAATTCGCGGAAGAACCGGAAGTGTTCTTCGTTGTATTGAGCCGGAGGCTCGTCAAACAACCGCTCAATTTGTTGCGGTAGCATGCACTCTCTCATGCGGCAGCTTGGGCTGTCGCACGCGTTCGCGTGGCTGTATTAAGCAGGTCAAGCGATTCCAGCACGGCGCGAATGCGCGTCTCGCTCTCCGCTTTTGGCGCGACGAGCGGGAGGCGCCACACCGCTTCGAGCAAACCCATTTGCGCCATGGCCGCCTTCACCGGAATTGGATTCGATTCGACGAAGTTTACCTCCATCAGCGGATGTACGCGGCGATGAATTTCGCGCGCGGCGGGAAAATCGCCGTCGAGAGCGAGCCGCGTGAGCCGCGCCATGTCCGCGGGGATTTCGTTCGAGACGACGGAAATGACGCCGCGTCCACCGAGCGCGATGAGAGGCAGAGTGATTGCGTCGTCGCCGCTAAGCACGATGAAATCGTCCGGAACGGCGTTGAGGATCGCGGCCATCTGCGAGATGTTCCCAGAGGCTTCCTTAATGCCAACGATATTCTCGATGGCAGAGAGACGACGAACGGTCGCGGGTTCGACGTTTACGCCGGTGCGGCCTTGCACGCTATACACAATGATGGGGAGTGTAATCGCTTCGGCGATCGCTTTGTAGTGCTGAAAAAGGCCCTCCTGCGTCGGCTTGTTGTAGTACGGTGTGACGGAAAGAATTCCGTCCGCGCCGATTTCCGCGAGCTCGCGCGCGAGCGCAATGACTTCGGCGGTGTTGTAACCGCCTGCCCCAGCAAGAACGGGCACGCGTCCCTTCGCGAGTTCCACGGCGATCTCTACGACGCGCAGATGCTCTTCGTGAGTGAGCGTGGGACTTTCGCCTGTTGTGCCGCACGGCACGAGAAAATCAATGCCCGCATCGATCTGTCGCTTGATCAACGCGCGGAGCGTTGGTTCATCGAGCGAACCATCGCGGCGAAATGGAGTGACTAGCGCAGTGCCTGTACCGGTAAACATGGTGTTTCTCCTTCTTTGGTTAAACGTCGTGCTGCCGAAAACCTCGGATGGCGGCCTGAAGGCCGCCGTTACATAGATCCTTCAACTCAATTCCGCGAGGATCTCCTTAAATTCGTAGAAACCTTTTTTGCCGGTGACCCAGCGCGCTGCCTGCAGAGTGCCGCGCGCAAAACCTTCGCGGCTGTGCGCCGTGTGGCGCATCGTGATGGTGTCCGCGGCGGAGTCAAAACCGATTTCGTGTGTTCCGGGAATCGCGCCAGCGCGATTCGAGCTGAGGCTGACGGGCCGCGCGTAGCCCGCGCCGCACATTTCCTCGGCAAGTTTTTTCAGCGTGCCGGAGGGTGCATCTTTTTTTGCGGAATGGTGAATTTCCCAGCCCCAGGCTTCGTATTCCGCGTGCTTGGCAAAGAGAGCGGCGGCGTAAGCAACGGTTTGCAGAAAGAGATTCACGCCCACGGAAAAATTCGCGGCCCATACGAGCCCGGTCTTCGCGTGGACGACCGCTTCGCGCGTAACGGGAAGCTGCTCGAACCAGCCGGTAGTGCCAACGACGGAGTTGACGCCGAGGGCAGCTAGGCGGCGGATATTTACAGGAGCCGCTACGGGCGTGGTGAATTCCACGGCGACATCGACTCCGCGCAGCGTTTCGTGCGACAGGCCCTGTCCGCCTGGATTGTCGCCACCAGAGAATTTTGCGCGCACTTCGAAGCCATACTCGGGCGCGAGGCGCTCTATGAGCTTGCCCATTTTTCCGTATCCGACGATAGCGAGGCCTTGGCTCATGCTTGCGCGCCTCCCGTAGCGAGAAGCTGCTGCACCATCCGCGCGTAAATATCGACCGCATCCGCCAATTGTCTTTTCGGGATGCGCTCCTCGGCGGTATGCGCCAGATGAATGCTACCCGGGCCGATCAAGAATGGCTGCCCCCAGGCGCCGTTGAACGTTGGAATGTCCGTGGCGAAAGCGACCACAGTCGTGGGAAGACCGTCGAACGCCGAAAGACGCAGCGCAGGCGTGTGCAAAACTTCGCGAGCTTCGGCGCGTCCCGCAACGGCAGCGAGTACCTCTAGGCGAATTTCCGTCGGGTCGCCCACGGTGCGAAACATGATTTCCGCTTGCGCGTGATCGGCAACAACATTAGGCGCGCGCCCGCCGGCAATAGTGCCGATATTGAGCGTGCTTTGGCCGAGAAGCGGATCTTCCGGCAGCGGAATAGAACGAATGGCCCGCAAAGTATCGAGCAGCGAATGAATCGCGGAGTGGCCCAGCTCGGGGTAAGCAGAGTGCGCGAGTTTTCCACGCGCTATGATTTCGTAGCGCAGCACTCCCTTCGTGCCGAGAGCGAGTTGGTTTTCGGTGGGCTCGCCGTTGATTAGAAAGCGCGCGCCGCGTGGGTTGACAGCGGCGACTTTTGCCCCCGCGCTGTTGCGCTCTTCACCAACGACGAAGAGGAGTGCGAAATTTCTTGTTCCAGAGTCGAGAAGCTTTTCTGCGGCCGCGATCATCGCGGCGATGATGCCCTTCGCATCGCAGGAGCCACGGCCCCAAATGAATTCGGCGTCTTCAAGAGATGGAAAAAACGGCGGCACAGTGTCCATGTGCGTCGAAAGCGTGACAATCGGCTCGCCCCACCACGCAAGTATGTTGTCGCGATTCGGCTCGACCGCGATGCGTTCGAGGCGGCCGGAAGTGCGCGCGGCGAGAAAGGACAGTTGCGCGAACAAGAAGTCCGCCACATTCTGCTCGCGATTCGTCGTCGATTCGATATCGACGAGCGCGCGCGTAAGTTCAAAAAGATTCATTCGGACCAATTATTTCTGGATGGAGGGAAACGAAAGGAAGGAACCGCGAAGAAATGCTCGAGGCTGCTGCCTCTCGATAGCGCTCCATCCGGCTTTAGCGCTGGCGGCAATGCCGCCATCTAAACGGATGACAGTGGACAGGCCTTAGACCTGTTCCCCAACCTCAGCGGCAACAGCTACCGCTGCGATTTCGGCGGAGTATAACAACCTGGCCCCTTTTGCCTGACGTTCCGAAGCTGATCGGAACTGCTCGCCCGGCTACTCATGGCCTCCGCACCTCTACCAAGAACAACTTAAGTCTAGCGGAGGAATGGAGAAAAAGCTAGTGGAATTTCAGGCAGCGCTTGTGCTTGCCAGTGGCACAGCCACTTCCGCCCCATCGCGTGGTTTTGGCGCGATGAATCTTGGCTGTGCTCCGCAGCACGAAAACTCCAAGCACCGCCAGGCAGGATTGCCTGTCCCACAAAGGCAATGCCTCAACTTGCCAAAGAAAGCAGATTCCTCGCTGCACTCGGAATGACAGGTTATGCGGCGATTTATTTTGCGCGTTAGAGTTCGAGTGGTTTGAGCGGACGGTCTTGCGTGGCAATCAGCAGTTCCCCGTGAAACGCACATTCGGCAGGGCGGCGGTTGAGCGCCTCTTCCGCGGAGAGGCGAGCGAGATCCGGATTGTTATTTTCCTGCGAGAGATGAGCGAGGATAAGGTAGCGCGCCCGCGCATCAAAACCTTCCGGGTCGGAAAGGTACTCGCTTACGGCGTGATTCGAGAGATGCCCGGTTCGGCTGAGGACGCGCTGCTTAACGACCCACGGATAAGGGCCGACTTTGAGCATATCCAGATCGTGATTCGATTCCAGCAGCAAACAATCGGCGTCCCGGAGATGCACTTTCACAAGCTCGGGCATGTAGCCGAGGTCGGTGACGAGCGCCATCTTCGTGCCGTTTGTACGAAACGTGAAGCCAATCGGATCGGCAGCGTCGTGCGGAATTTGAAACGCGTGGACATCGATATCGCCAATAGTGAAATGCTGCCCGGCTTGAATGGTTTCCACGCCGCGCAAACGCTTCCCGAGCCGGTCGGGCAAGGCACGGTGCAGCGCCTCCATTGTCTGCTCGGTAACGTAGAGTGGCGATTTCCAAAGGCCAAGCATTTGCGGCAGGCCATTGCAGTGGTCGCTATGTTCGTGGGAGATGAGGATGCCGTCGATGCGATCAACGGTTTGTTCGATGGCCGCAAGCCGGGCGAGAGTTTCGCGTTTGCCGAGGCCGCAGTCCACGAGGAGTCGGGTGCGCTGCGTCTCGAGCAGGGTGATGTTGCCCGAGCTGCCTGACGCCAGTATGGAAACCCGCAAGCCGATCGGTTGCTCCCCAGAACGCTGCCAGCCTAAAACCAAGCCACTACACAAACAAAACGAATTTTCAGAATGATGGCATTTCGATTCCCGCGCGTCAATTCGAAAAGAAGTCTTGGGATAGCGAACCAAACGGTACGGCGTCGCTAGAGTTTATTTTATTTTTCCCAACTGCGCTGGAGTAAAGTCGGAGGACGACAATCCCAACTGACTCAACTTCTCGTCCCGGGATTCGCGCATCGTTTTCTTCATTTTGAGGAATTCCTTGCGAAGGGAGACGGCGTTCGTTTGCAGCGAACTGAACTCCGCACGCGTTCTAGAATCCGGAATGATCAACTTCTTATCCTGGATCGAATAATCATTCGTATGAGCAATCAAAAACTGATACAGATCGATAGTGCTCTTCGCCCACTCCTCTTCCATGTGGATTAGTTCGGTTCGCCGTCCGAGAGACTGCTGAAGACCCAACCGCACACCTTTCAGATAGTGCTGCTTCTCCGTTTCTGGCGCATTCGCGGCACTTATCCGTGCTTCTAGGTTCTTGAGTATCGGGTTGATCGAGGCATACTTTTCGTCCACCGCCAGCGAGCCTTTAACCTGCACGACGACCTTCTGCATGTGAGCCACGCCCGCGTAGGAGTCGGCCGAGTAAAGGTTCTGCATCGCAGACCGGTCAAGCGTCGACATTTCGCCCACGTATTGTTGGTTCATAATGAGAACATCATGAAGGGTTTCCCTGGTTGCGGTATCTATCCAATTCTCGTCTGTGCTCGCGCGATCCTTGCCTGCGGCCTCCTTGAAGAGCCCGCCGACATGGTGATTTACGTCCTCGTTCTGGATGCGAGAGGAATAGATTTCACTCGCTAGCCCGTAAATGCTGAATAGAAGGGCAACGCCCATGATAACGAACGCCTTCGATGTAGGTGCCAGGTTCTCGCCCCGCATCTTTTTGGTCAGATACAACCCTAGGTAGCCGATCAAGAGACTAAAAAGGACCCCACCGATCATGTAACCGGCTGACTCCGCCGTGATGATTCCGGCCCATACCAACGCTTTCCGGTAGTTCAACCAGAGAACCATTGCTAGGAAACCAAACGAAAGAATAGCGAGGGAGACTGTCTTCGGCGTCAGCGACTCGAACATACCCTGCACCCGGGCAGACGAATCGGAAGGGGGCGTGGCACCACACCACGGGCAATCGGCGAACCCATCGGGGATTTGTTTCGAACACTCCGCGCATTTCATGGGCTTGGGCTGCCTGTATGACGCGAGATACTAACAGACAAAGTATAAGAGTCAAGTGCAAGGGACGCCTTTCCGCCTAACAGTCGAGGCGCGAGCGGTCGAGGGTGAAACCGTTTAGGGGGCCTAGGACGGTGACGGCGATTTGTTCGGGGCGGAAGAAATCGTGGGCCAAGGATTGGACTTCGGCGAGGGTGACGGTTTCGATGGAGGCGAGGATTTCGTCGAGGGAATAGAAGCGGCCGAAATAGAGTTCCTGGCGGGCTAGATTCGACATGCGGGACGTCGTCGATTCTAGCGAGAGCATCAGCGAACCCTTGAGATGATTTTTTGCGCGCGTGAGTTCTTCTTCGCTTACCGGCGATTCCTTCATGGCGCGAAATTCTTTGATGGTGAGGTCGATGACCTGGCCGACGGTTTCCTTGGCGGTGCCAGCGTAGACGGTGAACATGCCGGCGTCGGAGTAAGGTGTGAGCTCGCTGAAGACGGCGTAAGCCAGGCCTTCTTTTTCGCGGATGTTCTGAAACAGGCGCGAGGACATGCCGCCCCCAAGAAGATTATTGAGGACGGCGGCTGCGAAGCGCGCTTCGTGGCCGAGAGGTAGCGCTGGGACGCCGATGCATAGATGAACTTGTTCAAGATCGCGCTTGGTTTCGAGATGAATGGGCGCTTGGGTCGAGGGAGCGGTGTGATCTTCGAGCGTGCGCGCGGGGCGGAGATCGCCGAACTCACGCTGGACGAGGTCCAAGACTCTTTCGTGCGTGACGTTGCCTGCAGCCGTGATGACCAGATGATCGGGAGCAAACCAGTCGCGGAAGCGCTCGGCGAGACGGTCACGGTTGAAAGCGCGAACGGTTTCTGGAGTGCCGAGAATGGGGCGGCCGAGAGGATGCTCGGGCCAGAAACCGCGCGTGAAAATGTCGTGGAGCTGATACTCGGGATTGTCCATGTCCATCTTGATTTCTTCGAGGACGACTTGGCGCTCTTTTTTTACGTCTTCGGAATCAAACTTGGGACGCAGAACGAGATCGGCGATTACGTCAAAAGCGATGGGCAGATGATCGTCGAGAACTTTGGCGTTGAAACAAATTTGTTCTTTCGAGGTGAACGCGTCGAGCATGCCGCCGACAGAATCCATTTCGCGGGCGATGGCTTCGGCTGAGCGGCGCTCCGTGCCTTTGAAGACCATATGCTCGATGAAATGGGCCAGGCCGTTTTCTTCCGGGACCTCGCGGCGGGAGCCGTTGCGTATCCAGACGCCGACGGAGACGGAACGGACGTGGGTCATCGTCTCGGTGATGACCACGAGGCCGTTGCCGAGGACGTGCTTTTGGATGTCACGGACTTCCGTGGCAGTTGGCATGCTTCAATTGTGACACAGGCGGCTTGGAAAAGCGCAAAGGGCTGAGCGGCTGCGGGTTGTCGTTACCGTGGGCAAAAGCGCACAGGCAGGAGTGCGTGTGCTACGCGAGTGCTACAAAAGCTTTTCCTCCGGGTGGAGCTTGCCGTATTCGCTGGTGTAGTGGAGGGGGACGTCGCCGTAGGTGCCGCGTTCGCGCTGATAGACTTCGCAACTGTCGAAGGGCTTGGAATAGACGTGGATGCTGACGGCCCGTTGATTGAACTCGGGCAGGTTCAGGACTTGGTGGACGGGTTCTAGAGGATTTACGTGGACGGGATGGGCTCCGTCCATCTCGTAGATTTCCGTAGGAACGATTTTGCAGGTGCCGCAGGTGACATCTTTTTCGTCGACGCGGAAATTCTGGATTTTCAGACGACCGATGGGGGCGGACATCCAGCAGTTTTGATCGCGATGATTGTGGATGCGGCTGTGCTGCCCAACTTCCCAACAGATAGTCATGCACTCGAAGAGATCGTTTTTGAAGATGAGGTTGCGGGTGTAATTGCCTTTGGAGAAGAAGAGATATTTTTCGATTGTCTCAGGACGAACGGAGTGGCGAATGATGTAGTCCTGGACATTTTCGAGAGAGAAATCGCGCTCGGGGATAGCGGCAAGGCCCTGGACCCAGTTGGCGATGGCGAGTTGCTCGATGGCGAGTTGTTTTTGCATGGCAGGAAAATTATAACGCCGAAAAGACGCAGAAAAACGGGCAAAGAAGAAATTCCACCGCGAAACACGATATTCTGTGGGGTGATTCGCAGTTGCAAGGGCGATGATCGCGTCGCAGGAAGACTTCATGGAATTGCTTGGAAAATCGAAAGACGAGCTTCGCGAGATTTGCGTGGCCGTGGGGGAGCCTGCGTATCGCGGTGGGCAGATCTATCACGCGTTGTATGCGGAACGGAAACTTGCGCTGGCGGAAATGACGAATTTGCCGGCTGCTTTGCGTGAGAAGCTCGCTGTTGAAGCGACTATCACTTTGCCTGTGGTGAAGCAACGCTTTGAGTCTAGCGATGGTTCGGTGCGATATTTGTTTTCGTTGAACGGCGAGGAAAAACCAAGAATTAACACAGAGATCACAGAGGACACAGAGGGCACAGAGAAGAAGAGGCCGCTGCGCGCTGCATCTGTCGAGGCGGTGTTTATGCCTAGCGAGGGGCGGCAGACGATTTGTGTTTCGACGCAGGCGGGATGCGCGGTGGATTGCCAGTTTTGCATGACGGCGCAGCTGGGGTTGATTCGGAATTTGACGGTTGGGGAGATTTTGGCGCAGGTGCTGCTGCCGCTGGAAGAGCACAAGGAACGGCTGGCGCCGAGAACGAATATCGTGTTGATGGGGCAAGGCGAGCCGCTGCTGAACTATGACGCGGTGATGGCGGCGTTGCGCATTTTGCTGGATAACTCGGGAATGGGCATCGCGCCGCGGCATGCGACGCTCTCGACGAGCGGGATCGTGCCGGGAATCGAGCGTCTGGCGGGGGAAACGCTGCGGCCTAAGCTGGCGATTTCGTTGAACGCGTCGAATGATGAGCAGCGCGATGTGCTGATGCCAATCAATAAGAAGTATCCGCTGCGCGTGTTGCTGGAGGCGTGCAAGAAATTTCCCCGCGGCGCCCGCGAGTATGTGACGTTCGAGTATGTGCTGCTGGGCGGGGTGAACGACACTCCCGAGGATGCGCGGCGCGTGGCGAAGATGATGACGGATCTCGGACGCGTGAAAGTGAATTTGATTCCGTGGAATCCGGGGGCGCTGCCGTTCGCGGAACCGGATCAAGGGCGGGTGGCTGCCTTTCATAAGATTTTGCTGGAGCGGGGTGTGCCGGTGTTCACCAGATATTCGCGAGGGCGCGACGTGATGGCGGCTTGCGGGCAATTGGCCTTGACGCAGATTGAGAGTGCCCAGCCGTCTGCGGCTGAGTCCAGGTAAAGAAGCGGCCAGAGCAGATACCCCCACCCCCCGTGTTTTCTGTAAGAGTGGCAAACAAAAGACTTATGCTTGACGCGGCTCGTAAGAGTGGCAGCATCGAGACTTAAAGTTGCTGTGTTTTCATGGCGTTCTATGGGTATACGTAAGAGCCGCAAATAAAGGACTTAGGCCTCGGAGTTGCGTGGTCTAGAAAGCAAAAACGCCAGCAGGATGCTGGCGCTACTGGGAATCGAACGGACTGTTACCCAAACCTACTTATACGCTTGAAGCAACCATTTGTCAAGCACCAAAACGGGAAAGTGCAATCAGGAGCGGAGGGCGATGACGGACATTAGGCGACCGGAGGCGGGGCTTTGTTTGCGGTAGGAGAAGAGGAGGTCGGGGCGGCAGGCGGTGCAGAGGTCGATGGTGTGGATGTTTTGGGGGCGGAGGCCGGAGGCTGAGAGCTGGGAGCGATTGGCTTTGCGGAGGTCCAGGAGGACGCCTTTGTGAGGGGGTTGGTGGCCGGGG
>Ga0210394_10008876_pt1 | contig 10245 bp, 9 predicted proteins | sample IncBWC12MmetaG_FD_160121 | JGI IMG/M metagenome (GOLD analysis project Ga0210394, IMG submission 160121) | Forest soil microbial communities from Barre Woods Harvard Forest LTER site, Petersham, Massachusetts, United States - Inc-BW-C-12-M | ecosystem: Environmental > Terrestrial > Soil >...
CGATTTCGTGACATTCTACGCCGGCGCGAAGCTGGCCGGGACTCCACTGCTTTATTCGCGGGCGGCGAACGTCGATCTCATTAAAAAGCTGGCCGGCGAGGACATGGGGATGATGTATATCCGTCCGCCGTTTTACGCGGCCATCCTGAAGCCGCTCGCATGGCTCCCGTTTCTGGCCGCCTATGCGCTGTTCACGTGCCTGTCGCTCGCCAGTTACCTTTGGTTTGCCGCGCGATTCACGAAAGAGTGTCCGGCGCTGCCGTTCCTGTCGGCGATCAGCATCCCGTTTCTGGCGGATCTGACGGCCGGGCAGGACGCGGCGTTTATGCTGGCGATTCTGGGCGCGGCGATCCTGCTGGCGCGTGCCGGAAAGGACTTCGGGGCTGGCCTCGTGCTGTCGCTGTGCGCCTTCAAGCCTCACCTGTTCCTGTTCGTGCCTGTGCTCCTGATTATGAAGAGGCGCTGGTGGATGACCGGCGGAGGCGTGGTGGGAGGCGTCGCGCTGGCTGTGCTGGGGACGATCGTCAACGGGCCTGCCGCGTGGATCGCCTGGGTCAAGGTGCTGCGCGATCCGTGGATTAATCCCGATGCGGGAGGAATGCCAAATCTGCACGGGCTGGTGGCAGTTATGGGTATCAATCCGAATTGGGAAGCTATCCTGATTGGGGCCGTTTGCCTGCTGTTTCTGTGGATGACGTTGCATTTCGACAATTTCGAGCTGTTGTTCGCGGCCAGCCTGGTTTGCGGACTGCTGGTAAGCTTCCATTCGACGATCGTCGACGACCTGGTGCTGTTTCCGGTTCTGATTCTGGTGCTTGGATCATCGAGGCTGGTGCCTCTGCGGGCGGCGGCGGGGCTGATTTTGACGCCGATTCCCTACTTCCTCGTGTTGGCGGGGCCTCCTTACAGTGCAATTTTTCCAGTTTCACTGCTTTTGATGCTCGCAGGGATGATATGTTCAGTTCCTTCGGTTGCCAAAGATAAGCTTAAGAAAATAAAGACCGCGGAACTAGTCCTTCCCCATTAAAGAGGGGTGGGTAAGTAGCCCTAAGGTAAGGCGACTCGCTCAAAGACCGGCCCCCTTAGACGTTTTACCACAGCTCATTAGGCTGTAAGCCTGATTCTAACGGCGGCATGGCGATGATAACTTTTATACAGCGGCGGGGAACCTGTCGCGGCCCCTTAAGGGAGAGGAGACAAAGGAAACATGAAGAATCTTATTTTGAAATTGCAGGTTTGGAAAGATAAGCGCGGTCAGGACCTCATCGAGTACGCTCTGATGGCGGGTTTCGTGGCCGTTGCCGCCGGCGCAATTATGCCGGGTGTCGCCACCAGCATCAGCACGATCTTCTCGAAGATCGCGTCGGTGATGACGGGCGCTGCTTCGCAGAGCTAATATTACAATTCAGCCGGGTGGGGAGGGAGTTACCGCTCCCTCCTTACCCGCGTAGTTTTTTTCAGTCCTCGCAGTACCCCCCACCCTCTTAAATCAACCCCCCACAGTGCTAGTTTGGAATTATGTCCATTGACGCCGGCGTCCGGATAGGACACGTGCATCTGAAGGTTGCCGATTTGGAACGGGCGATCGGTTTCTATCATGGCGTGCTCGGTTTCGACGTCGTACAAAGACTGGGAGACGCGGCGGCTTTCCTTTCAGCGGGCGGATACCACCACCACATTGGACTGAATACGTGGGAGAGTCTGGGCGGATCTCCGCCGGGCCCCGGGACGACGGGGTTGTATCACACCGCGATCCTTTACCCCAATCGAGCGGCGCTGGCCGACGCTTTTCGCCGCGTCATCGCCGCGAATATCGATTTGGACGGGGCGGCCGACCATGGCGTCAGCGAATCGCTCTATCTGCGCGACCCCGACGATAACGGCGTGGAACTGTATTGCGATCGTCCGAAAGACGTATGGCCACGCAAGCCTGACGGGAGCCTGGCGATGGATACGCGCCCTTTGGATCTGGAGAAACTGCTCGCCGAATGAATCTAACCCTTCGCACGGCCGTTCCCGCGGATATTCCCGCCTTGACCGAGCTGATCGCGGCGTCGGTGCGGGTTTTGCAGGCGCCGGATTATTCCGTGTCGCAGAGGGAAGGCGCGTTAGCGTCCGTTTACGGCGTGGATACGCAGTTGATCGCGGATCAGACGTATTTCGTGGCCGAGGTGGACGGAACCATCGTCGCGTGCGGGGGATGGAGCAAGCGAAAGACGCTGTACGGAGCGGACCACTGCGCGGGCAGAGAGGACTCGCTGCTGGATCCTTCATCCGACGCTGCGAAAATCCGGGCATTTTTCGTGCATCCGGAGTGGGTGCGGCGCGGCATCGGGACGCGGGTACTGGAAGCCTGCGAATCGGCCGCTCTGGCGGCGGGATTTACAAGATTCGAAATGGGCGCGACGCTGACGGGCGTGGCGTTATATAAGGCTCGGGGCTATCGGGAGGTGGAAGAGATCGGAGTGCCGCTGGGGAATGGGGAGTTGTTGCCGATTGTGAGGATGGAGAAGTGGATAGCATGAGAGCAGGTATGGCTGATACTCGCCAAGAGGTCCACGCGCTGATTGATCATCTGCGGCCGGAGCAGTTGCCGGAGGTCCGTGCCATGCTGGAATCGATGCTCGATCCCGGCGCGCGCGCGATTGCGAACACGCAAGAGGACGATGAGCCTCTTTCACAAGAGGATTGCGAGGCGTTGGATCGGGCCGAAGAATGGCTCAAGCACAACGATGGCATTCCTCACGAAGAGATTCTCGCGGAGTTTGGGCTTACGATAGACGACTTCCCGCTTCGGCCGAGTGGCTCTCCGAACCAGGAGACAATCGCGGCGATGCGAGAGGCGAATGCCGGTGAAGGGCTGCGCGAGTATCGCTCATTTCGCGAGTTGCGCGAACGCACATGACCATCCGGCCGGATGTTAGCGACCTCTGTGTCTGATCCCCTCCATGACTGTCGGGGTTCCGTTGGAAATCCTGAGGCCGGTCCCGGTGCTCATATCTCGACGGATCCCCAAGGCTCGAAATAGAGCCGCGACTAGCAGGAGCGGTTTAAGCCGACTTTTCCGGATTGTGATTTAGGCGCTTCGTTACTGCACCGCGATCTGCGCATTCCCCTGCGTCGTGACCCCGCCTAACGTCGCCGTGATGGATTGATTCCCGGATGGCGTTGCCGCCGGCACTACTACATTGAACTGATATTGCCCCGGCGCAACCAGGCCTGCGAACATGACTGTCGCCGGCAGCCCTCCGATCTTTACCGACGGCATCGGCGTCAGATTTCCCGATTGCGTCGTCGACCCGCTGATCACCGGCACCGTGGTCGATCCAAAGCCGTTGGCATAGACCGCGATAGTTTCTCCTGGCGTTGCTGGAGTCCCGGTTAGAATGATGTTTCCGTTCGTATGAATCGCGGCGACATTGCCGGCGGTGTCGAAAACAAAAAACGACGGCGACGTTGGCTGCGCCGGGGCCGAAAAGGACGCGCTGGATCCGTTGTACGTCAGGACCACTTGCACCGGCCCACTAATCGCGTCCGGTGGCGTGAGAACGTTCACCTGCGTGGGGCTGATGTAATAGATAAAGGCTGGTTTTCCGTTCACCGTCACGCTGACGCCGTCGAGCTGGGTCGGCATATTGTTGCCGATGAAATCGGAGATCTGCCAGATCCGGGTGTCGCCGGCCGCGGCGAGATTCGACCCCTTGATTTCGAGCCATGTATTGGGCGCGATGGCGGCGTTTTCGCCTTCGGCGTTGGCCACCAGGCCGATCACCGGCGCGGTCGCGGGAGCGGTCTGGATGGTGGTCTTCATGATGACTTCGATGTATGGGTTCCAGGTCGACAACAGGTAGTAGAACGTCGACGTGCCGGACGCCGTGGAGCCGGTGGTGAAGGGCGACAGAAAATAGGGTCCATAAGCGCCTCCCTCCGTGGCTTCACGCCCCGGATTGCCGACCTGATCGCATGCCGGAGCAGTGGCGGTGACGGCGCGGTGAATGAAGAAGCAATGGCCGCGGTCGCGGTCGCCGGCGAAGATAGTCTGTGGAGCGCCCCACGGGCCCCACGGCTGCTGCGCGAACCGCATGTAGACGCCAGCCGGATTCGCTGAGGTCTTGTTCGCGCAGTTATACAACATCACCCACCGCTGGACGTACGTGTTGTAATCGACTCCGAGTTCTCCGGTGCAGTTCGTGGGTGCCGCGGTAGGGCCGTTGACATCCTGGAACAGCGCGACGGAATCGCTCTCCAAGGTGGACCAGTTGGGCGTGACGCCGCCCTTGGCGAGCCCGGTGAAGTATTGCATCCCTCCCGCTGTGGCCATTGTGGTAGCCAGTTTTCGCGCCATATAAACCGGGCTGTTGCGGTAGCCCGTTCCGCCCGCCGAACCCCAGAAATAAACGTATCCGTCCTTCCAACTGACGATCGCGACGTTGATGAACTTAGCGCCGTCGCACAGAGTACACGGCGAGGTGGAGAAATCGTAGAGGTAGTGATAGCTCACCCCGTCGTCATCGGAAACGGCCACCACGGAGCGAGTGGAGAACACAGAGTTCTTGCCGGTGGCGAAAATCACGAACATCCTTCCGACCACGTCGACGCCGGCGATAGGCACCTCGAAATCGCCCAGCGTGATGGCAGGCTGGCCTTGCGCGTTCAGAACCACGGGGTTCTGATAGGCGCCGATCGAGTCGCGGACAAAGTCGAGCTTCAGGCATTGGTCGACATTCGCGCCCGCGGTAAACGCGATCGCATCATTGTCGAGAGGCGTCCTCGGTAGATTATTCTGGCCGTTCGGTTTGCCGTTGAACGTCGCGGTAGGCTGGGTGTCGCCGAACAGCAGCCACAGCTTGCCGTCGTGCATGAAGGAAGCGCCGAGGTCGTCTCCGGCGAGTCCGTAATTGGTCTCCGTCTGGCTGACGGTGGGCTGTTTGGTCTGATAGTCGATCTCGCCGTTGGGCTGGCAGACTTTCTGCGTGGAGCCGTTCACCCAAACGGGATCGGTTGACTGCGCTTCTGCGACGACGGGGAGCCACAAAGCCGCGCATAGCAGGGCTCGCTTCATGCTTCACACCTCCTGCGGTTCTAGCGACCGCTTCCTGCGGTCGCGGCTCAGAACCGGCTGCACGTAAAACCAATTATTTACCGAGCCGCGACCGCAGGAAGCGATCATTAGCATCCTGTTAGTGCCCGACCATCGCGGCTTCCATCAAATTATGCAGATTGCCGGATTCGTCGAAGTCCAGCGTCTCGGGCGCGCCTTCGATGGTGAGCATCGGATTCGCTTCGATCTCCGCGCGGAGATTTTCGCTTAACCGCAGGTTGGCCAGCTCCATCGAATTGGCGATCCAGGCGATGGTGACGTCTTCCTGCTTGAACTTGCCGACCGTGGGCCAGAATTTCTCCAGGCACATTTTATCCGTTGCGAAATGCGCCGGTGTGCGAATGGCGGCGGGCGTCGACGCAGTGAGCGAATTGATCTGCGTCGGCGTCCAGTCGATTACTTTGAGCAACCGGTCGTTAATCACGTCCGCCATGCCGAGGCCGACTCCGTTGCCGTAGCTCTTATTGCTCAGGCCGCGCAGGAAAATCCGGTGGATGCGCGGCGCGGTGTCCCAGGGATTGTATTCGCCATTCACGCCGCGGTTGACCACTTTGGTGTCCATGCCCGCGCCCGAATACATCTTGCCGATTTCGTCGACGATCAGAATATCGACCTCTTTCACCGGAATGCGGCCCATCCAGGATTTGCAAAGCGCGAGCAGCTCCTCTTCCTGCTGCTCCATCCGGCCGACGGGAACGGCGGTAAGCTGCCCTGTATTATGATTCGCGTCTTCCAGAATCGCCAGACCGCCAAGAATTTTTCCGCTCTTCAAAACCTGGCGGCCGATGCTGCGGATGACGTGCTCCAGGCCTAGCCGATAGGCGAACGTATGATACCGCTGCGCGCCGGCGAATTTGCCCAGGCCGATGGCCATCATCTTGAACAGGCCGCTTTCGATCTTGCCCGCAAAATCGGTGTGCCACTTCACGCGGCCGATCAGAAACACACCGTCGGAGTTGTACGCGTTCTTGTCCATGAACGCTTCTATACCATCGGGCGTCGAACCTAGCGGTTCGACTTCCAGGGAACTCAGCACCGGGCATCCCATGGTCGATTCGACGATGCCGTAGTGCGCCAGCACGTCGGCTTGTCCCTCGGCCGTCGCGGCGCCGTGGCTGCCCATGGCGGGAAACAGAAATGGCGAGAAGCCTCGCGACTTGAAGTAATCGACCACCGAGCCTACAATGGTCGCGACATTGGCGATGCCCCGGCTGCCGACGCCGATGGCGATGCGCGCGCCGGGCTTGAGGTTCTCGCCGATTCCGGCGGAGGCGAGCTCGTGGTGAATCGTGGAGGGGATGTCAGCTACCCGGCGATCGGGGAATTTCTGGTGGACGTTGAGGAGGCGCGAAAAACTCATAAACCCAGAATACGGCGAAGTTCGATGAATTTGGGAAAGAGCAGGGATTGGAGCACAACCTGGTCCGCACCGGAGTCCGGAAGGGGCCACCTCACCAGCAGCTTTTTCGCTTCCTCCCGCTCGCCGCGGTTGAGAAGCTCTTCCGCGTAGAAGGTGCGGTAAAAGCCGTCCGCGGGAGGTTGCGAGGCCTTGTAGAGTTGCTCCAGTGTAGCGTCGTGGACCTGCATCTCGAAGGGTTTTGTCCACACGGACAGCTGCACTTCTTTTTGTGGAAATGTCGATTTCTGAAGCCGCGCGATAGCCTGATCCTTGCGTCCCGTGGCGAATTCCCACGACGCATGCTGCCATTTGACCGACGGGTCCTTGAGCTTGGCGCGGAAGTCGAGATAGCGGTCGAAGATTTTGTCCGCTCCCGGCAAATCGCCCGCGAGCCAGTGCGCGTACGCCGCTTTGCGCAGATCGCCCCCGGCCGCCAACGCAGCGTTCAGATCGTGCGCCCTTAAGAACGCTTTCTCCGCTTCAGCGAACTTGCCGTTCATGAAATACATTTCGCCGAGCGAATCGAACGAATTGGGCTCCTGGCCCGGCATCTTGCCGTAGCGCGCGAACGTCGCTTCGGCATCGGCGATCTTGCCCTCGAAACCGTAGACATAACCCAGCAGATTGACCGCTTCAGCTTCATCCGGCTCGACGGCCAACAGCTTCTTATAATCGCCTTCGGCCAGCGCAAATTCTCGCTCCCGCGTTTCCAGTGCGCCCAGATTCGCCAGTAGTTGCGGGTCGGCGATGCGCGCGGTCAGCTTCCGCAGCGCTTCATGCTCGGCGTGCGAATTCTTTTGCAACGTCGCCCGTGTCAACTCGATGCGCAGGCCGTCGAGTTCGGACTTCACCGGGTGTTCCAGCGCGCGTCCCGCAACCGCAATTGCGCCCTCGACGTCGCCCGCTCGCGCCAGTGTCTCCATCCAGGCCAGCCACGCGCTGCCGAACGCCGGATCGATGGCGACCGCTTTCTCATACTCCCCGCGTCCCCATGCTTCGATGGCGGCTTCATTCGAGGTCGCGAAGGGTTCGGCCTTCGGCTCCAGACTCTTCGACAAGGCGCTGACGGAAGGGAGCAGAGGGCCGTCGAGCTGCTCGTGCGCGACCATTTTATGGCTGGTCGAATCCTCCACCTCCACCGTCAGATGAAGCGCTGCGGCGGTTCCGGTGAAATATCCATGGACGAATCGGGTAGCCCGTCCCAGATATGCTTCGCCGACCGTGGCTGCGGGACGCGCAGTGCCGGCAATTTCCGCGGCCGCGATGCGGGGCGCAGTCCGCGCGATCCAATCGAGGGACTGGTCGCCGGTGAGATTGTCGAAAGGGAGAAGCGCGTAGCGCGGCGGAGCTTGCGGCGCGCGCGCGCAGGAGGAGAGAAGGAGGATGCAGAGAAAAAGATCGCTCCCTATGGTCGCGGCTCGGTTAGTCGGCAATATCACATTGTCGCCGTTCTGAGTCGCGACCGCAGGGAGCGGATACTCAATCCCACCGCTTGACTCGATCCACTGAAGGTGCTACTTTTGCAGCATTGTGCTGCTGCCTGTTGCCTTGCTCACGATCGGCGCGTTCTGCCAGACGTTTGACGTGGCGTCGGTGAAAGCCTCCAAATCGACCGGCGGGCGAGTCGCGATTACGAGCGATCCGGGCCGTATCAGCTACACGAACATTATGCTGCGGCGCCTCCTGCTTGCCGCCTATGATGTGAAAAACTACCAACTGATGGGGCCGGAGTGGCTGGACACTCTGCGATTCGACATTACCGCAAGGATTCCCGACGGCGCGACAGAGGAACAATTGCACGCCATGCTGCGGGATCTTCTCGCGACTCGCTTCAAGATGACGATCCATCTGGAATCGAAGGAACTTCCTATTTATGCGCTTCTCGTCGCGAAAAATGGTCCGAAGATAAAACCGCACGATGGCGCATCGACTGGCGAGGAGCAGGTGGCCGCGATGCAAAAGGACGAGGGCAAGGACGGGTTTCCAGTCCTTTCCTTGCCCACCGCCGGGCTGGTGATTGAGACCAGGAACGGGAGGGCGCGGGTGTCCGCCAAGGAGGTGCCGATCGAGAAACTCGCCGACCTGTTGTCGGGTCAATTGGGGCGTCCAGTGTTCGATAGGACGGGCCTCGCCGGGAATTACAGCTTCGTTCTCTATTTCACGCCGGAGTCCGGCGAAGGTTCCGAACCGTTCCTGTTTGCAGCGCTACAGCAGCAGCTTGGGCTGAAGCTCGAATCGCGAAAAGGACCAGTGGAGCTGTTGGTCGTGGACCACGCAGAGAGAGTTCCAACGGAAAACTAGTAGGAATTCGAAGAAGACACTTCCGAACCGCCATGCGTGAGCATGCGGACAGACTCAACAAAAACTACAGCCCCAGTCGCCGGTCCAGGTCGCTGGTAATGCTGGCCAGCTTGTCGGGATTATTCACCAGATTGCGGACGCCGTAAGCGGCGTAGTTTTCGTAGAACAGCTCGACTGCGGCCAGAGACATCGCGTAGGCGGCGACGGCGTGATCGGTATCCATGCGCGACCAGTCCTGATGCAGATTTTCGAGCTTCGGCAGTTTGCCGTCCTTGGCCATTTTTTCGAGCTTCGCGCGGATGGCCGGGCTCAGAACGTCGCCCGAGAATTTCTGCGCTAACCCTTCCTGTAGCCAGGCCGGCCAGCGGCCCATCATCGACAGGCAGGCATGCGTGGACTCGTGGGCGAATATCCGGAGCAATGCCGCGTCCATGCCCTGGCTGGCGGCCACCGGAACGCGAATGCGGCCGTCAAACTGTCCGCCGTTCCATTCGGCGGCATCGGTGCTCTTGTGATAGGCCTCGCGGCTTTGGACAATGGCGACCAGGCGCTCGGCCGCGGTGCATCCCAAGGAATCGGAAATGCGCGAGAATTCCTGATCGAGCGCGGTGACCATCTGGCGGGCGGTTTCGACCGGCACGACGCTGGCGTCATAACGGAGTAGCACACGCAGACCGTAAAGCTTCGCCGTGCTTTGGTCGCCGGCGGTTTCCTTCTCGATGCGCTTGTAGAGCCGCTCCAACTCCGCGTTTGGCTGCAAGTCGAGCGAGTTTTTCCAATAAACCAGGGCCCTCTGCGGATCGTCCGATTTCCAAGCCGCGACGCCGGCCAGTGCCAGCATCGTGGGGTCGGACTTCTTGCGCAATTCGTTTTCGAGCAGCTCCAGAGCCTTGGTGGGTTGGCTGGATTCAATCAGCGCGGCAGCCTGGCTGGTTGCGCCAGCGGCCGCGGGGTTGGCCGTGCCTAGCGAAGCCATGGGCGCCGCCGCTCGAATGGCGCTGAGCATTTGCGCCGGGTCCGACCAGCCGGCATCGCGGAGACCTTTTTCGAATTCGTCGAGGCCGGAGATGGCGCTCGCGGGGAGGAAGCCTTCTAATGTTTTGCCTCCGGTTTCGACGGTAACTTTATAACATGGAACGCTTTCTCCGGCGAGAGCATAACGGATTTTGACCGGGGCTCCGGCGTTGAGCGAAGCCAGGACGTCGGAGTCGGCCGAGCATCCGTCGCGCAAAGGCGTGGCAGGCTCGCGGACGGCAACGACCATTAGAAAAAGAGACAGCAGAGCCGTCATATTATCGAGCGTAAGGCGGATGGGCCCAAAAGTCCCTCGGGGAAACGCCTCAGAAAAGCGGCCGCCTATTGCGGGGTTTTGCCCAATTCTTCGAACTGGTTGATCTTCACAATGCCTCCGTCCGGAAAAACGGCGCGGATTTCCAGGGTGCCT
>Ga0210394_10008879_pt1 | contig 10244 bp, 4 predicted proteins | sample IncBWC12MmetaG_FD_160121 | JGI IMG/M metagenome (GOLD analysis project Ga0210394, IMG submission 160121) | Forest soil microbial communities from Barre Woods Harvard Forest LTER site, Petersham, Massachusetts, United States - Inc-BW-C-12-M | ecosystem: Environmental > Terrestrial > Soil >...
CTTTTCAGTCACCAGCGGTCGATCCGCCAACCCGGCTTCACCGATGCAGGTTAATCGCTGCCCGGTGTCTTTGGCCGTGACATAAATCGCGACGTTGGTCGGGGAGCTTGCGAGGACGCCTTGCGAAAAGGCGGCCAGAAACGCAATCCAAGAAATCAAGCCGATGACATTTTGCTTCATGTTTTAATCCTTCCGGGCCAAGCCATTTGTGGAAATCGCCGACAGGATAGTGTTGCTGTTTGTGCCTGGATCTTGCAACGTGCCGCCGGTGCTGGCTGTCGCCTTTGCCGGTTGGAGCACCCACTCCAGCGAGTCGCGGACCAGAACCGAGTCCTTTCCGCCCTTTCGGCCGATGGCCTCAACGAAATTGGTGCCGCCGGACAAGGTGACCGGCCAGGTGAAGATGCAGTTGGTGCTGGTAACCGAGCCCTGCGAATTGCCATTGAGGAAAAGTGTGACCGAATCGCAATTGGCATAAACTTTTGCCGTAATGTGATTGGTCAGCCGATTTGTGAATGTGTGGCCGGTGATATACACCATTGGTTTGGTGGTCCAATTGGCTTTATAGAAGTAAAAGGCATCTTTGCGCGTTTGTCGATCATAAGTCACCAACCCTTTGTCGTTGCGACCCGGCGTGTCGCCTTCATTGCGTCCGGCAACGGCAAAATCAAACATGTTCCAAACGAATTTGCACCAAAGGTATGGCCTCTGCTGCATTTCCTGCCAGTAGGTTTCGTGGAAGAGATTTTCATATTCCTCGGGATGATAGTGGCCGACATTTTTGGGCTCGCGTACGGGGTCTTCACTGTGCTGATAAATGCTGGCGCCGGCGCCATACTCGCTGATGCCAATGCAACGATTGGGATAATTGAGGTGGATATTGTCGGCCCAGGGCCCAAAGTCTCCCATCGCGCCGTTATACCAGCCAAAATACTTGTTGATGGCGTTTAGCTCGGTGCACCAGTTGGACGGATCGTCATCTCGCGAATTGGCGGCGGAAGCGGAAGGGCGCGTGGGATCTTCCTGATGGGCAAGCCGGGCGAGCTGGCGGGCGAGGTTGACGGGGTCCGGGCCGGCTTTCATGGTAATCTCATTGAACACCCCCCAGCAGATCACGGAGGGATGATTGTATCGCTGCCGGATAAGTTCGATCAGCTGCTGACTGGCATTCGCGTAAAAAGCGGGGGATTCGGTGATGCGATTGACCAATGGGATTTCACTCCACAGAATGATTCCGATTCGATCCGCCAATTGATAGGTGTAATCATTGTGCTCGTAGTGAGACAGGCGTACGGCCGTGGCCCCGATTTCCTTGAGCAGCATGAAATTTGTATTCCGCTCTGCGTCCGTGATCGCCCAGCCGCGATCCGGCCAATCCTGGTGCATGCTTACGCCGTGAAGATCATAGTGGCGCCCATTCAGAAAAAACCCCTTGTCAGGATCAACATTGTAATAGCGAAAACCCAGGGGTTGGGCCACCAAGTCCACCACTTTGGAGTCCCGCCACAATTCCACAAAAGTGTGATAGAGATACGGGTCCGCAAGGCCGTTCCACAAATGCGGCCTGTCAATGGTCGTGATGGCGACAATATTCGAGGCCGTTGCCGGCGGAAGCGTCACCACGTTGGTGAGCAGGGCCACGACATTTGTCGCCCCGTCGGTAACAATACTGCGCACCGTGACCGTCTGTTCCTCCAAGGTGGAATTTGAGAGCACAGTCGTCACTTGAAGTTTTGCGGAATTCGAACTGACGTCGGTCGGTTTTAGGTAGACTCCCGGTGAACCGTAATCCAGCGGCGAGATTTGCACTGGATCGGTCACCAGCAAATGCACGTCGCGATATAATCCGCCGAAAAAAGTGAAGTCCGCCGACAGCGGCGGAATGTTTGGATTTATGGCATTGTCCACTTTTACCGCAATGACATTGTCCGCGCCGGGCTTGAGATAAGGAGTTGCATCGAATGCAAACGCGGCAAATCCACCCCGATGTTCGCCAAGATAGGTTCCGTTTACATACACCTCAGTGACCAGAAATGCCCCATCAAATGTCAGGAAACAGCGACGGTCGGCAAATGTTTTATCCAGCGTGAAATGTCTTCGATACCAGCCCACGCCGCGATAATAATGTTTCGTTCCGTCCTGACCGTCGAGATTGTTCCAGGTGTGCGGCAAATCGACATTTGTCCAGGACGAGTCGTTGAACTGTGGATCCTGCGCGCCGCTGGCATCCTGACGGATAAATCGCCAGCCGGAATCCAACATAAAATCTTTCCGGACATCGACCGGAGGATAATAAGATTGAGCCGCGCTCGAAAGCGCCACAAAAACCAAAAGGATGATCTTTGAATGGATACTTCGTGCGGCGCAAAAAACACCGGGAGCCACAGCTCGACTCATGATAGCAAAGCGATTCATATTTCATCTAAAGCCGACAATCAACAGGGAGGACAGGCAATGGAATAACAGTTTTGTCCTTTTTGAACACCCCTCTTTCGAGGGGGCAAAGCGGGAAAACTATTTGTGCTCCAAGTGGATAATTCCTCGTTGAATCGCCGTGGTGACGGCTTCCGTCCGGTCAGCCACCCTCAGCTTGCCGAGTATGTTTTTCAAGTGATCCTTCACCGTATGCTCGGAAATTTTCAGGATGTCGGCGATTTCCTTGTTGGCGAATCCCTTGGCCAGCTCGTTCAAGACTTGGATTTCACGGATCGTCAACTCCTCCAACAATTTGCGCGAGGCAAGCTGGCTGGCCACCTCCTTGGGAATCCAATTTTGCCCCGCCGCCACGGCCCGGAGGGCGGGAACGAGCTTGTCTCCTGTGGAATTCTTCAGAACATAACCCTGCGCTCCCGCCCGCAGCGCCTGATAAATGTCTTCGTCGCCGTCAAAGGCACTCAGGACCAGAATGCGAGCCGCCGGAAAAGTGGTCCGGATTTCGATCACGGTCTGGATTCCATTTTTGCCCGGCATCCGCAAATCCAGCAGCACGAGGTCGGGCTGATGTTTGGTGAACAATTCCAGTGCCTGGTTGCCATCGGCGGCTTCCGCGATCACTTCCATGTCCGGTTCGGTGTTCACCAGCGCAATCAAGCCCATCCGGACGATAAAATGATCGTCCGCGATCAAGATGCGAATTTTCTCGGGCCTTTTCATGCGAGGTTGGCGCCGTCGGGATCCGACGGCAGCAGGGATTCCGGGGATGAGTTCAACGGGATTTCCACACGCACCATCGTTCCTTCGCCCGGTATGCTCAAAAGTACCAACTGGCCGCCCAGCCGGTTGGCGCGCTCGGACATTCCCAGCAAACCGAAATGCCCCTCGTTCGGTCCCGCCACCTGGTCGCGTTCAAAGCCAATGCCATTGTCTTTGATCTGCAAATTGACCCGCCGAAATTCAAACTGTAATTCCATGTTCACGCTGGTTGCGTGGGAATGTTTGATGATGTTTGCCAGCGCCTCCTGGCCGATCCGTAAAAGGTTTTCCTCCACCACTTCCGGCAGGGCGTGCGGCTTGCCCCGTTGTTTCAACTCGATTTGAATGTTGGTTCCGCTGGTGATCTGCCGGGCGCCCTCAGCCAGCGCGTTGGAAAGATCAAACTGTTCCAGCGCCCGGTTCCGCAAATCCCAAATTGACTGGCGGACCTCCACCTGGCTTTTCGCCATCAGACTGCGGGCCAGTTCCAAATGATGCAGCGAATTGTCCGGATTGCGTTGATGCAATTTTGACGCGGTGTCCAACTGCAACGCGATACCCGTGAGCGTTTGTTCCACCGTATCGTGAAGTTCCTGGGCCAGGCGCGTTCTTTCACTCAAAACCGCCTTGAATTGGACCTCTGATTCCTTGCGGGCGGTGATCTCAAATTTTAGTTGTTCGGTCCGTTCTATGACCCTGGCTTCAAGCAGGTCATGCGCCTGTTGCAGCGCCCGCTGGGCATGCTCGCGCTCGCCGATCAAAAAATTCAAGGCGGAGTTTTTGCGCGCCAGCATGACCATCCAGCTCACAATCACGACCAGTGCGGAGCAGAGGATCAGAAACCCGATCAAGAGACGTTGTGGCGTCAGCCAGCCCGGCTTTTGCAGGATGTGAATGTCGCCGGGACTACCCATGAGTATTTGAAACGACTTGAGCTTGCCGTCGCTGGTAATCTCCGTCTGGCAAACGCCACTCACCCGGACCACGCTGCCAATCGGGATATCGGCCAGTTCCGACTGGCCCGGCGCGTAATCCGCATTGGCGGTGAAGGTGAAATTGGAGCCTTGCAGCACCAGCAGGGTCGTCATTTCCGGCGGCGAGAATTTCGACGCGTTTCCTTCATGGACTGTGCGTTCAATCAAGTTGCCCGCCAGCGAAACATATTCCGCGTTGTGCAATCCGTTCTGCAATTCGGCGATGTTAACCGGCCTCGGCTGGACGGGAACCGCCGGCGTTTCCACTTTTCGGAAGACCGCGTCCTGCAGCACCGGCAGGAAATTTTCAAAACTGGGAAAGCCAACCGCCTCAACCAATTCGCCCGGCGCGCAGATCGTGGTTTGGCGGCTTTGAATCTGCAATCCGCCGTTCTCATCCTGCAGGAACAAAGTCTCGCCCGGTTTTTGCAAGGTGACCACGCCACTGACATGAACCCGCTGCCCTAACGAATTGCCCGCGCGGTATTGGGCCAGATTGTTGAGCGCAATCACCGGCTTGTCGAAGGGATCGACCGGCTCGGTATGTTCAATCACCAGGTCTGCCAGAACCGGAATATAAACTTCGACCAGGATTAGCTGCCGCAAAGACCGGTTATGCGCCTCCGCCGCAGTGCCGCGAATCAGCACCTGCGAGCCCACCAATTTTTTGAAGTCATAGCCATCCGGCACCGTCACGAAGGCCCGAAAACGGTATCCCCCGGCGGCCAAATCGATCGCCAGTCGGGTCCCCTCCATGCGGGCATCCCGTACGATGCCTGAAATCTCAATCCGCTGGCTGTCTTCGGTCCCGGACATCAACTGCTCCACCGAAACCGGCCGGGCCGTTGGCAATGGTCGCCAGCCGACGGCTTGCACGTGCGGGGCGGTGATGGTCGGCGCATAAGCGCCGGGATAAGTTATGCCGGTCACGGTGACGAGTTCTCCGGGCGCCAGGTGCGGGCCATTGGCGTTATCCACAAACACGCCGCTGGTCGCGTCTTGAACAAAAAATCTTCCATTCAGCACCGGATCAGAGGCGGTCACAACGCCGGTCACAACTACTTTGAGGAAATGCGCGGCCTTCTCTGCGGGCAGCGAGATCACATCCGCCGCGTTGGTAAGGATTTCGTCTGTTGGCGCCGCAACAACCTGAAATGTCCCGGCGAAGAAAATGCCGGCAAAAAACAGGCAAAGGGTCGCAGCTAACCGTCGGTTCCGGCTTTGGATCGAATAACCTGGGATTTTGTCTTTGTGGCGGATATTCACAATTACACGTTTCAAAAGGGTCAAAGTCCAGCCTGTTTTCGCCGGGCAGGATTTTTCGTTCCGGCTCTCTCAAGCCAACCGTCGTTACGGTTTCAAAGTGGATGCCGAAAGGGCATTGATGAAGGGTGGCTTTCCGGGCGAATCCACGTAAAAGGGAATGTTCACGTGCGCGGCATGGCCTATCCCGTCAAAAACATATGCAAACAGGCGATAGGCTCCAGGCTTGGATGGCGCCTTGAGCATTATTTCGCCACCTTGACCGCCCATGATCAAGCCCGGCAGGCTTTGGGGCTTGGTTTCCGAGTCGCCTCCGGTTTTCAAGTCCTTGCTCTCTTCCAGCAGTTCCCATGAATAAGCAAGCGCAAGTTGATTAGAATCGGTGGCTTCAACTTTGGCCCGATAGATTTGGTCAGACTGGAGATGGATATTCTGGTAGGCGACCTTGCCATCCAGCCAGGCGCCCTCAAGCTGCGGGCTGCGAATGGCAGGCCAGCCACCCGTCCAAAGATATTGCATGGCGTCCACCGAAGCGGTTGCTTCGCCTGATTCGAGAAACATGCCATACCACGTCGGGGTGCGCTCTTGTTTGTGTCCCCACAGAAAAACATAAGAGCCGATACATTGTTTGCGGTCCGCCTGAATGGCGGCGGCGAAACGCTTTTGGTAGAAGCCGGCCTTGACCGAACTGTTGTCTTCGATGGGCGCGCCCCACTCCGTCTTCCTCACTTCCCAATGACCCGTCGCGCCCCATTCCGTCACCAGATAGGGCCCGGTCCAGCCTGAGTCGCGCAGATAGCGCGGGAGGTTCACGACATCCGCATACAATTGAAAGGACAGCAGGTCCAAATCCGGGGCGCGGGTTTTGACTTGTTCAACCACTTCACGATTAAAACCAGCCAACGGCGTGGTGGTGAGATGATTCGGGTCAATCTGATGAATCATTTTGGAGATATCGTTGACCGCATCCCAGACCTTGGGATTTTTGCCGTTCAAGTTCAGTTCATTGCCAATCGCCCAGATGATCAAGGCTGGATGATCCTTGTATTTCAGGACTTCGCGTTTGACCCGTTGCAACTGGCGGTCCACGGCCGCCGGATCGTTGTAATCAAATCCCTGCCGCTCGCGACCGATTTCCAAACCCATCGTTACGTATAGACCGTTCGTAAGGGCAGAATCCAGGATTTGCCGGCCGGAGACGCGCCCGCCATCCGTCTGCCAGGTGCGGAACGAATTGCCGCCACATTCCGCCAGTCTTTTCTGATCGCCGGCCCCGAGACCGGCGCCTTTAATGTAAAAGGGGCGGTGATCCACATACAATTGATAGCCGCCGTTCGTTTGCAAAATTTCAACTTTGACCGGGCCGTCGGTCTTCGGCAGCGGCGCGGCCTCAACCTTGCCCAAATCGTAAAAACCGCAACCCGCCAAAATTCCCACCGCCAATGGCAAAGCCGTGCCCCGCCGGCCAGCCAGCCAACGGCGACCCAGGCTGGACATTTGCTTTGCGCCTTTAAAAATCGTTTTCATATTCGCATTGGATCTTTGCAGGCAGCGGGGTTAATTGGGTCATCACTGCAAGCGGACCCGGTAAAATTGCTGCGGCCCAACTGGCGTGTTTGTGAAAGGCGAGGTGGCTCCATTGATATTATTCCACGGCCCCTGTACGTTCGTGGCGGACTGAAGCGCGCCGAAGGGCCAGGTGAAAACCAGGCTGCCGCCAGATAATTGAGCCGAAAAAACCAGCGGGGGATTCACCATCACAGCGGTTGTGCCGGGTGCAGAAGTCAATCCGCCTACGGTCGCCGTCACGTTGTAATTGCCGGAAGCGTTTTGATCGGCCATTGCAATGGACGGGTTCTGGTTGGTCGAACCAAACCCGCTGGGTCCGGTCCAATTGTAAGTTGCGCCCGAAACCGTCGAGGCAGAAAGAAACAACGTCATCCCCGCATAAACCGGATAGTTGTAGCTTGCCATGGGCGCCGGCGGAGGCGTCGGCAGAGTCGCACTGGCTTCCATGGGGGAATTCGCCGTCTCGCCCGCCTCACTGATCATTGTCGCTGCCGAAACAACATAATAATACGTCGTCCCGTTGACCGCCGTTGAATCAACGTAAGTTGTCCCGGTAACGGCTCCGGGCGCGGAAATGACGGCGTAAGGTCCGCCACTAACTGCGGACCGCTTAACGTTGTAATTGGCTGCACCAAACAAGGGGTTCCACGTCAAGGCAACTTGATCATTACCGGGCGTGGCCGACAAACCGGCCGGCCCGGCCGCCGACTGGCGTACACTTTCCACAAAACTTAAATCACCCCCGCCGTTGTAAAACCGGAAGTCATCCATCCACCCGGCAAAACATCGGGCCCGATCCGGGCGATTTCCCAAAAACAAAGAGGCCGCGCCGCCCAAGGGAACGGCTTGCCCGGCGGCCGCGGTGGTGCTGATCAGCGTGGCTGACGTCAGATCGGTGCCTTCATACAGCGTTACGTTTGTGCCGTCATAAGCCATCGCCAAAAAAATCCAACTGTTCGTCGGCAGACTGAAGCCAAACGCCGCTGTCGCCTGTGCGGTGTTGACGAAAAAATACAAATCGGCGGCGTCCTGGAATTTCATCCCAATGCTGTTGGCCGTGCCGCAATCCGCATTCGTGCTGTTACCCAAAATGAACACGCGCGGACCAATGTTGGCAGGCAGGAAATACAACTGCTTCATCCACATCGTCACCACGAAGTTGGTCGCGGTTCCGAAGCCCAGGGCCGAATTAGTCATGGCCGCAAAATTGCCGCTGGCGCCGGCAGTGGCTCCCTGGTTTGGATTCATGGAAAGGTTCAGCGCCCGGTTGGGGTTGGTCAAACCGGCTACGCCGGAACCGGCGGCGCCGTGCAGGTTGGTGCTTCCCCCGCTTTGATTCAACATTTGCAGCGAGACATTCACGCCACCGTTGCTCGTGTCACTGGGCGTCGTCGTGCTTGGACCGGTATCATCAAAAGGAAACCTCACTTTAAGCGTCGGCCCATACGGCACATTGCCGACCACGACCGTCAATCCCGCGGTCGAAATCAAGGCACCCTTGCTGGCTTGAAATTGCAAATTGTAAATTCCGTTAGTGCTGAATTGCGCCGTCGTCGTTAGCGCCGACGCGTTGCCAAAAATGACTGTGCCCGGCCCGCCCACTTGACTCCAGAGGGTGGTGATCGGTGGTGGTGAATTTGGCTCGTAATCCGTGGCGGTTGCCGACAACGACAAGACAATATTGTTGCTGCCCAGGTAAATGGTCGGCTCTGCCGGATTGACAATGGCGACGGCGGGCGGTGAAGCTGGCGCAATCCACGCCAGCGAATCAGTCACCAGGATTCCGCCTTTAACGCCAACGGCTTGAACGAAATTGCTTCCGCCAGCCAGCACGACCGGCCACGTAAATATGCAATTACTGCTGGTGACGCTGCCTTGGGACATGCCGTTGACAAACAGGCCGACTGAATCGCAGTTGGCATAAACTTTGGCTGTGATGGCATTCGTCAACCGGTTGGTAAAAGTATGACCGGTGATATACACCATCGGATTGGTCGTCCAATTTGCCTTGTAGTAATAAAATGCGTCTTTGCGAACCAGCCGGTCGTAAGTTGCCAGACCTTTGTCATTGCGCCCGGGAGTGTCCCCTTCGTTGCGGCCATCCGAGGCAAAATCAAATTCGTTCCAGACGAGTTTGCACCAGAGGAACGGACGCGCGGCCATCAACTGCCAGTTGGTTTCGTGAACGATGTTTTGCCATTCCTCCGGGTGAAAATTGCTGGCAGTGTTGGCTGGAAAAGTTGGATTCTCGCTGTGCTGATAAATGCTGGCCCCGGCGCCGTATTCACTGACGCCAATGCAACGGTTTGGATAAGTCGCGTGGATGTTGTCAGCCCACGGGCCAATGCCGGCCAGGGGGCTGGAATACCATCCGTAGTATTTGTTGAAAGCGATGAGCTGCGTGTAAAACGTCGAGGGATCGTTGTCGCTGGTGTTGGCGGCGGCGGTGGACGGACGCGTCTGGTCTTCATGCGAAACCAGCTGGACTTCCTGGTTGATCAAATTCGTCGTCACCGGACCGGCTTCAAGGGTGATTTCGTTATACACGCTCCAGCAAATCACGGAAGGATGATTGTATCTTTGCCGGATCATTTCACGCAGCTGCTGCAGTGAATTGGTGTAGAAAGCAGGCGATTCGGTGATGTAATCAATGATCGGAACTTCACTCCAGACACAAATACCGCTCTGATCGGCGAGGCTGTAGGTGTAGTCGTTGTGCTCATAGTGTGAAAGGCGAAGAAAGGTGGCGCCGATGTCTTTGAGAAACAGGAAATTTGTGTCCCGTTGGGCATTGGACAAAGCCCAGCCGGAATTCAGCCAGTCTTGATGCATGTTCACCCCGTGCAAATCATAATGCCGTCCGTTGAGAAAAAATCCATTGGTCGGGTCCACGTTGAAATAACGAAAGCCCAGCGGCTGCGCGACCAGGTCCACCACATTCCCGGCATTCCAGACTTCCACATAGGTTTGATAGAGATAAGGATCACTCAAGCCGTTCCACAGGTGGGGATTGGCGATGATCGCGCTGGCCACGACATTGGAGACCGACGAAGCCGGGAGCGTCACCACATTGGTCAGTGTCGTCACGATATTGGTGGCGGCGTCGGTCACGACGGCGCGAACGGTCACGGTCTGGGGCAGGGGGGTGGAGTTGGAAACTACGGCGGTCACTTGAAGATTGGCGGAATTGGAACTGACGCCGGTGGTGGTCAGGTAAACTCCGGGCGAGCCGTAATCCAGTGGCGA
>Ga0210394_10008880_pt1 | contig 10243 bp, 6 predicted proteins | sample IncBWC12MmetaG_FD_160121 | JGI IMG/M metagenome (GOLD analysis project Ga0210394, IMG submission 160121) | Forest soil microbial communities from Barre Woods Harvard Forest LTER site, Petersham, Massachusetts, United States - Inc-BW-C-12-M | ecosystem: Environmental > Terrestrial > Soil >...
CCCCAGCACGACCACCGGCGTGCGATGCTCTTCGTCGGTCTGATTGAATAGGCGCCCTTTGGTCAGCTCGAAGTCGGCGATCTTCGCCATGTCGGGCTCATCTCCCTCCAGTATCACGGCTTTGGCGCGCAGGTTTCCGCGGCGTACTTCGCTTGAACCGGCCCCGACCTCATAGTTGGCAATTTGCGCGTCGGTGGCTGCTGCAACCACGTGCGGCAGGCGTCGCAGGCCGTCGGTCCACTCCTGTTTCATCTCCTTGCGCTGCAGCACCTCGGGCGAAAGCCGGCCCAGCGTGGCCCAGGAAAACCGGTAGCAGATGATGGTGCTCGAACCGAGCTGCGAAATGTTGTTCAGCACGTTGGCGTTCAGTCCATTGATCACCGCGCCGATCACGATAATGGTGGTCACGCCGATCATGATGCCGAGCACCGTCAGCACCGAGCGCATGGGATTGCGGCGCAACACGTCCAGCGCCAGCAGGATTGCTTCCTTTAGCTCCGAGAATTTTCCTTCTCTACGCACGATTGGTTTCTCTGGCTTTCAGCCCTGCGCGCTCATTCCTGCCGCAGCGCCACCACGGGGTCGAGCCGCGCGGCTTTGGTCGCCGGGTAGACCCCAAAAAACAGGCCCACGCTGGTGGCCACGATCAATCCCATCAACACCGACCAAATCTGCACCGAGCTTGGCAGCGGCGTCGTTAAACTCACGATTTCCGCGACCAGGATCCCGAAAATGACGCCACAAATTCCGCCGATGGCCGCGATCGTGGAGGACTCAATCAAGAACTGCGTCCGAATGTCCACCTGCCTCGCCCCCAGTGATTTTCGCAGCCCGATTTCGCGCGTCCGCTCCGTCACGCTCACCAGCATGATGTTCATGATCACGATTCCGCCCACGATCAGCGAAATCGAAGCGATGCCGATGGTCACGCCGAAAAACGTGCCGCTGATGCTGCTCCACAGCGACAAAAACGACGCATTGGTTTCCATCGAAAAATCATCCGCCTGGCGGTAGGCCACGTGCCGCCGCCCGCGCAGCAGCAGCCGTACCTCGTCCATGGCCGCCGGCAGCGCCATGGTGCTCTCCGCTTTCACCCACAGCCGCACGGAATCGTCGGTCGCGTACATGCGCTGATAGGTCGGCAGCGGGATGATCACCCAGTTGTCCTGCGACTGCCCCATCACCGAGCCGCGCTTCCTGCCCACGCCGATGATCTCGCACACCGACGTATCCACACGCAGCTCCTTGCCGACCGGATCGATCCCCGGCAGCAGTTTGTCCACGATGTCGAATCCCACGTCGCACACTGGCGCGGCGCGCGAGTCATCGAGCTGCGTGATGTAGCGTCCCTGCGCCAGCTCGCGAGCGTTGATTTCCGGCATCTCGTGGGTGAATCCGATGACCTGCGTGTCATTGATGTCGTTGGTGCCGTATTTCACCTGCCCCCGCTTGGCAAGCTGCCCGCCCACCGCCACGCAGCTCTTGCAGGCGTCGCGCAGCCACAGATAGTCGTCGTAGTGGAATTTGCGGCGCTTCTGGGCGTCCTCCCACTGGCTGATGTCGGTGATGATCGAAGGCGACCGGTTGATCATGAAGACATCCGCGCCCAGCCCAACCACCTTGTCCGCCACGTAGCGGTTCAGGCCGCTCACCAGGCTCACCACCGCGATTACGGCCGTGACCCCGATCACCACGCCCAGCAGTGTGAGGACGCTGCGCATCTTGTGCGACCAGAGACTGCTCGTGGCGATGCGGACGGCTTCGCCAAACGACATGGAGGTGGAGGATTTGCCGGGCATAGGCTCTGGCCTGCTGGCTCGTCTTATTATACGCGTGGGAGCTGCTCAATGTTGCAGCCGGCCTCGGCGCAACCCGAGGTGTTTCTACGTTTAAGACGGAGCGGGGGGGCGAATGGTTAGCGGCCGAGCTAGAGCCAAAGAAAAAGGCGCCCCGGGTGAAACCGGGGCGCCTCGGGGAATTTGGACCGCGCCGCTAGGGGCGGGCTAGAACTCGAACCGCAACGCGAACTGCATCACGCGCGACGGTTCTTGTCCTGCCAGCCCTGTGATTTGGCCAAACCTTCCAGAGATGACGCCTGTGTCGGGAAGGCCGAAATTGGTGTGATTGAAGACGTTATAGGCCTCTGCGACGAACTTCAAATGATACCTCTCGCTGCCCAGCGGGAAGTTCTTGGAAACGGCCACGTCGGTGTTAGAAAAATGCGGGCCGTGAAGCGTATCGCGGCTCCCGCTTTGCAGTCCGGTTACTTGCGTAAACGCTCCCTCAGCGTTGGTAGGATTTGCAAAGAATTGAACCGGCGCCCCAGGAATAGAATTGTCGATGTGGATATGGGACCTGACCGCGGAATCCGGTCCCGTGAAAATCATTCCCGTATCGGCCGCAAGGCTTACGGTATCGTAGAAGGCGATGTCGGTATTGTTGGCGGTGAAGGCCACCCCGGTCCGCCAGGTCTCGATGCCCGATATCTGCCAGCCTCCGATGACTTCGTTGAGCAGCCAGCCCGAATTGCGGCCGAACGCCTGACCACGCCCGAACGGCAAGCCGTAGACAAAATCTCCGGTAATGGCATGTCGGACGTCGAACTCGGAATTGCCCCGGCAGGCTTGCGGGTTAGTCACATCGCACATTACCGAGGTTACGCCCGACTGGAAGTTTCCGTTTTCGTTGTCCACCGTCGAGCCGTTGTCAATCGAGTGCGCGAAGGTATAGTTGAAGTCGAACTGCAGGCTATGAGAAAGCCGCTTTCGCAGATTTAGAAACAGCGAGTTGTAGTTGGAGAAACCGTGGTTGGCCATGACGGCGTTCACCAAAAACTGCGGAGTGAGGCCTACGTTCGTCGGCAGCAGACCGACCAGAATTTCCCCCGTTGCTCCTTGCTGCAGCGCCGCATAGGCGTTGGTATAGACGAAGTCCGTGCCTCCCGCCCCGATCTGATTCTCGAGGAAGGGTTGGTTGGGGGGCAGGGTCGTAACCGGATTGGACCGGGAGAACTTCTCGATGTTTGAGAACGCTGCTACCAACGTCTGTTTAGAGGCCGGATCTGTAAAATCCATGGCCTGCGCGAGATCGCCCAGATCCATCAGCCGGCGGCCCCAACGGCCAAAATAGTCGGCCTCGAACTGAAATCCGCCTGGCAGTTCGCGCTGGATTCCCAGGCTGGCGGTGATCGAGTAAGGAGTATGCAATTTCGGGTCAATGCCGTCGTTGAAGATAGCCGCAGGCGTCAGAGGCGTGACGAAGGGCGGCGGCGTGACGGTGTAGGGCGGCGCACTCAGGGAATTCATGCGGGGGTCGAGCGTCAGAACCTGTTCTGGAGTCAGGTGCATGCCGGAGTTGAAGGTGGTAGCTACCGTGTTTCCAAACAGGTAATTGGACTGGTCCTCCTGGTTGGTGATGGCGTAGATAACCGACTCGTCGTAAAGGAGTCCCGTGCCGAACCGCACTACCGTCTTGCGGTCGCCAAGAAGGTTGCCCAAGAACCCGTTGGTGAACGAGGGGTTCCATGCCAAACCGATTCTTGGTGAAAAGTCGTGATATTCGGGATGGTAGAGTGGTCTGCCCCCGGCGTTGCCTTCCCCCGCCTGCTGGTAGGTGAGAAGCGGCGTCGAGTCCGGAGTGGCAATGCCGGCCAGGCCGTTCGCGATACGGGCCTTCAATATCGACGTGTAATCGGTGTTAAAGAACTGTGCCTCTGTTCCGTGTACTTCATAGGGAGGCTGCTGGTATTGCCAACGGACGCCCAACGTCGCGGTTAGATCTGGGCGCAGTTTCCAGGTATCCTGGAAGTATCCCGCCACCTCGTTGATGCGCCAGTCCCGCGATGCCGGCGATCCGAAAGGAAGGGCCGTGCCAGAACCAGTATAGTTGATGGCGGATTGAGAATTCCAAATAATCCCCAGGTCGCCAAGGAAGAAGTTGTCCCAGTTCGTGGTTGCGACTCCATTGGGATCAAGCAAGATATTCGCGGGCCGCAGCGTCGGATCCAGGCCGGTGATGGCGCCACCGAGTCCTTCCTGAACGAAAACGAAGTCGTTGGTGAGCCCGCTGCGGACTTTTGAGGGATTCCACTGGACCCCAAATTGAAACGTGTGCTTGCCGTGAGACCAGGTCATGTCGTCCCTGACCGTAGGGTCCGGCACCACGTCTCCTTGTGAGGTTTGCCGCTCGAATGGCTCCGCAAACGTGGCGCCTTCAAAACTGCCGAAGAAACTCAGTTCGTAGAAGCCACCGGCGCCGTTGAAGGCAATGGGCTCCTGATGATTTTCGCGGGTTTCGCCAATCGTGAACTGATTGATGAGATTCGGGCTGATCGTCCATGAATCCCCGACGGCCCAGGCGCGATCTCGCGCCGTGAAGAGCGCGGTGAGGGGATCGCCCGGGAATTGCACGGGAAGAAGGCCGTTGCTCAAATTCACGGATTTGTTATTGAAAACGTTGACCCGGAAGAACAGCTTGTTCGAGCTGGTGAAGTTGTAGTCCATTCGGCCGAAATAGCTGTTCTCGGTAACCGGATTCGGTGCGTTGAACAACAACCCGGCCGTGTTGATACCGTCCCCGGCGTTGAAATCGTTGGGCTTGGGATAGCGATTTCCGAACACGTTTAGCAGGACAGGTGCAGGCCCCGCTTGCGCGAAACCAGGGGCGCCCGAGCAATTCGAAGTGCTGCAAGGATCAAGACCAGCCACCTGGGCGGCGGACGCAATCGTCACGCAGTTCGTGCTTACATCGGCGGATGTCAATCGCGCCGTTACGTCGCAGCCTGGGTTGTTGTTGATATAAGCGATTTCGCCGAGCGCAACATGTGGAAAAGGTACAGTCTGCAGCTCCGACAGCGACGATTTATCCCGCCTTCCATCGTATTCGAAGAAGAAAAACAGCTTGTCCTTCCAGATCGGACCGCCGACGTTCCCGCCGTACTGGTTCCGAATCAGGCCCAGACGAGGGACACCATTCACGTTATTGAAAAAGGTGTTGGCCTCGGTAGCGGCGGTCCGGTTGTATTCGTAGGCAGCGCCATGAAAATTGTTTGTGCCGCCCTTGGTGGTGATGACCGTCTGTGCTCCGCTGCGCCCGCCGTACTGTGCGACAGGTTGCGCCACTTGAGTATTGAACTCCTGAATCGCGTCGACCGGGACCGCAGCCTGGCCTACGGACGAGAATGCTTGGCCGGTGGCGAAGTCGGAGGCATCGATACCGTCCACGATGAGGTTGTTCTGGTCCGCGCGCGCGCCCGCCACAGAACCGTCTCTTGATCCGTTTGGATCCAGATTGGCACTCTTGGCATTGCCCGCATTAACCTGCGCGCTTACGACGCCGGTTTCCAATCGAAGCAAGTTGCTGGGGTTGTCGCGGAACTCATCCGGCAGGTTTTCAACCGCGTTCATGTCCAGAGCGTGGCCCAGCGTCGCATCCGTCGTATTCAGCGTCACCGAACCTTCGGCGGTGACCTCGACTGTTTGCGAAAGCGTGCCCAGACCCAGCTTGATGTCCTGCGTCGTAGCCGTGGCCACCGGCAAATAGAGGTGGTTAACCACGAAGACTTGGAAACCCTGCTTGCTTACCGTCAACGCCCATCCCGGGCCCGGCGCGACGTCTACGAACCGGTAGGTGCCATCTGCGCCCGTTTTTGTCGTATGGTCAGTGGCAGTGCGCGTATCGGTGAGCTTCACGTCCGCGTCCGGAACCGCCGCACCTTGATTGTCGGTCACGGTGCCTGTCAGCGACGCCGTGCTCTGCGCCTGCGCCCGGCCCGAAGCGAAAAACAAGCCCGCCAGCAGCGCGATCACAGCATAAGCAAAGAAAAACTTGCGATTCATAGTATGTTGCCTCCCAATAAACTCGGCGCTAAGGCAGGTCCAAAACAATCGAGATGGTACGGCCCCCGTTTAGACACACACCTAGGGCACTACACCGCAAGTTTATGTCCATTAGTTCAGACACATAAATACCGTAAAATGAGATATATACGTTTACACGGAAAACAGTATCCTGCTCTGGATACACTTTCACATATCCTGATTCTTGGAACCTCAGGCTAGCTCTCCGACCTACCTATCTGGTTCTAGTCCTCTAGGAGCCAAAGGCCGACATAAGGACGGCAAAGCCTAGGTTCGCGCACGGGCATCTTAAACAAACCCGCTCGATGTTCGCCTTTCGGCGCGGTTCGGTGGTCGGTTGAAGCTTTCAGGGAAAGCGAGGTTCTGCGTTCCCAAACCCTCAGGCGGGAGTCGTCACGGTCCGCAAGTTTGCGTTGCTTGCTGGTCTGGTTTTCCTGGCAGGCGCCTGCTGAAAATTATTCGTTCAGAATGAACGTCACGGTGATCTGCGTTTCGACTTCAACGGCTTGCCCGTTCAGCATCGTGGGACGGTAGCGCCACTGCATGACCGCCTTGCGAGCGGCGTCCGCAAGGATCGGGTGTCCGCTCACGGTTTCCAGTTCGTGCACTTCTCCGTCCGTTCCGATCTTGGCGCGCAGCACAACAGTTCCCGAAAGACGCATCGTCTGGGCGATCCGCGGGTAGTCGGGTTTGACCCGATCGACAAGCATCGCTTCCATCACCTGCTCGCCGCGCCTCAGGGTCTTAGTCTGCGTCGGCGGTTGCACGGGCGGTGCGATCTCAATCGGCCGGCCGTCAGTGAATCCTCCGGGTATGCCGGGGACGGTCGGCCCGTCTGGCTCGCCAATGATCGGAGGTTCCGGCCCCGTGTCGATGCGGGCCGGAATCGAAACGGGTTGGCGCCAGGGTGCCCTAAAGGTCGACCGGTGATCGCGGATCACGTGAGCAGGCTGCTGCGCGGCCTGGGGTTCGCGCGGACCGTGAAACGGAGGCAGCGGTGTCACCGTGACCTGGGGCGGTAGCACGCCGAGCGTGGCCAGCGGCCACAGCGTCACTGCGCCGATCACAACAGCTTCGAGAACCACGGAAACCGCGAGCGCCTTCCGGCGCAATCTCCTGGCCCGGGACTTCGACACCGCGTCGTGATCGACCATGCACAATGACAGATTTCCGAGCTCGCTCACGGACACACCTCCAGGGTTCGCTTCTTCACACCGAGGAAAAAAGGCGCGGGCGCCGTTTGACGGTCTTGCCAAAGGAAGCGCCTCGCCGGGCCCGACAGCCTAGTTCGCGCGATCTCTACATCGCATAGACACCAAGAGCGGCGCGAGGTTCCCGGCCTAGCCATGGTTCAGCCCGCGATGTTGCGCTAAATAACTGAATTGGCGCGAGTAACGGCTGTTTCAAAAGGGTGCATCACTCTCGGCGGTCGCTGCGTCTAACAGCTTGTAGGCACCCGATTGGGGTCATAGAGGGTCATTATGAGCCGTACTTCTACCGAAACTGTGGGTGTGCGCTTCACCGGATGGGCCGCACTGAACCGCGACCCGCTCGAGGATACCGTCGAGTACACTTGTCCGCACTGCGGGACGCACGGAACCAAGGCCGCTCGCCGGCCGCGCTCGGAGTATCACTTCACCGACGGATTCGTGCAGGACCTGCAGGGCGAGATGAGCCGTTGCGCGGGTTGCAAGCGGTCGCTGCGCGTTTCTCCGGTGGTTCTGCTGCACGACAAGGACGAACAGCGTCGCTTCAACGCCGTGTTCCTGGCCGAGGCGGAAATCTCCAAGAACTAAGTCGCCCGGCGGAAACTGCTGCCTTGCGACTTCGTGGCTGAAGGTGTGCGATTTCTCGGACTACACAACCTCCGGTGCGAGGTGGTGCTTTTCCATTTCCCTGCGCACTTGATCGAAAGCTTCGTCCACGGTATCGGCAAATTGCAGCATCCTGTATTCGCGCTCGCTGACGGTTCCGGTGCGCACCATGTGTTTCCAGTCGATCACCTTGTGCCAGTATTTCCGTCCGTAGATCAGGATCAAGTGGTGCGAATCGATTTTTCCGGTTTGCAGCAGCGTGAGCACTTCCCACAGCTCGTCCATGGTGCCGAATCCGCCGGGAAACACGATCAGCGCCTTGGCCATCTGCGCGAACCACAGCTTGCGCATGAAGAAATAGTGAAAGCAGAAATTCAGCTCCGGACTGATGTACGGATTGGGCCGTTGTTCGTGCGGCAGCTGAATGCTCAGCCCGACGGAATAGCCACCCGCTTCGGCCGCGCCGCGGTTGGCTGCTTCCATGATTCCCGGTCCGCCGCCCGAGCAGATCAGGAAGCGCTTGGGGTTTGAGCCGAGCGTCATCGACCAGCTGGTGATGCGCCGGGACAGCTCGCGCGCCTCTTCGTAATACTGCGACATTCCCACAATCGACTTGGCAGCGGTGACTTTTGTGCGCCAGTGCTTGTCGCGCTTGCCGCGCGCGGCTTTCTGGATTTTCTTCAGCTGCGCCAGGGCCTTGTCGCGCGGCTGGATACGCGCTGAACCGAACATCACGATCGTGTCCGCCACGTTTGCTTTGCGCAGGCGGTTGAGCGGGTCGATGTACTCGGCCAGGATCCGCAGCGGCCGGGCCACGCGGCTTTCCATGAACACCGGATCCTGATACGCCAGCTTGGACATCGGCAAATGCCCGAAACGCTTCATATTCCCTCGCAGTCAGTCGAGCCAACATTCTAGCTTGGCTCACAGCGGCGCACCGAGCGATTGCTCGCCGGCGTCCGTGAATGTAACGCCCGCATCACACCGATTTTCCACCAGCGGGTCAGGTGCGGCGTACAGCAGAAAGCGCATCCCGAGGGCAGGGAAAAGGATAGGACCCCAGGGCCAGTCCTATAACTGGCCCGCGGTATCGTTCCGGTATCTTTGTGCGGAGAAATTCAGGAGGCGCTGCGCGCGCCTCCCGTGGGTTTGGGGACTTCCCCCAGCAGCTCGCGGGCGGTGAAAATCGAGCGGTAGTTGTATTTCGCGCGGAGAGCTTCCGAGCCACCTTCTTCGCGGTCGACCAGGCTGATCACCGCAACCACTCGGCAGCCCTCGCGCTCGGCGGCGTCGATGGCTTCCTGCGTGGAGCCACCGGTGGTGCAAACGTCGTCGACAATCGCGACGCGCTTGCCGCGCGTTTCTTCCATTCCTTCGATTTGCTTCTTGCGGCCGTGGCCCTTCGCTTCCTTGCGGACCAGAAACCCTTGCAGGGGCCGCTTCTCGATCGCGCTCACCACAATCGCCGCGGATACCACAGGATCGGCGCCCATGCTGAGCCCGCCGATCGCGTCCGGCTTCACGCCCATTTCGTCGAGCAGCTCGAGCACGCCGTAGCCCGTGAGCCGCGCACCTTCCGGGTCGAGCGTAGTCAGCCGGCAGTCGAGGTAGTAATGGCTCTTCTTGCCAGAGGCCAAGGTGAAGTCCCCACGCACGAGCGATTTCGCGCGCAACAGATTGGCGAGCTGTTCCCGGTGATTCATCAGGGTCGCTCCCAAAACCGAACAGAGACAGTTCGACGGCGGGGGGGAACACTCCGCAAGGGCGGGACGAAGGGCCAAGGGGTCGAGGCGCCCCGCTCAGAATGACGGACTCGGAGGTGGTGCGTCATTTTTCTCCGCCTCTGGGCATGGTTATTTCTTTTCGGGCTCCGCTTCCGATTCTTCCTCCAGGATGGCGGCGGCGGCGGCTATGCGGTCGCCTTCGTCCAGGCGGAGCAGGCGGACGCCCTGGGTGGAGCGACCGGCTTCGCGGATTTCGCCGGCGTGGACCCGGATTACTTTGCCGTGGCCGGTGATGATCATTACGTCGGAGTCTTCGCGGACCTGGAGCGCGGCGACGACCGGACCGTTGCGGTCGGTGGATTTCAAGTTGATGACGCCCTTGCCGCCGCGTGACGTGACGCGGTATTCGGCTAACGGGGTGCGCTTGCCGTATCCCTTCTCGGCCACGGTGAGCATGAGCGAGGTGAGAGATTCGCGGATCTGGTCGCTTTCCAATTCATCCAGATTCTGCGTGCTGGTCTTGAATTCCTTTTGGATGATTCCGAAATCGGGCTGTACCGCGTCCATGGAGACCACGAAGTCGCCCTTGGCAAGATCCATACCGTTGACACCGCCGGCGGCGCGGCCCATGGCGCGAACTTCGGTTTCGCGGAACAGGATGGCCTGCCCATCGTGGCTGGCGAGGAAAACCATCTGCTTGCCGTCGGTGAGTTTCGCGCCGATCAGCTCGTTACTCGCGTCCAGATTGATGGCGATGATGCCGGAAGGCCGCGGGTTGGAAAACTCGGCCAGCTCGGTCTTTTTCACCGTGCCGTCCTTGGTGGCGAGCAGCACGTAGCGGCCCGCT
>Ga0210394_10008882_pt1 | contig 10242 bp, 7 predicted proteins | sample IncBWC12MmetaG_FD_160121 | JGI IMG/M metagenome (GOLD analysis project Ga0210394, IMG submission 160121) | Forest soil microbial communities from Barre Woods Harvard Forest LTER site, Petersham, Massachusetts, United States - Inc-BW-C-12-M | ecosystem: Environmental > Terrestrial > Soil >...
TCGACAACAGTTGTCCGAAGACGGCACGCATCTGCTCGAAGCGAACGGCGACGTCATGTCCATGTTTTTCGTCGGCATCGGTAACGACTGAAAAGTGGCTGGAATTGACGCGAATCCAGTGAGGCTCATCAGAACGGGCGAAGGCGATGGGAAGAAAAGCTACTGCACATAGCAACACCGTGAAGTGAAGTTGGCGCGGCGAACAGTAATTCCGAGACATTGTTTAGCCGTTAGCGTTGCGAACGTCAATGATGCTAACACGCAAGCCGCGGCGGAGGCTGTAAACAGACAAGCTGTAAATACGCAACAAGGATTGTGCGTATTCTGCTTAGGCTGGTCTTTTCCCGGTTTGGAGCTATGAATCGACCTTGCTAAAAACGGACTCATCCAACCTGTCCATGGCCCAGCGCGCACTTTCCGCCACTACCGCGTCATTGTCCGCCGTTAATCGTTGTAGGGTCGGCAAGAACTTCTGGTTTCCGCTATTGCCCATGGCAATGACGGCATTTCTACGCAGGCCGGAGCGCTTGGTGCGACGAATCGGAGAAGCGCGAAATCTCTCCTGAAATTCTTCCTCACTCATTTCGGCCAACCACCCCAACGCCGGGTTCACCAGCCCTTCGCGCGCCTGAAATTCCGCTGCGCTGGTCACCGGAGCCTTGCGGTTCCACGGACAAACATCCTGGCAAATGTCGCAGCCAAAAACGTGGCGGCCCATGCCTGTCCGCATGTCTTCAGGGATCGCACCCCGTTTTTCGATGGTCAAATACGAAATGCATTTATTGGAATCGAGCTGATAAGGCGCGATCAAAGCGTCCGTAGGACAGGCCGCGATACAGCGCGTGCAACTGCCACAGCGATCTGGCGCTGGTAGGTCAGCCTCGAGTTCAAGCGAAGTCAAAATCACGCCGAGAAAAAGCCAGGACCCCAGCTTCTGATTCAAGATGCAAGTGTTCTTCCCCATCCATCCCACGCCTGCATATTTAGCGTACACGCGTTCAACCAGAGGTCCCGTATCCACGTAGCAGCGAGTTTGTAGCGTCGGCGTCTCGCCGGCTGTCGCGAGGGCATCCTGCCCTCGCTGCCCAACCATATCGCGTAGGCAGTTTTCCACCGCACGCAGCCTTCGCATCACCGATACGTGATAATCCTCGCGACTCCACGCATATCGCGAAATCCATCCCCGATCCGAATCGTCGACCTGCGTGGAATACGGATTCGCGGTGTTGTAGTTAATCGCGCATACGATTACACTCCGTGCCCATGGCGCAGTGGAACGCAGCGAAGCGCGCTTGAGCTGCCCGGCTTCATCGCGGACCTCCATGTATTTCATCTCACCAGCGTGCCCTGCCTGAATCCAATCCGGAAAGTATTTCAGCTCGGCGAAGTCGCGCACCGGTGCAATCCCCGCCAGTTCAAAGCCGGCGTCATGAGCCGCGCGCTTTACTAGAGCTGTTATTTCGCTGATCCGCTTCAATGGCCCCACTCGGGCGGACTAAACCCTCCGCGCCGCAAAATCGCTTATACAATTGTTTCTGGTTTGAAAATCATTCCCCGGCTGGTGCGTCCATTCATCACGACGACCAGTGGCGCGTCGAAATGCAAGTGCCGCACACACCCCTGTTCTTCAACCGCTGCGGCTGCGCCGAGCCAATCCCAGTCTACAAATCCTTCGCCCGCATCTGGATTGACCGTAAAATATCCCACCTGGAACGCCGTGAGATTCTGGAAGAAGTGACTGCCCTGCGACGGGGTCACGCGAAAATCGCGAAACCCCGCTTCGACGATTACTCGCGCGCCTGAAATTTCGTCCCACTCCACAGGAATGCCGAGCCACGGGTCATTCGATCCCCAGCGTCCAACTCCGATTAACAAATACGGCGCTCCCTTTTCACCCAGCTTCGCATTAAAGTGGGCCACGCCTTCCGCCACGTCCTGACTTCGCGCGCGCTCAAAGCGGTGAAAGTCGACCACAACGACGTCGTGTAAATCGCGCACGCGCCCGTTGCCCAGCACTTGGGAACTCTGACAGATAAGGCGCTCGGGACTCACATCCTCCATCCGCAGTTCTTCGCCTTCGCGCGAAAGCACCAGCGGACGTATTTGCAAAAATCCGAACTCGGCCGTTTCTTTGGGTCTCTGCGGCAACCTCACCGCAAATTCCACTTCCACAGGCCGGCCGAAAGCCTCGTCGCCGATTTTTGTAATCCGCTCAAGAATCGACGCCAACGGAAACACTCCGTGCTTGAGAATGGAAGCGAAGCTTACAACCCGAGTCCCGGGCCGGCTCAGCCCGTCATAAATCACATTATTGTCGACGGAATAAGTCGATCCCAGGTTGTCCAAGGTTCCGTCACTCTCGGCCACGTCCAGTCCGAAGCGTACTTCTTTAAGCTTCAACAGCGGGTCGGAAGCGGACTCAAATCCGCGCTCCATGTGATCAAGCTCCAAAGCCCAAAACTCCCGCTGCGAGTTTGCCAAAATATCTTCCACCGAGGAGAACTGCATAATATTTCGAGGATAGCGCGGGCAAAAGGTCAGACACTTTCCCCCATCAACAACCGTTCGTCCCAATCCCAATGCCACCGCGGCGATTCCATCCCCATAACTCATCGGAGGAGCCGGATAAAAGTTATGCGAGCGCACCACACCAGAAAAATCTGGATAGAAGCGCTCCCCGTCACGCGAAGAATGAATCCTGCCCACGACTTGCTGTAGGATGACCGCCATCTTCTCTTCTTCTAACCGGTACGGCGTGGCCCGCACATATCCCTTGGCGTGCTGGCTGAAGGTGGAAGCGTAGACGCGCTTGATCGCTTCCATCAACTGCTCCAGCCGCACCGACAAATCGGGATGCTGGTTCGCCAGCATAAAAGTTTCGTAGACGCCGGTGAAAGGCTGGTATTGCGAATCCTCGAGCAAACTTGAAGACCGCACCGCCAGCGGATAATGGACCTCGGCCAGAAATGCCAGCAGATCGTCGCGCAACGACGCTGGGATCGACGCATCCAGGAACCGGCGCAGAGTTTCCTCGTCGTTGGTGCTGTTGATAGCGAAATCGAGCAGGTTATTCTCGGCAAGGAAGCGATCGAACACATCTGTCGCCAGCACCACGCTCGGGGGAACTGCAATGTTAACGTCGGCAAAGCGTCGTGCGGTCTGATACTTGTGCAGCAGATGACGGATGAAAGCCAGCCCGCGCGCTTTCCCACCCAGCGAGCCGCCGCCAATGCGCAAGAAAAATCCCTCGCTCGATTTGAAAGTGGACGCGTTGAAATCCCCGATTAGAACCTGGCTCTGCTCATTGCGATACTCGGTGATGGAATCGATTAAATCGCGCCGCAAGTGCTCGAGCGTGGCAAAGTCGGAAACCTTTCGCGGCCTGAGTTTCTGTGCCAGCGCGAATTCTGTTCTCGCGCGCAGCCAGCGCGAAAAATGATTTCTTTCGCTGTGATACGCGATGCTCTCCGCCGGAACTTCGTGAAGCCGCGCTTCGAGTTCGTTTAAATTACTTGCCCGCGCCACCTCGCCGCCATCCGGCAGACGAAACGCGAAGTCGCCAAACCCGAATTGCTCCGTTAGAAAACGCCGCAGATCGCGCAACAACGTAGGCGAGCGTTTCCGCAGAAACGAATATCCCTCAGCATGGGCTCGCGCCCTGAATTCGGTACGACTGGTCTGCAGGACAATCGGAACATCCGACACTTGCCCACGAACCATGCGCGCCAATTCGAATCCAGAGTCAGGGCTTAACTCACCATCGCGCGGAAACTCCACATCCGAGACCACTCCCAGCAGATACTCGCGATACTGCATCACCTGCCGCGCGGCATCCTCATAGTTCGACGCCAGCAGAATCTTAGGCCGCGCTCGCATTCGCACCAGCTTGTGCGCGACATTCAATCCTTCGCTGAGCAGGCGCCGCGATTGCGTAATCAGTTCGGTATAAATCGTAGGAAGAAATGAAGAGTAATAACGAATGTTATCTTCGACTACCAGGATGACAGGCACGCCAATGGCGCGAGTGTCGTGGTCAACGTTGCGCTTGTCTTCAATATATTTGACGATCGAAATCAGGATGCGCGCGTTGCCTTGCCATAGAAAAATTCGTTCAATATCGGTGACCGGATTGCGCGCGATGAACTTCTTAACCTCGCGATAGTCGTAGGCCAGCACAACCACCGGCACATCGAGCCCCGCAGCTTTGACGTCGCGTGCGAGTTGTGCCGCATCCATATCCTCCACTTCGAGGTTGGTAACGATCAGGTTGAACCGACGCTGAGACTTCGCCAGATCGAGCGCCTGCGAGCCTCTGGCGACGTGCGTGATCCCGGGAACCTGCGAAAGGTTGAGTTCGAGAGATTGCCCGATCAGCAGTTCATTCAGGCGACCGTCCTCGCGCAGAATGAAAGAATCGTAGAGGCTGGAGACCAGCAGAATGTCCTGAACACGGAAGGGCATCAGGTTCTCGAAGCCCTCGAAGAGGCGCTCGGGGTCGACGATGGGGTCGGGGGTGTGGATTACAGCCATCTGCTTCGACCGAACTATTCTAAAGTGTCATCCTGAGCGAAGTGGTCGGTCGCAAAGCGAACGACCACGCAGTCGAAGGACCCGGTGGCTCTGAAGCTTGGCAACGTACTCGCAGGGAATTTCCACCTGGCAGCCTCGTGAGAACGTCTTGCGGCATTGATCTTGAGCCGTGTTAATTAGGCTCCTTCGACTCCGCATCTGCTTCGCTTTGCGAAGCAGATGCTGCGCTCAGGATGACATGCATTAACTTTCCTGCGCAACGAGGGATTCCGCTCCGGGCGGACATTACTTGCCGCGACCCTACAGCGCTAGCAAGAGAGCTGAACTAATCTGCTGCCGATTCGGAGATGCGTCTTCATCATTATGAGCGCCAGCTTCTGCTGACAAAGCCCAACGTGCAAGGCACCCGCCAAAAACTCTGCGGGGTGGAACTTCTTCCACCCCGCATCATAGCCATGCTAGACGCTGTTAGCAACGTCTGTACTGAAACGCGGGCGAGGGCGCCCGCGCCACACGGACTAGCCACACAACCGCTACACCAAGCCTTGATCCAGCATGGCGTTGGCGACCTTCAGGAAGCCGCCAATGTTGGCGCCGTTCACCAGATTGCCGGGCGTGCCGTATTTCTCGGCCGTCTCGAAGCAGTTCTTGTGAATTGCGATCATGATTTTGTGCAGCTTGTCGTCTACTTCTTCTCGGCTCCAGCTCAGCCTTTGGCTGTTCTGGGCCATTTCGAGGCCTGACGTTGCTACGCCGCCGGCGTTCGCAGCCTTGGCTGGGCCGTAGAGAATTCCGGCTTCGAGGAACATCTTGGTGGCTTCGAGCGTGCTGGGCATGTTCGCGCCCTCGGCCACCAGCTTGCAGCCATTCTTGATGAGGTTCGTGGCATCTTTCGCCTTGATCTCATTCTGCGTGGCGCTGGGGAACGCGCAATCCGCTTTGATGTTCCAGATCGGATTGTGTTCCAGCTTGATGTCGGTAGGCATGAAGATGGCCTTCTTGAACTTCTCGCCGTATTCGCGGATGCGTCCGCGGCGAACGTTCTTCAGTTCCATGACCCAAGCCAGCTTCTCGCGATTGATTCCATCCGGGTCGTAAATTACGCCGTCGGAATCGGAGAAGGTAAGCGGCTTTGCTCCCAGATCGAGCAGTTTCTCGACTGTGTACTGCGAAACATTGCCGCTGCCTGAAACCAGGCAGAGCTTGCCTGCAAACGAATCCTTGCGCGACTTCAACATCTCCTCCGCGAAGTACACGCAGCCGTAGCCAGTCGCCTCGGGACGAATCAGCGAACCGCCCCAGCTCAGGCCCTTGCCGGTCAGCACGCCCGTGAACTCATTGCGCAGACGCTTATATTGGCCAAACATGAAACCAATCTCGCGTCCGCCGACGCCAATGTCACCGGCGGGAACATCGGTGTCCGGGCCAATGTGCCGCGACAATTCGGTCATGAAGCTCTGGCAGAAGCGCATGACTTCGTTGTCACTCTTGCCTTTGGGATCGAAATCCGATCCGCCTTTGCCGCCGCCCATGGGCAGCGTGGTCAAAGAGTTCTTGAACACCTGCTCAAAGGCGAGGAACTTCAAAATGCCGAGGTTGACCGAAGGATGAAAGCGCAGCCCTCCTTTATATGGGCCGATGGCGCTGTTCATTTCGATACGGAAGCCGCGGTTTACTTGAATTTCGCCGCGATCATCAAACCAGGGCACGCGGAACATGATGACGCGCTCCGGCTCGGTAATGCGTTCAAGAATCTTCGACGATCTATATTCCGGATGCTTCTGCAAAACCAGCCGTAGAGAATCGAACACTTCCTGAACTGCCTGGTGAAATTCAGGCTCCGCCGCGTTTTTCGCTTTTACGATGCTCATTACGTCTTCAATGTAATCGCCCGAAGTTTTGACTCCGGGCGGTGTCATGACGGTCATAGAATTTTCCTCCAATAAGATTGAATTTCAGAACGGACGTTTTGCTCTTGTGCATTGCACACTAATACGAAGCCGTGATAATGGTACTGCTGCATGGTAACGAAATAAAAGTGAATGTGGAGAACGGGCGTCTCGCCCTTCGAGGTAGATAAAACTTCGCAGCATCTTTAGGTGGGACTGCGGTTCAAGCCAGGGACGATGGCTTACATCCCCAACTTCTTCACTTCTTCGGTGTAATACTTGCGATAGAGAATATCCCATTCCTGACTGCCCTCCAGAATGGTTCGCTTCTGATTCTCAATTTTATGGCGTGCCGCTTGATCAATCTTCTCTTCCTGGTTCAACAACTCTTCCAGAATCTTGCGCACTTCGAGCCGAATCGTATTCCGGTCCTCGATAAAATCCAAGGCGTCCATCTCAGCCAGCGCATCGGTCGCGACGTGCGCCACTTTGTTCACTTTGTCGCGGCTGACTCTCACAGCACCGCCTTGTATTTGCGCACAAGTTCGTTTTTCACTTTGCGGAACATCTCCTGATAATTGGCCCCGGTTTTCTGCATCTCGGCGGAATAGGCTTCCAAAATCACCCGCACTTCGTCATTAATGCGATCCTCGAGCGAAAATTCCTCGAGTATCGCCGCATGCACTTTCTCCGTGACCGCAGCCGCGGCTTTGGTCTCGATGAACTTGCCTGCAATCAGTTTTTTCGTGACTTCGCGGGCCAGATAGCCCACATAATCTTTGGAAAGAAGCATGATGCGGATGAGAGATTCGTCGTGAAACAAACAGTGTAGCACACGGGAGATCGTCGTTGGTCGTTGGTCCTTGGTCGTTCGCTGACGAACGCAACGCATTTGCAAACGACCAACGACAAACGACCAATGACCGGTTCCCCATTTGCCCGTCTTCAGGCATACAATGCTGGTATCAACAGCTTTATGCCTTCTGCGCCCGACGATCTGACGAGCCTCAAAGATGACATGGTTGCCTTCATCGAAGGCCACGGCATGCGCCGCTTTCCGGGCCTCGTCGATTATGAACAAGTGCAGAGCGTTACCTGGAAGTCTGAAGACAATCCCGATAGCTGGAAAGATTTCGTCGAACTTGCCAAAGCTTCCGGCGTGCCATTCCTGACTATGGACGCGTGGCGTCTGGAGCGGGAAGAACTCGATGCCATGATTGAGCGCCTGAGCACGGCCGCGTTCAGCAGCGATGATGATGTGGAAGATGCCCGCTGGCTGCGCACCTACATCGGCAAAACCGGTTTCGTGCAACTAGGATTCGCGCAACAGGGTGTGATGATGGTCTACGAAGCTTCCACGCTCTGGTACGACCGTTATCAGAACATTCTCGAAATGGCCGACGATTTCGCCGGCTTTCCCATCGACGAAACCGACTCCGACGACGAACCGTAAACCGGCAATCTCAGCGTGGACAATGTCAGTGTGGCGACGGGTCTTCGACCCGTCCAGCCGAGCAAAGCTTGGCGTTTTGTAGCGCCAGCATCATGCCGGCTGTTGCGAGGGTATCCTGCCCTCGGTGTGCGGGCGAGACGCCCGCACGACAGCCACCGAGACGGCGGCGCCACCAACCCTTCGAGTAAAATCATCCTTCCGAGGAATCTGAATCACAAATGAAATGGCTGCCCAAGGTCGCTGACGCCGCGCAGAGCCGATCCCTCGCACCCGTTCTATTTTCTAATCGCAGCCTCGGACTTAAAACTCCAGAATGCGCCGCAACCCTCGCAAGGCTTTTGGTAATGCGCGGAATTCACGACCCAGAAACGGCCGAACACTTCCTCACCCCATGCGTCGCCCATCTGCACTCGCCGTATTTAATGTCCGGTATGAAAACTGCCGTTGATCGCCTGGATGCAGCCATCGAACGTAAAGAGGGCATTCTGATTTACGGCGATTATGATGTCGACGGCACGACCGCGGTCGTCATCCTCAAAACCGCAATCGAGCTCTGCGGCGGCTCTGCTGACTTCCATGTTCCGCACCGCATCAAGGAAGGATACGACCTGCGCGGCGACGTCATCGAGCGCGCCGCTGGAGCCGGCATCCATCTCATCGTCAGCGTCGACACCGGCATTCGTGCTTTCGCCGCCGCCGAAACCGCGCATCGCCTGGGCGTAGATCTCATCGTCACCGATCATCATCTCCCCGGCCCAGACGGCATGCCCACCGCGCTGGCTGTGCTGAATCCGAATCAACCGGGCTGCGAATATCCTTGCAAGGCGTTATGCGGTGCAGGCGTTGCTTTCAAGCTGGCGCAAGCGCTGATGGATCGCCGTCTCAGTCATCGAGATCAAATACCGCTGCTGAAGTCGTTCATGAAAGTGGTCGCGATTGCGACTATTGCCGACTCCGTGCCCTTGACCGGCGAAAATCGCGTGTTCACCAAGCTCGGTCTCGAAGCGCTGCGTTCAGCCGTAAACCCGGGCTTAAAAGCACTGCTGGAAGTAGCGCAGGTAAGCGGCCGGCCGCTCACTTCGAGCGAAGTAGGATTCCGCATTGCCCCGCGCGTAAACGCCGCCGGACGCATGGACGTGGCTCGCGACGTGATCGAACTCTTCAGCGTAAAAGACGCAGCTCGTGCACGCGAGATTGCCAGCAAGCTTGATCAGCTAAATTCGGATCGTCAAAATGAGGAGCGCAAAATTCTGGATGCGATCGATTCGCGGCTAGAGCAGGATCCCGCTCTACTCAATTCTTTCTGTTTGGTGATTGACGGTGATGGGTGGCATCGCGGAGTGATCGGAATTACGGCAACACGCGTAGTCGAGCGCTACTGCCGTCCCACACTGGTGATTTGCCGCGATGGTAATGAAGCGCACGGCTCGGGCCGATCCATCTCAACTTTTCACTTGCTGAATGCGCTCGAGTCCTGCGCTCCGTTATTCACTCGTTTTGGTGGGCACGCCCACGCGGTCGGCTTCTCCATGCCCGCCGCGAAGTTGCCCGCGCTCTGTGCGCATCTCGACGCTTACGCGCGCACGAAGCTGACTCTGGAAGACTTCGAACCCACACTCGATTTCGACGCCGAACTCGCATTCGAGGAAATCACGCCCGATTTGTTTCATGCGATACATCGCCTGGAACCCTTTGGGATGGGTAATCCTGAACCGGTTTTTGCTTCGCGCAACCTGGTTTTGATGGCTCCGCCGCGAGTGATGAAAGAAAAGCACGTCAAACTGAAATTGTCGCAGCCTGAGCAGCAGGAATTAAGCGACGAAGCCGTGCTGACAATCCCACGATGTCACCCCGATTCGTCCGTCCTGCGCCGTGTCCACGCTCAGAGTTCAAACGCAAGGCCGCGAAAACCCGTGACCTACACGGCCCTCGGCTGGCGCATGGCCGAACGCATCCAGCAAGCGCAAATGCTTCCCGGAGATTCTTTGGATATCGCCTTTACCCTCGATCAAAACGATCACCCCGACTTCGGGGGACTGGAACTGTCACTTCGCGATTTCAAGAATCGGCAGCATGCAGCCGAAGCGTCAGGATGACCTACGTTGTGCTTCCGCCAAGCGCTACTGACTTGTCACTGACATGTTGACGCCATGCACTGCTACACTCCCCGCGAGAGCGGGAGGTGTCGATGCGGAAGTCTATTCTCGCCACGATAATAACTATTTCATTTTTCTTCACCGCGCTCGCGGATAAGCAACCTATTGCAGATGAGTCGCAGCCGTCGGCCTCGAGTTCTGAAGCCGATTCCGGCGTTCGCCTGCCGGTGAGGCGTGTGGTTCTCTACAAAAACGGCATGGGATATTTTGAGCA
>Ga0210394_10008883_pt1 | contig 10242 bp, 8 predicted proteins | sample IncBWC12MmetaG_FD_160121 | JGI IMG/M metagenome (GOLD analysis project Ga0210394, IMG submission 160121) | Forest soil microbial communities from Barre Woods Harvard Forest LTER site, Petersham, Massachusetts, United States - Inc-BW-C-12-M | ecosystem: Environmental > Terrestrial > Soil >...
AGTACCCTGCGGAGCTCTACCGGCATTCGCCACTGCCTGTCCGTGTCTCTTCGTTCCGCGAGTCTTGTTGCAGCGGTATTCTCTCTCCGGCCGGGACGTCAAAAAATTCCAAAATGGGGCGTTCAGACCGGTCCACCCGCCCGTCACTGTGCCTTCGGATCTCTGCTATTTTTCAATTTTGATCCGAAACCCGGTCAACTTTGCGAGCAGCGCTGCGTCTTAGTCTCAGGGGAACTCTCGAAAGCGAATCCAATGAGGAGGAATCTACCAATGAATTGGCCTACGCGCGCGCTGGTTGCGGTCACTCTCCTTGCTGCCGTCGGAACGGGTAATCAAAGCCGGGCTCAAACGCAGAATCAGGCGCCTGGTCCTGCGCTCTCTCGATCCGAGGAGATGTTGAACCGGGGGAACGATATCGGGAACAAACTCATCGCCATGGCCCAGGATTTTCCCGAAGACAAGTACGATTTTAAGCTGCAGAAGGATGAGCGCACCTTTGCCCTGAATCTTCTCCATGCCGCCGCGCTGGATTTTGTGGTGATACGCAGGGTTTCCGGATCAAACGTCGGACCGGACTTCGGCGAGGGCGACAATCCTACGCGTGACGCTTTCAAGAGCAAAGCCGACATCGTCAAGTTTGTGCAGGATGCCGTCGCCGCCGGAGCGAAAGTGATTCAACAGCAGGGCGACGCGGGGCTGGACAATACCACGAAGTTTTTCGGTGGTCGCATGGCTCACAACTCCTCCATCTGGACCTTCACCATCGAACACAGCGGCGAGCACTACGGCCAGCTGGTGGTCTATTATCGCGCGAACAACCTGGTGCCGCCGGACTCGCGGCGGAAGTAGGCGTCGATCGCAACGGAAACCCAAGACCCGCCCCTTCGGACACCAAGGACAGGGCACCCCCGTTTCTCTCTACTTCCGCGAATAATTGTTGAAGCGGTATAGTCTACTCGATCCAAAAGTTCATAAATCCGAAGTGCGTAGGCTGGGCCGCCCGCCATATACCGCGAAGATGCTCTGCAATCAAACGGAACATTCAAGCGGGTGCAGCGGTGCGTGGTGCTCGGCCCGGTGAGCAGTCTTTCGGAACGTGCAGCGTGGAAGTTTTTCCAGCCGCATCTTGGCCGCGTGAATGCCAACTCGTTGTGCTACGATTCGCCGTTCCTCGGACAAAACGAAGGGCAGGGTGACACGTTCTGTGAGCCTGAAGGACGCTTTCGAAATGGCCGCTGCCGTAATCGTGAGTCTCGGCGGAGGCGGTGCGATTGTTTTTGGGCTGTCTGGGTTTTTGGGAAAACTCTGGGCCGACCGCGCGCTTCAAAGTCAAAAGGCAGAAGGCGAGCGGCAGCTTGAAAGGCAGAGACAGGAATACGCTCAACTAAACATTTCGTTCACGCATCAATTGGACCTTGCTTCCAAGCAAGTACAGGCGGAGCTAGACCGAATCGGACTTCTACACAAGCTTCGTACCGAAAGTGAATTTCAGAAACTATCCGACCTCTGGAAAACAATCGCACAACTGAAATTCGCTTTTCACCGCCTGCCACACACAGCGTATGACGGGAAAACTGACAGTGAGGCACACCATCAGATTTATCTCAAGTGGAGCAAGGAGTTTTACGAGCGATGGCGCGCCGCATTTGAATTGTGGAACGAGGAGGCCCTCTCTATCCCGAAGGACCTTTACGTGATGGCCGCGAAAATCCTTGAAATTGCCACCGACGAACTGGGAACGAGCCTTGAATATCCGGACCCATTTGACAAAACCCACTCGGAATTGTTGGAAGGCAATACCCTCGCCGACATCCTGAAGCGGCGTTCTGGCAGGACACGCGATTTTGACAAAAAGTCAGGGGATTTGTTAGATGAAATTAGGAAGTACTTGCAGGGCGTTAAAGGAGAACCGCAATCCGAGGTTTGAAGCGCCCGGCACTCCGAAGAGCACCGGGCCGATTCTGTTTTAGCGTCCCAGAAGTGGAGACCTTCTCTAGCGTTTTTCGACAAGGCGTCTAACAAATACCCGGTCATGTGAAATAGACCGCGGGCCGTCGCTTAAGATGGACTCGATTCGGCGTGAGCTTCTCAATACGAACTGCACGTTGGAGGAGCAGGGATTTTAGATTTGGGCGAAAGTTGTGCTGCAGGCGACGCCAGTCCTCGATGGAAACCAAGATGGCAGTCTCCTCCCCTCGCCGCGTCACGACTTGAGGACGCTTCTCGAGGGCCGCATTGAGGAACTCGCGGAAGCGAGCTTTCGCTTGTTGGACTTGCCAGGAATTCATCACTCGCCTCCGCACTTATTCTCTCACGTTGGGTTCACCATAGGAGCTTCAGGCCGAATTGGACTTGGCGGGAGCTGGTGGTGGTAGACGTGATCACCCCCGCGGTGGGCGATGGATCGCCGGTGACGGCTGCGTAGACTACTGGATTGGGGGCGTTGAAATTGGTGTGATTGAAGAGGTTGAAGATTTCGGCGCGGAATTGCAGGTTCAGGCGCTCCGTGATGGAGAATTTTTTGGCGAAAGAGATGTCGGTTTCCACCAAGCCTGGGCCTTGCAAGATGTTGCGGCCGACGTTGCCGTAGGTTCCGGGGAGCGGCTGGATAAACGCGTTGGGATTGAAATACTGGTTTGCGCCGCCCTGGATTACCGGTCCGCTGAAATTTGGATTGATCGATGGGCGGACGGGATTGCGCGTGTCTCCATCATTGGAAGGGTTGTAGGAAAGCTGCGGCGTGAATGGCAAGCCGGATTGAATGGTTTGGATTGCGCTGACTTGCCAGTTGCCGAAAATTTTGCTGACCCACGGATTGCCGTCAAATTTTTGGCCAGAGCCGAAGGGAAGATCGTAGGTGGCGTTGATGACTCCGGCGTGGCGAACGTCGAACGAAGCGCGGCCGTAGTCCGCTCTGGGGTCGAGAGGATTGGCGACGAACGCGGGAGAATTGGTGGCGACGCTGGTGTTCATGTTGTCGCCATCGTCGAGCGCTTTCGAAAAGGTGTAGACGCCGCGGAATTGCAGCCCGCGAGCCAGGCGATGGTTTACGTCCACGGCTAGTCCGTTGTAGGAACTGATGCCCTGCGAAAACCAGTGCGTGGTATTCCAGACCGCGTTGTTTTGCAGCGGCGCGTTGTCCGGGTAATACAGCGTGCCTGCCGGATAAGTAGCCGGGCAGGGTGCGGCCGGGCAGATCGTGGGCGTGGGAAGGTTGGCGTCGAGGGACAGCAGTTCGTGATATCCGTGCGAGCCGATGTAGCTGACACCGAGCGAGGTGCTGATGGTGATCTGCTGCTCCACTTTCAAGGACCAGGATTGCACCGTGGGCGTACGCAAATCCGGTTGCACGCCGCTGGGGATGACTTTCGAACCGGTGTAGGTTGCGCTGGGAGCGATGGCGGAAAACGCGATGCTCTTGACGGCGTAGACGGTGTTGAATGGCCCGTTCTGATCCAGGCGATAACTCAAATTATCGAGCAGCGCGTAGTAGGTTCCGAATCCTGCGCGCACGACCGTTTTCTTCGACGCGAAGGGCGACCAAGCCAGACCCAGGCGCGGCGCGGGAAGAAACTTTGCGTGGTTTTCGCTGAGGGCGGAGCCGCCGACTACCGGGAGCGTCGAGATCGCACCGCTCGGATCGAAGGCGTAGTTCGACGCGCGGCCGTTGGCTTCGTTCCAGCCGTTGGTTAATTCGGCGCGAAAACCGATGCGCAATTCCAGCGACGGCTTCCAATGAAAAGTGTCTTCGGCGTAAACGGCCGATTCCAGCGAGCGCCATCCGAGCGGTGTAAAACTCGGTGCGTAGGTGTAGGTGCTTACTTTTCCCTGCAAAAAACTTTGCAGGTTGGTGATGGAGGCCTGCCCGTATTGATCCTGGATGAGCGTGTCGTTAGCTTGCACTCGTTGCAGCCACGCGCCAAAAGTCAGTAGATGTCTTCCGTGCGTCAGGGTGACCTGATCGCTGGCGCTGAAGAGATTGCGCACCGCGGTTAGGTTGCTGCCAGCATTGGTTCCGCCGTTGGTGATTTGCGCGGCACCGTTCAGAGTGGTGCCTCCGCCGACAACCAGCGCGCCAACGGGTTGATTGGAGTGGATCCAACCGGGAAGAGCCACGGTGGTGCCGCTATTGAAATAAAAATCTCCACGAGAGAAGCCGAAGGTTGCGCGATTGACGACGCTGGGAGAAAACACGTGCGTTTCGCTTAGGCTGACCACCTGTTCGCGAAGCAGAACGTCCACGAAGGTGATCGGATTGCTGGTGGGAGAGTGCGCGTCGCTGTCGTCCGCGGTGTAGACCGCGGTGAACGTATCGTTTGGCGAAAAAATCTGGTCGAAGCGCAACGTGCCAAAATCTTCGCGAATGTGTTGCAAGGGATTGCTGAAGGCTTTGGCGATTCCACTCGGTGTCCCGGATGCAGTAAGAATCTCAGGGCCATTGGCAACCGGCCACAGAGCGAGTAGCGGCTTTACGCTTGCAACGGCGCTGGCTCGCGACGCATCGTCGGGCACCAGCGTAAGGTCACTGAGACCCAACGTTTGTCGGAAACCCTCGTAGTTTGCGAATACGAAGGATTTGTCCTTTACGATTGGGCCGCCCAACGAGCCGCCGAAAACGTTGCGTTCGAAATGCGGGATGTCGCCGTAGTCGAAGAAATTGCGGGCGTCGAATGCGCTGTTGCGAATAAATTCGTAAGCGGCGCCGTGAAATTCATTGGTGCCGTTGGCAGTGACGATATTGATCTGGGCGCCCGGCCGTTTGCCGTATTCGGCGCCGTAGGTATCTTTCACGACCGCAAATTCGCGAACAGCGTCCACTCCAAGGAGCTGCCCACTTGCGCCGCCTGGCGTGTTGTTGATTTCGGATGCGCTGGTGAATTCGATTCCATTCAGCAGAAAGAGATTTTCCTGTGGGCGGCGGCCGGAAACCGCAAACATGTTTCCAACAACGGAATTCGAAGTGCCGATTCCTCCGGCGCGTTGTGAAGTGTAGTTGACGATTCCGGGATTCAGGGTGAGCAGTTGATCATAGCTGCGCCCGTTGAGCGGCAAATCCTTGACCTGGCGTTCGCCGACGAGCCCGGAGATATCTTCGGTGGTGATCTGGACAACATTGGAGACCGCGGGAACTTCGACGGTCTGGTGCACGTCTCCGACCTGAAGCTTCAGATCCACTTGTTCTCTTTGACCGACCACCAGGCTGACGGACGTTCTGCGATCCGTTCGAAAACCGGCTTTGGAAGCGGCGATTTCGTAGTGACCCACGGGAAGAGCAGGGGCGTTGAAACGACCGGCTTCGTCGGTGGTGAGGTTTCGCTCGGTTCCAGTCTCCAGATTTGTGATTGCGATGCTGGCGCCGGGGATGCCCGCGTCGGAGGCGTCGGTAACGGAGCCCCATAGCGATGAGTCACCTTGTGCGGAAAGATTCGAGGCAGCCAGAGCGACGGGCAAAATCAGGAGAGCGAAGTACAGCAAAGCTTTCTTCAAATACGAAGATGGTGCTTCCTGGGATCTCATCTCTACACTCCAATAAAATTTGGTTGCATTCACTACCAGGCGTACGCACTTCACTACTCGAGAACGGACGGAATTTCAGCGACCTTACCTGCTCAACGGACAATCTAGTGAGGGATCAACAACAGAAGAGAGGACAAGCAGAGAGCGCGGAAAGATAAATAGCCTGACGAAGAGACAACATGTGTTGCGCAAACGCGGATTGATTCATGGCCGGGATACTCCGGAACGCTGAGCGGCCAACTTTGCGATGGCGGCGGAGTGATCTATTTTGAGAGCGCGAACGCCGGACCAAACCAGCTGAAGCCCAGCCGCGAGGGCAACCACCGCGACCACCGCCTTCAATTTTTGCGCGGGAACTTTTCGAGCGAGCAAGCAGCCGAGGATGACCCCCGGAACGCCACCTTCCAAAAACTGCAACAACGTGGCCGTGCTGATGGAGCCGAAGGTCCAGTGAGCCACACTGCCTATGATCGCGAGAACCAATCCGAAAAGGATATCGGTGCCGACAACCTGGGCGGGGGCCATTTCCGAATAGTTCAGCAGAAGAACAGTGCCGAGCGCCCCCGCTCCCGCCGAGGAAAAACCGGATTCCACTCCGATCGGAAATGCGAGCCATGGAAGCCAACGCGTATTCTTCACCGCGAATTCCGGATTGCGGACACGCGGGATGAAAGTGACGCTGGAGGTGAGCGCCAGCAGCAGGCCAAGAATAATGATGACGACCGGACTGCTTCCAGGTTTCTCCAGAAAACGCAGCGCAATAATTCCTAGAACGAGGCCGGGAACGGCTCCCACGAGGAGCAGTCGAAAGTAGCGGGAATGCACCTGGCGACTGGCAAGATAAAAAGGCGCGGCAATCAAGCGGAGAACGCCCGCGAAAACGAAGGCGGTTCCAACGGCCTCTCCTGCTGGCAGGCCAACGATCAGCAGAAGCGCGGGAACCGTGAAGCTTCCACCGCCGATTCCGGTGAGCCCGACGATCAAAGCGATGAAAAAACCGAGAGCGAGGTGGGTCATTCCGCGCGCTCCGAAAAGGTGTGAATGCCACATTCTAGTTTTTTGCCGCTCCAGCGCCCGGAGCGCGGATTTGCGGGATCCACCGGGATGGCGGTGCACGGTTCGCAGCCGATGCTGAGATATCCCTGGTCGTACTGCGGAAGATAGCTAAGCGCGTGCTTTCCGGTGTATTCCCAAACCTGCGCCCAGGTCCAATCGGCAAGCATGCTGATTTTTAAAAGTGTTTTGCCGCTTGGCAGGCGGTGCTGTTCGATCTTCTTGAGATTTTTTCGCGTAGGTGACTGTTCACGGCGCAGGCCGGTGAACCAGATTTCGAATGGGTCGAGGGATTTCATGAGCGGATCGACTTTGCGAAGCTGGCAGCACTTGGCTGGCTCTTCTCGATACAAGATTCCGAACTCGGATTCCTGCTGCTCGACGGTTTTATTGGGGATTACATTTACGAGATTCAGTTGCCATTCGGCTGCGATGCGATCGCGGAAACGATATGTTTCGGAGAAGTGGTAGCCGGTCTCCAGGAATAAAACCGGAACATTCGGGAGCCGGCTTCGCAACAGGGAAAGCACGATCATGTCTTCGGCTTGGAAGCTGCAGGTTAGGCACGCGCGCGAGCTGGCGTACTTTTCTAGAACCGCATCGAGGAGCAGTCCCGCACTTAGGTTCTCGATTGTATCCGGATTTAGTAGGTCGAGCATGTTAGTTGGCCTTTCCCGATTTTCCTGGCCCAAGAGGAACTCTCAACGATTCGGCGGCGGAAAAAATGGCCGCGAGCAGTTCTTCCCGACTCCGGATTGGCTGTTCCTTGGCAAAATCGAAGAGCGAATCTTCCGCTAGCGGTTCAAGAGCTTTTCGCGTTTCCGCCCATGCCTTATCCAAAACAAGCAGCACGATCAGTCCGGCCGAGCGGAGAATGTTGAGTGTGGCAACGAGCGAGCCCGGAAAAATGTTGCGGTCGTGCAGGAGAATTGTTTCGAAGCCCCTTTCGAACAGAGCGCGATCGGCGGATTCCGCAAGTGAATCCTGATTGCGGAACAAGAAAATTGCGGGCCGGTGGCCGTGGCGCACGAATCGTTCGTGGGGAGTGACAGCTTGCTGGCCAATTACCAATGCTGATGCTTTGTAGCTATCTTCGCCGGGCTGCGGCTGCGACAAATCTTCGCGGATCATTCCGGCACCGACCGTGGCATTGGAGAGGGGATCGACGAGAATGAAACTCCCGGTGGTGCGGCTGCTTTCGTAGGAATCGAAGAAGAGCGGGATGCTGGTTTCGAGTTCCAGCACAGCGATGCCGTTCATGACGAGTTCCTGCGCGGGCTCGTGAGTCATGGTGTTGACGTCGACGCGGTGCTGGATGCGCGTGACCTTGGCCTTCACCTGCCGGGTGGTGTGTTTCGCAATGTAGGTACGGTTGAGTTGAACCGGCCTTTCGTTAAGCCACACGACTGCCGCACTGAAGTGCGTGGAGACCGAAGGCGGTGCGTGCGGAGAAACAAGCATGTCGCCGCGGCTTAGATCGATTTCATCGGTGAGTTTCAGCGTGACCGATTGCGAGAGTATGGCCGCGCCGAGTTCGCCATCGAAGGTAACGATCGACTCGACGCGGGTAGTCTGCCGCGAAGGTAACGCCATGACGGAATCGCCGGGACGCACGATGCCGCCGGCAATTTGCCCGGCAAAGCCTCGGAAGGCGGAGTCCGGGCGGATGACGTATTGCACGGGAAAGCGGATGGAATCGACGCTGGAAGCGGGCTGGATCGGCACGGTTTCCAGGTGTTGCAGCAAAGTGGGGCCGGAATACCATGGCGTGTTATGGCTGCGATCCACGATGTTGTCGCCGTCCAGCGCACTGACGGGGACGCATTGCACAGCCCGAATGTTCAAGTGATTCGCGAGAGTCAGAAAATCGTCTTGCAAGCGCAAAAACACTTCTTCGCTGTAATCGACCAGATCCATTTTATTGATGGCGACCAGCAGATTCGGAATTCCCAGCAGGGAAGCGATGTAGCTGTGCCTGCGCGTTTGCGGCAACAAACCCTTTGTGGCATCGACGAGAATCACGGCGAGAGACGCGGTGGATGCTCCGGTGGCCATGTTCCTGGTGTATTGTTCGTGACCCGGAGTGTCCGCGATGATGAATTTTCGCCGCGCGGTGGCGAAATAACGGTAAGCGACATCGATGGTGATCCCCTGTTCGCGTTCGGCGCGGAGGCCGTCGGTAAGAAGCGAGAAGTCCACCGGACCAGTGGAACGATTGACGCGGCTTTTCTTTACGGAAGCCAGTTGATCTTCGTAAATGCCCTTGGCGTCATGCAGCAGCCGCCCGATCAGGGTGGACTTGCCGTCGTCGACGCTGCCCGCGGTGGTGAAGCGGAGTAATTCTTTTTCCAGGTCGTTTTGCAGGAACTCGTCGAATTGTTCTTTTATCAGGAGAGCGGACGACATCAGAAATAGCCCTCCCGTTTTTTCAATTCCATGGAGCCTTCTTCGTCGTGATCGATGGCGCGGTTTTCCCGTTCGGATCGACGGAAGGAAATCATCTCTTCGATAATCTTCGGCAGGGTATCGGCTTCGGAGCGGATCGCACCGGTGCAGGGCACGCAGCCAAGGGAGCGCATGCGGCATTTCACTAATTGTGGTACTTCCCCGGGAAGCAATTCGTTTTTGGAGTGGATCAGTACGATAGCGCCGTTGCGAATCACGGCTTCGCGCTCCTTGGCGTAATACAGGGGAACGATGGGAATGTTTTCGAGGTGGATGTAGCGCCAGATGTCCAGTTCGGTCCAATTGGAAAGCGGGAAGACGCGGATACTTTCGTATTTCTCGATGCGGGAATTGAAAAGGTTCCAGAGTTCCGGGCGCTGGTTTTTGGGATCCCACTGGCCGTGCGAATCGCGAAAGGAGTAGATCCTTTCCTTGGCGCGCGATTTTTCTTCATCGCGGCGGGCGCCGCCGAACGCGGCGTTGAATCCACCTTCTGACAGCGCATCGAGGAGAGATTTGGTCTTCAGCAAGCCACAGCATTTTTGCGTGCCCAGCGAAAACGGGTTGGCGCCGCGTTCGATGGCTTCTTCGTTTCTGTGAACGATTAGCTCCGCGCCGATTTCCCTGGTGTAGGAATCCCGGAATTCGATCATCTCCGGGAATTTGTAGCTGGTATCAACGTGCAAGAGGGGGAAGGGAATTGCTCCCGGGAAGAAGGCTTTTTGCGCCAGGCGCAGCATCACCGAGGAATCTTTGCCAATGGAATAGAGCATCACCGGATGCGAAAACTCCGCAACGGCTTCGCGCAGAATGTAGATGCTCTCTGCTTCCAGGGTTTGCAGATGACTGAGTTTTCCGCCAGTCGCGGGTGTTCGCGAGTCGTCCGCGGTTACGCGATGCTGGCTTGTTTGCAATACTTCCGGCATTGTCTGTGCCATTGGCTTCCTTGATCGGAAAAATTCGTCCCAGAAAATAAAAAACCCACCTGCCACAATTTCTGGCGGTGGGGTTTACGACGACTCGGCTAGAGTTAGATTTCTAGACTATGAGCCTCCCGACGCCAGAGCGCACCTGTGGACAACACGTACAACACGCGCAGGCACAAAGCTGGAGTTGGTTGGCGTTCGATGACATCTTTTGTACTTTACGATGGAACCGGCGGAACTGCAATAGGCTTTCTGGGCACTGGGGATTCCGATTGACTGGCGGCGGTAAGGAATGTAAATT
>Ga0210394_10008884_pt1 | contig 10242 bp, 7 predicted proteins | sample IncBWC12MmetaG_FD_160121 | JGI IMG/M metagenome (GOLD analysis project Ga0210394, IMG submission 160121) | Forest soil microbial communities from Barre Woods Harvard Forest LTER site, Petersham, Massachusetts, United States - Inc-BW-C-12-M | ecosystem: Environmental > Terrestrial > Soil >...
GCGAGGGCAATTATTGCAAACGCCGAAGCTAGGGCCTGCTCCACCACTCAGGGGGAACAAACGATTCGGTGCGGGCATTGCGAACTTAAGAGATTCCATTTGCGGCTTTGCCGCTGCCACAAGAGCGATGCTCGAAGCAAATCGCTCATGTGGGCTTCCTTCCCCCTTTCTCCTCATGGAAAGGGGGATCTTTTTGGGAGATGACATATGGGCGCGGGCCGCCGGTCAACCACCTCGAATGCGATTTCCCATTGGAGAAAGACTTGATGGCGCCCGAATCAAGTATCAAACAGGGCTGCAAGGTTACGCATGAGACTTTGGCGAAGTACGTTGGGAGCTATGAGTGGCACCAAGTATTTTCATCATTGTGTCGCTGGATTGCGATCAGTTCCGGCTTAGCGACCATACGACCAGAACCGTGCACTGCGCGTAGGCCAATTCGGGGTGTGGCATGGCCTATACCGGTCAAACCTTAGACGGCCGCAGACTAGCCAATAGGGCATCTCATTTGGACATTGCATAGGAGTCGTGCTATCTTCTTTGCAATGGCCAAAGGAGCGACCGTGAGCGCCGATAAATCGAAAGTATTGCAGGGAACACGGGATCTGATAATTCTGAAGACCCTCCAGGTGCTGGGTCCATAGCATGGATTTGGGATTGCACGGCGCATCGAGCAGGTGAGTGAGGATGTTTTGACCCTGAACGAGGGCGCTGTGTATACCTCTCTACTGAGGCTACAACAACAGGGTTGGATTGACTCGGTGTGGGGAACATCGGAGAACAATCGTAAGGCCAGGTTTTACTCGATTACCAGGCGTGGAGAAAAGCAACTTGCAGTCGAGACGGAAAACTGGGAGCGAATTTCCGGGGTGATTGGTCGCGTTTTGCATTTGGAGGGGGGTAAACAGCGATGAATTCCTGGGCCCGTCGACTTGTGTCGAGAATTGGCGGTCTTTTCGGACAGAAGAGAGCGGAATCCGAATTCGACGCCGAAATGCAGATTCATCTTCAACTTTTGGCGGAGAAGTTCATTCGGCAGGGCATGAGCCCAGAAGATGCCGATTCAGCCGCACGTCGCGAGTTCGGCAACACGACACTGCTACGACAGCGCCATAGAGAATCGCGCACGTTTCTATCTTTCTCTACCGTCTTCCAAGATGTTCGCTATGGTCTTCGCATGCTGGGCAAGAGCCCAGGATTCACTGCGATTGCCGTGGCTTCGCTGGCGTTGGCCATCGGCCCAAATGCGACGATCTTTTCCTTGGCCAAGGCGTTGCTTTATGACCGCCTGCATGTGGCTCACGCCGACCAGCTGCGCATGTTGCGGTGGACCGAGGACCAGCATAGTGCGGTGAGTGGCATGTGGGGCGACTTTGAGCCGGCGCCGGACGGCCAGGGCAAGCAGGGATCGGTGTTCTCTTCTCCCGTTTACCGGCAGTTGCGGGCGCACAACGAGGTTATGCAGGACCTGTCCGCCTATAAGGAAGACAGCATGAACACGACGATTCGCGGGAACGCGCAGCGGGCAGACGTGGCGATGGTTTCAGGCAACTACTTCAACGTGCTGGGGGTCCGGCCGCAACTGGGGCGGGCGATTCAGCCGACGGACGATGCTTCGCCGGGCGCGGGCGCGGTTGCGGTGATCAGCGAGGTCGTATGGGAGCGCGAGTTTGGCCGCTCGCCGGCCGTGCTGGGGCAGACCATCACCGTGAACCAGACGCCGCTGACGATTGTGGGCGTGAACCCTCGCGGCTTTACCGGGGCGAAGAATACGCATGATTCACCGGACTTGTTTGTGCCGCTGAGCATGCAGCCGGTGATCGATCCGAACGGCAAGAATGGTTCACTGCTGAACGACAGCGACCTTTGGTGGTTGAATATTGTGGGGCGGGCAAAACCGGGAGTACCGGATTCGCAGGTGCAGGCTGCTCTGGATGTGGAACTGGCGGCGGCCACCAGGGCAACGATCACGGTCAAGTCCGGCGAAACAGTGCCGCGACTGGTGCTGGCGGATGGCAGCCGAGGACTGAACTACGCGGCTCGAATGTTCAGGAAGCCGGTGAATGTGCTGTTGACGATAACCGGGTTTGTGCTGCTGCTGGCGTGCGCCAATATCGCAAACCTGTTGCTGGCGCGCGGGACGCAGCGTAAGCGGGAGATGAGTGTGCGGTTGGCGCTGGGAGCGGGACGCGGGCGCGTGCTGCGGCAGTTGCTGACGGAAAGCCTGCTGCTGGCGGGGATTGGCGGCGCGGGTGGCCTGCTGCTTGGCTACCTGGGACGCAACGCGGTTCCACGCCTGATGTCAAATGGGTGGCGCAGCACCTTCGATGTGCCGATGGATTGGGAAGTCTTCGCGTTTGCAGCCGCGGTGACGCTGTTCACGGGACTGATTTTCGGACTGGCTCCGGCGTGGCTGACGGCACGCACCGAGGCGAGCAGCAGCCTGAAAGAGAACGCGCAGACGACCACGCGGCGACGCAAGGGCCTGGGCGGAAAGGCGATTGTGGGCTTCCAGATTGCGCTTTCGACGCTGCTGGTGGTGGGTGCGGGGCTGTTTCTGCGCACGCTGTGGGCGCTCGACTCGGTCGATATTGGCTTCCGCACGGATCATCTGATCCTGTTTGAGGTCAGTCCGCCGATGAACCGCTACGGACCGGGCAAGGACGTGCAGCTGCATCAGCGGCTGGAACAGGGATTCGCAGCAATACCCGGTGTGGAAGGAGTAACGGCAAGCTTGTCTGCTTATATCGCAAACAACATGGACAATTCGGATTTCCTTGTGGAGGGCGAAGACCCGGCAGCACACCAAAGAGATCCCGAGGACATGAATGCGGTTGGGAACACATTCTTTGGAACGATGGGCATCCCGATCATCAGCGGACGAAGTTTTGGGCCGCAAGATACGGGCACTTCGGAAAGGGTGGGCATCATCAACCAGGCGTTGGCCAAGGAGAGATTTCCTCACATGAATCCGGTGGGGAAGAGGTTCAAGACGGGGGTCGACTGGGTACGGGTTGTGGGAGTGTGCGGGGATAACCGCTTCATGAATCTACGTGACGCGCCGCCGCCGCAGTTTTTCGTTCCCTGGGTTCAGATGCCGGAGGTGGGTCGATTGACGTACGCAATTCGTACCCAGCTTGCGTCGAGTGTGCTAATGCCCGCGCTGCGCCACGTGGCGCAACAGGCTGACCGCGATCTGCCTCTTTTTGAGCTGCGTACGCAGCGCGAGCAGATTGACGAGAACATGCAGACAGAGCGGATGTTTGGGGCGTTGACGGCGGGGTTTGGCGTGCTGGCACTGGCGCTGGCTTGCGTGGGGATTTACGGGGTAATGGCGTATACCGTGGCGAACCGACGGAATGAGATTGGAATTCGCATGGCGCTGGGAGCGCAACCTGGACAGGTGCGCCGGATGATTCTGCGGGAGAGCACTTCGCTGGCGATTTTCGGAATTGTTGCGGGCGTGGGTGCGGCTCTGGGGCTCACGCGGCTGGTGAAGACGATGCTGTATGGGATTCAGTCGTGGGATCCGGCTACGATGATCGGCGGGGTGTTGACTTTGCTGGCGGTGTCCTTGGCGGCCAGCTGGATTCCGGCGCGCCGCGCAGCCGGCGTGCAGCCGATGGAGGCGTTACGCCACGAATAAAGACCGAGACTGGGAAGTCGGAGACTCGAAGATCGCCCACATAAGCAAATTGGCGACATAATCCACGCGTGTCAGTCTCGCAAACTCCGTCCCATTAGAAAACGTGGGCGGAGATGCGAATTGTTCACAAATGAACCCGGATGGCTAAGGAGATAACTGTGAAACGCACGGTATTGAGGACAGGAATTGGCGCCGACTACGGACTGATTTGTGGGTTCACGCTGATTCTCGTCATCTTTGGGTGTTTTTCTCCTCAGGCGTCTTTAAGACAAGGCTCTATCAACCAAGCTCCTCAGTCGGAACAAAGATCGGATCATGCATTCATTGCCACGATTAAATCCAAGATGCCAACGTTACTGGATACCGACTCTGTGCCCGGCGCTGCCGTCGCTTTGATCCGCAAGGAGCCGCTGGCTATGAAACTTGCTGATGGTGTCGGCCACGTTCGCATTGCAACGACCTTCGGATGGACCCTGAATACTGGTTACTTAGTCCTATTCATGCAGGCGGGATTTGCCCTACTGACATGCGGTCTCGTCCGAAAAAAGAATGCGGCGCACCTCATGATGTTGAATTTCGCGGCATTCGTTTTTGTGCTACTTGCGTACTACGCCGTTGGTTACGTGTTTCAGTTTGGCGCGGTCGCCGTCAATGCAGCGTCAGGCAACATTGGAGGAGTCCCCACTCTGAACCGATTTCTCCTGGGCGGCGGCTCGTGGGGAATTCTGGGTGGCAGAGGGTTTTTGCTGAGCGGTCCGGCATATGACGCGGGCAGTAATGTTCTGACTCTCTTCGAATTCGTTTTCATGGAGACTGCGGGTTATATCATCGTCGGCGCGGTCTGTGAGCGCATTGCCTTCTGGGCCTTTATTGTCGCGGAACTGTTCATTGGCGGGATCCTCTATCCCGTGTTCGGTTGCTGGGTATGGGGCGGTGGCTGGATGTCGCAGCTTGGCACGACCTGGAATCTCGGACATGGATACGTCGACTTTGCAGGTTCGACAGTGGTGCACGCGGTGGGGGGATTTTGCGCGATGGCTCTTGCCGTCGTTCTGGGACCCAGGCTTGGCAAACACGGAAGGGATGGTAAGCCACGTGCCTTTCCCGCTCATAACCTTGTCTACGTGGTTACGGGCACTTTCATCCTCTTGTTTGGATGGATGGGTTTCAACCCTGGTTCCACCTTGGGCAACCGATTTGCGAATCTCCGTGATCGCCATGAATACCAATCTGGCGGCTGTAGCGGGTTCGGCGGCAGCCATGATTCTGTGGTATTTCATGTTCGACAAACCTGATGTGACCATGGCCTGCAATGGGATGCTGGCGGGGCTGGTCGCAATCACAGCTCCGTGTGCCTTTGTGTCGCCGACCTCAGCTGTAATCATTGGCATTCTCGCTGGAGTTCTGGTGTGTCTGGGAGTTCTTTTCCTCGAGCGCGTCGCCAAGATCGACGACCCCTGAGGAGCCATTTCGGTACATGGCTTGTGCGGGTGGCTCGGAGCCGTATCGGTCGGGATATTCGCCGACGGCGCTTATGGAAGCGGCTGGAATGGCGTGGGCACAACGAGCTACCTTGGTCACGCCGGCCAGGGTGCGACGGGTTTACTGCACGGTGACGTGCGGCAGTTCTGGATGCAGCTTGCCGGGGCTACATTGTGCGCGGCGTGGGCATTTGGCGCTACGTACCTTGTGTTCACGATCGTCAACACGTTCAAATCCATTCGTGTTACAGAGGAAGTAGAGCAGGAAGGGCTCGACGTGCCCGAATTCGGAATGACAGCCTATCCGGAGGATGCGTTGGTGACGGTCGACTGAAGTGCCGATTTCTCCGGACCAGCGTACGCAAACTTGCCGCGGACCCGACTCATTTGGCGAAGTAATAATTGTCGGTCGCGCTTGGAGGGAGAATGTTAGGCCGTCTCGGCGCAATCGGCCCATCAATATCTGAGCCTGCTGCGCAAGCGATTGCGAATCTGAAGAATGGAGACAGCCCGAAGGTATTGTCATATCCAGCTACACTCCTGAAGCTGCGAGTACGGAAGCTATTTAAGTTACGAAACGTATTCTGATTGCGGAAGCAGCCTCGTGCGATTTGTGACGAACTTGTATCCGCGTTGCTGGGTGACGATGTATCGCTGGGGAGTACCCGTTTCTTCGATCTTGGCCCGCACTGCACACACGAGGGCTATGATGTCTTGATCGGGCAACGACGGGTTCATCCCAATCGCCGTAGCCAATGCCTTGCGGCTTACGAATTGATCGGCGTGATCGCAAAGGAAGCTGAGAAGGTCAAACTCCAGCCGCTCGAATCGAACTTCAACGCCTCTTACCCAGACCCGACGGTTGCAAACATCTAGAACAAGGTCGCCCAGGTGGAGGGAATTGGTTTGTCCAGGCTCCCTATCGGTCGTCGACTTCGGTGCACAGGCAATTTGCAAGATGAGCCCTCTAAAACCACGACGGCTACACCCGACGGCAAGTGTTGTCAGTTCCTCTTCGCCGTACTCGCAGCTCGCGAGGACGACATCGATCATTCCCGGGGCGGCCATACAATATTCCACATCAGATAGGAGCGATGACCGCGCGACAATTCGGAAACGATTGGAATTAACCAGTCGCGCAACATTCTTGCCGCTGAACGACTCCTCGCTTCCCACAAGCAGGAGACTCAACTCTCTCGCATCTCGAGTTGCCGGCGAATGTCCCGTAGCGAACCGATAGCCGAAATGAGAATCCGTCAAGAGATACTCGGGATTTCCGGGATCATCCTCGATCTTGACGCGGAGCTGTCGGATGTAGGTACGCAAGTATTCCACATCGTCCCCATACTTGGGTCCTCGGATCTTTCGAAGCAATTTCCGATGAGAAACAGCGCCGCCGTGGTGCTCCATCAGGTAGTGAAGAATCTCGAATTGCTTTGGGGAGAGATGGATTCTTTGCCCACCCTTAATAACCTCATGACGTTCAGGATCCAAGCTCACATCTCCGATGACGATCGCAGCTCGGGCCCAGCCAGGCAATTTGTTCCAGCGCATCGCGGCTCGAAGCCTTGCAATGATTACTCTGCGTTGAAAGGGCTTGATGATGTAGTCGTCCGCCCCAGCATCGAAGGCCTCGACTACATCGTTCTCACTGCTGCGGGCACTGAGGACCAAGATTGGCATCGTGGGAAATAACTGGCGAATGCTTCGACAGGTCGCGATTCCACCGATTCCCGGCAAGTCAATGTCTATTACCACTGCATCGATCTTGGAAGAGTGGACGAGGGCCAGGACCTCTTTCCCCCGAGTTGCTTCAACGATAACGAAGCCGATAGTCGCTAAGATGGTTCGCAAGGAGCGCCGCTTCGAACGATGGTCGTCTACGATAAGTAACGTGCGCTGATCGTCGCCCATGGTTACCTCCGTGCCCATGCGGCCCAAGCGCAGTGGAAATGCCACAGAGCCGGGTCACTTTGGCTCCAGCTGAACAATCGGCTATTCTCTTTCAAAAATCGCTTGAGGCGTTAACTGCTTGCAGGCGATACTACCGCGCCTCTCGACAGACATCATCCGACCATCTCTAACTTAACTAGTGTTTGACCGACCTTCGGCTACAAATCCCATAAACCTGCGTGCCAATTCGTGAATGCGATCATACTGCCGCAGATGCAAAGCCTCCTTGGGCAACAGCTCTCCCCCCACGCCAATAGCAGTTGCGCCGGCGCGAATAAAGTCGGACGCCGTCAACTGATTTACGCCGCCGGTAGCAATCAGTGGAATTTGCGGCAGCGGCACCTTGAGTGCCCGCACGTAATGAATGCCGCCCACCGGACCCGTAGGAAAAACCTTGACAAAATCCGAACCGGCCTTCCAAGCGGCTATGATTTCTGTTGGTGTTAAAGCTCCCGGAAGCACCACCACATCCGTTTTCTTTGCATAGGCCACCACTTCCGGAACAAATCCCGGGCTCGTCAAAAATCTGGCGCCGGCTTCGATGCACAGTCGCGCCGATTCCTCATCCAATACGGTGCCTGCGCCCACGACCATTTCCGGATATCGTTTCGCCAAGTCGTCGATCACCTCCAGCGCGCCGGGCACGGTCAAGGTGATTTCAACAATTGGAATTCCTGACGAGTACATCGTCTCTGCCGCAAATCGTGCAAGTTCCTGCGTATTTACGCGCACCGAAGGCAGAATGCCAGTCTCCTCAATGAGAGCGCGAGCTTCTTCTCTTTTCATTTACCCGACCTTTCAGCACCGATATTCGATCAAGCGAGCCCGCTTGCGCTTCTGAGAAGAGATTTAGTTGTCATTGAAGACCTCGTGCCCTACGGCAAGATTCATCTGGCCCTCGGCTGTCATGTACGCGCCGATCAACTGCAGATACGCCAGTTGAACGACACGATAATCGCTCTGCGCATTGAGAAAGTCCATGAGCGATGCCCCTCCGTGCTGGTAGGCAAACGTTACGGTGTCGCGCACATAGACTGACTGATCGAGGTATTGCGTCTTGTACGGCTTGATCAGCGCAATATTGCTGCGCACCAATTCATACGCGCCGTCAACGTCACTGAAGACCTGCGCCTTGGCCGCTTCGGCAGCTTGCTGGCTTCTATCGATATCGATCAGCGTGCGCTTCTTTTCGCCCTGGTTCTTGTCGAAGATGCGCAGGGGAATGCTAACGCTGAGACCGAGAGTCTGGATGCCGTTGGGGTTATTGTTCGATGAGTTGTACGTATACCACGCGCTGTATGTCGGATCGGTGGAGCCATTGGAAACCGCAAGTTTGTGATTGGTTTGCGACTGCTGGATCGTCTGGATCGCGGCCCGCAAATCTGGCCTATTGTCCAGCGCAACCTGGTGATAATCGCCGAGCGGCTGCAGAGGTGGGCCCAGATCGAAAGCCCCGGTCACGTCGAGCTGATCGACGGGCGTTCGATCGTCGAGCAGTAGCAGGAGTGCGATCTTCTGGGTGCGCAAATTGACGATCGCAGTCTCAATTTCAGACTCGTATTGCACGCGTTGAAGTTCGATCCGGGCCAGGTCGATCTTGGCCAGGTCGCCGGCGTTGAAGCGTGCGCGGCTAATGTCGATAATCTTGTCGTAGTACTCCAAATCTGCCTTTGCCAGTTGCAGAACGGCCTTGGCCTGAAGTGTTTGCACAAAGGCAGAACGCAGTCCGAAGACCAGATTCCGTTCCAGGTCTACATGTTGAAACTGGGTAATCTCGGTGCCTTCTTTCGCGCTCTCCAATCGAAGTTCACGCTTGTGTTCGCGCTCATGGAGATAACTGAAGTTAGGCACTTCGTACGTGCCTCGCGTTGGAGTCCAGGCACCGTTGTGCGGTACCACCTGCGTGCCGTCCGCGGTCATGGTGAACTGCGGATTAGGGCGGAGAAATGCCGTGATTTCCTCGGCCTTCATTTCCTCTACGTTGGCCGCATCCGCTTTCAGCACCGGGTTCACCGATTCGAATTTCGCCTTTGCCTGCTCCCACGTAAGGGTCTGTTGCGCGCTGGCAGAACTCGCAAGCAAAGCAATGCTCAAGACACAACTGCCGGAGCTTTGCGCAAGAACGGATATCATCTTAGACATCAAATGCCACCTCCGGTTTTGGGAGCTTGTCCCCTTCTCGCGCAATCCAGACATACAAAGTGGGCAGAAGGAAGACGCTCAACACGAGAGCTGCCACGAGTCCCCCCACGATGACAATGGCAAATGGGCGCTGCGAGTCGGAACCAATGGCGTGGGACATCGCCGCCGGAAGCAGTCCCAGGGTAGCTACCAGCATCGTCATCATGATGGGGCGAAGCCGCAGGACAGCGCCTTCGATCGCAGCGCCTTGCGGCGTGTAACCTCGGGCTCGAAGCTGATTGATGTATTCAAGCATGATGACGCCAGTCTGAACCGAGACGCCAAAGAGCGCCAGAAAGCCGACTCCGGAAGATACGCTGAAGAATGTGCCGGTAGCAAGGAGAGCAAGTAAGCCCCCAACGGGAGCCATGGCCACGTTGGCTAGAATCAGCAGCGCCCATTTGAAGGAACGAAACATGGCGTAGAGAATGATGAAGATGAAGAAGATCGTAAGGGGCAGGATGAAGAGCAGCCTTGCTTCGGCTCGCTTTTCGCTATCGTATTCTCCCGACCATTCAAGGTGATAGCCACGCGGTATCTGCACATTCTTGGCGATCTTGTCGATAGATTCCTTGACCGTGGTGCCCAGATCGCGCCCGCGGACCTCAAAGCGGATGGCCAGATAGCGGGAGCCGTCTTCCCGGAAAATGTCGTAGGCGTCATCGCGAACCTGGGCTTTGGTTAACTGAGCGAGCGAGACGCGCTGTCCCGAGGGAGAGAGCAGTCGAATATTCTGGATAGCCTCCTTGGTGTCGCGATACGGTTTCTGAAAGCGCACCACCACGTTGTAGACTGCCTCTCCCTGCAACACCTGGCTGACAGGATTACCGCCGATGGCGGTCTGGACGGCATCTTGTATGTCGGCAACATTGATGCCGTAGCGCGAAGCTGCCAGACGGTCAACGATGAGATCGATATTTGGCTGGCCTGTATCGCGTTGAAGCCCCAGATCCGTAACACCGTAAATTTGGCCCATAATAC
>Ga0210394_10008886_pt1 | contig 10241 bp, 9 predicted proteins | sample IncBWC12MmetaG_FD_160121 | JGI IMG/M metagenome (GOLD analysis project Ga0210394, IMG submission 160121) | Forest soil microbial communities from Barre Woods Harvard Forest LTER site, Petersham, Massachusetts, United States - Inc-BW-C-12-M | ecosystem: Environmental > Terrestrial > Soil >...
GAAGGTTCCGGAATGATCGTCAAGTTCGACCCCAATGCCAACGTTAAGATGACGCTCGGCCGCAAGCCCGAAGCCATCGATTACCTCGAGCGCTTCACCGAGCGCGGCGAGAAAGACACGGAGCGTTATCCGGTCGGCAATATGGGCACGTTCAACCGCGAAACAGACATCGCCTGGGACGCGCAGGACAATGCGTTCGTCAGCGACGGCTATGGCAATTCGCGCGTCGTCAAGATCGCCAAGGACGGAACCTGGGTCAAGGCCGTGGGAACTCACGGTAACGGCCAGGATCAATTCAGCACGCCGCATGGCATCGCTGTGGATAAAGACGCTGGCTTCGTTTACGTGGCCGATCGCGCCAATCTCCGCATCCAGGTCTACGACACCGACCTGAACTATAAGAAGACCATCACTGGCGTCGCCATGCCGTGGACCGTGCAAGTCACCCCGAAATACATTTACAGCGGCGATGGAACAGGCAAGATCTACCAGCTCGACAAAACCGGCAAGCTGCTCGGTTGGGCGCAGACCGGCCTGGGCATGGGTCAGACCGGCTGCATCATCCACGAGCTTTACGCCGAATCCGACAACGTCCTTTACAGGGGCTCCTGCTCTGAATGGGACATCGAGAAGATCACGATTAAATCATCCGCGGATTGAGATCGGGCTTGCAGTTTTCATTAACTCGTGGGGGCCGCTATTCGGCGGCCCTTTTTTACATCTGAACTTCGCCGAATAGGCCACGCTGGCGCGGTTCCGACTAAAGGATTGATGCCTTTGTCGCGCATCAGTTGCGCATATCTCTCGTCGTATAGTTCTTTGATTTCGGGAACACGAAGGAGTGCGTTCCAGACTTGGTGGAGGCGCTCGTTGATGCGAGCGCCGTCGAACTTAAAATGCGCCTGCAGTTCGGTAAGCGTGCAAAGCAGGATGGCCGCCGCACGCGAGACATGTTGGGCAATCACCCCTTCCACGCTGTCTTCGATCATCGGCCGAAGTTCATGCTGTAAGTCATTGGGTACGAGGAAAGCGGCGATAGGCGTCAACCCTTGAAACGTGGCGTGAGAAATACCCGAGTACTCCTGCCAAAACCCGTAGGTGAACTTTTTCAAAAACTGTTGATGTGCTGTGAGCGGCGTGTTTTTTTTGGCCTGAGATACTTCCCTAGCGTAGGCCAGCGTTCTGCGGCGGCAACATCTTTTTCGGTGATGCCGGTTCGTCGCATATCCAAGTCAAGGAACTCGCGGTACCTAGCAATCCAGGCATCCCACCGTGGATTGCCGCCGTATCGTTGTTGGTCGGCATCGAGTGCTTTCAAGGTCTCCTTTAAGCCGCTCTCGCGAAACTGATAACCCTTCGGCCCGGGATTCTTGAGAATGGCAGTGATGTTGTAGAGGCAGTCAATCATCGTCCGCACGAGCGGAAGTGTCACGATGCTATACGCGATTCTATAACCCACGTCCTTTTTTCTGCGTTCGTCGGCATTCAGGAAACAGGAAAAGTTAAAGGTTTGATGGCTCTGCCGCAGTAGATAGTAGATGTCTGGAATAATGAAAACAGGCTTCAGCGAATACCTTGGCAATGACCCTTCGCGTTGGACTTTATAAGCTATCGTGTTCGCCAACTGGTCGAGCGGCCCCTGAAATGCCTTCGCACTGACGCTCCACCCCCCAGATGGTTGGGTCTTCTTATTTTTTTCATAGCGGCTTCTCAGCCTGGGCCGCCGGTATACCATTCGGACTGTAAACCCACGGTAAACCCAGAATCGCCCTCGTCGCCCTACTCTCAAAAATATGGTGTTTTTATTGGGAATCTGGCGATCCCGGAGGGATTTGAACCCCCAACCCTCTGATCCGAAGTCAGATGCTCTATCCGTTGAGCTACGGGACCGCAACGGTTATGCACAATACTACCATTGAGCTAACTGCCTTGGTGCTTGGTCTTGTCTTGTCCCCTTGCTCATCCCTTACCGGGATAGACAAACAACGCCACGCCCAAAGTTAGAATGATGAGCGACACAATGCGCCGAAACAGCGGTTCAGGGATCTTCCTGAGCAGACGTTCCCCCGCAAGCGTTCCCAGGACAACGCCGATGATCGCCAGGAGCAGAACGGGCCAAATGCCCATGACCTCTTTCCCTTGTACGACTGCATAAACCGGCATCCTCGCGAGATCCACGACCAAGGCAATCGCAGTCGCCGTCGCTACAAATGACTCTTTGGAGACCCGCATTCCCAGCATGGCGGCCGAGCGAATACCGCCTTGATTTCCCACGAGTCCGCCGAAAGCTCCGGACAGGGCGCCGGCAATCCAGGCGGCCACTCCCTCGAAACGCATTCGTCTGGATAAACCCGTGACGCCCATGATCCCTGCAAACACCAAGAGGGCGCCGAGTACATAGCTCAAAGCGGTGCTGCTGAATCGTGCATGAAGCAGTGCGCCAACGAGTCCGCCCGCTGCGCTCGTAATTCCGAAACTGACAAAGACGCGTTTATCGACATGTTCGCCTATTCGTACAAAGCGCAGCGCCGTGGCAATCAAATGCGGAATGGAAACAGCAGCCACGGCTAGCTTTGTTCCGAAATGTATGGCAAACAACGGAGTGAGAATGCTGCCAATCCCGAAGCCAGCGACGGAAGCAATGGCTCCCGCGAGGATGGCGGCCACAGCTATCAGTGTGTCAAAACCCATAGTATGTCTACGCTGGCTTGGATTCTCGCGCCGTTAACGCGCATACCACCGCGGCGCCTCAGTGCGTCATCGCGTAGATGACGTAATTGATTCCGATGCGCATGCCGAGGTCGGAGAATTTGAGAGGATAATTGGGCGTGTCTGACCATTCCCACGAATCGCCAATATCCGAATTCAGCGAAATGGCCACCATGATCCGGCCCTTATCGTCATAGATCGCTTCCCATCGCGCGACCTTGCCGTCTTTTTTGTAGCCGGTGTCGAGGTGCTCCGCGCCCGTAATCCGGTATCGATTGTCCAAATCAAACAGGGTGTGAAAAATCTCGTCGCCATTGGGAATATCCACGATAGGCCGGTCCGGGAAAACCATCTTCATGGTGTGTTCGAAATAAGCCTGTTCCTGCGATCCGTGGAAATCGTCCGCCATGAAAAAGCCGCCGCGAAGCAGATAATCACGAAGTTTTTTTGCCTGCTGCTCGGTCAGTCCCCACTCGCCTACCTGCACCGCATAGAGCCAGGGCCAGTGGTAAACCTCGTCGCCGTCATCCAGGTTCACTGATTGCTCGACTGACCGCGCGTCGATGCGCGTCAAGCGGTGGACGGCCTGCGCGAATGCGCGATCCGCGCGCGGATAGTCTTGGGTCCAAAGGGAAAGTCCCAGTCGCCAGTCGCCATCGAATCTCCCGCGGTACCCGTCCAGCGGGCCCGGCGGATACATCAGTCGAGCGAACGTCCACTCGCCCTGCCTCTGCCAATCTGGAGGCAGCGGAATCTCTTCGCCATATTCCACGGAAGGGTATTCACGGAAGGGCCGCTGGGCATAGAGAGCGGCAAACAAGGTGCCGGCCAAAACAAGCGCGCAGGCTGATCGCCACAAGATTCTCGCCGCACTCATGATCTAAGCCTTGGCCCAAGCATAACACTGTGTGACCGGCCCGCGTTCGCTACAAACTCACTCCCCAGCTTTTAAGAAAGAATGCTTTAAAAGACGGGTAAGGTTTTCAGGATGGCTTACGCCCGCTTACGATCAGCACCTCGGCCGGCAAACTCACGCCTTGTTCCCCGGAATATGCACGAAAAGCTTCAATCGCTTCCCGCTTTACTTCAGCCATCTGTTCTCTTGGCAGCTTCGCCAGAGCGTTGCGCAGCCTTTCCGTCATCTCGGATCGCAAGGTCCAAAACTCCTCGAGCGAAACCTGCGCTCGTATCGAGAACTGCAGCAGGCGTTCGGACACGTCCGCCGCGCCTGCCTCTGAGAGCACCGAGCGCAGTTTGCCCGGTGCTGCATAACGGAATGCATCGGGTGCATCTTCTGCCAGCTCTGGCGGGTCGACGTAGCGCTCCACGGCTCGCGAGAGAATGTAATGGAACGGATTTCGCTCGCCGAAATGCCAAACCGCCAGCGCGATCCTGCCGCCCGGCTTGAGAACCCTCAGCATCTCCCGAATCGCAACCACCGGAGCCGGGAAAAACATGATCCCAAACCGGCTCACCACTGCGTCGAAGCTGTCGTTCTCACTCGGCAGAGCGTCCGCGGGCGCCGTGGCAAAGCTCACGTTGTGAAGTTTGCGGCGGCGCGCCTCGCGACGGGCTGCTTCGACCATCTCGGCCACCACATCGACGCCCACAACCTTGCCTTCACTCCCCACAAACTCGGCAATGGCCAGCGCGGGTTCCCCTGGACCGGTGGCGATGTCCAGCACAGCGCTGCCCCTGCCAATGTGCGCTTCCGTGATGAGCGCCTCCGTGATCGGCGCAAACATCTCCCGGATAGTCGCTCGGTGCTTTTCCCAATAGCGAGCGCTTTCGGTCCATCGGTTGATCACTTCTTGCATAAGCTTGATCGCAAATCCCTCGTCGCGCCATTCTTACACAATCGACCTCGTGCCGACACATGATGTCCCGAAAATTGCCACCCATGTGCGCCGCAACTGGAGCTTGACCCGTGGCATGCAGAATCCCGCCCGTTTTGGGACTGAGTTTGGTAAGATTCGCGGAACCGGCGGGCTGGTTCTATGCGTCAAAGGAAGCGCCGGGAATCCAGTGGGGTTCAGAATTTACAAAACTACAAGGAGACCAGTGTATGGCGAAACCGAAGTCGATCGATGAGGCTCTTGCACACGTTGACGAAAGCCGGCGTGGATTCCTGAAGGGCCTGCTTCTTGGCTCGGCGGCTCTTGCGGCGCTCCCGTTGATGAATTCGAACGCGTTGGCGCAGGATGGCGGGGCACCCCCTGACGACGGCAAGGGCAAGGGGAAAAAGGGCAAGGGCAAGAAGGGCAAGGGCGACGGTGGTGATGACTCTGGAAAGGGTAAGGGCGATAACTAGTCGTAGTTTCCTCCCTTAGATTTCTCTTGGCGAGATGGGCCGGGTGACGGGCAAAGCCGTTCCCCGGCCTTCCGCTCGTAAGGTTCCTATAGCAGATGCATAATCCCGCGCTAAATCCTGCTGTCCGTTTGTCTCCGGTCGAGAACGGTTATTTGGCCTACGATACTGCCGCCGACCGCCTGCACGAGCTGAATCCGGTCGCCGCGCTGATAGTCGAACTCTGCGATGGCAGCAGGACGATTGAAGAAATCCGCGAGTTGGTGAAACCCGTCCTGCCCGAAGGCGCCCGTGAAGAAGAAATCGACCGCTGGATCAATGAAGGAATGCAAGCTGGTCTGTTCACCCAGGGCAACGGCGATTCCGCGGCCCGTCAGGAAATTTCCGCCGAAGAACTGACCAAGCTGGCTAAGCGCTTGCGCGAGAGAGGCAAGATCCAGACGGCCTATCTTTGCCAGCACCGGGTGACGCAGCTCATCCCGAACGATTCCAATTCCTGGAGCGAACTCGGCGAACTGGCTCACATACTTGGACGGCGCGATCAAACGCGCGCCGCCTACGAGAGATATCTCGAGCTCGAGCCCGATGATGCGGAAACCAGGCATCTGCTGGTCGCCCTGCGCGACGAACCGCCGCCGCCGCGAGCCCCGGATGAATGCATCCAGCAGCTCTACCAGAGATTTTCGTCCTTTTACGAATTCAACGTTTGCGAAGAGCTCTATTACGAAGCCCCTCAGCGTCTTCACGACCTGATCGAAGCGGTTTTGGGAGACCGGCGGGAGTTGGCCGTCGCCGATATCGGCTGCGGCTCGGGACTTGCCGGTCTGAAGCTAAAGCCGCTCGCCGCCCGCATGACCGGTGTGGACCTCTCGCCCGAGATGATTGAACTTGCCCGCGCGCGCAACATCTACGATCGGCTCGAAGTCGCTGAGATCACTCGCTGGCTCACCGGAAACGGGGACCATTTTGATTTAATCGCGGCGTGCGACTGTCTGATCTATTTCGGCGATTTGCGCCAGGTTGTGATTCCCGCCGCCAAAAGGCTTGCGCCCGGCGGCGTTCTCGCATTTACCGTCGAGCGCGGCGACCAATATCCTTTCCGACTCACCGATACCGGCCGATACACACATAACGCCCAGCATGTCCGTGAAGTCGCAGATGAAGCCGGACTCCGTGTCGCGCGTTTGGACGAAACCTATTTGCGCATGGAATACGGCGAGGAAGTTACCGGCCTGTTCGTCGCCCTCAAAAATGAGGGCTAAGTTAACCTTATAGGACTCGTGGTACTGCGGTTGGATTGACGAATTCTGTTCGCCCGCGCTAATTTCCCTGAGCGATTCCCCCGCCTTTTCAAAATTACTCGGCGCGGGTCCACTTCCTCATTGGAGAAGACATGAAAGCATCTGCAATTGCTGTCCGTATTTGCGTCGCGATCGTAACGCTTGCCGTAGCTTCGCTTTGCTCAACGCCTGCCCACGCTCAACAATTCACATTCAGCTTTCAGATGGGAGGGAACACCTACACGCCAACGGCTTTTTCGTGGGGACCGGCGGGCTCGTCTTCGGGCCAGGGTGTTTCCGATGAGCTAACCTTCACACTTTCGCCCAATTTTGAGGGCAGCATTGATTTCATGAACGAGGCTCAGTCGAAGCAGATATTCGCCACAGCCGAGCTTCAAGATCTCTTCACTTTTGGCCCCCCGACGCCCGTAGCGGTGGTAGACATTCAAATGACGAATGTCCGCGTTGTATCCGCACGCATTGCAGCGAATAACGACGCGAGCGTCAGTCCTGGCACGCCACAAGAAATCGTCACCGTGAAGTTCGACAGCGTCGTTTACACCTTCCAGCCGTACCTCCCCAACGGCCAGAGGAACGGTCCGCCCGCTACGTTCTCGGCTAGCTTTAAGAAGTGACTTTCGGATATAGGAGATTCAGCGAACTAAAAAACGGGCGGCGCTTGAAGTTCCGCCCGTTTTTGCCTGGGAATTCACTTCTCGCTGCTTAGCGTCTTTCCGCCTACCAGCTTCACGAACTCATCATTCGTCGCCACCCGCCCGTGAATGGGAACGTGTTGCGCGACGTCCAGCTTCAGCAGCTGCATATTCTGATAAAGGGTGCGCATTCCGGGAGTCGCAGTTGTCGCCCCAGTGGCCTGCGCCTGCGGGGAATAGAGATCGGCATTCACCAGGATTTTTTCTTTGGGCAGGTAGACCATCAGCATGTCGTTGCTGTGGTTTCCTTGTCTGTATGACGGATCGCCGATGTCGTAAGCGACGTCCAGCACGTGAAATACTTCCATGATGCGTGTTCCGTCGGTCACCACGTAAGGCGCCGTCATGCGCGTGTCGCCGTCTACGGTTTCGATGGGCGCCGGCCGCCGGCTGATCATGTACATCGGATGGTATTGCGCCAGCCGGTCGGGTTGCAGCGACCATCCTCCGGGATGAAAAAGAATGTCCAGGTAATACTGCTTGTTCGTCTCGTGAGTCACGATAGTCGTTCCCTGTGCGAGGAAGGTACGCAGCCCGCCCGCATGGTCAAAATGATGGTGCGTATTGATCAGGTATTTGATCTGTTTATTTGGCTCGAGCCGGTTCACTTCATCGATCATCGCCAGCGAACGCGCCTCATTCACGGGAGCCTCGACCACCGCAACGAAATCACGAAATTCCATCACCAGACTGTTGTAGTTCGCCGCGCCCAGCATCCAAACTCCGTCCGCAAGCTTTTGCGTCTGGACTGTAACTGGCGGCTCCTTGGCCGTGCGCACCGCGTCCGGAACGGCCTCGACGGGCACCTTCACGTTGGCCTGTACATTCGTCACTTTAATTTCGTAATAATTGTGCGCTGGATTTAGCACCGGATCGCCCTGGTGGACATGGACCAGCGTGGGAAATTCGACGCCGCCGAAATCTTTGTATTGCGTGTAGCGCATTTCATAGTTCATATCGCCATAAACGGGATTCGGAAACCACGTGTCCACGAGTTCCACGAGATTTTGGTCGTTGATGGTGCCGTTGATCTTGTATTTCCCTCCCATCACCGTGAAGGAAACGATGGTCACCCTGCGCCCGTTTTGCGACAGGCCGAAATCCGATGAGCCTATGATCGGCTGCGAGATCGCCGTTGCGTCGGACGCCGCGAGCGCCGCCCTCAAGAATCCGTGCGGCGTGAGCACGATTTCGAGTTGCCGCAGATCGGAAACCGGCACGCCGTCGAGATAAGGTCGCGTTTGAGGCACAACTTTGTCGCCCTCCACATTCCAGGCGAACGTGCCATTCAGCAAAGTGACGATGCGCTGCTCGGGCATGGGCACCCGGCCCAACGTGGGATAGTTGCCCTGTTTACGCGTGTACTCTTCGCGAGAAAACTTGGCGTCGTAATCGACCGTGCGTGTGTACGGGTTCACCTCGTAATGCGGCCAATCTTCGTTGAGGCCGTACGTCTGCCCAATCATGGAGAACCATCCGCTGCCGGAATACTGAATGGTCTTCAGGTTTGTCAGCCCCATCGCTTTCGCGGAAGCCTGCAACACGCTGCGAACGTCCTGTGCCGATGCCGTCGCCGCCACGAGACACACCAGTGCCGCCAGAATGCTTGCCCGCCGCTTCATACGTTCCTCCTTACTGGTTGTGCCGTCGGTTAGAACTTGCCCAGCGCCATCGCTGCGCTGCCATGCTAGTGCCGGGCGCGAGCCGCTGTCAATGCGGCCGTCTGCCAATTTTGGGCTAATTTTGAGGCGATTCAGGCAACGGCAGCTCGGTCGCGATCTCGTGTCAGGCGGTCTTATGTGGCTGCGTCTCGCGCAGCACGTTGGCGAAAAATCTGCCGCCGACAGAGACACCTGACTGAACGCGCCCCGTCACAACGACGCGCGCACCCTGGCTGGGCACGCCAAAGCCGCTGCTCCACACCCATAGACGGCCCGTTCCGTCATCGACCTCGAACGCGCCCTGGTTGGCGATGGCAAACGAGTTGATGACCTGCCCCGCGATGGTGACGTCTTTTGCCATGTACTTCGCGGGATCGTTATTGATCGCGGAAATCTTGGTCGCCGAACAGCCGGCTACGAAGATCACAAAAGCCAGCATCAGCAGATTTATTGGACTCCTGAGACTGAGGATTTTGTCGTCGAGCATATCGTTACCGGTTAGATGCTGTGACCAATGTTTACGTCCAGCGGAACCAGCTCAGCGCCAGCAGAAAGGAAATGGCCATCCATGCGAGGAGCACGCCCAAACGTCCAGCCTGTGCCGCGAGTGGCGCGCCTTGCAAAATCGTAGCGCGCAGCGCGTCGTTGAGCGCCGTCAGCGGCAGGGCGCGAATCAGCGGATGCAGCACGGCAGGGAAGCGCTCGTAGGAGAAAAACACGCCCGAGAAAATCCACATGGGCATCATCACCAGGTTCATCAATCCGCTGACGGTTTCGATCTTTTGCGCGCGGCTTGCAGTGAGCAGCCCCAGACCGGCAAATGCGCCCGCGCCGAGCGCTCCGAGCAACACAATCGCCAGCCACGATCCCACGGCTCGCATATGAAAGATCAAGATTCCCAAGCCGAGAAGCAATCCAAGCTCCAGGACCATCAGTATGAGACGGCTGCTCGTGAGCGCCAGCAGGAAATCGCTGCGGCGCATGGGCGTGGCCACGTAACGCTTCAGCAATTTGCGCTGGCGGTAATCCACCAGGGCAAAGCCCACGCCCCACATGCCCGAATTCATCAGGTTCATGCCGAGCAGGCCCGGAATCAGAAAGTCGATGTAACGCGCACCGGGCTCGCTGGAAGCTCTCTCCGTCGTGGGTAATGGATTTTTTCGCCCCGCGGCCGCCTGTAAAGCTTCATCGGCCTGCGCTTTCGCGAGAACGCTCTCGGGTCGCGCGGGATCGTAGCGATATTCGAGCGCGCCACCTGCGTCGTCATGAGGAATGATCACGAGATCATACTTGCCGAGGCGGAAGCCATCCAAAGCTTCGGCTTCGGGGACAATCTGGGCGTGCAGCGATTGCGGCGAACGCTGGGCCAACTGCAGCACCGCGTCCGCGCCGGGACCGGCCGCGATGGCCACGTTGGGAACGCTTGCAGGCCGCGAGCGAAACGCGATTCCCAATCCAAAGGCCAGCAGCAGAGGAAACAGAAAGACCCAGAAGATCACTTCCGGCTCGCGCTTCATTTCCTTGAGTCGAGCGGCAAGCAGATGCCAATAAGCCGTCCAGCGGCCGTTTT
>Ga0210394_10008887_pt1 | contig 10241 bp, 9 predicted proteins | sample IncBWC12MmetaG_FD_160121 | JGI IMG/M metagenome (GOLD analysis project Ga0210394, IMG submission 160121) | Forest soil microbial communities from Barre Woods Harvard Forest LTER site, Petersham, Massachusetts, United States - Inc-BW-C-12-M | ecosystem: Environmental > Terrestrial > Soil >...
GGGGAGCGTCTACTCCGAGAAGGACCGGGAGATATTCGCGAATCCAAGCGCGAGTGCTCCCGGTTCGATTCCTGTTGCAACGCGCGGCCGGATTCGCACGAGCGAGCCCGAATATTGTGACGCGAACGGGAGCGTTCGCTGCGAGGTATCGGGCGTCGGGAGTGAGCTGAATTCGAGTGCCGTCGGGCTGACGACCCCACTTGCGACGTAAAGATGGAGGGCACGATGCGAAGCAGGGATCGCCGTGTTCGGCTCTGTCGGGAGGATCTAGCTAGTGGTCATCGCAGAAAGATTGAAGACGCTGCGTAAACAGAGAAAGCTGTCGCAGGGAGACATCGAGAAACGAACCGGTCTGCTGCGCTGCTATGTCTCCCGCGTCGAGAACGGACGCACGGTGCCGGGCATCGAGACTCTGGAAAAACTGGCGGGTGCCGTCGGCGTCCCGGTCTACCATTTCTTTTATAAGGGGGAGAAGCCCCGGGCGGTGAAGTTCCCGAGGGCTAGCGAACGTGTTTGGGGCGGTTCCAGTCGCGATGCCAGGACGCTTTACAAGTTCCGTCGCCTGCTGGCCCACATGCGTGAGGCTGACCGAAAGCTTCTGTTGCAAGTAGCGCAAATCATGTCGCAGAAGACGGGAAGTTCTGCCGCGGACAAATCGAAGGGCTCGCTGTAATATCGAGCTCAGTGCCCAATCCCTGCAACGAACTTTCCAATTATCTCTGACTGGATGATTGCTCGGCTCTGGACCAGGAAGCGAGCACCTCTTTTGCAAACGATTGCAATTCGAGCAACGCGCGATCGACGGCTGCATCACGGCTGCTGCCAGCGAGCCCGCTTGCCTGATCCAGAAGCTGCCTCACCTCATTCGGCAATTCAACTGTGGCCAGGTGCGTGTCCCGACTTCGCGGTGGAGCATTGCTGGCATCGCTCGGCCCGGAATGAGCGCTGGGAACATTCATCGATCCGAAAAAAGGGTATTCAGAGCCTGGTTTGATACGGGGAACGGTACCGCTCAGGAATCCGCCATGAGCCCTTGTGGCCTGCACTCGCGCTGAACCGTGTATTGTCCAGGTTGGTAGAAACCCGTAACATCCGCGCCATCTGCCGGTCCGGACCATGACGCGACCGTCCGAGCGAAGGCGCCAGCGACAGCACCATCAACAGATAAACGCTGCGGGATCAAAATCGTATCCGGACGCAACGCGCCTCGCCCTACCGGACCAGAGAATTCGCACGTTGAAACGCGACCTCGGCGGGGTCCTTCGCGACACCGGCAGTTCGAACGTAATTTTGCGTTGGATCAAGGCAGCCGGTCTTCTCGATGGAGCATTGGAAGAGGCCTCCGAGTCTGTGCCGGACGAGAGAGACGGACTGGCTCGAACGATAGGCGAAAGCTGCGTTACAACGCGTTTGCTCTCCCTAGGTATTAATGCTGATGCGCGCTGCGGCTATTACGAATTGACGATTCAGGCATCGTTCTAGTATTACCAAACCTACCGAGTGCGTGCGTCAGACTCCTTGCAGCGCAGCTCCAACGGCAGCCAACCCTAGACCGCCGCCTTCTCTTGTTTTGCGTTCCGAGCCCTGACGACCACGCAAGGCTACCGTTGCCCCTTCCGATGGCGAGGCAAGGAGGCTGCAGATGCAAAGGCTCGCAACCATAAGGCGCGTCCCCACTGCGCCGACCGACGAAGACTGCTTCATTCGACGCACCACAAACGCGATACTGAAACTGATCGCCGACCTCCGCCGGCGCCTGGAGCACACGGGCACCCGGCGCTCGGTCGCTCAGGCTTTACTGGCAGAAGCGCACATTGAGGAAGCGGTTGGTCTGCTGAAGACAATCCAGGCCAGGCCGGGCGTGCGCGAACCCGCCCCCGACCGCCCTATGCCGAGTATGGTCCGTCACGCTTGCAGGCAAGTGCAGCGACCGGGACGCCGGCATCAGGCGCACGGCGCCGGCATCTAACTGGACTCCTTCGGAATCGTTCGGCGTGCCACCGGGAGCAGGAATTCGCGGGCGCGCGCATCGCGAAATCGGGTTGCGACCGGCTCGAGCGTTGCCCGTTTGAAGCTCAGGCGTGAGGGGCGTATGATTTCGCCTGGAGGAGTTGCATGCTTATCGGCGACAAATTGAAAACATTGCGGGCGCGGAAGAATCTGTCCCAGGGCGACGTCGAAAGGCGCACCGGGTTGCTCCGGTGTTACATTTCGCGCGTAGAGAACGGGCACACGGTTCCCTCTGTGGATACTCTGGAAAAGATGGCCCGAGCGCTGGAAATTCCGATGTACCGGTTTTTCACCGATGAAGATCACGTGAAGAAGCCGAATATACCGGCAGAATCGATTCCAAGCCGCGCCGCCAATGCCAAGCAGGAGCGTGAGCTTCGGACGTTCGCCAAATTCCTTTCGCGCATGGATGACAAGAACCGTGGCCTGCTCATTCACATGGCGTCGAAGATGGCGAAACGGGCCTGACGGTCAAGAATATCCGCTGTCGCAGCTCGAGCATCGAATGTTCGTAGGAACCGGAGGAGGCGTCCTCCCGAGAGCGGATGGACGATTCGCCGCACTGGTATAGCAGCCAGCGTTAAGGCAATCCCTGACCGATTCCTGTTCCTCCACGCGCGATGCGGCTCGTCCATCGAGCCAGGTGACAGCACACAAGTTCGAGTTCGCTTTGCATTGGCATCAAGCCGAAGCACCCATGCGAGAGAAAACCATCGCACCATGGGTTTGCGAACTTGGTCCGTCGTTGGTGTCGAGCGGACTGGCGTCCGTCTTGGCTCGCTCCATCGTGATGTTGGAGGCCGATGTGCGCAGGACGCTGCGCTTCTGACTGCGCTCGGATATTCCGTTCAAGCGACGCGCGCTTTCGAAATTGTCTGTGGGCACTTACTGCGAAGGACTGGACTCGCGTTCCAGCGAAGCGTTCACCGTTGCGCTTTCGCCGCTGTTTACCGTCAGCGTTCTTTCCCAAGTCTTGAATCCCAGCTTCTCCAAGCGAATTGTGTGGTCTCCGGAGGCGAGGCGCAACGTCGAGGGTGTGCTTCCCCTATACTTGTCGTCGACCGTAATCTCGGCCGTATCCGGCGTCGATTTGATCTCGACAGAAGAAAGCGCGGATGCAGATTCGGTCACGGGGGCAGTTCCGGTCGCGGAGGGTTGCATGGCCGGTCCGCTGGCCTCGGCATCGGTTCCGTTCGCGGGCGCGAATTTCGCCGGGTCCAGGGGAACGTCGCCGTTGATATACGCCGTAATTTCGGTTCCCTTCGGTATCGTGATGTCTTTCCCTTTCATGAAGAGAAACAGAGGCGCGGCCGGGAAAAAGACGATCGCCGTCGCGACCATCGCTCCCACCATCGCGCCCGTGTGGCCACCCCCTTTGACATCCTGCACAGCACGCAACGGCACCCTTTCGCCTGACGCGAGCCGAACCTCGTCGATATTGACGTTGAGCTTTCCGCCGCGAGCCATGCGCCGTTTCGGTTCCGCTTCCGTGACCGTACCCCAAGCCATGCTGCCGCGCGGCACGACGATGTCATCGTGGACCTTGACCTCCTCCAGCACGTCAAAATCAACAGTGTCGTTGACGTGGGCGTCCGCCGAGGAAAGCGTGCGATTCAGTCGCAATTTAATCGGCGTCCCGTCCTCCAGCCCGAAAGCCAGAGGTTGCTTTACGACCGCGGGCGCCGCAGCGGGTTGCTGGTCGGTGGGCTTGGCCTTTGTTTGCTGGGGCGAGGCTTCCTGCAAGCGAAACGTGCTGACCTGCGTCAGGCACACCGAGAGGACTAGCGACAAAACGACTCTCATTGGCTGGGTCTCCGAGAGCGAAGTCTAGTAGCGTCGTTTACCGACCCCTAAATAAACCCAGCGATGAACACTTGTCAAGCGTTGCTGCCCAATCGAACAACGCAAGCAATTGCTGCTCAGCCGGCCCTCATGCGGCGTTCGTGCATTGCCTCAGCCGGTTCAGGCTGATAACGAAGCAAGGGACGCGGACTCCAATTCGGAAAGCATTGCGGAGATCCAGAGCGGGTCGTCCACAATGACGCGCGCACATGCCGGCGCCTGCGTTCTATTTCCTGCAGCAAGTGGCGGAGCGTATTCAGTTCCCGCCCATACCATTCCGGAGGAATGTCATCCGCGAGCTGATCGAGCAAATGCACGCCGGCAATATTTTCAAGAATCTGAAGCCAGCGCTCAAAGGATTCCATTCCCCGAATGGCTTCATACGCCGATGGACGCCCGGAGAGGCCGCTTCGAGGGGCATTCGGGAAATCCCAATCACCGCCGTTGAAGCAAAACCCGTTGTCGATCATCACGGCCCTGTAGGATTGCGCGGCCATGTCGTGCACGAAGATCACTTGGCGGGTATCCATGTTGCCCGTCCACTTGTCAAACACGAGCATCCCGGCGAAATCCGCAATATTGGTGACCTCGCGCGGCGGAAAATCGGGCAGAAAACGATGGACGGACATCAGCACGCGCTCGCCGTGCGAACCGGCTTCGGAAGGGAGACGAGAGCCAAAGCACGACCCCGGCGTACAGGCCACGCGGCCGTGCTCCAGCTGGACGATGAAATCATCGGAATGTTGTATGAGAAGGTTGCTTACCTCCACGATGGCTGTCTCTGGCGTCGGCAATCCCAATCGGCCCGCTAACGCCCCTCCCAGCATTTCATTTACAAGGATGCGCGTCCCTTGCGGGTTATTTTGAAATTTGACGACGTAGAATTCTCCGTCTGAACAGCGCAACAGGTGCGCTTGGGAACCACCCCGCATACGACGAACATGCTCGACGGCCACGACCCTTTTGATCATACCTAGCCTTTCCGAGGACACTCCAAGGCACGCTTCGTACCGAACGAGTGGCACCGGCGACGCGCTACATCGTGGATCGAATCTAACTATGAAACTATGGACGGCGCGGGCCGCGATGGCCCCCTGTGGACAAATCTGCTCGTGCCTGTATATTGTGGCGGGTAGTGGGACCCGCGATGTCTTTGGCGGAACACATCGTTAGAGGCGTACCGCGGCTGGACATCGTAAGGCTCAAACACTTCATTTGTTGGCTCCAGGCTGGGGCGGGAAATCTAGGGTTTCATTTTTAAGCGATCTGTTGCGCGGAGTCAAACCCAATGTGTACTCATAGTGTATCTACCAGTAGCATTGTCACCTTGCACACGGGCGATTCTTTGTCATGACCTTTAGAGACGTTTGTCCCTATCGCCGCACGATCCGATATAACAAGCCGGGAGCATTTGCGCTTGGGAAGGCGAAAGCCTACGGCATTGCGGCAAGACGACGCTCTCAGCAGGGCACCGCTCGCAATGGATCTTGCCAGGGCCTGTGAGAGGTGTTTCGACACTTGCAAGTCATTCCGCGCCTGTTCGTATTGACCGCAAAGCGATTCAGAAACCTACGCGAAATGTTTCCCGAAAGACCCCGCATGGCGACACCACGGATACTCAGGCCTGCGGGCGGCAGGCACGACGTAATCGCCACAGTGGCAAAGCGCCGCGCAGGAAGTGGAGGATCGAACCGCTCTACGCCAGCTGTCCGACGAATGTTAACGAAGAGTCGCGATTTAGCGGAAGGACAGGGACGGTCGCAGTCCACGCGATACCGCCCGATGCATTGCGAATGAATTTCATCTCTGAAACCGTGGCGGCAATGCGGCGAGCCGGCAAGAGGAACCAAACCAAGTCGAATGCAACAAGACTGCTATATCGACGCGCGCGCTCCTCGCCTGATCGAGCCGCGCAACCGGACAGGACGGGCCTGCGCTCCGGGTTGCGGCGCCGATCGGGTTTGTGGATTTTCGCCGGAACCTGGCGCGACTCACCTATGATCGAGGCGACTGTCCGAGCAGAGAAAGCAACTAGCTCAGCAGCTTGCGCCGCGCCGTGAACGCGAGGCCCAACAAACCGGTCGCCAACATCATCATCGTGCCCGGCTCAGGTGTGGAAATCGTTCCGGCATAATCCAGTCCGTAGGAGCTACCTGCCTCCTGGTATACGACGAACGAAAGGCTGTTCGTGCCATCCACCAAGTACGGTTGCAGTTGGGCGAAGGTGAGAACGCCCATGGTGCTCGCCAGACAGCCAATCGGCAGCGATGAACATGTCGGATACGAACCGCCGAGGTTAGCCGAGGCCAACTCGACTCCATTCAGCCAGACCGACGCCGTATCGTCCGCCAGCACTTCAAGGGTCGCAGAGGTGATGTTTCCCGTCAGGTCAAACGTATTCGTGAAGGTCACCGCTGTTCCGTTAGGCAATACGACAAAGCCGGGAGCTGATGGGCTTCCGGTATTCGCAAACGAAATCCAGCTGGATCCGGCCAGCGCTGTCGCCCAGGCTGGATTCGGCGAAATTACCTGAGTCGCGCTTCCACTATTGTTCGTGGTCGCACTCGAACTGGCAATCTGGATCGAATCCGCGCTGGCGCTTAGGAAGCCGCCGCTCGCTGCAACGAACAAAACCGCCATACTGAGCTTCTTCACATTGCACTTCCTTCGGCTCCACTGTGGCCTCTAGACACACCTAGGACATTCCAGCCGGATGAGAACCACATACCTGCAGTGCACGCTCACCGCCAAACCTTGCGCTTGAGAGTACACGACTTCCATACTCAACCGTACGGGGTCCGGCGGCCATTTTCCGTCGAATGGCAATTCTATTCCAACGCACTCAATTCACGCTGGTGATGGCGCTGCTTTTGTCGAGGACGCCTGAGCGGTCATCACCTCCTCGATGGGACGGGCAGTGCCCCGTTCGAGAGCCAACCGTCGTCGCTCGGGTAATTGCGACGGATAGAACGATTGCCAACCAGACATCCGATTCCAAGTCGCGTTACCGGGTATGCGCCCAAAAACGCTGGCTTGCCCAATCTCGTCATTTCTTGCTGCCACCGGCCCGTGCGGAAACTGTTTGCCCAAAAGCGCGCCGAAGCGCGTCGCAAAAAAAACTGTTTCGGGATGCCGCCCGTACCTCGCGCCAAGCGCAGGCCGAACTCGCTTGCGATGGCTATGGCGGACGTGATCACGCACAACGCGGAAAAGCTCTGGCAGCCCCAAACGTTGAAGTTTTCCAGCCGATACCATCGGATGCAAATGCCGGGGATCACCTAAACCGGAGGAGGATTATCTGCTCCCGCAGCCGGCGATCCGGCTGTACCCGTTTGAGTCGATGCGACATCCAAAGAAAGAGAAACTGTGGCCGGGGAGTTGTGCAAGATGAATCTTCGAGCCACCAAGCAACTGTAAATTATAATCAGGCCTTGGCAGTCCGCGCGCCGCGCGACCCAGGCTCGCTGCGAGAGGGGGACCAGGAGATGAGCGACGTCGCAGATCTAAAAGCAATTGCGAACCCGCCAAATACGGTCACGCGGCGCGAATTAATCAAGGGAGTAATCGTGGGCGGCGTGGCCGTTTCCTCAGCAAGCTATCTATTCCGCGCCTCTACGCTGCTTGGCCAGCCGGGCCGCGGGACAGGCGAAAGGCTCCTGACCATCAACGTCAACGGCCAGATGCGTCGGGCAGATGTGATGAAACAAGAAACGCTGGCCTGGACGCTGCGCCACAAACTGGGATTGACGGGAACGAAACTGGGCTGCGATCGAGCCGAATGCGGTTCCTGCACCGTGCTGATTGACGGAGTGCCCCACTATTCCTGCTCCATTCTGACGCACACAGTCCGCGATAAAAGTGTTCTCACCATCGAAGGGCTCGCCAGTTCTGACGGAACATTGCATCCGGTGCAGCAGGGCGTCATCGACGAACAGGGCTTCCAGTGCGCTTTCTGCATGCCGGGCTTCATCATGGCGGCAGTGGCATTTCTAAATCTGAACCCCAATCCCACTCGGAGCGAACTGGCGCATGGTCTGGCTGGCAATCTGTGCCGGTGCCAGGACTACGACAAAATCCTAACCGCGATGATGCGCGGCGCAGAGAACATGAGGAGGGCGAACCGTGTCTAGCAAAGATGCCGGATCTGCCGGAACTAGCAAGGGATCGGCTGAGGCGGTGAGTGCCGGAGCATCCCCGGAAACAACTGCCCGGGTGTACGGCGCTGGACACAAGCTAATCGGCAAGGACTACGTAACCGCCGACCTTTACGCAAAGGTTACCGGGCAGGCAAAGTACGCAGAAGATTATCACGCCGACGGAATGCTGTTCTGCAAGCTGCTGCTTAGTCCTTCGCCACACGCACGCGTGAAGCACCTGGACGCGCGCGACGCGCTGGCGATGCCCGGCGTGAAGGCGATTCTAACGGCCGACGAACTTCCGCCTCCGGCCGATACGCTCACCGATAACGGCACGGTGATTCGCGCCAACCCCAAGAGCGAACGAGCGCTCACCATGGAACCGCTTTACCAGGGCGAACCAATTCTTGCCGTGGCCGCTGTCGATGAACTCACTGCGGCTGAAGCGATCGAGAAAATTCGCATCGATTTTGAGCCCCTTCCCTTCGTTATCGATCCGCTGGAGACCTTGCGACCCGGTGGCCCCAATCCGAGAACCGAGGGAAACATCTGGGTGCAGTCTCCGGCACCACCGGCCGTCGCTGGTGCTCCCGCGCCGGCCCCTCCACCTCCCACGATCGCAGCCCTCAAGTGGACCGAGGCGGAGTTCGTCGACGCGAAGTACGGGCGTCTGCCGATGGGGAAGACGCCCGACGAGTGGTCTTACGGTGACATCGACGCGGGGTTCAAAAATGCGGCGCTCGTGCTCGATGAAACGTTTGTGACGCCAGACACGAGCCATCAGCCGCTGGAGACGCGCAGTGCCCTGGCGTACTGGCAGAACGGGAAAGTCTACGTTCACACCGGCACGCAGAGCACCGCGCAGACCGTTCCGGCCATAGCGAGATGGTTGAACATCGATGTAAGCAAAGTGGTCCTGGTTAGCGCATATACCGGGGGCGGCTTCGGCAGCAAGGTCACCGCGGGAATTTCGCTGATTATTCCTGCGCTGCTATCCAAGAAGGCGAATGCGCCGGTGATGATGCGGATCAGCCGGGAGGAGGAGACTTTCATTGGCCGCGCGCGGCCCAGCATCATGGGGCGGATGAAGGCGGCTTTCTCCAAGGACGGCCGCGTCATCGCGCTCGACATGTTCGTTATCTCCAATAACGGCCCCTACGACGCAAACGGCGATATCCCGTCGTCGGGACGTATCGTCTCGCTCCTCTACCAACCAGAAGCCATGCGCTGGCGCGGAGCTACGGTGCTGACGAACACGCCGCCCCGAAGTGCACAGAGCTCGCCAGGTGGCCTGCAAGGTATCGTGATTATGGAGCCGCTCATCGCGAAAGCGGCGCGCAAGCTCGGGCTCGACCAAGTCGCCATCCGTCGAATTAATTGCCCGGAGGGCAAGGCACCGTTCGGACCTGCGGTGAAAGGCAAGCGTCCCTATGCGACGAGCGCCTTCCTCAAGGAAGCGCTGGACCGCGGGGCGGAACAGTTCAAATGGAGCGAGCGCATCGCGCGTACGCCGAAACGGGTCGGTGCGAAGGTGCGCGGCGTCGGCGTATCGCTCAGTTGTTATGTCGGCGGCACCGTAGGCTTTGACGGTCTGCTGGTGATCACGCCCGATGGCCGTGTGAACTTTCAGTCCGGAATCGGCAACCTCGGAACGGAGTCGGTGATCGACGTACATCGCGCGGGAGCCGAGGTTCTCGGAGTGCCGTGGGAAAAGTGCGATGTTACCTGGGGCGACTCGTCGAAGAACCTTCCGTTTACCTGTGTTTCCGGCGGCAGTCAGACGACCCACGCGATGACCCGCGCCTCTTACGCGACCGCGATGGACGCCCGACAAAAACTCCAACAGATCGCGGCCAAAAAGCTTGGTGGCAAGCCGGGCGATTACGACGTCGCGAACGAGCGCGTGTTTCACAAAAGAGGCGGCGCCGGCATGACTCTGGCGATGGCCGCGAAGCATGCGATCGAGTTGGGTGGCGTCTATGATGGCCACGAAGTCTCCGCCGACCTCAACAAGCGAACGAAGGCATCGGCAGCCGCGCTCGCAGGCCAGGGACTCCTGGCCGCCGCCAAGGACAATTACCCCCGCGATGGCGCGACATTTTCCTACGTTGCCAGCTTTGCGGAGGTGGAGGTGGATGTGGAGACAGGCCAATACCGCATCGTCGATTTCCTCGCTTACGCCGATGTGGGCTCGGTAATTCATCCGCGCGCCCTTGGCGGACAGGTCCTGGGCCGGTCGGTGCTGGGTATGGG
>Ga0210394_10008888_pt1 | contig 10238 bp, 21 predicted proteins | sample IncBWC12MmetaG_FD_160121 | JGI IMG/M metagenome (GOLD analysis project Ga0210394, IMG submission 160121) | Forest soil microbial communities from Barre Woods Harvard Forest LTER site, Petersham, Massachusetts, United States - Inc-BW-C-12-M | ecosystem: Environmental > Terrestrial > Soil >...
TTGTTACCAAAACATTGCCAAAACATTGCCAAAACATTACGGATTATTAATGTTTGGCCAAGGGTCGGCGCAAATTGGGCTAGGGGAAGACGCAATATTGTTGCGATCACGATTTTGTGATTGCGATCACGATTTTGTGATTGGACGCTTAACGATTTTTTAAGAAATCGGCGCGACAATGGCCGCATCAAAACGAGGAGTAGTACCATGGAAAACCTAGTGAAATGGACCATAGACTACGATCTATCTCCTGAACACTGCGACGCGATGCCAGACCTGTTCACCATCCTCCGAGGCCTAGTACCAAGCGAGAAATGGGACGGGATCGAAAACACTCTCAAGGCCAAATGCAATAACACTCTCAAGGCCGAATAGCCGCAGCCAGGCGACCGATCACGAAAATGTGATAAGATGTGATCGGTCGCTGGCCAAAAGGTATTGACTTTTCACTCTTCACTGTGTTAATAATCTTGCGCAGCTTCGCTATCGCCGAGGCCCCTGCCTCACGGCGGCACGTCGAGCGGTGTGCGAAGAGATTATTACACAGTGAAAAACCAGAAGAGGATATGAAAATGACTACGCAGCAATTGAACGCCTTCCTTACCGATCCCCGCACATCGTACTGGTTGAAAGAGGCAATCAAAGGCGCCTTGAAGCGTGACCCCTTGGACGCGTCACGTGACGCTGATATCCTGGCCACCTTGCTTCACCAACGCGCCGACGAGATACTGGCGCAGTGATCACAAACTTGTGAACGCTGGTCACGTTGTTGTGATCAGCGTTTAACACTCCGTTAGGATTTGCCCGCTACAGTCACGACGTTCTAACCAGAAGGATACAAGAAGATGACAAGCCAAGACCTTATCGCCAAGATCGACGAGAGCAAGCGCCGCTACGACCTCCAAGCCCTCCGTGAAGAATACGCTCCCCATTACCAATTCGCGGAATTTCAGATCGGCTATACCGACTACATCCTTGGCCGCAGTCGCAACCCATTCGGCCTCGACGGCGTAGCGTGTCAATCCTGGGACCGTGGCGCTGAATGCGCCATGCGAGCAAAGACCGCCGGCCTGATCTAACGGCCTGCTAGTTTTAGGGCCCTAGAATAGGGCTCTAAGGCGAGCATACCGCTCGGGAGCAACGATTATGCGAGACCTGAACCAGCAAGAGAAGGCACTTTTAGAGGCGCTGATTGACGGCTGCGGGCTGTCGTCTGTCCTCGTGGCACTGAGCGAAATTTGCGGCGAGAAAGCCGAGCATATCTCCACCAATTGGCAGGACAAGACCTTGGCCAAAGATTGGGCCACTGCGGGAGGGCGCATTGGTGTCATCGTGTCATCTATCGCAATGCGTAACCTGTAGGAGCAACGATCATGAGTGACATGAATTACGACAAATTCAAAGACGCACGCGAGAACGCCAAGGGCTGGTTGGCCTCAATCGAGGAAATGTTGAGCGAGTATGAATTGGCTGGTCAACAGGACGCGGAAACATCTAAGTCTTATCGAGTACGGGAAAACGCAGAGCGCACCATTCACGAAAGCGTGTTGAGCGTCATGGTGCGTGATGACTGGCGTGAGCCTGGTCGGCAGACCGATGAAAGCCCGGACGAATATGAAATCTTGTTGACCACGGGCGGACCGGCTTTGCGTATCTGGGGCAAGCTGCGCGACGGCAATCCTCACACCGCGGAACTCCAGATGCAAGACTGGGGCACACCGTGGACACGCTACCCAGCGCCCGAAGCGACGCTGATCAATTTCGCCTCTTGCTTCTATTTCGGAGATTGAGCCATCGCTTTCGCAAGTTCAAATAGGAGCAACGATCATGGAATTGATCGATTGGTCAAAGCGGTATCCGCAAGAGACAAGCAGGCAAATCGCCATTCGGCAATCGACAGTTTGCCTATGTGGCAAGCGTAAGGAAATCGGCAAGATGAAATGCCAAACATGCGAGGAGCAACGATCATGATGGATTTTGAGGACTACTTGGCCCTGGTTTCCGTGCTGTGCTTCGTAGCAGTTGCACTGCACATGCTGGGAGGCTGACATGGTGCGCATATGTGACTTTCACGGCAAGACTGTCGCCACATCGCAGGACCTTCGCGGCGTGCTCACGTTCGCCCGCAAGTACCCTGTTGACGTGGTCAAGGTGACGGCCCTACCCGAGCATTCCTTCCGCGTGGTGTTCTATTTCCACAATTGGGACGGCTGTCACTACAGCGCCGAAACCATATGGGCTGACTGGCGTGTTCTCTGCGATTGGCTTAAGGCGCGCAAATCGTGGTCGGTCGAGCGCATCAATATCGATCCACGCTTGTTCGAGGACATGCATCCTCGGCTGCGACACATCCTCAGCTTGAAGGGCACGGTTCTGGAATGTAACGAGAAGGGACACCAGCTATGAAACTCGTATGGACTAATCCAGTCGTCAAAAACGTTGACGACATGACAGACGAGGAACTCGAACGTGAGTTCCGCCGGCACAACACCCGCAAGCCGATCTTGGTTGACTACATGACCACGAAAGAGCATGTGGACCGTTGGTTCGGCGAGAATAGCTTGCCACTATGGGGAGGTCGCAACACGAGGTGCTGACATGAATACCTTTCGAGGCTGCCTATTCGCCCTTGCTATCGAGGCAATGTTTGTGCTAGGCGTGCTTCTTGTCCTACGTCTGACAGGGATCATATGAGCGAGCACAAGCGCAAACCTAAACTAGGGCCTGATAGCTGGCAATGGAAAGCCATTGAGGCTACCCAGGCCCACACCTCGCAGTTGGGAGCGATCCTCCTGGCTGCGCTCGACATGGGCCGGAACAAGCTGCCTCGATTTGGCCGAAAGGCTATCATCACGGCCGAGGGTGCTGTGGTTGCACCATTTATCACGCGGGCTAGCGAGTTCCATGCCCATGCCTTCGTGTGTAGCGTGGCTGACCTGATACGCAACTTCCGCGGGCTGGCCGACCACTTGAAGCTTTCGGATGACGAGCGAACCGAAATGTTCACCGCGGTTCGCCGATGGTGCGCCACAGACTATCGGCCGGGCGCTTCAGGTGAACTCTTTGGAGGCTGATCATGTGGAGAACATGGCGCCAAGATATGGACAAGGCAATCAGGGAGGCTAACATGGCAATGACACGGCAACACGTAAAAACAATCGCTGCGGTTTTGGCAAAGCATATGGAAAACGGCAGTCAAGCCGGCGTGGCCTATGATCTTGCAAAAGAGCTTCCCAGGTGGTACCCAAATTTCAATGCCACTAAATTTCTCAAGGATTGTGGGGTTCAGAAATGAACAATGCACCTCCTCTGACCGGGTGTCAGACATGTCGCCACTGGAACCGAACGGCAGTAGGGGCGGGTGATTGCCGCGCCCATCCGCCGACCGTGGCGTTCATAATCAACGGCCCCAACATCGCAAAGCTGACGGGCTATCCCGAGCGAAAGGCCAATGATCCCACATGCGGCGAGCACAAGCCCGTCATGATCCTGGCAGGATGACATGAAAATCATTCGTGCGTGGCGTGTTGAAGGAGAAAGCGGAACTATTAACTATATAGTCATGAGAGAGGATGGAACTGTCTGGGTCGCCTTGAATAAAAGCTATTCAGAATGGGTTCAAACCCATATCCCCCGGTTTCCGTGGGGTGAACGATAATGAAAACCTGGATGGATATCCTCGATCCGGTCAACAAGACGCCCATTCCTGAAATCGTGGCGTACATCGAAGATGCGGCCAAGGAACAACTCCTTACCCTATCCAGCACAGAATGGTGGCGCACGGTCGAGCTTGCGGACCACATCTGGCCGCTAGGTATTGAGTTCGACAGCACTACAGAAACATTCTTTGTGCGGTCGCGGCTCTACAAGTTCCTGGGCCACATTGACCGGCGCACCATGCGGCCGACTATTCTGCCACACTGGCGGCGGCGCGGCAGTCTGACACGCAGCGCTTTTGGTAAATACGTACGGCCCTGGCATTGGTTTAACCTTTTGGCGAACGCTCACGAGAATGTGAATACCCAATCTGCATGTTCTATGCCAAAGGTGCCAAGCGCGAAGGGAGGAGGTGCAGAGGAGAACTAAAAATGACAATCCACGAATCGACTACCAATGCCTGGAAAATCATCCTGTCTGATATCAGTGCCGATGGCACCAAGAAGGCGATATCGGCACTGAGTTTTGCCGCTGCCGCGATCCTTGATGACCTTGAGCCCGGCGCGACAATTTCCACCACAGAACTCGGCGAGCGTATCTGGCCAAGGTCGCCCAGCCGAGGCGACCACGAAACCCTGCGGTTGCGCAAGCGCATGTTCGCGCTCTTGCTTCAGACGGGGCAGAACATCATTCTCCCGAATGCGCGACGGCGTACCGACAGCGCCTACACCAATCGCTACGGTGTCGAGACGCACCCTTGGGAGTGGTTCAATCCTGCGGTGACCGCCAAGAAGGTCTCGCGCGTCGGCCTAGCCACGCCCATGACCTCGGCCCAACAGGCCATGGATCAGCTTCTCACGCACTACGGTGTGGGGCAGGATCAGCGGGAACGTGTGTTGCACCTCATCGACCCTATTCAGGCGCTGAAAACGGCGCGCTAGGCTCAAAACACCAGCGGCGATCGCGGCCGCTCCCGAATGTCAAAGCGTGCAAACTAGACTGAGCGAGGCGGATCAAGCTTCGCTCAGTTTCTTTTATGCGAGCCGCATACCTGGCCGGCGCCTCGTTCTCAAATTGCGGGCTGAGCAGGCCGGCCAGTATGGCTGTAGTGGTCCCTGTTTCGGCGCTGGTGAAGCCGTGCTCCATCAAGCAGGCTGCCACGTTCGATTGGCTCAGCGGGTCGGCGGCTTTCCTGGCAGCCATTATGGCCTCCCTATCGACAGGAAGAAAGACCAGCGAATCCGCCACCTTGCGGCCTTGCAGATAAATCGGTTTCTCGCGCTCTGGAGCGCCACGCTGCCTGACCACGTTCACGGATACGTGATTGGAGTGTGTGCTGTTTTGCACAGATTCGTTTTCTCCGCGATGACAGGTTAATAACGTGTCGAAACCAGCTTCAAGGGCATTGGTTCCGCGGGTTCCGCGGGTGTTGTCCTTACCGAAATGGGCCGGCACCAGCACCGCAGCCCGCGGGAACATCTTGAGGAGGGCTCTGCAATGGAATATGAACCGGTTGGCATCGCCTGGGTCGTTTTCGTCACAACCCATCATCGCGGCGGAATAGGTATCAATTATGATCAGCCTGACAGTACGATCATGTGCTGTCATCTGGATAGCCTTGCCGAACTCCGCAAAATCATCAACAATGGAAAGGCGTGGACCTTCCGACATGTAGAACCCGATATCGCTGAGGGGATCAAAGCCATGATACTGGCACCAGGCGACGCGGTGCATTTTGCTGAGCAGCGTAAAGCCCTCGTGGGCACCATAGAACGTGCATCCCCGCAAGCTGGGTATTCCCAGGCATCCCGCGCCGGTCGCTATCCCAAGCGCGAACTCTAAGGCCAGGAAGCTCTTGAAACTGCCCTTGGCCGCCGTGAGCAAACAAAGTGCCCCTTCCGGGATCAGGTCCGGAACAATCCATTCCGGAAGGGGTTGGTTCATCATCTCGGCGGCAGTGAGGAACTTGAAGCGCGTTTTGGCCTCTGGAGGGCCATCTTGTGGTACAACATAACTGAAAGGTTCGCTCGACACTGCATGGGCGCCGGCCTCATTCTGGCCATAGCGTTCGACGTTGCCTGCAATTGTCATCAGGTCGTCATGATCCCATGGTGGGATGCAATGTGGGTTCCAATGGTTTTCGATCAGTGATACTGCGGTGGAGGGTCGTAACCCCAAGTCCCTAATAAGCTCTGACAGTACTTGGTATGTAGTGCTATTTCCTCCTCGTCCTGAGACTGCAACAACCCCTCCGCGCACGAGAGCGCCGAGGCGAGCAATTGCACGCTCGATATTGGCAACTCCGTCTCGCTTCTCAGTAAGAGCCCGAGCGGGGTCATGGCTTGCTGCAAGTCGAGTTTCAATTTCCAGAGGTAAGGCAACGGCTGGTCGGTCATTGTCCCATACATAGATACCATCCCCCGTTTGCGATGGTGGCAAAAGAGCATAGCTTCTTTGCCCGCGTGTGTCTACATGGGCGCCAAGCAATCCGACAGTAGGTCGTACGCTTCCGACGTAATGAAGGTGACTGCCGCCGCGAGGGGTCCGAATGGCTCTCGTTTTAGGTAGTGTAAGTGCGGCGATATCCGCATCGGGGTCAATGTCGATGACAGCGAGTCCCATGTCGTTCGGACAAAACGCAATGTTAGAGTCTGGATGGCGTGAGTAGTGATCATCGACTTGCTCCTTGGTCTCAAGGGCGTTCCTGAGCCAGTCATCCATCATTGGGAACTTGGTGCCGGGCCGGCACGGAATGATCCTGTAGCCTTCCTCCACGTAGGCTAGGGCGGCGGCGTGGAGGGCTGTTGACAAGAAAACGGCTCCCGTGATAGACAGCCCTTTACACTACTCGGAACCGGGCAGTCAATGGCTTTACCATTAAATCCTGATCGGCTGCGCTTGGTCTATGACCTCTTGGCCGAGTGTCCGCCCTTTGACAAGTGGAACCTGCCCCACGGGGAAGACGTTCACTTTCGCGTGAGTCGCAAGGTGAAAGAGTACGGCCAGCATAGACGTACGATATCGAACCGTGGTAAGTACAAACACCATATTGAAATCTCGGCAGTGAATGTCACTACGCTGGAGACATTGGTGCGGACCATGGCCCACGAGATGATCCACGTTCACGAGCAAGCCAATGAGGTCTGTACGCCACACCAATCGACGCTACACACTGAGGCGTTCCGCTGTTTTGCGCTAGAAGTCTGCAAAGTGCACGGCTTCAATCCTGACGCCTTCTAGGGAGGGGAGATGAAGAGACTTTTGCTTTTGGAGATAGCCCAAGACCTTCGGGCTTTGCGGGAGGGTCAAACACAACTGTTGAAGGAACTAAAGATGGTTGATCAAACTGTTGCTGCTCTTCAGGCCGACGTGACGGCGATGGACTTGCAAGTGCAAAGCGCCGTCAAGCTGATCACGGACTTGCGCAATCAGATCGCGAATGGCGGTATCGATCCCGCCGACGCGACCGTGCTTGCGCAGATTGACACCGTGTTGAAAAACGATCTCGGCTCGCTCGGCGGCGCGATCACTCCTCCGCCGGCGCCGGCTGCTGCCAAGACTGCCTAATGCACCTGGATTACAACCAGGTTAACGATACCTTCATACTTCGGGTGCCCAGAAATGGGCACTCGATTAAAGGGCTGATGCACGAGCATGGATTGGATTTCTCAACTGCGGCCTCATCCGCTAGTGAAGCTGTTCTGTTTACTACGGAACCGTACGCGGCTGCATCGTTTGCATCCGACGCTACCGAACGTGCACGAGATAGATTGGCTCCAATCCTTACTGAGATCGAGCAGAGTTGGAAAGCGACCAGTGCGGCCAGCTATGCGGTACCGGAGGACAAGGAACTATGGGCTTTTCAAAAGGCCGACCTTGACTACGCGCTACGCAGGAAAAACACGCTCATTGGAGATCAGCCCGGACTTGGCAAAACTGAGGTTGCGATTGCTTTCGCCAATGAAATACGCGCGAAGAACGTCCTTGTCATCTGTCCTGCCAACATTAGAATTCAATGGGCGCACCGTATCGCGGAGTGGTCCACCACGCCCTCGTGGTCTCGACGTGTGCACCTAACCAAGCAGGCCAAACATGGAACCCATCCACCCGAAGCGGGAAAACAAGTCTGGAATGTCGTCTCCTACGATCTTGCCCGAAACGAGGGAGTTGGAAAGGCTATTGAACGGTATCATTACGATCTATGTATCCTCGACGAACCACATTACCTCAAGGACAGTGACAGTCAGAGAACTCGTGCAATCTTTGGTGGGGGCTCGGTTCGACATTTCCGACCTATTGCGGATCAGTGCGAACGAATTCTTGGGCTCACTGGAACTCCGCTGCCGAATAGACCTAGAGAAGCCTTCACCCTAGCGAAAGGGCTGTGCTATGACGCAATCGACTGGCTGTCTGAGGATCACTTCAAGGCGCGCTTTAATCCATCACAGCGAATTGAAAGAATTGATCCAGAAACTGGTCGATCTAAGTTTTTTATCGACGAAAGAAGCGGAAGACATTACGAACTCCAAAATCGCCTCCGTGCCAACTTCATGGTGCGTCACCTTAAGCATGGACCCAATGGAGTGATGGGGCAACTCAAACTGCCAGTCTATGATCTGATCCAAGTGACGGAGACGGCCAGTGTCAAGCAAGCGCTTCGAGCCGAAAGTTTTCTACATATCGACCCCGAAAACCTGGAGGGGGCGGATATTCAGGTGCTTGGCCAAATTGCTACTGCGAGGCGCCTCATGGGCGTTGCGATGGCACCACAAGTAGCGGACTACGTGTCGGACTTGACCGAGAGCGGCGAAGAGAAGATCACTTTATTCGCCTGGCATATCGAGGTACTTGACATTTTGGAAAATCGGTTGTCTAAGCATGGCTTAGTCAGGATAGATGGAAGCACCGGAGCACAACGGAAGGAACGCCATGTCAAGCAGTTCATCACTGATCCTAGCACCAAGATCATACTCGGTAACCTGCTTTCTATGGGCGTCGGAACAGACGGATTGCAACAAGTCTGTAACCACGGTCTCATTGCAGAGCCCGATTGGACGCCTGGAGTTAATATGCAAGCCTTCGATCGTTTGGACCGCGGGGGTCAGCGGCAACAAGTTCAAGGGGACATTTTCGTTGCGCCAGGTTCACTCGCGGAAAAAATCCTCGCCAAAGCGCTCCGCAAGGGGCAAACGATCCACAAAACCCTCGACGACCGAATAAACGACGGTCAAAATTCGGCATATGTAGGAGACCAGCATGCCACAGATCACAGCCGGTAAGATAAGCTTCGCCCGCTCGGTGCAGCCGGCACAGTATGAAACCAAGAAAGCCGAAGTCGAGCTTTCCTTCTCTCTGGCCGAAGGGGAGGAACTCGGGGCTTGGCTTGACGACGTGGCGGCCAAGGCTCAGGCCAAGGCGCTGGAGATGATCGGTTTGAAGCCGGCTACAGAAGCCAAGCCAGCTACGACAAAGAAGGCTGAAGTCAAACCGCCGGCTGAGGTTCAGAAAGAAGATTCCAAGAAAACTTATGCCGTTCACAAGGCCACAGAAGAGGCCAAGGCGCTTGCCGAGAAGTCCAATACGGCAAAGGATATCGCCAGCTTGGACGATGTTCATGGTGTCAAAGGTGGTGAAGGGATCATAGGCTCTCTTGGTCATGCCGATCCGGATGCCGATCTTCTGGCGGACGTGCCGAAGGAAGTGACCGATCAGGACTTGGTAGCGGCGGTTACGCGCAAGAACCAGGAACTCAAGGACCCGAAGAAGATCCACGCCTTGCGCGAGACGTTCGTGAAGCTGCCGAAAGGGCTCCGTGATATCCCGGCTGCTGATCGGCCGCGCTTTCTCGCCGAACTGGAGGCTTTAAAGAAGTGAACAAGGAGAAAGTAGATGACAACAGAAACCAGAGCAGCGCACAGCCCTCTCGGAGCGAGCGGGGCAGAACGGTGGATGAATTGCCCCGGCAGCGTGGCACTCCTGAAAAGGATGGATCTACCGGAGACCGACGAGCCAGAATATCGAAGCCGTGGTACCAGCGCTCATTCGGTCGGCTATGAGTGCCTGACGCAGGGCAAGGATGCCTGGGAGTTTGCCGGAACAGAGCATGGCAAGCACGAGGCCGACATGGAGATCATGACAGCCATCCAGGTCTATGTGGACGAGTGCCGCAGCCTGATCACTTCAACCGCAGAGGTATTCCATGAGTTCAACATCGCGGACCCCGATTTCCATCCGGATTTCTTTGGCACTCTTGACTTTGGTGCAATCGACGGCACTACGATGTATATACGGGATTACAAGCATGGCGCGGGTGTCGCGGTTGACTGCGAATGGAACCCGCAAATTATGTACTATGCCTGGGGTCTGCTACGCCGGTTTCCTAATGTTGAGACCATTGACCTGGCCATTGTGCAGCCTCGTGCGTTTCATCCACAAGGCCCAATTCGCCGTTGGTCCGTATCTGCGGAGGAATTACGCAGATGGGCACTTGATGATCTCCGACCAGCCATGGCACGGACGGAAGAAGATGGCTCGCTCGATGCTGGTCCGTGGTGCCGGTTCTGTCCCGCGAAGCTGGTTTG
>Ga0210394_10008889_pt1 | contig 10238 bp, 8 predicted proteins | sample IncBWC12MmetaG_FD_160121 | JGI IMG/M metagenome (GOLD analysis project Ga0210394, IMG submission 160121) | Forest soil microbial communities from Barre Woods Harvard Forest LTER site, Petersham, Massachusetts, United States - Inc-BW-C-12-M | ecosystem: Environmental > Terrestrial > Soil >...
GAGCCATCGCCGGCGCGTACCGGGTCAATGCGCTTCACCTGGAAAGTGCGTTCCTTCAGATCGCTGACGGTGCGGCTTAGAATGTCGTGGGTCTCGCGTTCCAATTCCGGGGTAGGTTCCTTGGCGCGCTTCTGCGGCTGCAACATCGTGGCGTCCAAGCGGTAGGTGCGGGTTTGAGTGGTGCTGTCCTCGGAGAGAAGCTGAACGTCAGAGCTGGCTTGCGCAGTTGTTTGCGGCTGATCGTGAAACAGCGTGCGCGGCGTGAGAAGAACAAAAAGAACGATAGCGATGACCATCAGGTCGTACGGCCAACTTCCGCGCTCGAAAGACCAGAAAATCGTCCGGACGATACCTCGCCACACTCTGCGCATGTTAGTGAACTGTGGAGCCGTCCACAACCTGGCCGTCGCGCATGTGCAGTACGCGATTTCCGTAAGCGGCCGCATCCGGGTTGTGGGTGATCATCACGATGGTCTGTCCCAAGTCCTTGTTCAGTTCGCGCAGCAAGCCCAGGACGGTGTCGGAACTTTTGGTGTCAAGATTGCCGGTGGGTTCATCCGCCAGAACAATTTTCGGCTCGCTGACGATTGCGCGGGCCAGCGCTACGCGCTGCTGCTCTCCACCGGAAAGTTCGGAAGGCTTGTGCGTCAGCCGTTCGGTGAGGCCGAGCAGTTTGGCGACCACTTCGAAGCGATGCGGATCGAAGCCGTTACCGTGAATGTGTTGAGCGAGAGCAATATTGTGGTAAGCATCGAGCGTGGGAAGGAGATTAAATTTCTGAAAAACAAATCCAACTTTGTGCCTCCGCAAGAGGGTGCGGGCGGCATCGGTCATTTTGGTCAGGTCATTTCCATCCAGTAGAACGCGACCCCGGGTGGCTTGGGCCAGACCACCGATTACGTGCAACATGGTGGATTTTCCACAGCCGGAGGGGCCCATGATGGAGACAAATTCTCCGGGATAAACTTCCATGTTGACGCCACGGAGAGCAGGAACTTCCACCTTGCCCGAACGATAAACTTTCCACAAATCTTCTGTTTTGAGAATCGGTTCCAACGCTCGCTCCCGTGCGAGTGGCAACACTTCTGGGGACGCAAATATTCTAGTCGCGTTCGCCATTTCTTCCTAGTAAGTATGTCGGTATGGCGAATTTCATCTGCGCGGTGGGCTTATTCGTAAGCGAGAGCTTCGACTGGGTCTTTGCGGCTGGCGATCCAAGCCGGATACGAAGCGCCCAAAAGTCCGCCTGCGATAGCAATCAACGCAGCGCGAACAATCCAAGCGTATGTCATCTGGATTGGCAACGACGGATGGAGATCGTGGATGGCCGCCCGCAGGGCGAAGCTTAAACCTATTCCGACGGCCGACCCTACCAGACACAGAAGGGTCGTCTCACTGAGAATAATTCTCACGATGTAGCTCTTGGAGGCCCCCAGTGACTTCAACACGCCAATTTCGCGCGTACGCTCGATGACGGTGGTATACATCGACAGGAAAGTGACCAGGAATCCCACAACGACGGCAATGCTTATCATGACGTTTATGAAGGTGCCTAGATAAGGCACGTTCGATGAAGTCATCAATGCCATAAGGTCTTTGGGCTGGCGGACTTCGTATCCCGGCAGAAGCTGCTTAGCTTCCTCCGCCACCGCCGCTGAGTGGTTGGAGCGATCGGCCTTAATCAAGAATATTGACGCCTTGTCATGCGCTCCAGCCATTTCCTGCAGCGTGGGAAGGAGCACAAAGAGCCTGGCGGACTTGCCGTGCTCGACGATTCCAACCACATGGAAATCGTGGGCGAGGATGTGCAGCGTCTGCCCCACCTTTATGTTCTTACCTTTAGCGTAGATGTCGTCCACTAAAATGTCATTGGGGTCTTTAAGATCTCGCCCTGCATAGAAGACAAATCCGCCGGATACCGCGCGGAAACTTTCCGGGTCAATCCCGAAAATATTTTCCAACGCGGCGACCGAATTAAGCGAAATTAGCACGGGAGAAACGGCTTGGACATAGGGGAGCCGCTGCAACTTGTCAGCAATGCTGATCGGCATGGGCGCGCCGCCGAAGTTCATGAACAAAGAAGAGGAGGGAGGCTGGACCATGACGTCTGCTCCAATGCCTTCCGTACGCTTGGCATAATCCTGTAGCAATCCAGTGGTTAGACCGACGACCATGATTACCATGGTGACTTCGACCGCAACGGCGATGGCTGTAAGCAGAGTACGGAGAGGCCGGTGCAGTACGTTCTGCACGATCATGTAGCGGATCATGGCTTGGGCGCCTCCGTAGTATTTTCGTCCGGATGTATCAGTTTAGTCCCCGGGGGTTGAGCGAGTACAAAGCGATCAGCCGGGATGGACTCGTTGACGGTGAGCTTTTTGATTTCAATCTCGAGTTGGTAATCATCGCCGGGACGGCTGATTACAATTTGGTGTGGATAAGACAGGGTAGCCATCGCCGAGTCCGCGGAGGTCGCGGTTGCGGACGCTTGCGAAGCGCCGGCCGCCGCGGTGACAGCGAGCCAATTCGAGTAATGAACGTCTGAAGCCACTTTTCCGCCGGAAATAAAATTTTCCACTCTAACTATCTGCAGGTTGGTGCGGTCGAACCAGATTTTGCACGATATTTCCCAGTTGGATGAACCCGCAGCGCTGCGATTTGTTGCGTCTTCGCTGGATGCGGCGCGGATCGCGGTCAGGATGTAAAAGTGACCAGGGCCTTCGCTAGCTTCCTCGAACAAGACGGGCGCTCCGGCCGGAATCGGCTCCCACAGCAGGGCGTCAACCAGATGTTGCGGGCGAAGATTTTCGATGGGCTTGGATGCTTGCCGCGTCAAATTGTCCGGGCCTTCGATAAATTCATTCTTCGACGGGATGTATATATCAAATTTTTCGCCATTGCTGACCATGTCAAAAATATTCTTGGCTACCACGGGAGCCTGCCCTATCACACGTATGTTGGCGGGCTTGGCAGCCAGGATAAATCCGTTGACCTCGTGATATTGCTCGATCACTCCGGAGTAGGTGGAGCCTGCGGTCAGTTTCATGCTGAGCCCAGCATTCAAGGAAGTAACGGATTGAGCTTGCTGATTATAACGTCCAAGTAGGTCATCCTTGATGGCAGTAAGAAGCTTGGCGGGAGGGTTGGCCGGCTTGACGACGGTCTTGCGACTGACGGCGCAGCCACAGATTAAAACGGCTAGCGATACCGTCGCCACCCCGAGGCGGAAGCTAGGAGTTCTGAGTTTGGTGTATCTCCGCAAATATTGAAGTGACAATTTAGCTTTGTCCTCGGAGCGAGTGAACGGGACCGCCGGATTCGGAAAGACAAAGTAGAGGAGAAAACTCGCGCGCAGATTTTTGGATTTTTTGGCGATTTGAGCGGATCGCCGTGGTGTGTTTTCTGTAGGTTACAGGACAATCTAATTTACGAATTTGGCGATTAAATTCTGCCGATTGGAGCGTCAAAACTGCACGATTGAAAGATGATTTAAGGTAGCGTTGAGCCGACATAACAGGTAAATCGGCGGGGGCGGAATTTGGAGAGACAAAGGGGATGATTGCCCGTTGGTGACTCGTCCGAACGTTCTCTAATTTAGCCACGGGGAACGCTAGCATGCGCTTGGATGAAATTCAAGGATGCGTGTACTGTGGACGGCCTAGTACTACGATGCGGTCACTTCCGTTTCAGGGATAAGACGTGACTGTTCGAGACTACCCGGGACGGCGGTCACTTGCCGCGTAGCAAGAGGATTACATCGAGCAGGACCAGGACGGCCACGACGACTTCCAGGGCGAACATGCGGCGCTCGTTGAATTGGGCCACCATGAATTCGTAAAGCTCGCCTGCCGTTTTTAATTTTTCGGCGACTAGAGTCTTGTAATCGTTGACTCCGATTTTTGCCGAGCTCACGCCGTAGACCCGAGCGTAGTACGTGTCGCTGATAAATTTCACCGCGTATTCAGTTCGTTCCGCGAGATCCATGATGTCCAGGCGGATTCGGTTCAAACGGCCGGCGCGTCGAGCTAATCGCCAGCGAGACCAAAAGCTTTCGTGCCCTTCGAGCGAGCTATACACGTTAGAGAGCAAGTTGGTGAGCAGCTCGTCGTAGTAGCGAAACTCCAGCAATTGGGTGTTCGCATACTCGAGGAGATCGATCACGGCTGGCGTACCTTCGGGTTTGTCGTAAACGAGCGCAGCCGCCCAGCCGACTACAACCAGGTCGTTGGGATAGTAAGACAACGCGGAGCGCACGATCTCTTCGCGCTCGGCAGCCGAGAGCGGAACGAGTTCGCCACGCACGAGTTGTGTGATCAGGTCGGCGTGACATTGGAGCATTTCGGCGGCGGTCGCCGAGCGGCCGTCCGGGTTTCGCGCCGATTCGATGTCAATGACGAGGTAATCTTCATCCAGCCATCTTGGTGACGGCTTGATCAGCGCCGGGCGACAACGATCCAAGCGGGTGCGCAGCAGTTGTTCCGCAGCTTCCTCCACTTCCGGAGCGTTCATCCAGCGATAGGATTGCGGGGACAGAGCCTCGAAGTCACAATCGAAGCCAGTGGTGAGCTCAACGCTTATCACGCCGAACCAGTAATACTTGATTCGAGCGTCCAACTTCTCGCCGGTGGGAAGCGCAACCGGGCCTGCTGATTCAACGATCGGAGCACGTTGTGCCTGCGCATATTCCGGGCTGCGGTGAGCGAAGCTGGGGGGCTGCGGAGCCGCTTCCGGCCCGAGAATGCCGCGTAAGCTTTCCATCTCAATCGCTTCAGCAACGTCATAGAAGCTAAGAATCCGGAGATAGCCTTGAACAATCATAGGCGGGAGGTGACGCTCCTAAAGCAGTTGCGAAATTAGGAGTCACCATCGTACACCACGTCACCCGGGACAAGAACTCCTGGGGTCCCGCAATGCGCGATTGGACCAAATGTATTCACTGTTTTCTGAATTGGTGCATTAAATCTGGATTATCTAGAAGGGACCAATCCGAGCGATCGCACGTACAGGCACCAGGCGATCACAAGTACGCAAAGGGTAAGCCACATACCGTATTGGAATATGCGTCCTTTCCGGGTCGTACTCAGCCTTCCTTGCATCCCCACCCGCAAGGTCTTCTCATCGCGCAAATCCGTCACGAGGATCGCTATTCCGCAGTAGAGCAGCACGAGAGGCATCACAAGTCCAAATGGACCCTGATGCAGCACACCGTTACGCTTTGCTTCCTGTATCGGACGCAAGATAAATAAATAGGCCGTGGCGAGACCAGTGAAGGTGCACACAGCTCCGATGGTTTTGGTTCTCAGAACTGTGACACGCCTACCGGTCGGGTGTGCTCCATCAGGGGTTGCGATCCCGTTGAGATTAAGCCACGCTTGTGCAATCCGGGTTTTCATACTTGCGCCTCTGTCGGCCGAAGGGATCGGCTGCGGAGTTTGGTCGCTCATCAAACGTACTCTCCGAACCCGAGATAGGAGCATGGCCCGGATGAACAGATCTTAGCGGTTTAGTCGTCGTGGGTGATTATGGTGGGGCGGACGGCAGGTTCGGGGCCGCCTAAAGAAATCAGGAGGCGGCGTAGTTTTGCGCGGTCTTCGAGGTTGATGCCCATCATTTCGAAGCCGGCTTGTTGCGAGCGGACGAAACGCACGACCGTTTGCATGCTGATGGAGCGCAGGCCAGCGGGAATTTTCAGAGTGGCTTCGGTACCCACTGGAATTTGTATGTCGCCGCTGAGCAAGCCGCCGTCGAGGCTGAGCACGCTGATGGCGGATGTGAATTTTCCGCGTGCGGAGGTGATGGTGGCGGGCACGGCGCGCGGCAGACGCACGCGGCGATAGCGACGATGCCGCACGAAATCCCGTTCCGGGATGGGATCGAGCGGCGCAAGAGCGATTACTTTCGTGTCCAAGCCGGAATTGGGGAGAAAGGCCTGCATCCATTCCGGGTCAAGTTTCATTAAAGCTTGAGCGGCGGCCATGCGGATCTCGTCGGGATAAGTCCAGCCAAAAGTTTTGCGTGATTCGACGAAGCGGCGCAGATGACCGGCGGCTGCGGGAGCGCGCATGCGGCCGAGCGCTTCGATGGCTTTCACGCGAAGGTATTCGGAACCTTGGGCCAGGAGTTCGCCTTCGGCGATACGAAGAAGCTTCGGCGCGGTTTCGGTGTCGCCGCACATTCCTATTTCATCGAGGGCGAGCGGAACGATCATGGGATCGAATAATTCCAGCGACTCGGCGAGTAGTTTGCCGCGCTCGGGCGCTCCGGCAATGGAGAGCTGACGAACGACCGCGTCGTGAAAGCTGCGAACATTTTCTCTGAGGCGCGCGGGAAGCATGTCTTCCAGGGCGAGCGGATCCATGCGTCCCAGGAGACCGACAACAGTGGCGGCTTTCGCGGGTACTTCGTTCTTCAGAATTTCTTTCAAATGACGGACGCAGGGCGAACCCACGGATTTCGCGAGCGCGACGATGGCTTCGCGTTCGGTGCGGCGGCCGGAGCGCGCGAGACGAACGGCCAAATATTCAGAAGCAGTTTGAGGGACGCGCATCAGGACGCCAACGAGTCCTTCGGGCATTTGCTCGGCGGTAAGCGCTTCTTCGATAAATTCCGGGACGCGATTATCGATGCCAACGCGCGGTCGCAGACTTTGTACCCAGCTGGGGCGCGACTCTTCGAGATCGGCCAGCGAATCAAGCGACTGCTGCATAGCGCGGTAGTAACGGCGTGTGGCGGATTCCTGACTGAGGCGCACGAAGGCGGCGCTCAGTAACGTTTGCAGCTCGGTGTCTTTTTCGGCGGCCATCTGCTGGCCAATTTGCACCAGAGCATCTTGCAAGCGCTGGCTGGCGGCCTTGCTGAAAAGTTCGGCGAGCTGGCCAAGCCCAATGGCGGCTTTTTTGCGAGCTTCGGAATCTTTATTGCGGACGCAGGTGGCGTAGTGAAGAAGAATATCTCCTGCGGTGTTGGCTTCACCGCGACCTAGAAGTTCTTCCACATATTGCTGCACGTTGCGTGGCGGAATGCACCAGGCTTCGGTTGACAGCAGCACGTGCTTTTTGCCGGACTCCGGGACGGCGGCCCAGAACTGGCGATCAAGAACGTCGGCGTGAGACTCGATGGCGATACCAGCATTTGCCATTTTGTCTTCGCGCGAGCGCAAAAGTTTGCGGAGAGTGTTGAGCTCGCTGCCCATGCGGTCGAGCATCTGGCGCACGGCGTTGACCTGGACTTCGCCACGCTGGTAGCGATCGATGGCGAATTTAATGGCGAGATCTTCGGCGAGGCGAAGCAGCATGGCTTCGTCCACTTTTGCGGAAGGCGATTTCGCGGCAACCTGCGCCAGAGCCTGCCGCAAAGTTATTTGCGCATCTTGCGGAAGGCCAGCGATTTTCAACTGCAAGGAATGTTTATCGAGCTGAGGGTTTTTTGAATTTTGCGCTTCGCCGAACTGCACGAGAAGTTTGAGCAAGCTTTGAAGCTGGGCTTCTTCGAGGCGCGAAAATGCGCTGGCAGCTCCGGGAATTTCAGCCGCGTTGGCTAAAGCCGAAGCGGCTGCGGCATCTTCGTTTAATCCCGCGACGGTGCCGGAACCAGGGATTACGAGGGATTCGGCGCTTCCAACGCATGATCTTTGGTACGAAGAACCGCCACTGGGGTAAGGGGATCCGCCGCTTGCTTCCGTTCCCGGACTAGCAGGGCCGCCTCCGCGCGCCGCACCTTCGGCGGCGGCAATGAGCTGAATCATTTTCTCGGGAGTGCGGAACCATTCCTGGATCATGTCGGCGTCGGCGCCGAGGGTTTTCGCGGTAAGAGTGGCAGCGACGCGCGCTTCGGAGAAACCGGCGTCTTCAGCGACGAAACGAATTTCGTTCACGCGAATTCCGGAGGGTATCTTCTTTCCGAAATGCACCTCGAGGCGCTCGGCTAGAGTGCCGGCGTTGGGGCCGGCTTCCATGAAGGCTCTCACCAGATTCAAAAACTCGCTTTGAGTAACGCCGGAGGTGAAACCGATACTGGCCACGCCGGAACTGGTGAGCAGATTGGCGAAGCTGCGTTCGGCTGGCGAGGAATCCAAAGGCACGCCATCGAGCAAAAGTTGAGTGCCTGAGGCGCCTAGTAGAAGGCCACCCTGTCCGGCGGCTTCCACGGCGTCCTGGAGTTCAGTCCAGGCGGAATCGAATTGCCGGGAGGAGCGGGAATGCTCCAAACCATAGAGCCGGGCGTACTTAAGCAGGATGTTCAGGCTGCGAATGAAGGCGCGAGCGTTCGGTATGCGGGGCTCGCTGGACACGTACGGCAAATGGGGCAGGGTAGACATCGGCTGTTCTACAGACAGTGTACTAGGACGATTGTCTAGGGAAATGGTACGAAAGGCCTATAGGAGTACAGGGACAGGACACCGGCCATAAGGATAGGTACTGATTTAGTGGGGCGCACTCAGCGCGTTTTGACGGATGCGTCTGGCACACGAGTCGCAGTGTTGATCCAGTTCACTTCCCAAGTTCTACCTCCATCGTCTGAGAAGGATTGTTCGTCACGAGTGGAATTCGGAGAGTCTGCAGTAAAAACAAAACGGACCAAAATGTTTCTGCCATTGAGGGGTTCTTGATCGTAGAACTCGCCGCGACCGTTTTTGAACTCGCCCATCATCGGTACGCCAACAGTGCCGCTGTTGCTGCTGGCAAAATTGAGACTCCACTGGTGAGCTTCGGGATTGTAGAGACGCAGGGACAAAAATTCGAGATGGCCTGATGGGCCATCGGTGACGATCTCGGCCAGGTTGGCGCGGCCATCCCAAATCTTGCGAACGACGACGGTGCCGTCTAATTCAGTCCACTGGGTTGAGCCAGTGAGAGGATGCTGTAGTCTCTGCATGTGAATCTTCCAGGTGCCGAGTTGCCAATCGAAATCGTGCTGGCCATCTCGCAGTGTGACGGACTGCTGAGCGGTTGTTGTGGATGATGCATAAGAAGTTTGCGAAAAAGATGTGAGCGGGTAAGCGAGGTAGCCTAATGCGCTGAACATGAAATAAATCGTCATGCGTCGAAGTGGGTTCATTGTTTTACTCGCGTCAACGTTGCGGTAAAGTTTGGTTCCCACGTCTTTCCCCCGTCGTCCGAAAACGACTGTTCAAAATGGTGTGAATCGGGAGTGATGTCGGACCATACAATTCGAACCAGAATACTTCTTCCATTGAATGGTTCTTGGTCGTAAAACTCGCCACGGCCATTCTTGAACTCACCAATGGCGGGTTGGGCTATGGTGCCGTCATTGCTCTTGGAAAAATATTGGCTCCACTGATGTGATTGGGGATTGTAAAGAAACAAGGTCAAACCCTCGAAATGGCCGGAGGAACCGTCGGCTTCAATTTCCTCGAGCTGAGCGCGGCCATCCCAGACCTTGCGGACGATGACGGTGCCGTTCATTTCGACCCAAGTGGCGGAACCAGTGAGCGGATGCACGAGACGTTTTATTTGCGTGTGCCAAGTACCGATGTTGAAGTCAAAATCGTGTTGACCATCGCGTTCGGGGGCAGGGTTCTGGATCGTTGTGGCGGGAACTGCGACCGAAATTGCTCTTGCGGGACAAGCGCCGGGTCGCTTTGTGGCCGCGGCCGGGCGGCACGTCAAAACGAAAATCAAAGCACTGAGTATGAAGTAAATTCGGGGGGTCCGTACTGCGTTCATTTTCCATTCTCCATTTGGATTCTTGTGTTTCGTGCCTGGCCTACAGGGCACTTGTACACGACCCAGGTTGGCCTGGATTGTGGTAATTTTGAAGAACCACTTTCTATGCAATTGGCGATACCACTTTCAAAAGGACGCGGGCCGCTCTTTCGCCAGGTTTATCTCGGGCTGCGGAAAGCGATCCTGGCGGGCACGTTTCGCGCCGAAAATCGATTGCCCTCGACGCGGGATCTGGCCGACCAGTTGGGGATTTCGCGCACGGTTGCGTTGATGGCTTACGATCAGTTATTGGCGGAGGGCTTTGTGACGGGTCGGGGTGGCTCAGGAACGTATGTGGCGAATGATTTTTCCTCGAACCGGCTGGTAGCTCCGAAAAAGGAAATTAAATTCCGGTTATCGAGGTTTGGTTCCGCGGCGGCAGACACGGCAGTAAGTCTAAATGTGTCCGGCCGTCGATCGCGTAGGTACCGGTACGACTTTGCGTTTGGGCGGAGCGAAAGCGATATCGAAACGTTTCCGTTCGAAACGTGGCGGCGGATTTTAACGCGGCGC
>Ga0210394_10008891_pt1 | contig 10237 bp, 5 predicted proteins | sample IncBWC12MmetaG_FD_160121 | JGI IMG/M metagenome (GOLD analysis project Ga0210394, IMG submission 160121) | Forest soil microbial communities from Barre Woods Harvard Forest LTER site, Petersham, Massachusetts, United States - Inc-BW-C-12-M | ecosystem: Environmental > Terrestrial > Soil >...
TCATTCGCGCATCCTTCGCACGTGCGTAAATTATTCTTTCGGTCCGCCGTCTGGATAATCCACTCGAATGGTCAGAATTTCGCATGGCTTGATGGGCGCCTTCACCACGTCGCCGCTAACCTCGAGGGCCGACCCTTCCGGGACTTCCATCAAGTTGGTAAGAGTCGCGCTCTTCGCACCCGGCGGCACGTGGAACTCGACCGTCGCATCCTTGCCTGCCCACTCGTACACGCGGAAGATCAACCCTTTCGCATCTTCGGCCTTCTTCACTGCCGTCAGCACCACGTTCTCCGGTGTCACCGATGCGAACGAGTGCTCTGCGGGCAGCGATCCCGGATGCGCCGTGGTGACCACCGCTGTGAGTGGATAGTTGTATTCCCACCCGTGCCGCACCGTCAACGCGTCCTTCCACGTGCCCGCATGGGGATAGAGCGCGAAGTGGAAGTGATGATGCCCGCGGTCTGCTTCAGGATCGGGCCAGGTGGGCGAACGCAGCAGCGTCAGCCTCAACACATTGCCCGCCGCATCGTAACCGTACTTTGAGTTGTTGATTACGCTGAACCCGTGCTTGCCGTCGCCCAGATCCGCCCAGCGCATCGCCGGCACTTCAAACTGCGCCTTCTCCCACGAGTTGTTGCGGGTCGTCGGCCGGTCGATGGTGCCGTAGGGAATTTCGTAAGTAGCAAACGGTCCCGAAGCCGCCAGCGGAAACGCTGCCTTCAGCAGCACGTGACTCTCATGCCAATCAATCTCGTTGTTCACGTCGACAATGTCGCTACCGCGGGGAAGAGTGATGGTTTGCACGAATTTGGAACTCTGCCAGTGGCGCGTGATTTTGATTGCTTGAGAGCCGTTCGGAAGTTTGGTCGCCTCGACTGAGTCGGCGCGGTCGATAAGGCTTGGCGCGACATCAAGCGTTCCTGGATCGATGTTCCAGGCATCGTAATCTTTGGGCGTGTCCTTGAAGAATTGCAACTGATTGCCGCATGCGCCCGAGGCAAGACTCTCGAACTTCGTCGCCTTTTCAATGAGGTTCACGACGCAGCCGGAAGACTTGTCTACGACGACATGGAGATGGTCGTTGTCGAGAGAGATTGTTGCGCCCGCATCGGAGATGGAGGTTGGCGCGGGCTGGCTCGTCTTTCCGTCTCCGTCTCCGGCCCATGCCACTTGATAGCCCATAGCAGGAACGTTGGTGACGTGGAGGGTAACCTCAGAGCCTTCGGCTGAGTCACCCTGAATGCGGACGCGGACGTCACCGGAGCGGGCCCACCCGAGTGGGTTGTAGACAATAACAGGGATGCCGCGGCCGCGCGTGTCGATCTTCTCGTCAATTCTGTCGAGCGACCTGGTTCTGATCTCGTTCGTCGACCAGCGCACCACGTCGTAATCCTTCTGCGCGTCCTTGTAAATGATCCCGATGCCCGATCCAGCCGCAAGATCGTGGAACTGGTTGAACAGCACCTTCTTCCAGTCTTCGGTGATCTCCGCGCCCGGATACGCGCGCCCATCGAGCCACGCCAATGACGCGAACTTCTCCGCGTTGAGCACCTCCTCTTCGCTGTCGCGCATGTTCTTTTTGTGATTCGCCTGCGTGGTCATCACTCCGCGGTGGTATTCGAAGTACATTTCGCTCTTCCACGTCGGAATCGAAACCTTGCCTTCGACAGCAGGCGGAGGCTCATAGCCCTTTGCCATTGACTGGTAGTTCCACTCGCGGCTCTGGGGCGCAATCTTGGCCTCAACGCTGGAAAAGTATGTTTGGGCGATCCCGAACGGCATCATCGGCATCACCTTTGGTGGATTCGAAGGCATAGACCAGTGAACACCCTGGTCGAGAATCGCGCGCGTGGGGCCGCCGCCGTGGTCGCCGATGCCGTATAGATCCATAATCTCCGTAATGCCGGTGGCGCGCTGGCGCGCCTGCACGGTGTCGGCCGCAAGCCGCATGGGGCTCAAGTTGTCGTTGGCGTAGTCGTGTGGGAAATAGGCCAGCACCTTTGACCCGTCCGGCGATTCCCACCAGAAGAGCTTGAAGGGGAGTTGGTTGGTGTCATTCCACGTCATCTTCTGCGTCACGAAGTAGTCGACGCCGCTCTTCTTGTAGATCTGCGGAAGCTGCCAGGTGTAGCCGAACGAATCGGGATTCCAGCCGATGCGCACATCCACGCCGTAGGCCTGGTTGTACCAGCGCTTGCCCACCAGCAGCTGCCGCACCAGGCTCTCGCCATCGGGCATGTTTAGATCGGGCTCCACCCACATGCCGCCCACAATTTCCCAGCGGCCTTCCTGAATGCGCCGCTTGATCTCCGCGTTCATGTCGGGGTACTTGTCGGCCATCCAGGAGTTGTATGCCGCCGCGCTCTGCGTGTATGTGTACTGCGGATATTCGTACATCAACTGCAGCGCTGTCCCGAACGTGCGTTTGACCACGTCCACGGTTTCGGTCCACGGCCACAGCCACGCCGCATCGATGTGCGAGTTCCCGGTCAAATGCCACGTTGCCGTCTCCATCAGCGGCAATAGCGCTTCGAGCCTGCTGTGCGCGGCCTTCAGGCTGGCGTCAAACTCGCTCTGGTTCTTCGCGTCCAGCGCCTTCACACTTACCGCCGCGATCGAGTCGTTCAGTGTAGCCATGCTGCTGGTGTCGCTGCGGGGCGCGAGGGTGGGGACCAGAACGGCCGCCGACAGAAACTCCTCGCGCAGGTCTTCAGGATTTGGCCGGCTCTCCGGGAAGTCGATGAACATGGTCGCGCCGCGAATCGTCTTGGTATCCACGGTGTGAAGCAGCTTGACGGCGACGGTGACCTTATCACCAGGTTTGGCGCTGTCAAACAGAACGACGGGTTCGAGGTCGTCGCCAAGGGCTACGCGGCGGCCGTTGAAGTAGAGGATCTCCGGCATGGGACCGTTGGCTTCCGAGTGGAACTGGAACCAGATGCGCGAGCCAGTCAGGTCGTATCCGCCCAGGGTCTCGGGAATCGTGTAGCTCTGCCGAAACCAGACCGCGTCGTTGGGCGCTTTGCCGGGCGCCGTCATGGCCTGCCATCCGGACTCGTCGATATTGACAGCTTCGCCATGGGCAAGGTCGCCGGAGTGCATCTTCCAGGCGCCATCGGGCAGTTGGCCTAGCAGCGTGAGCCGCTTGATCACAGTCCGCGACTCGGGCGGTAGATTGGAGGCTACGCGGTCAATTTCCGCGGCCACCTTGGCGGCTTCAACGGCAGTTTGCGCCTCGGCGCGCGCAGCGAAAAGTGTGGCTCCAATGACAAATAATCCAATGCAACAAATCGAAAGCGGGTTCCTGAATTTTTTCGGGTGCCAGGTCATGAGGGAATCCTTTCGCGGAGAATCTTACGTCATCGACGCACGGTATCGGCACTTGCTCGCCCGCAGTGGTCAGCGGTGGTAACGATTCCAAATTGTCTCAGAACGCCCCGTAACTGCGCAGGCGGCGGTTCCCTTTTTTCCGAATGCCCGCATCTTCGTCTGGCTCACGACGCCGGCGCGGAAACGACTCTCAGTGGCATTCCCCGATTCGCTCCACGAACTCCGCGTAGCCGAGCAGCGCTCCCCGGTGGTAGAGCCGGTCGCTTGACGTCACATCGCGCCCGGTCCCGGTCACGGCGTTGTAGTTCTCCTGCACATGCCCCTTCTCCGTCCACTCCCTCACAAACAGCGCATTCGACTTCTCCCTGAAGGTTCGCTCGACACCTTTGTCTGGGTAGTTTCTCAACCCCAGTAGACGAGAAAATTCATGGGCCCCCAGATCCGCCCGCGCCAGTACTGCTGGTCCAACCGCAACCACCATCCGCGTCTTCCACGATTCCAAGCATGAGGCGACGACTTTTCAGGGGCAGGACGTCGTCGCGCGTCTCGACTTCGACCAATCACCGGGCTCCCCTTACTTCTACGGCGACACCAACAATCCAACGTCGTTCAACTTCATGTACTTCGATAACGGCCATTGGTATGTTGTCTCGCCGCCGCAATCCGCTACCGGGGGCGGTCCAGCCGGATTCAAGGTGAGTCTTGGCCAGGAGTTTCCCTTCCAGTTCCAGGTCAAGTAAAGCGCGACTCGTTATTGCCCGTAGAACCTAGCGCCGGGTGGCCTGCCATTAACGGATGGCCTTTGGCGCGACAGGTCTTGGTCGCCGGGTGGTTATGTCCATCCGCCATCGACGATATAGCTCTGGTTCGTTATCCCGCTCGAATCCTCTGCCGCCAGAAACAGCACCAGCCGCGCCACATCCTCGGGTAGAATGTCCCGCTTCAGCGCCTGGCCCGCCAGAATCCTGGCCTTGTACTCCGGCGTGTACACCAGCCTCTTCTGCTTCTCGGTAGCAATCGCCCCCGGCAGCACCGCGTTCACGCGAATGCCCGCCGGCCCCAGCTCGTGCGCCAGCGTCCGCGTCAGCCCCACAATCGCAGCTTTCGCCGTCACGTAAACTGGCATCCCGGTCGACGGAACCATCCAGCAAATCGAGCTCAGGTTGATGATCGCCCCGCGCCCCGCCGCCTTCATGGCCGGAATCACAGCCTGCGCCACAAAAAAATACGGCCGTAGATTCACCGCCATCGTGCGATCCCACGACTGAGGCGTGACCTCCTCGATCGTGTGCCGCTGGTCATTGCCCGCGTTGTTCACCAGCACGTCCACCGTGCCGAGGGTGGCCAGCACCCGCCCCACGTTCTCCTTCAGCGCGGCTAAATCGGTAAGGTCGCAGTGCAGGTAGAGCGGCGCCGTGCATCCCGCAGTCGACAGCTCGCTCCGCAGCGCAACGGCCGGTTCGTCCTGCACGTCGAAAAATGCCACCCGCGCGCCCTGGTGCGCAAAGTGCCGCACCAATGACTCGCCAATTCCCGTCGCTCCGCCTGTTACCATCACTACCCGATCGTGCAGGCTCGGATACGTCGCATACTGCATCTTCTCGTCTTGCATTTGTTTGTCCTGTGCGGCCGGCGATCGGGCTAAATCGACCGCCTTTGTTGCCGAGCTACTTGTCCATTGAAAACGTTACGGTGATCGTAGTCTGCACTGGAACCGGCCGTTCGTTCTGCAAATAAGGACGATACTCCCACTGCGAGACTGCGGCGAACGACGCCGCCGCCAGCGAAGCCGCCGGCGCAGAAACCACCCGGAGATCGTGGATCTTGCCATCCGTCCCAATCATCGCCACAAGCTCCACCTTCCCCTGGATGCCCGCCTTCCTGGCCTCCTCTGGATACACGGGTTCGGTTCTCCGGATCTGCATTCCCTGAGCCTGTTGCATATCGAGCTCCGCGTCTCGCAGGCTGACATCCCTGTTTACGAATACCTCCGTCCGCATCGCGGTCCGGGGCGGGCGCATGGCCGGATTGGAAACGGCGATCGATTCCACTTTGTCCACCCTGGCGGTCAGGAGCTTGCGGTCTCCCTCAATAAAGGTCACCACGCGAGCCAGGTATCGGCCCTGAGTCTGCGTGACGTCACTGTACTGCGTAAGAACGCGTTCGTACGAATAGACACTCCGCAACGCCGGCTCCAGCGTTTCGAAGCAATACGTCGGAAACGGTGCTGGCTCCGGTCGTGGCACCGTAAGCTTCCCCGCACCGTCTGGAGCCACTTCGTGTGGGTTGCCGCCTGGCCTACTGATGGGCACAATCGTCAAACACGATTCGCCCTCCTTTACGCCGTCAGTTTCCAGGCGGAACCTGGCCGGATCGAGGTCCGTTGCTCTGGGCAGCGGCGCAATCAGTGCCGCCTCAAGCTTGTATTCGAACAAGCTAAGTGGATGGCCTCTCGCTTCATACGCCAGCTGGCCGTTCGACAAATGCCAGTCCGTGTGGCGTAGGCCGGCCCGGATCCAGGTGCTTCTGGATTGGCTGGGAGAAACCCACCAATACTCGTACACCCCTGGCTGCGGGTGCTTGCCATCTGCGTCGTACAACAGGTACGACACCTTCATGTGCCAGGGCTTCAAGCTGATATCAGAAAAGTCATAGAACGGCCAAGCCCGGGCGAGAACTGCCGCTGGGCCATTTCCGGTTTCAGGTATCAAGGGCGCCGCATGCAGGCCAAAACTTCCTTGAGACACGGCGGCCCCGATGCACAGCCAGGTCGAAAGAAGGTGCATGTCGGCGTCAGACTAACACGACCGATGATGAGGTCGGTTTCTGCTCGTAGGTTGCCTCTCGGCTTCAGCAATCAGGGTTGGCGGCAGGCGACATTCTTGGCAGCCGCGTATCATACCGATATACGGTACAATATCTCATGATTTGGGCGCATACTCGTATAGGGCTTGCAATGCGGGATTGGACTCTTCCCCGGCTTCCCGGCGAACTTTGCCCGCCAATAGACTAGAAGGGAAGAGTTTGGTTTCCCGCACGCCGTCTGGCGCGCAGGAGCTTCGGCACAGAAAGCTCCAGTTGCCGGCAGCCCTGCAAAATCGATTGCGCAGTTCTCCGCGCCCCGGCGCGGCGTCCGTTGCGAATCAAGGGAACCGATCAATACAATGGTTCTCCACCACCGCAACACAAACAGAAAGTTCTGAAGCATCAGTTCGTTTGCACCCAGGGGGTTCACACCATGAAGTCAGCACGCTATCCCGGAATCCGGGTCACCGCCAACGGAAATCAGCTCGTCTCCTACCACACTGAGACCCGCATCGCCGACGCGGGCGTGTTCTACCCCATTACCCCCTCCACGGAAGGTGGCGAACTTTTCCAGCAGGCCTATGCTGAGGGCCACCTTAACGTCTTTGGCAACAACACCATCGCGATTGAGACCGAAGGCGAGCACGCAGCCCAGGGTGGCGCCATTGCCCACTCCGTCTGCGGCAAGCGCGTGGTCAATTTCACCTCCGGCCAGGGTGTCGTCTACGGCGTCGAGCAGTATTACCACGCTCCCGGCAAGGGATCCACCATGGTGCTCGAAGTTGGCGCCCGCGCCCTCACCAAGCACGCCCTCAACGTCCATTGCGGTCACGACGACATCTACGGCGCGCTCGACACCGGGTGGATCATGATCTTCGGCAAGGATGCGCAGCAAACGGCCGACCAGGCTCTTATCCTTCGCCGCGTCACCGAGCTCAGCCTCACCCCCGGCATGAACATCATGGACGGGTTCCTGACTTCGCACCTCGAGCGCACCTTCTACAAGCACGAATCCGAACTGATCCGTGAGTACCTCGGTTCGCCCGAAGACATCATCGACTGCCCCACTGAAGCCCAGCGCGTCCTCTTCGGACCCACCCGCCGCCGCGTCCCCAAGATGATGGACCTCACCAACCCCATCCTCCTGGGCCCTGTGCAGAACCAGGAACACTACATGAACGGCGTGGTGGCGCGGCGCAACAACTTCGCCGAGCCCATTCTGGATTTCCTCGAGGCCGCCTACAAGGACTTCGGCGATCTCACCGGCCGATACTACGGCCTGGTCACAAAGTACAAGACCGACGATGCCGACACCGTCTTCATCTCGCTCGGCTCCGCAGCTGAAAACATTGAGGCGGCCGTCGACTACCTCCGGGCGACCCACAATTCCAGTGTCGGCTCTATCCACGTCAACGTCATCCGCCCCTTCCCTGAAGCGGCCATTGTTGAAGCCGTCCGCGGCAAAAAGAACATCATCATCGTGGAGCGGACCGACGAGGCCCTCTCCGGCGACAACCCGCTCGGCCGCGACATCCGCACCGCATTGTCCAAAGCAGTCCAGGGCACCGCGGGCATCCCCCACATCACCCTCGCTGAAGTCCCCCACATCATCGCCGGAACTTACGGGCTTGGATCTCGGGACTTCCGCCCCGAGCACATCTTCGGCGCGTTCGAATACGCCACCGCCGGGCGCGCCCGCAAGGACGGCAAGACCCTGGCCGATGGCGAGAGCTTCATCGTTCTCGGCATCGACCACCCCTACTCCGTAGTCGGCGATGAAGCCCCTTCGCTGCTCCCGGAAAAGGCAGTGGCAGTCCGCTTCCACTCCATCGGCGGATGGGGCGCCATTACCACCGGTAAAAACCTTGGCGCCATTCTCGGCGATCTCAACGATCTGCTCTATGAGCGCGACGGCCTGACCGACGAACTCGGCAATCCCAAGGAAATCATCCACGTCAGCGCCAACCCCAAGTACGGCTCGGAGAAGAAGGGCGCTCCCACCAGCTACTTCATGGTGGCCGCCAAGGAGCGCATTCGGGTCAACTGCGATCTGCGCCATGTGACCACAGTCCTCTGCTGCGACCCCAAGGCCTTCACCCACACCAACCCCCTCGACGGTATGCAGGAGGGCGGCAGCCTGGTCTGGGAGTCCGACGAGGAAGGCGAACGCGCCTGGCAGAACCTGCCCATCTGGGCACGCAAGCAGATCATCGAGAAAAACATCCGCGTCTTCACCCTGCCGGGCTTCGACATCGCCCGCAAGGCCACCAACCGCGGCGATCTCCAGCTCCGCATGCAGGGCAACGCATTCCTCGGCGCATTCTTTGCCTGCTCCGGCCTGCTCGACGAGTTCGGCATCACCAAGGAGCAGTTCAAAGAGGTCGTCTACAAGCAATACGTGAAGAAGTTCGGCAAGCAGGGCGAGGCCGTCGTTCAGTCCAACATGGAAGTCATGCTTCAGGGCTGGGACCGCGTCAAGGAAATCGCCATTGGCGATCTCGCCGCGGCCGATCGCTCCTCGCTTCGCGGCCAGGCTCTCCTACCTATCCTCGAAGAAGTCCCCGCCTACGCAGCGGAAAGCGGTGCCGGCGCAACCTGCACCACCGGCGGCTGCCGCACCACCCCGCCGCCCGATGGCCAGGCCACTCGCTCGCCTATCGCTACCATCGCCGCCTTCGACGCCGAGTTCCGCTCCGGCATGGGCTACGACCAGCCCGCCACACCGCTCTCGGCGATGGGCGTCATCGCTGCGGCCACCGGCGACACCGCCAGCAAGTACGTCGCTCGCCGCGAAACCCCGCTCTACATTCCCGAAAACTGCACCCAATGCATGGAGTGCATCTCCGTCTGCCCTGACACCGCCCTGCCCAACACCTCGCAGGATCTGTCGACCATCCTCTCCACCGCCATCACTCGCTACGTCTCCGATCACACCGAGCGCCGCAAGATGATCGCCAAACTTCCCGAAATCGAGAAGCAGACCCGCCAGCGCATGGTTGCCGAAATGAAGACCGGCACCCCGGTCCAGAAGATCCTCCGCGAGGTCACCGAGTCTGTTGACGGCTTCTCGACCGAAGCCAAGGCGCAGTTCTACGCCATCATCGACAAGGTGCCGATGGCCTACCAAAAAGTCAACGCCATCTTCTCCTCGCCGGAGCGCAAGGCCCCCGGCTCCGGCGGCGTCTTCTCCATCTTTGTCAGTGACCTCTGTAAGGGCTGTGCCGCCTGCGTCACTGCTTGCGGTGATCACCAGGCCCTCCGCATGGTCCAGGAGACCGAGGAAGTCAACACCGAGCACGAATCCGGAACCGCCTTCCTCAACCTGCTGCCCGACACCGCGCAGAAATACCTCGGCCTCTTCAGCGCCGCCAGTCCGGCTGACTCCAAGACCGCGACCCTGCGCAACATGTTGATGGTTCGCCGCAACTACGACGCCCTTGTCTCCGGCGACGGCGCCTGTGCCGGCTGCGGTGAAAAATCCGTCCTCCGCTCCATCGCCGCGGTCACCGAGGCGTACATGCGCCCCGTCTACCACGCCAAATCCGATCGCTTCGTCGCCAAGGCAGGCGACCTCGAGAAGACCGGCGCTGCGAAGCTAGCCGCCCTGAAGGATAGGGACGCTGCCGGCTACGTCCTCCTCCGCCAGTCCATCGCGCACCTGGTCATGGGCCTCGGCGGTGAAGACGAAGACGACACCCGCGCACGCATCGCCGCCTACGAAACAGCCAACGGCCCCATCACCGATGCCCAGCTCGTCGAGGCCATCGCCGCCGTTCTGCTCACTGAGGCCTTCAACCACAAGTCGCTGCAGCCCATCGACGGCCGCCTCGCCAATGGCATGTCCGTCATGGCCATGGCCGCGCACACCGGCTGCAACACCGTATACGGGTCCACCACCCCCAACAACCCCCACCCCTATCCCTGGATGAACTCCCTCTTCCAGGACGGCGTCACCGTGGGCTGGCTCATGGGCGAGAGCTTCATCGTCGACCACGCCCGCCGCTCCGTCCTCCCCGAGCGCCTCGCCGACATCCTTCTCGCCGGCGAACGCGGCGTCAACGAGCGCGAGTACTACGAGTTCTCGCACTTTACTGACGCGCTG
>Ga0210394_10008892_pt1 | contig 10237 bp, 8 predicted proteins | sample IncBWC12MmetaG_FD_160121 | JGI IMG/M metagenome (GOLD analysis project Ga0210394, IMG submission 160121) | Forest soil microbial communities from Barre Woods Harvard Forest LTER site, Petersham, Massachusetts, United States - Inc-BW-C-12-M | ecosystem: Environmental > Terrestrial > Soil >...
ATCGTCAAAGGAGGGCAATTTCCGCAACGTGCCAAAGCCGCGGATCTGGTAGAGGCCCTCGTCGGCGGCGCGTTGGATCTCGGCGATGACGTCAGGCGGAAAGGCGGCGGACCCACGCATGTCGGCTCAATATTGCGCGGCGTGGTCGATGTGGAAATTATAGAGCAGCCGCGCCGAGCCATAGCGGCGGAAACGGCCCGAATCGGCGCCGATCCCGGCGGCGTCGAGCAGTCGGGCGACGCGCGCGATCGCGGCATCGTCGAGCGCCCGCTCGACGCAATCGGCGCCGAGGCTCGCCACCTTGCCGAGGACAAAGATCTCGGCCTCATAGATCGAATCGCCGAGACCGGGCCCGGCGTCGCCGCAGACGACCAGGGTCCCGGCTTGGCCCATGAAGGCGCTCATATGCCCGACCGAGCCGGCGACGACGATGTCGACGCCCTTCATCGAAATGCCGCAGCGCGCGCTCGCATCGCCGTCGATGATTACGAGCCCGCCGCGCCCCGATGCGGCGGCCGATTGTGCCGCGTTGCCGCGCACCCGCACGGTCCCGCTCATGATGTTCTCGGCAACCCCGGTGCCGGCATGCCCGGCGATCAGGACATTCGCTGCGGCATTCATGCCGCCGCAGTAATAGCCGACATGACCCTGGATCTCGATCTCGATCGGCACCGTGACTCCGACCGCAATCGCGTGCGCGCCGTTCGGGTTCAGCACCCGCCAATTCGCCTCGTTTGTTCCCGGATCGAGCCGGTGCAGGCGCTGGTTCAACTCGCGCACCGTGCTCTTTGACAGATCGATTTCGATCACTGGCGCTGCCAAGCATAGACCGTCGCCGGGCGCGGCTCCCAGATTCGGGCATCCTTCGCGCCGGGCAGGGTTGCGATCGCGCGGTACTCGGTCGCCATCGCCACCCACTCGTCGGTTTCGGCCAACACGGCGGGCTTGCAGGCGATCGGATCGCGCAGGATTGCGAAGCCGTCGCGGGTGCCGACCGCGAAGGTGTAGAACCCGTCGAGGTCGCCGAGCGCGGCTTCGAGCGCCGCTTTGAGGCTCATCCCCTGGGAGAGGCGCCAGGTCAGGTACCCGGAGGCGACCTCGGTATCGTTGTCGGTGAGAAACCGGATGCCCTCGCGCTCAAGGTTGCGGCGCAGCCGGTTGTGGTTCGACAAGGATCCGTTGTGTACAAGGCACAGATCGATCCCGGTCGCAAACGGGTGCGAGTGCTCGGTTGTCACCGCGCTTTCGGTCGCCATCCTGGTATGGCCGAGCGCGTGCGTCCCGTTGCGTTGTCCGAGGCCAAAGCGCCCGGTCACCGCGTCGGGCAGGCCGACCTCCTTAAACACCTCGATGCGCTCGCCGAACCCGAAAATGGCAATTTCGGGCCGATGTTGCGCGAGCCACGCGTGCAAGTCGTCGTGCTTGGCGGCGAGCGTGACGACGGCATGGCTGCCGTACGGCCGCATCGGGCCGAGTAGCGGCAAGGCGGCGCCGATTTCCGCCGCGAAAGCGGGCCAATCATAGGCGGAATCGGGCGCGTGCAGGCTCGTCTTCAGCCCGCCCGGCGGCGCGTCGTCGCCGTAAATCGCAAAGCCTGTGCTGTCGGGGCCGCGCTCGCCCATCTCGCGCAGCATGCCGGCCAGGAGCGGACCCAGCAATGGCGTGGCCATGCGCGCTTTGAAGAACAATCCGACGATCCCGCACATGTCCACCGCTCCTCGGCCGGCACTGCCCAGTTTGCGGGCTTCGGTCCGGCACCGTCAAACGCGAGCGTCACCCACCCGCTAGAAGGCGAGCAGATTATCGCGAAAGTGTTCGTGGCTGTACGCGGATCGCACCAGATTGCGCCGCTGCAGCGCCGGGGCGAGCCCGTCCGCGATCTCGCTGATGGTGCGCCGCGTCAGGTTCTCGGTGATCAGAAATCCGTCGCCGCCGATCTCCTCGATGGCCTCTCCCATCTCGGCCGCGACGCCGTCGGGGGTGCCGACGAAATCGATGCCGCCGCTGCTCGGGTCGAGCAACATCTGCCGCAGCGTCGCCTTGCCCGTGCCGCTCGTATAGAGCTCGGTCAGCGAGCGCGATGCGTTGGTCTTGACCTCGGGCAGGGGTTCATCAAGGTCGAATCTTGAGAAGTCCTGCCCGCTGAGAAACGACAATGCGGCAAGCCTTGCGTCGAGATTGGTCGCCAGCCCGGCAACGAGGCGTTCCTTCTTCTCCTGCGCCTCGCGCAGCGTCTCGCCGAGTACGATGGAGGTTGAAAACACCACCTTGCAGTCGCCGGGACTGCGGCCGTACTGCGCCATGCGGGTCGAAATGTCGGCGCGATAGGCCTTGGCGGCAACGACGCCGCGAACCCGCGCGATGATCGTGTCGGCATGCTTGGATGCGAAATTCCGGCCCGCCGCCGAGCCGCCGGCCTGGCAGATCACCGGCCGGCCCTGCGGCCCCGGCGGCATGTTGAGCGGCCCGCGGCATTTGTAATACCGGCCCTCAAAGTCGATCGGGTGGATCTTGGTGTAATCGGCGAAGATCCCGGCTTCGCGCTCGGCGACGATCGCGCCCGGCTCCCACGATGCCCAGAGGCGGTCGACGACTTCCATCCACTCGTCGGCCATCTCGTATCGCAAATCGTGCTCGTGGTGGCGTTCGAGCCCGAAATTCTGGGCCGACCGGTCGTTGTGCGCGGTAACCAGGTTGAGCCCGACCCGGCCATGCGTCAGGTGGTCCAACGTCGCGCCGAGGCGAGCGGCGAGATAGGGCGGATAGAAGGCGGTCGTCATCGTCGCCACGATGCCGAGCCGGCGGCTCGCCTGGGCGAGCAGCGGCACCAGCGGCATGGGGTCGCTCTTCGGCACGGTCGAGGCGTTGCGCAGATACCACTCGGAAGACCCGCGGAACGCGTCCGGAACGAACGACCCGTCCTCGATGACGACGTAATCGAAGCATGCCCGGTCGAGAGCCCGGACGAGGTCGAGGTAGATGTCCGGGTTCATCCATTCCGCCCGGACGAGGCTCGACCAGGGCTGGTTCCAGCCATGGACCGAGCAGCCCCTGCCGATGAACCACGCCAGATGCATCAAGGGATTTCTCCGCCGGAACGCGGCCGGCTCAGCTTGTCTCGCCCTGCCGACGCAAACCTCGTGCCGCGGTCGCCGTAGACGGGTCAGCCCGGCACGAGCGGGGCGTGCAGACGGGTTTCCTTGCAGATGATGCCGCCGCGGTCGCCGATCGTGAGATCGCCATAGCATTCGCCAAAGACCGGTGGCAGCGGGCGGGCGCCCGGCGGCGCGAGCCACAGGCGTAAGAGATGCCGCTTACGCCCGATTTCGGGCCAATCCTCGTAGGCCGAGCGGGCGTGCAGGATCGTATGGTTGTGGAGAAACTGGATGTCGCCCGGCTCGAACGCCATGTCGAGCCGCAATTCGGGGTCGTTCGCGAGATCGCCAAACATCTCGAGCGCCTCGATATCTTCGGGCCCCAGGCGCCGCGCCTCTGGAAAGCGCTGTGCCGAATTGATATGGAGCCGGGAATACAAGACCGAGAGGTAGCCGGCATACTCGTTGAACACCGGCGCCTCGTAGAAGGGCTCCTTGCCTTCCGGCACCTCGCCGCGGCGGTCGACGGCAAAGGGCTGGAAGAGGCGCGCCAAGAGATCCGGCCGCCGCGCCGCCATCACATTGTGCACGCTCATCGAGCTGACGATCGCCGAGAGCCCGCCCGATTTGGCGCGCCGCAGGCACAACAGCGCGACGATGTCGCAGCGATCGATGTGGAACCGCTGGCGCTCCGCGGTTGCATAACTGCGCAGGTTGGGATCCTTTTCGCTTAGGCCGGTGCCCAGGTCGTAGACGTGGCCGAGCAGGTGCCCCTTCGCGTTCTGCGATCGGGCGCTTCCGAAATAGGTGCCGACGCCCCAATAGGCGGTCGCGCTTTCCTCGATCGGCCGCTCGGCGATCGGCATTCCGCGTAAGAGCACAAAGCCGCGCCCGTCGAGCACCTCGCTGCGCAGCCGGTCGAGCACCGGCCCGAGCGTCGGCAGCGGAAAGTCCTCGCGGCGGATCTCGGCGATATCGAGGCCGCGCTCCCGCACCGCGCGCAGTGCCGCCTCGACCTCGGCGATCTCAGTTCGCGACAGGCGATAGCTCCACTCCCTCTCGCGCTTCCTCATATCGGCGCCGATCCAGGCCGAGGGGCCGTCGATCAGCCGCCGCGACAGCGTCGGGGGCGCCGGTCTTGCGGCAATCGTCTCGCTGAGCGACATCGGGCACCCTCCGCTATCCTCATTCGGCAGCGCACAGCATACCCGCTCGCCGCGTCTGGTCCAGCGGCACGTCCCTTGCTACGGCCACCCCGTCGGACCGCGATGTCGACCGACAGGAGGGTTGGAATGCGCGTTTCGATTTTTGCCAGCGCACTGGCACTCGCCGTGCTGATGGCCGGAGAGGGTTTTGCCGCCGAAGGCAAGTGCGAGCCTGAGAGGGTCGCCAGCAAATATCCCACTCTGGCCGGCAAGACGATCCGGGTTGCCCAGAGCGGCGAAGGCGCGCCGTTCACCTTTCGCGACCCGGAAGATTTCGACAAGCTGATCGGGCTCGACGCCGATCTGGTGCGCGCGACCTTCGCCTGTATCGGCGTCAAGTTCGAGTTCAAGACCGGCGGCTGGTCGGGGCTCTTGCCCTCGGTCATCGCCGGCCAGTCCGATCTGATGTGGAGCAACCTCTACTACACCCCGGCGCGCGCCGAGCAGGTCGATTTCGTAACCTATCTGCTGGCCGCGACCGGCGGCATGGTGAAGAAGGGCAACCCGAAGAACATCCATTCGCTCGACGATGCGTGCGGCGTGCGCGCCGCGGCGGGCCTCGGCACGGTCGAAGAGGCGATGTTCCGCGGGCTCAGCGACAAATGCGTCGCCGCCGGCAAGCCGGCGGTGGAACTCGTCACCTATGCCGACCGGCCGAGCGGCATCCGCATGGTGCAGAACGACCGCGCCGATCTCCTGATGGGCGATTTGGGCAGCATGGATTACACGATCGCGCAGCTCCCGAACGAACTCGAACGGGGCTACATGATGCTGACCGACTACAAGGTCGGCCCGGGGATTTCAAAGAGCATGCCCGAATTGCACCAGGCGGTGTTCGATTCGCTCCAGATCATCCAGGCCGAAGGCACCATGAAAAAGCTGATGGTCAAATACAACGTAGATCCAACGTTAGAGCGCCCTGTCGAGATCTGGACCAAGTAAGGCGCCGCTCGCTCGAGCGCCGCCATGCCGACGGATTTCCTTTCTTATGTGGTGTCCTCCTTCCTCTTACGGGGGGCGTTGCTGGCGATCGAGATTTCGGTGCTGGCGATGACGTTCGGCCTGGTGTTGGGGCTCGGGCTCGCGCTGATGCGGCTGTCGCGCCATGCAGCGCTGCGCGGGCCGGCCTGGTGCTACATCTGGTTCGTGCGCGGCACGCCGCTCTTATTGCAGCTGGTGTTCATCTATGACGTGCTTCCGGCAATCGGGATCAAGCTCGACACCTTCACCACCGCGGTCATCGGGTTTTCGCTGAACGAGGCGGCCTTCGGCGCCGAGATCATTCGCGGCGGCGTCTTGTCGGTCAGCCGCAACCAGAGCATCGCCGCGGCCGCGCTCGGCATGCCGCCCATGCTGACGCTGCGCCGCATCGTTCTGCCCCAGGCGATGCGGGCAATCCTGCCGGGGATCGCCAACCAGGCGATCGGCATGATCAAGGGCACCTCGATCGCCTCGGTGATCTTTGTCAACGAACTGACCTTCCGAGCCGAACAGATCGTCGGTCAGAATTTCCGCTTCTTTACCGTCTTTTCGGCGGCGGCGGTGATCTACCTGGCGATGACCAGCTTTGTGGCGCTGGGCCAGATCGCGGCCGAGCGGCGTTTCGATTTTCTGCGCGAGCGCGGTAATGGCGGGTGGCTCGCCGCCGTCGGATGGCGCCGCCCTTCGCCGCCGGCACCGGACGCCGCGTCTGAATTGCGCGCGCCGCCCGAGCGGCTGCCCGCCTTGATCGGCGAGATCTGCCGCGAAATCGTCGGAGGCGACGATGCGCGGCCGATGATCGTCTGCCGCAACGTGCAGAAATCCTATGGTGGGCGGGAGGTCCTCAAAAGCATCGACCTCGTCGTCAACCGCGGCGAGGTCGTCGTCATCATGGGGCCGAGCGGTTCGGGCAAGAGCACGCTTCTGCGCCTGGTGAACCACCTCGAGCCGGTCGATTGGGGGGAGATCACCATCGAAGGTAAGCATGTCGGGTACGAGCGGGTGCCCGGCGGGCTCCGGCCGGTCCGCAAGCTGGCGCAGGCGCGGGCCGCGGCGCGGATCGGCATGGTGTTCCAGCAGTTCAACCTGTTCGAGCACCTGACCGCGCTGGAAAACCTGATCGAGGCGCCGATCCGCGTCTATCGCCGGGAGCCTGAGGAGGCACGGACGATCGCCCGGCGCCTCCTCGCCGGCGTCGGCCTCGCCGACCATATCGACCACCTGCCGCATCGCCTCTCCGGCGGCCAGCAGCAGCGCGTGGCGATCGCCCGGGCGCTCGCCATCTCGCCGCGCGTCATGTTGTTCGACGAACCAACCTCCGCGCTCGATCCGGAATTGGTCGGCGAGGTGCTCGGCGTCATCCGCGGATTGGCGGAAGCGGGCATGACGATGATCATCGTCACCCACGAGGTGCGCTTCGCCCGCGATGTCGCCGACCGCATCGTCTTTATCGACGACGGAATCATCGTCGAAGAGGGCGCCCCCAAGCAGGTGCTCGACCAGCCGGCCCAAGAGCGCACCCGCCGCTTTCTGCGCATGGTCGCGCGCGAGGACGCCGCCGCAGCCTGAGGCGACGGCGATTCAGGCGAAGCGGCTCGGCGGGCGTTCGAGACCGAGGTTCTCGCGCAGGGTGGCGCCGTCATATTCGGCCCGGAAGAGGCCGCGCGACTGCAACTCCGGGATCACCAGGTCGACAAAATCGTCGAGCCCGCCGGGCAGGTAGGCCGGCTGCACCAGGAAGCCGTCGACGCCGTATTCGCGGAACCATTTCGCCATATCGTCGGCGACCTCAGAGGGCGAGCCCTTGAGCGTGCGCTGCCCGCGCGCGCCGGCGAAGCGCTCGTAGAGCTGGCGTATCGTCAGTCCCTCTTCGCGCGCCCAGCCGACGACGTTGCGCAGCGAAGTTTGCCCGCTCACCGCGCCAAAATGATCGGGAATATCGGGGAGCGGGCCGTCGAGATCGTATTCGGAGAGGTCGAACCCGCCCAATGCGTTCGACAAGAGCTCGAGCCCGACATCGGGGTGGATCAAGGATTGGAGATAGCGGTGTTTTTCATCGGCCTCCCTTGCGGTTCGGCCGACGATGGCGTTGAGGCCCGGCATGATCTTCAGCGCCTCGGGCGGTCGCCCGTACTTGGCCATGCGTCCTTTTATGTCGCGATAGAATTCCTGCGCGCTTCCCAGGCTGTGCTGTGGGGTGAAGACGCCCTCCGCGGTCCGCGCCGCCAGCTCGCGGCCGACCTCCGACGAGCCGGCCTGGAAGATGACCGGGTGACCCTGCGGCGGCCGCGCGACATTGAGCGGCCCCTTCACCGAGAAATGCTTTCCCTTGTGGTTCAGCACATGCAGCTTCGCCGGGTCGAAATAACGGCCGGACGCGCGGTCGCGGACAAAGGCGTCGTCGTCCCAGCTGTCCCACAGCCCGCGCACGATATCGGCGAACTCGATCGCCCGGTCGTACCGCTCGCCATGCTCAAAATGCGCCTCACGGCCGAAATTATAGGCTTCCGACAGGTTCGACGAGGTGACGACGTTCCACCCGGCGCGGCCGCCGCTGATATGGTCGAGCGAGGCGAATTTGCGGGCGATGTTATAAGGCTCGTTGTAGCTGGTCGTCGCGGTCGCCACGAGGCCGATATGCTCGGTCAAGGCCGCGATCGCCGATAGAAGAGTGACCGGATCGAAATAGGCCATGTATTGCGGCCAGCGGCTCAGCGCCGCCAATTTACCGTCGCGCACGGCGAGCGCGTCGGCGAGGAACATCAAATCGAACTTGCCGCGCTCGGCGGTCTGCGCGAGCCGCGCGTAATGCTTGAAGTTGGTGCCGGCATCGATCTGAGCCTCGGGATGCAGCCAGGCGGCGACATGGTTGCCGGTCGGGTGAAAAAAGGCTCCCAGCCTCATCATCTCGTTGGCGCGATCGGCTCGCATCGGGTCTCCCTTCGGCGCCATTGCCTCATGCCTCAACCGTGCAACCCGGGGGCCATGGCAGCGGACCTAACATAACCTCAGCCGGCGATCGCCTGCTTCGGGGTTATCTTGGCACGGTTCTCGCTTCTTTGGGTCCAATACTGACCGCCGACTAGCCTGCGTGCCCATCGGATGCTCGCGGAATGCTTCTTTATTGAGCACATTGATTACTGTTTGACCAGAAATATTGTTGTTTCCCCTGATCATCTTCCATTGTGAACAGTTCGCCACAGCCCGAGGAGAGGATTGAATGGCCGATACGACCTTCGGTACCGCGATAGAGAGCGAGCTGCAACACCGCTATCACCAGCCAAAGGGTGTCGAGCAATTCGGCATCGAAGCGATCCCGGACGAGCGCAAGACGGTCAAGTGGTACGATCTATTCAGCATCATTCTCAATTTTCTGGTCAACCCGGCAACGATCCTGCGCGGCGGGCTCGGCGTCGCGGCCGGTCTATCGTTCCAGGCCTCGCTGATGGCCGAATGCTGCGGCATCATCATCGCCGCATTCTTTTACGTGATCATGGCGACGGTCGGCGTCGATTACGGCATCCCGGGACAGGTCGCGACCCGCGCGGTCTACGGCTTGCGCGGTTCAAAGCTGATCCCCTCGCTGCTGCGCTCGATCGCCTCCTGTTACTGGTTCGCCTTTCAGACCGTGATCGGCGCGACAGCCATTGTCGCGGTCCTCGACAAATTGACCGGCGCCGCGTTTTCGCTGGTCTGGGTCAGCGTGATTTTCGGCATCGTCCAGGCCGTCGTCGCCGTGGTCGGCTACGATTCCTTGAAGGCGCTGTCGCGCATCGCGTTGCCGCTCAAGATCGCGATCTTCATCTATCTGTTCGTGCTGCTGGCGAACCACGCGGACCCGAATTTCGCTCCGAGCGCGGTCCTCTCCTTCCCCGGGAAAAGCGGCTGGAACTGGGTGATCTTCGTCGCCTGGCTCAATGCCTCGGCCGCCGGCTGGCTGACGATGATCACCGACGCCGCCGATTTCTGCCGCTATTCGCGCACCCGCATCGATATGTGGGTCGGGACCCTCTCCGCGGTGGCGATCGGGACGCTTGTCTCCGGCGCGCTCGGCGCCTATGCGTCGGCTGCGACCCTGGGCAAGACCGCTAACCCGTTCGTCATCGTCGCCGGCATCAGCACGAGCTGGGTGACCTTGGCGCTGATCCTCGTTTTCATCGCGCTCGACAATTGGACGATCAATGTCCTCAACCTCTATACGGGCGGCCTCTCGATCTCCAACATCTTCGAGCGGCTCGGCCGCTTCTGGACGACGCTGATCGCCAGCGTCGCCGGGATCGCGCTTTCGGCGATCCCCGACGTCCTCAACAGCTACCTGACCTACGCGACGATGCTCGGCAATTTCTTCTCGCCGATCGCCGGGGTGCTGGTTTTCGACTATCTGATCCTGAAGAGAACGCAGATCGACGTTCCCGCCCTCTTCACGCTCGACGGCCGCTATCGCTATTGGGGCGGGTTCAACCTAGTCGCCGTGGTGTGGACCGTCTTCGGCTTTCTCTTCTACATGTTTGCCGTGCCGGCGACCTGGATCCCGACCGTGGCGACGATCCTCTTTACCGGCATCGGCTACACGCTGACCGCGCTCGTCGTCGCTGCGCGTTCGAGGATCATGGCGTCGGGTAGCTCGCCCGGCGACCCGCTGCCGGCGCCGGCGGAGTAGCGGCGGCTCAGTGCACCAGCGGGAACACGAACGGGAAGCTCGGGTCGGGATCGATGCGCCAGTAATCTTCCGCGGTCGGGTCATGGCGGGCGCCGGCAAGGAGCGTCACCCGCTTTAGTGGTTCGACCGCATCGATGGCCCTGAACGCGGTATTCCTCGCGCCCGGCGGCAAGAGGGCGAGCTGCCCGTACCAATAGGCGACGCGCTGCACCCACTGGATCAGCCGCCGCTCGCTGCGCTTCCAGGTGGCGATCCCGGCATTGACGTCACCCTCACGGTCGATCGCCTCGGCCAGC
>Ga0210394_10008895_pt1 | contig 10236 bp, 8 predicted proteins | sample IncBWC12MmetaG_FD_160121 | JGI IMG/M metagenome (GOLD analysis project Ga0210394, IMG submission 160121) | Forest soil microbial communities from Barre Woods Harvard Forest LTER site, Petersham, Massachusetts, United States - Inc-BW-C-12-M | ecosystem: Environmental > Terrestrial > Soil >...
CCAAGCTAAGGTGCGCCTGCCGAAGGTCGCCGAAAGCTACGAGCAGTAGCCCATTTGTTCTGCCCTCATCAACGCGGCCTTGCTTCTAATAGAATGGTCTGGCCAGCCCAATCGGTAAGCGCAACTCTTGGGTCTGGCAACTGGGGGCTCGCCGTTAGCTCGGTACGCCTTACAGACCTTCGGAAGGGGCGATCACCGCGACAAGACATCTTTTTCGCTGTATCAATTGTACCACCCCGGGCATCAGATGGACTGGAACCAGGCTGATCTAGTGGTGCTCACTGTGAACAGCGACTTGGAGGTTCTCCCAGCGCCGGCTCTTGCCTTGCGGTACGAAACGCTCGTGCGCATGTCCCGAGCTATCGGAGCGCACCGCGACCTTAAAGAACTTTTTGGCATCCTGATGGACGAGCTGCATGGGGTAGTGCAGTTTGACGTCATCGGTGTCTCTCTTCGCGACCAAAACTCCGATACGTTTAAAAAATATTTCATCGACATGGCGAGTCGATCAGAGTTTGTTCCCGAAGAGCAACTAATGCCCGAGGAGACGCTTACACTTTGGGTCTACGAGCGGCAAGAACCCCTGCTGAGGTCGACGGACGGAATGGAGCCGTGCTATGGCCGGCTGCAAGCGAGACTGAAAAGGCTGAATATTCGCTCGACTTGCGCGCTCCCGTTAACCACAGCGCACCGAAAATTGGGGGTCATCACCTTCTGCAGCAAGCAGGTTGATACCTACTCGCCAAACGATATCCGGTTCGTGACCCAAGTGGCGGATTACATTGCGCTAGCATTCGACGACGCGTTGAATTTTGCAGCGTTGCGACGGGCGTCTGAGGAACTGCAGAGTAAGAACGACCGGCTCCGGCTGCTTCTCGACGTCACGAATCAGGTTGTCTCAAATTTGGAGCTTCGCGATCTCCTGCGTGCCATCTCGCAGGACATCCGGCGCGTGATGCAGTGCGATTACGCCGGCTTGTCGCTCCCGGATGCGGAAAACAAGCAGCTGCGACTTTACGCGCTTGACTTTCCGGGGGGCAAGGGGTTCTTCCACGAAGAGTTGGTTTATTCGATCGAGGGGTCGCCCTCCGGTACGGCATTTCGAACAATGAAGCCTCTGACGCTCCAGAGCCCCTTCGCCGCTTGGCTCGATTCCCCAATCGCTCAGGTCGCGGTGCGGGAAGGTTTGAAGTCCGTCTGCTGTTTACCCTTGATCAGCCGGAATCGCGCGATTGGCGTCTTGGTTCTCGGCCTGCTCCGAGACGATGCCTTCAGTCAGGCGGATATCAGTTTCCTTAGCCAGGTTGCAAACCAGATTGCTCTCGCCGTCGAGAATGCGCTTGCCTACCGCGAGATTCGGGAGCTTAAAGAGCAACTCTCGAAGGAAAAATTCTATTTGGAAGATGAAATCCGCACGGAAATGAATTTTGCCCAGATCATCGGAAATAGCACTTCTCTGCGCAAAGTCCTCAAGGGAGTAGGAATCGTTGCGCCGACGGATTCGACGGTGCTTATTTACGGGGAGACAGGCACGGGAAAGGAACTGATCGCGCGCGCCATTCATGATTTGAGCTCCCGTCGCTCCAAACCTTTCGTCAAGCTCAACTGCGCGGCCATTCCGACGGGGTTGCTCGAAAGCGAGCTGTTCGGACACGAGAAGGGCGCATTCACAGGAGCAATCGCGCAGCGCATTGGGCGATTCGAAGTGGCCGATGGCGGCACGATTTTCCTGGACGAAATAGGAGAAATTCCTCTCGAACTGCAGACCAAACTGCTCCGCGTGCTGCAAGAGAGAGAGTTCGAGCGGTTGGGAAGCTCGCGCACGCTTCGAACAGGCGCGCGGTTGATTGCCGCGACGAACCGCGATTTAGAAACGATGGTGAGCGAGCAGAAGTTCAGGTCAGATCTCTTCTTTCGCTTGAATGTCTTTCCCGTCCATGTTCCGCCCTTACGGGAGCGCCAGGGAGATATTCCGCTCCTGGTGCGGCACTTCACACAGCAGTTTTCCCGCCACATGAACAGGGTGATTGAAACGATTCCATCTGCGGCCATGGATGCTCTGTGCCGGTATCAGTGGCCGGGGAACATCCGAGAACTTCAGAATGTGATCGAGCGCGCCGTAATTATCTCGGCTGGTCCGGTCCTGAGCGTGGATGTGGCTGATCTGAAATTTCCCGCTGCTCCGAATTCCACAGCAAGCGGCGCATTGCACAGTCTGTTGGAGGAAACCGAACGTCAACAAATCCTCCAAGCCCTCAAGCAGTGCAATTGGGTTGTCGCAGGTCCCCATGGCGCGGCGGCACGTCTGGGAATGAATCGATCGACCCTCCAACTAAGAGTGCGCAAACTCGGAATCTCACGCGGTACGGCATAGTCGCACCGTTTCATTCCCTACCTCAGCTGCTTCTCTAAAAGGTTCTCACTTTCCGGCACGGCTCTTTTGATGTGCGAAGAATTTAGCAGTCTGCCAGATACCTGGCATTAGCACGCCGGCATTCAGACCTCACACATCCCACGCTCTGCGGCTATCTCATGACAAATCAAGGAGTTCCGTTGTTGCCGAAATACACCAGGTTTTGGCATCCGTGTTGCATTTTCCGATATCGCCCGAATGGAACGCAGATGAGCGGAGGGCGCTATGCCAATGATCCTGATTTTCGCTGCTAAGTGGAACAGGTGGTACCGCGTCCTGCGCTACAGCAGCGGATTTGGACCGTTTGATTCCCTGCGCTATGGGCTTTGGCTGGCGCGTGGCTGAGCGTGAGGTCTTGCTATGGCTCAAAGACAAACCACGAACGGAGATCCAGATTTGCGGCTGCGTTTTGCCGGGAGGCGCGCGAGCCGTTCGTTGCTCGACATCGAGGCCTGGATGCCGAGTGAAATCAAAGCGATCTCGCCGATGGTGGACCGGCTGATGCGACTAATCGAAGGATCGCATTGCGTTGCGGGCGGCGAGCGCGCCGTTGAACTGGCGCTGCGGGAAGCTCTGAGCAACGCCGTGGTTCACGGCAATGGGATGGACGCTCACAAGTTGGTTCAGGTTCGTTGCCTATGTGAGTTGGGAATGGGAGTGTCCATCGTCGTGTCGGACCACGGGCAAGGGTTTGATCCGAAAACGGTTCTCGACCCGTTGGCCGTCGAAAGACTGGAGGCCGAGCACGGTCGCGGCGTCCACTTGATGAAGTTGGCGATGGACGAGGTCTCGTTTGAGCGTGGAGGCACTGAGGTGCATATGCGGAAAGGTCCGGCACGCAGCCCAAGAACAGAGCTGCGAAGGAACAGCAAAACCGCCAACGGTGGCCCATGGAACAACATTCAGCGCGGCGCTGCCCTTGCGGACACGCAGGCGGACGCAGCTGGCAGACCTGAAAGGCAGATGTGCTGAAGATCACCATCAAGGAGACGGCAACAGACAGGAGTTGGATCTTGCAGGGACGCTTGGTCGGGCCGTGGGTCAGCGAACTGAGGACAACCTGGAAGAAGGCGCATAAGTGCCAGGACAACCGGGCCTGCATCATCGACCTCCATGACGTCACGTCCATCGACAAAAGCGGGGAACGACTGCTGCGGGCGATGCACAAGAAAGGCGCGCAGCTTATAGCGAGCGGTATGTACGTCAAGCATGTGGTTGAACAACTGAAGTAAGAACGGAGGACAAATGACTACCCATCCTATGCATCTCTTCGATCTAACCCCCAAAAACCCTGCAGCGAAGACAGCGCGGCCTGTTCGTCTCTCGCCAACGACACAGAGCGACGTTTTTCTGAATGCGTTACTCGAGACCCCCACAACAAAGAGCATACGAAGGAGTCCTCTCCAGTGGGCCGCCGCGACGGGTTTGCACATTGTGATTCTCGCGGCGCTGATCATCGTGCCGTTGTACACAACGGGGACGATCCAACTGGGCGACTACAAAGACACTCCCTTGGCTGGCCCTCCCGCTGCGCCGCCCCCGCCTCCACCAGCGGCGGGGCGGGCGGTGGCTCCACACATAACATCTACGCACGCGCATCTCACCTACAAACTAGGAAAGCTAACTGCGCCGGCTTCGATACCGAAGACGACCTCGCTCGATAACACAGCCGCCGCGCCAGACTTGGGAGGCGTCGCGGGAGGCGTCCCTGGGGGCGTGCCCGGGGGAGAACTCGGTGGTTCGCTCGGCGGAGTTATCGGTGGCACGGGGACTTCTATACCGGTCCCACCTCCGCAGCAGCTTGCAGCGAAGCGAATTGTTCGCGTTGGCTCGAACCTCAAAGCACCGCGGCAAACCTTTTCGGTCCAGCCCGAATATCCGGCACTCGCGAAGCAAGCGCACGTTTGGGGCACGGTGGTAGTCAACGGGGTGATTGACGAGCACGGAAACGTGGTGGGAGCGCGTGCTTTGAGCGGCCACCCATTGCTGATACCCGCGGCATTGAAGGCCGTGTTGCAGTGGAAGTACCAGCCAACGCTGCTGAATGGGACACCGGTGGCTGTCGAAATGGAAGTCACGGTTCATTTCAGTCTTGGAAGTTAGTTCCAAGGACGTGGCTAGACGGACGTGAAAGAAGACTCTGCGGGTTGGCATTCAATTCCGTCAATCCGAAGAGCCGGTAAACCGAGTTCAGTGTGAATGCCAGCAGAGAAGGAGAAAGCCCTATGCCAGTAGAACTCATGGATGCGATCGAGGGAACGGATGAGACGAGATCTTCCCCCGATCGTTTGGTTCGACAGGAAGATGCAGCGCTGGTTGCTGGCGCGAAAACCGGGAACGCTCGCGCATTTGAGCTACTGGTCCAACGGCACGAGGGGAAGATTTTTGCATTGGCGCAGCGCATGACCCGCAATCGGGAGGACGCCGAAGACGTCGTGCAGCTGAGCTTCCAGAAAGCGTTCATTCATCTGAAGAAGTTTGCGGGCGACTCCTTATTCTCGACCTGGTTAACACGGATCGCCATCAACGAGGCACTTATGTTGTTGCGCAGGAGGCGTGGAACGCGTGAGGTGCCGATCGCGGAATCAAGCACAGAAGACGAAACTGCGTTGCCTCTCGACATTCCGGACGGGGCCCCGAACCCTGAGGACAGTTGCCTGCAGCGCGAGCAGGAACGAATTCTCTCCGCGGCTGTAAATGAGTTAACACCAGGAATGCGGAAAGTAATTGAACTGCGAGAACTTGGCGAGCTCTCCACAGGAGAGACCGCTCAAGTCATGGGTTTGTCGGTGGGAGCAGTGAAGGCACGAGTATTCCACGGGCGGCGGAAGTTACGCCAGACGTTGAAGCTTTATGTCAAGTCCACGCGGAAGTACGGAACCCGGGAGTTGCGAACGGAGGGATCAGTTCGTGATCGTTCCCGGGCGATTCTCGAGCTTCGGACAGCGTGCTAAGGGAATGCACGACAAGAAGGAGGAATAGCTATGGCCAACGAGCAATCGACGTGGTCTCCACCCCAGCCTGCCCCCTTGAGCATTGGCGAAGGCACTGCTGAGCCGAGGGAAATCGTGGTCTTCATCGACGGGCGCACTAAGACTACAAGCATCTTGGAGTTCGCCGGCACGCTCGCCCAGGAGCACGGCGCGCGCCTAATCAGCGTATTCATGCAGCCGGAGCCCGCAGCTACTCCGCCGGAAATGTTCGCGCGCGGCAAGGGCATCCTGAACGTGATCGAGGCGCACCAAGCGCAAATTGAAGAGATCGAGGCGAGCCACCGGGCCCAGTTCGAGGACATCGTCCGTCGTCACGAAATCCGGTCGGAGTGGAGGTCATTGTCCTACTTGAGCAGCGAGGTGGGCGTGCATGCGTACTATGCAGACCTGGTGTTGATCGCCCGACCGGAATCTCCGGGGCAGACGGCTGGCCCTCCTGGCCTCGCGGAGTCCCTGGTTCTCAGCTCCGGTCGACCGATCATCATGTTTCCGCCACTCGGGACGGTATCCCGGGTTCGCCGCATCCTCGTAGCGTGGAACGCCACGCGCGAGTCCATCCGAGCCGTGGCAGACGCCCTGCCATTGCTTGTGAAGGCCGAGGCGGTCGAGGCCCTGGTAGTCGATCATCAGCGGCATCCCGGTCACGGCCCGGAGCCAGGGGCGGACATCGCGCGCCACTTGGCGCGTCACGGCGTGCAAGTGGAGGCGCGACGCCTGGCGTCCGACGGAAAAGACGTGGGTCGCCTGCTGCTGTCGCAGGCGGCCGCTTTCGGCGCCGATCTCCTGGTCATGGGCGCCTACGGCCACTCCCACCTGAGAGAGTGGATGTTCGGTGGCGTGACGCGGACGGTCCTATACCAGGCGGGCCTCCCGGTCTTGATGTCCCGATGAGGGTTGGTTCCAGGCCTTCTAACGGGTCATTCTACCGCCTGGATGTCCCGAAGCAGACATTCCGGCCGCACCATAAAACGAAACTTGTTGTACCTAGAGACCGTTCGGTCTCATCCCATATATGTACCTCGCGCGGTGAGTTCGCGATTGCAGGTGAGGAGTTCTAGTTATGTGGATCGTTCGAGTCGCCCTGGACCGGCCGTATACCTTTATTGTTCTAGCCGTCCTCATTTTGGTTCTGAGCCCGGTCATGATCTTGCGCACGCCGACCGATATCTTCCCGAACATCGATATCCCGGTGATTGCGGTTGCATGGCAGTACACCGGCATGAACCCGGAGGAATTAGAAGGCCGGCTCACGAGCGGGTATGAACGAATACTGACCACCACGGTCGACAACATCGAACACATCGAATCGACCACGGTAAACGGTCAAGCCATCATCAGGATTTACCTGCAACACGGGGCCAGTTTGGACACCGCCAATGCCCAGGTCACGGCCATATCCCAAACCGCCCTTCGACAATTGCCGCCGGGCACCCTGCCTCCCTTGATCATCAACTACAGCGCTTCGAGCGTGCCCATTCTGCAGCTCGGACTTTCTGGAAATGGACTCTCAGAGCAGCAGTTGAACGACCTCGGACAGAATTTCCTGAGGCCCCAACTGGTGACCGTTCCTGGGGCTGTCATTCCTTACTTGTACGGCGGCAAGCAACGTCAGGTCATGATTGATTTGAATCAAGGGTTGATGCAATCGAAAGGCCTTGCGCCACAAGATGTCCTCACTGCTGTACAACAGCAAAATCTGATATTGCCGTCCGGGACGGCCAAGATGGGTCAATTCGAATACGACGTTCGGCTGAACGCCAGCACGAGGACCGTCCCCGAGCTAAATGATCTCCCGGTCAAGGTCGTTGGCAATTCCACGATCTATCTTCGGGATGTGGCGAATGTGCGCGACGCTTTTGCGCCGCAGACCAACATCGTGCGCCAGGACGGTCGTCGCGGCGCTCTGGTGTCCGTCCTCAAGGCTGGCAACGCTTCCACACTGGACGTCGTGAAGGGCATTCGTGGCCTGCTTCCGCGTGTCGCGCAGACGCTTCCCCCGGAACTCAAGATTTTGCCTTTGGCCGATCAATCCATTTTCGTCCGAGGCTCGGTGAACGGGGTCATCCGCGAGGCCATTATCGCTGCCTGTCTTACGGGATTGATGATTCTGTTGTTCTTGGGAAGCTGGCGCAGCACCTTAATCATCGCCATCTCCATTCCGCTATCCATCTTGACTTCCGTCATGATCCTCAGCTTTCTCGGAGAAACCATCAACATCATGACACTCGGGGGATTGGCCCTCGCCGTCGGCATCCTTGTGGACGACGCTACGGTCACCATTGAAAACATCGAGCGCTACTTCGAAGAGGGGCATGCCCAGCGCGACGCCATCCTGGAAGGCGCGGCGCAAATCGCTGTTCCCGCCCTGGTATCCACGCTCTGCATCTGCATCGTATTCTTGCCGATGTTCCTGTTGAGCGGTGTAGCGCGCTACCTCTTTGTTCCTCTCGCCGAGGCCGTAGTGTTCGCCATGCTCGCGTCGTATATCCTGTCCCGGACGCTCGTGCCTACGCTGGCGATGTACCTGCTGAAAGCAAAGCAGGCCGACGTTGCCAGTTCACGGAATCCCCTGGTGCGGTTCCAACGGGCGTTCGAGCGCGGATTCGAACGGTTTCGGAACGCCTATCACTCGCTACTCACAGCGCTTGTCCATCGCCGGGCCCTTTTCATCCCCACCTTTCTTCTGACCTGCCTTGCGGCGTTTCTCCTTGTGCCGTGGCTAGGTCAGGACTTCTTCCCGAGCAGCGACAGCGGTCAATTCATCCTTCATCTCCGCGCCAAGAGCGGCACGCGAATCGAAGAGACCGCGAAGTTGTGCGATCTCGTCGAAAGCTCGATACGGCGTGAGATTCCCGAGCGCGAGACGGACAACATCCTGGACAACATCGGCCTGCCCTACAGCACCATCAATTTTATGCACAGCACATCGGGGCTCATCGGAGCAGGCGACGCCGATATTCTGGTGTCCCTCAAAGAAGGTCACCAGGCCACGGCAGACTATGTTCAGCGCCTGCGAGAGAAGCTGCCCCGTGAATACCCTGGCACGACCTTTTACTTCCTACCCTCGGACATCGTCACTCAAGTTCTGAACTTTGGTTTGCCGGCACCCATTGATGTCCAAATCGAGGGAACTGATATCGAGGGCAATCGCGAGGTCGCGGCCCGGATGCTGCACGAAATCGAGCGGGTTCCGGGTATTGCCGATGCGCGCATACAGCAAGCGTTTGATTACCCTGAGTTCGATGTGGCCGTGGATCGAACCAAGGCGGCCCAGGGCGGCTACACGGAGCGCGACGTTGCCAACAGCATGTTGAACTCCCTCAGCGGCAGCTTCCAGATCACGCCCATGTTTTTTCTGAATCTCAAGAACGGTGTCAGCTACAACCTGGTGACTCAGACTCCGCAATACTCGATTCAATCCCTCGAAGACCTCCAGAACACTCCACTCAATGCCGCGACCTCCGCGCGCCCTGAGATTCTCGCCGACGTCGCTTCCATCAAACGCACGAACGAAATGGAAGTAATCTCGCATTACAACATTCGTCGTGTGGTCGATATTTACGCCGCGGTCCAGGACCGTGACTTGGGAGCAGTAGGCCGCGAGGTCACCGGCATTGTGGATGCCAACCGAAAATCCTTGCCGCGCGGCAGTTTCATCACCGTTCGGGGCCAACTGCAGACGATGCGCACCTCGTACCTCGGTTTGCTAGGCGGGCTTGTCTTCTCCATCGTTCTCGTCTACCTCCTGATCGTGGTGAACTTTCAGTCGTGGCTCGATCCGTTCATCATCATCACCGCACTTCCTGCCGCGCTCGCCGGCATCGTCGGATTCTTGTTCCTCACGCATACAACACTCAGCGTTCCCGCCTTGATGGGAGCCATTATGTGCATGGGCGTCGGAACAGCGAACAGCATTCTCGTCGTGTCTTTTGCCAAAGAACTGCTGCTGCACCACGGAGATCCCGTCAGAGCGGCTATTGAAGCCGGCTTCACCCGGTTTCGCCCCGTGCTCATGACGGCTCTGGCCATGATCATCGGCATGATTCCCATGGCGCTCGGACTGGGCGAGGGCGGTGAGCAGAATGCGCCGCTCGGGCGCGCCGTCATTGGCGGCCTGTTGTGCGCCACCGTGGCCACCCTGATCTTCGTCCCTGCAGTCTTCAGCTTGCTTCACCGACGGCGCGACCCCTCTGTTGCCCAAGAGCACTCCCATGGTGACCCTGAACCAATTTCAGCATGAGTTAAAGGAAGATCAATGACATCGAGCGAGGAAAAAGTGACGACCACTCCGGAACCAGAAACGATCGAAGTGCAGACCATGCAGTCGAACCCAGACGGATTTCACGCTCACCCGGGAGCCCGTGGCAGAATCGCAATCCTTGTGGCCGCCGCCGCGGTCGCTGCTCTTGCTTTCCTGATTTACTCCGGCATCCATTCGCGAGCGGCGGCCGAGTCGCGACTCAAACAACGAACAGAAGAGGCCGCGATTCCCACCGTGGCCGTGGTTTTTCCTCGGGAAGGCGCCCCCACGCAGGAAATCGTCCTGCCCGGAAACACCCAGGCATTCAGTGACGCGCCGATCTATGCGCGAACCAGTGGCTATCTCAAGCGCTGGTATTTCGACATTGGCGCCCATGTCCAGAAAGGCCAATTGCTCGCGGAGATCGAAACTCCCGAAGTCGACCAGCAGCTGCTGCAGGGTCGAGCAGACCTGGATACCGCGCAGGCCAACCTGAACATTGCCAAAATCACCGCCAGCCGCTGGCAAGACCTCGTGAGCACAGGCTCCGTGTCCCAACAGGAAACCGACCAGGCAGTCAGCAATCTCAG
>Ga0210394_10008896_pt1 | contig 10236 bp, 7 predicted proteins | sample IncBWC12MmetaG_FD_160121 | JGI IMG/M metagenome (GOLD analysis project Ga0210394, IMG submission 160121) | Forest soil microbial communities from Barre Woods Harvard Forest LTER site, Petersham, Massachusetts, United States - Inc-BW-C-12-M | ecosystem: Environmental > Terrestrial > Soil >...
TCCACCGCAAGACCGGGCGGCCGTTCTTCATCGACAAGATGCCGAACAATTGGCTGTACGCCGGCCTCATCCACTTGATCCTGCCAAACGCCAAGGTCATTGATGCGCGTCGCCACCCGCTCGGCTGCTGCTTCTCCGGCTTCAAACAACATTTCGCCCGCGGCCAGAATTTCGCCTACGGACTCGAGGATATCGGACTCTATTATCGCGACTACGTGGAACTGATGGCCCACGTCGATGCCGTGCTGCCGGACCGGGTGCACCGGGTCTTGTACGAGCGCATGATCGAGGACACCGACGCCGAAGTACGCCGGCTGCTCGATTACTGCTGCCTGCCGTTCGAGGCGGGCTGCCTGCGATTCTTCGAGAATGAACGGCCGGTGCGCACGGCGAGCTCGGAGCAAGTGCGCCGGCCGATATTCCGCGAGGGGATGGATCAGTGGCGGCACTACGAAGCCTGGCTCGGCCCATTGAAGCAGGCGCTGGGACCGGTGCTCGAGCGCTATCCGTCGGTGCCGGCCTTTCCGTCATGAATTGAGTTTGGGGATTTGGCGATTAACTAAAATTAGGGAGCAAGGGACAATGAGTCGCAGCCGTTTGAACACCACCAGGCATCAGGGCCTGGACGCCGCCAGGGCCATCTCCTGCACCGCTTGCCGCTTGCGTCAGCCATCTCGGCGATCCTCGCTGCCGGAGTGCCGGCGGCTTACGCCGCACCCGCCGCGGAGGCAGAGACCGCCACGCTCGAAGAGGTCGTGGTCACCGCGCAGAAGCGCACCGAGAACCTGCAGGACGTGCCCATCGCGATTCAGGTGCTCGACACCGCCAAAATCGAGCAGCTGAACATCGTCGGCCTCGATGACTATGTGAAATACAGTCCGAGCGTCGCCTATAGCCGCTCCGAGGGTCAGGGCGGCAACGGTCAGCCGGGCACATCACACATTTATATGCGCGGCGTCACCAGCGGCGGCAACGAAAATCACTCCGGGTCGCAGCCCAGCGTCGGCATGTATCTCGATGAACAGCCCGTGACCACAATCGACGGCAATCTCGATGTGCATCTGTATGACATTTCGCGCATCGAGGTTCTCGAAGGACCTCAGGGAACCCTGTACGGTGCGAGTTCGCAGGCGGGCACGGTGCGCATCATCACCAACAAGCCGGACCCCAGCAAGTTCGAGTCGGGCTACGATGTCGAAGGCAACCACGTGGGTCACGGCGGCTATGGTTGGCAGGTGCAGGGCTTCACCAATATTCCGCTCTCCTCGATCGCGGCGATCCGCTTGGTCGGTTGGGATGAGCATGATGGCGGCTTCATTTCCAACGTGGCCGGCACGGATCCGCGGGGCTGCATTCAAAACGGGGTGGTCACCTATCCGACCTGGGCCGGTCAGCCGGCCGGTGCCTTCACCAATGGCGGCCTAATCACGCCGTGTCCGACGCCGACCGCCCTCGGCGCTGGCTCGGTCAGCAATGCGGCCTACGTCAAGAAAAACTACAACACCGTCGACACCAAGGGCGGCCGTGCGGCCTTGCTGGTCGAGCTCGGCGACAATTGGACCGTGCTGCCGACCGTCCTAGGGCAATCGTTGGACACGGACGGATTCTTCGGTTACGACCCGGCGGTCGGCGATCTGCTGGTCACGCACTTTGGCCCGGAAAACTCGCAGGATTCGTTTGTGCAGTCGGCGATGACGGTCGAGGGCAAGTTCAGCAATTTCGACCTCGTATACACGGGCGCGTACTTGAAGCACACCACCCACTCGATCGCGGACTACACCGACTACTCGCAGTTCTACGACCGCATTTTCGCCTCGGGCGCCTACTGGACCGACAATGCCGGCCACCCGATCATGCCGCAGGAGCTCGTGGTGACGAAGGGTTATTTCGAGAAGTGGAGCCAGGAAATCCGCTTGACCACGCCGCAGGATCTCCCCGTCAAAGGCACCATCGGCGCCTTCATTCAGCGCCAGCTGCACGACATCTGGGAGCAGTACGTGATGCCGGGCTACGGTTTCACGAACCCGAGCGGCAATCCCAGTTCGCTCACGCCCAATCCGGATGGCCTGGGCAGCAACTTTGGGGTGCCGACGATAGCGAACAGCGTTTGGCTCACCGACGAGCAGCGCGTCGATCGCGACAAGGCGGTGTTCTTCCAGGGCGAATGGGACATCACCTCGCACTGGTCGCTGAACGGCGGTCTGCGCTACTACAAGTATGACAACTCCCTGGAGGGCTTCTATGGATTCGGGGCGAATCACTTTGGCGGTGTTCCCGGCCAGGGCATTTGCTTTGCCGGGCCCTCCACCCCGTACGCGCCTTGCACGGATCTCGACAAGGAAGTGTCCGCCAGCGGTACGGTGCCCAAGGCCAACATCACCTACAAGATCTCGCCCGACAACTTGGTATATGCCACCTACTCGAAGGGATTCCGGCCGGGCGGCGTCAACCGCTCGGGTACTTTCGGACCCTATGACGCGGATTTCTTGACCAACTATGAAGTCGGCTGGAAGACGCAGTGGTTCGACCACCGCCTGCGCTGGAATGGCGCGGCGTTCTTGGAAGATTGGAATAACTTCCAGTTCTCCTTCCTCGGCCCCAACAGCCTGACCATCATCGAGAACGGCGGCAATGCGCGCATCAAGGGCATCGAGAACGAGATCGAGTTCGCGGCGACCCGCTCGCTCAACTTGAGCGCGGGCTTCACGTTCTTGGACTCGAGGCTGTTGCAGAACATCTGCGGTCAGGCCGGCGTGATCGTGTGCCCGGGACCGAATCCGGCCGTCAACAATGCCGGACCACAGCCCTTTACCGGCGCCCCATACTTAGGGCCGGAGGCCCCGGCCGGGTCGAATCTGCCCATTTCACCGAAGTTCAAGGGCAACGCCGTGGCGCGCTACACCTTTGACGAGGTAAGCGGGTGGAAGCCGTTCGGTCAGGTATCGCTGATCTACCAGACGCAGACGGCATCGACTCTGTTGCGCAATCAACTGCAGAACATCGGTCTGCAGCCGGCGTACGGCTTGGTCGACATGGCGGCCGGCATTCGCCGGGAGAATACGGTGCTGCAACTGTATGTCACCAATGTGGCGGACCGGCGTGCCCAACTCACGCGCTTCAACGAGACCAATCCCTCCAACGATAACTTGACCTACATCGTCCCGGCGCAGCCGCGCACGATCGCGATCAAGTTCGGCCAGAAGTTCTAGCCTTGTTCCCGCCGGCGGGTCATTCGACCCGCCGGCCCTTGGTTCTCTTCGGGTCATTCATGCCATTCAAACTGCTGTCTCGCGGGGTCCTGTGCGCGGGGTTCGTGCTCGGCTCGCTGTCCCACGCCGAACGCCTGCCGGTTCTGCGGCAAATCGAGCTGCCGCATCCCTATTATTTTCGCGAGATGTACCTGCCGCAGCTCACCAGCGGCCCGAGCAGCCTCGCCTGGTCGCCCGATTCGTCGGAGCTCATCTATTCCATGGCAGGGTCGCTGTGGCGGCAGACGGTCGGCGCGGCGCAGGGCTCGGGCGGCATCGCGCGGCAGCTCACCGCGGCCTCCTACGACTATCAGCCCGATTGGTCGCCCGACGGTCGCTGGGTGATCTACAGCTCGTATCGCAACGATGCGATGGAATTGTGGATTTTGGAATTGGCCACGGGCGCCGCGAAGCCTCTGCTCGCCAACGGCGCGGTCAATGTCGAGCCGCGATTTTCGCCCGACGGCAAGCGCGTCGCGTTCGTCTCGACGCTGTACCACAAGCGCTTCCACATCTTCACGGCCGATTTCGCGGGCGGCTCGCTCGCCAACGTGCAGCGCCTGACGGGCGAGCACAAGAGCACGCTGCCGCGCTATTACTACAGTCCCTACGATCACGAGATCAGCCCGCTGTGGAGCCGCGACGGACAGGACATCATCTATGTGTCGAATCGCGATCATATCTACGGGACCGGCGGCTTCTGGCGCACGAAATCGCGGCCGCGCCCGGCCGGCGCGGACGAGGAGCTCGCCGGCGGTGATACCGCACGCGAGGTCCATTACGAAGAAACCAACTGGAAGGCGCGCCCGGAGGTCTCGCCGGACGGTTCGCGTCTGGTGTTCAGTTCCTACACGGGCCGCCCGTGGCACAACCTCTGGGTGATGCCGGCCGCGGGAGGCGACGCCTTCCCGATCGCTTATGGCGATTGGGACCAAACTAATCCGCGCTGGTCGCCGGACGGCACGCGCGTCGCATTCGTCTCCAACCAAAGCGGCAATACGGACATCGGCATCGAGCGCGTCCCGGGCGGCATCGTCGAGACCTTGGGCATCGGCGCGCGGCGCTACCTTAAGCCGATGGCGCGCCTGCATCTTTCGCTCCGCGATGCAGAGGGCAGGCCGGCGTCCGCGCGCGTGAGCGTCACCGATGCCGCCGGCCGGTTCTACGCACCCGCGGACGCCTGGATCAGCGCGGACGATGCGTTCGACCGCAGCGAGCGGCACACCGAGGCGCATTATTTCCACGCGCGGGGCGAGGTGTCGCTCGATGTCCCGGCGGGCGCGGTGAGCGTGGAGATCCTGCATGGCTTCGAGCGTCGATTCGAACGGCGGCAGCTGATGGCCGCGGGGCAGAGTGCGGAACTGGCGGTGAATCTCGATGAGGGTACCTGGGCGGTTCCGGATGCGGCGCGCTGGGCGAGCGCTGACGTCCATGTGCACATGAACTACGGCGGCGAGTACCGCAATACGCCGGCCCATCTCGTGACCCAGGCATTGGCCGAGAATCTGAGCATCGTGAATGCGCTGATCGTCAACAAGGAGCAGCGCTTTCCGGACATTGCCTACAACGGCAAGCAGCAAGACCCTGCCTCGACGCCTGCGGCGCTGATCGTTCACGGCCAGGAATATCACGCGAGCTACTGGGGGCATCTCGGGTTGCTCGACATTTCGAGGGGTGTGATCCTGCCGGGATACGCGGGCTACCCGAATACGGCGGCAGCGAGCTTGTACCCAATGAATGCCGACATCGCGGACATCGCGCATGCGCGCGGCGCCCTGGTGGGTTACGTGCACCCCTTCGATGAATATCCGGAACCGCTCGCCAAGCCGCACGAGCCTCTGACCATGGAGCTGCCCGTCGACGTGGCGCTGGGCAAGGTCGATTACTTGGAAATCCTGGGCTTCAGCGATCATCGTTCAACCGCCCGCGTCTGGTATCAGCTGTTGAACCTGGGATTTCGCCTACCGGCGGCCGGCGGCACCGACGCCATGGCCAATTATTCTTCACTGCGCGGGCCGGTGGGCATGAACCGGGTGTACGCGCGGGTTCCCGACGGCGAGATCACGCCGCAAAAATGGATGGCGGCGCTCAAAGCCGGACGCAGCTTCGCCACCAACGGTCCGCTGCTCGGCTTGACACTGGGCGGCGCCGCGATCGGCGATGAGCTCAGGTTCGCGGCGGCTCAGTCCCAGGTCAAGTTCTCCGTCCGACTGCGCTCCATCGTGCCGGTGGATCATTTGGACCTGGTATGCAACGGCCGGGTGGTGCGCTCCTTCATCGCGCACGCGCCGATCGATCAGGGCGAGTTCAGCGGCGACATACCGCTGCGCGAGAGCGGCTGGTGCGTGGTGCGCGCCTCGAGCGATGCGGGCCGCTACCCGGTCTTGGACACCTACGTGTACGCGACCACGAGTCCCGTGTACGTCACCATCGCCAAGGCCCGGCCGCACTCAGCCGATGACGCCCGCTATTTCGCGGCGTGGATCGATCGCATCGCCGAAACCACCGCGGCATACCCGGACTGGAACTCGGCGGCGGAGAAGCATGCCGTACTCGAGCGCCTGGCGCAGGCCAAGGCGGTGTTCGTGGGGATGGAGTAGCCCGTCGGCCGCGACCGGGGTACGACAGCGACCCGCAGGGGGGTGTCTCGGCTATGCGCCTCCGGGTTTGCCGCGGGCTTGGGCCCATCGCCGTCGCTGTGCGATCATCGATGCATGAGCCAGACCAACGCCTTGCGCGTCAACGGTGAGCGGTTGTGGTCGCGCCTGATGCAAATGGCCGCGATCGGGGCGACACCCCACGGCGGCTGCAACCGCCCAGCCCTGAGCGATGCCGATATGGCGGGGCGTGCGCTGCTGTCGCGTTGGGCGCAGGCGGCCGGTTGCCACGCACGGGTCGACGCGGTGGGAAATCTCTTCATCCGCCGCCCCGGCCGTGACGACGCCCTGCCGGTGGTCATGACCGGCAGCCATCTCGATACGCAGCCGACGGGCGGCAAGTTCGACGGCGTCTATGGGGTGCTCGCCGGGCTCGAAGTGATCGAGTCCCTGAACGATCAAGGGCTGACCACGCAGCATCCGATCGAGCTCTGCGTCTGGTGCAACGAGGAGGGCAGCCGTTTTCCGATGGCGATGATGGGCTCGGCGGTCTGGTCCGGACGCCTGGGGCTCGACGCCGCCCTCGCGCTCACCGATCGCGCCGGGATCAGCGTGCGCCACGAGTTGCAACGCGCGGGAATCGCCACCGATGCGCCGCTCGCGCGGCAGCCGGTCAAGGCGTCCTTCGAAGTGCACATCGAACAGGGCCCGGTGCTCGAGCAGCGGACGAAGATCATCGGCGTGGTGACGGGCGTGCAGCACATGAGTCGGCACGAGGTGCTGGTCGAGGGGCAGGAGGCGCATGCGGGACCTACGCCGATGGACATGCGGCGCGATCCCATCCGCGTGCTGGCCGATGTCTTGCCTGCGCTTTACGCGGCGGCGGCGCAGCGCGGCCGGGATGCGCGCCTGACCGTTGGCTTCATCGAGACCCTGCCCGGATCCCCCAACACCGTTCCCGGCCGCCTGCGTTTCACCGTGGATATCCGTCACCCCGAGGCAGCGCAGTACGCGGCCTTGCGCGAGGAGACAGGTCGGCTGGTCCGCGCCGCGCTGCAGCGACATGCGCTTGCGGGTGAGATTCGCTGCGTGTGGGAGGCCCCGGGGGTCACCTTCGATTCTGGCTGCGTTGCCGCGGTGCGCGAGGCGGCCGAGGCGCTGGGATTTGACCCGCTGGAGATGGTGAGCGGCGCCGGCCACGATTCCTGCAATGTGTCGGCCGTGGTGCCGACCGCCATGGTGTTCGTTCCCTGTGCGGGCGGGCTGAGTCACAACGAGGCGGAGAGTGCACAGCCTGCGGATCTCTCGGCGGGGGCCAATGTGCTGCTGCACGCGATGCTGGCGCTGGCGGCCCGCTGAAGATGGAGCCGAACGACCATGGAGTAGAAGAGCGCGCACCCGTCGAGTTTTTGCGCCGCATGCTGGCCACCATCGAAGCCGGCACAGTTGAGCTTCCCGCCTTTCCGCAAGTTGTCATCCAGGTGCAGGAGGTTCTGAAAAATCCGAACTATTCGCTCCAGATGATTGTACGCCCGATTTCCGCGGAGCCGACTCTCGCCAACCGGCTGCTCAACATGGCCAACTCAACCGCATTCAATGCAACGGGCAGGGTAATTATTGACTTGGGTGTCGCCCTGACGCGCCTCGGTGCTCAGAAGGTCTACAGCGTGGTCCTGGCGCATGCCATTCAGGATGTTCGACGACTTGAATCACTGCGATCGATCGCGAAACCGTTGGAAGAATTATGGTCCGAGAGTGTGGCAGTTGCCCATTTCTGTGGCGCGGTGGTCAAACGCTTGAAGCTTGCCATGCCCGATGCGTTCGTTGCGGGTCTGCTCCATCGCGTGGGCCATCTCTACATTCTCGTGCAATTGGCGAGGCAAGAGGCGTCGCGACCGCGTGTCACTTTAAGTAAAGATCTTGTGACCGCATGGCATCCCGCGATTGCCAAAGCCGTGCTCAAAAATTGGCATGTCAACGATGCGGTTTGCGAAGCGGTGGGCATGCAGGCAGATGTCCTTGCAGTGCGGTCGGGACCTCCAACACTGACTGACGTTCTGATTGCCGGCATGCGGCTGGCGAATAGAATGATGAACAGTAGTGACACCAGCAGTTTCAGCTCGGGAGGTGTCTTGGCGCGGCTCAACCTGTCAATTGAGGAATGTCGCGGCTTGATTGGCGAGGCGGAAGCAGAAGTAAGGGCGCTGGCGCGCGCCTTGCACTCATAACCGATGCCGCGAAGCCGTGATGACGCGGGGGCGAAAGCGGGGCGCAGCGCCGCTCGCACATTGACTAGAAAATATACCCATCGATTTGTCTAACGAAAGACCGGAAGCAACGCCACCTCGTCGTGGGGAACGCCCTCGGTCGGCAGGCCCGCCTTTTTCCAAGCGCGCAGGCCGCCTTTGATGACTGCGACCCGAACTCCGTTCTTTTCGAGCTCCCGAGCCACTCTCACGCTCGTGGCCTCGCGAACGCAGGTGCAGTACACAAACACTACTTGTCCAACGGGAATTGCCTCATTCGATCGATGAAGAGTGTTGGGGTCCAAGCGTCGGGATCCGGTGATGCGCATCGCCTTGCGGTCGAGATAGCCGTGGCTGCGAACATCGTATATATGCGCCCCGGCGGTCATTGCCTGCGCCGCGTCGGAGACGACGGCAAAAGGAACAGTGCGCAGCCTGCGCTCCTTGGCCCAGCGCCAACATTGCCACGCGACATAACCGACGATCAACGCGATGACCGCCCAACCTAGGACGCGACCGAAGGCCTGGTAGCCTCTCGTGATGGCTTCGAGCGCGTCGCTGAACACAAACCCCACCGAAAAGTAGCCGAGGATGTAGAGGGTCGCACCTACCAGATCGAGCCAAATGAATTGCAGGAACCGCATATTCATGGAACCCGCCAGCGGCGGAGCCATGGTATTGATTCCGGGAATGAATTTCGCTATGAGAAGCAGTTTGCGACCGCGTCGGTAGAAGGAATCCGCAGAGCGAAGAATGCAGGATTCAGGGTTGAGCGATATGCGACAGAGCAATCCCAATAACCACCATCCCGTGTAGCGACCGACGAGAAACATCAAGGTATCGCCTACCAGCATCGCGGCGATGGCGCCGGACAGAGCATACGGCGCCGGCAATGCGCCACGCGCACTGGCGCCGCCCGCAATCAGCAAGGCCAACGCCGCGGGCACAGGAAATCCGATCGCCTCGAGAAATACCGCGGCGAATAGAATCACGAAGCCGTGCGCGGCCAGGTTCGAAATCCAGGAATCCATGAGGGTGCGAGCCGTGTTGTGGTTTGAAACCAGTACGCCAGTTTACGCCCGTAGCGCTGGCGAAATAGTCGTACACCCGCGGCGCGAGATCGACGTATATCTGATCCAGTCCAGGTCCGGCAGGTCAGATCCAGGCGCGGCGAGCGCTTGACAGTCAGTAAGTAATGTCTTACGGTAAGTAATGGCTTACGCAAAAGTATTGACCTGTTTGAGCGATCCCACCCGCCGCCGGGTGTTCGAAAAGCTACGCATGGGGCCGCAATCCGTAGGCGTTCTCGCCCGAGGCCTGCCGGTCAGTCGCCCGGCGGTTTCGCAGCATCTCAAGTTACTGAAAGCGGCGGGACTGGTGGTTGATCGATCCGAAGGAGCACGCCGCGTGTACTACATCGATCCGGACGGCCTGGGTGAACTGCGCCGCTGGATCGATGCGTTCTGGGATGACGCGCTCGAATCGTTCAAGCAAGAAGTGGAACAGTCGAAAGCACCCCGAGGCAAGAAACTATGACTCACGCCATCAAGATTGCTCCCGTGCGCAAGAGCGTCATCGTGGACGCAACACCCGAAAAAGCGTTCGAGGTGTTCACCAGCGGTATCGACCGCTGGTGGCCGAAAACCCATAACATCGGCTCGGCGCCGCTGCGCGAGACCATCATCGAGCCCTTCGTGGGCGGACGCTGGTATACGACGGCCGAGGACGGCAGCGAAGCCGTAGTGGGTCACGTGCTTGCCTGGGAGGTGGGCGCCCGTTTCGCCGTGACTTGGGAGATCAGCGCCGACTGGAAATCCGATCCGCGGGTGGCGTTCGCGTCCGAAGTCGAAGTGCGATTCGCGCCGCAAGCGGCTGGCCGCACGCTGGTCGAGCTCGAGCATCGAAACTTTGAACGCATGGGCGAGAGCGCGGGCGAGACGATGCGCAAGGGCGTCGATGGCGGCTGGCCAACACTGCTCGATTTGTTCGCCAAAGCGGCCGCCGCCGCGGCCGGATCGTCCGCCGCGGCCGCCTGAGATCACGGCGGTTGTTGCGATTGAACTTCGGAGAGTTCCTGTGGTGCAATGCGCCTCCCATCGGAGGCTCGCATGCATCCACTACTTATCCAGAATGAAACGCAATCCC
>Ga0210394_10008897_pt1 | contig 10235 bp, 17 predicted proteins | sample IncBWC12MmetaG_FD_160121 | JGI IMG/M metagenome (GOLD analysis project Ga0210394, IMG submission 160121) | Forest soil microbial communities from Barre Woods Harvard Forest LTER site, Petersham, Massachusetts, United States - Inc-BW-C-12-M | ecosystem: Environmental > Terrestrial > Soil >...
CTCCGCCCGCATTGCGGCTCGGCGCCGGTGGGCCCAATCCGAGGAAATCGGCTGGGTCCATTCTCAGGAAATCAGGTGGGTCCAATCCCAGGAAATCGGATGGGCTCAATCAGAGGAAATTCTGCAAATGAGCGCCCCCGCCAACGCCAACGCAGCGGACACGGATGGCCGGCGCGTCAGAAACCATAGGAGCGCCGCGCTGAGAAGAAGGAGAACCGCTAAGAACACATTAAGCGACGCGCGCTCATTCCGAGTGCTCGCGTCAACGTGTGACCAGTGACCAGCTCGGACCTGCAGCAAGCTGAAGCCAAGCACGATGACTCCGAGTATCGCTAGCGCTCCACCGATAAGCCGCAACTGTTGGAGTGACGCTCCTCGTGTTGAGGCCGCGAACAGGGCCGCAACGAGGAGAAGTACAACAGGGTGCCCAATAATTGAGACCACACGGGCAATGGCGACACGCGTCACGGTCGTCTAACGTTCGCGCTCAGGCGCGCCGAGTGAGCGCAGCGAACGAGGGTACCCCGGCACGCGAAGCGTATGCCGGGGCGTCGCCTGGAGCGCCTTGTTAGAGCGCGCTGAGCTAGACAACCGAGGTAGATGCTCCGTCACCGACCGGTACCTCGCCAAAGGCAAACGGGTCGACCCCTTCAATGCAGGCGACGTTGAAGCCAAACTGCCCCGGCGCACTGCGACGTTGGTGATGTGTATAGATGCCACAGACGCTACAAAAGTAGTGCTTCGCCGTCCGCGTGTTCCACTGATATAGAGAGAGCTTGTCCTGACCCTTTGTGACACGCAGCCTATCAATTGCAACACTAGCCATAACAGCGCCTTTGCGTCGACATAGGGAGCAATTGCAGCGTCGCAGCTTCTCGAAGCCGTTGCTCAGTTCGACTTCAAACTGCACCGCGCCACAATGACAACTGCCACGTTTGACTTCCACGATGCCCTGCCTGCGCGCTCTAACGCACTTACTCAACCCCTGGAATGCATGAGCCGAGTATGCCCAAAGCGCCGTGCTCCGTGAGCTTGCCAGCCTCAACCGAAACTGAGGCAGGAACCCAAGTCGGAAAAGGAATGGCCTTGACGAGATGTCGGCCGGAACTCGTGTGCTCCTCACTCAGCCGTGCAAGATGAGCTAGCGGAAAGCGACCAGCGCTCCGGACCAAGGCAGGCCAAAGCTTGCGATGAACAAACGTGACCTTGCCGGAAATGAGGCGACACACGAGGATTTGATCTGAAGATCGAACCGCTCTCGTGACTCGAAAGATTTCCTTGCCGCGTGGATGAGACCACCAACTACCGCGAATCGGAGTACCAATGATGGCCTCGACTAGCGACGGCACCGAGCCGGCAGCGGCTTCGAGCACGACTCCATGCCCGCGGATGAAAGCAATGGCATCGTTGGGAGTCACATGCGCTATCTGTGCAACCTAACGGTGAAGTTGAGGGGCCGCGTGAACACGCCCGACAAGCGTCGCGGGCGCACAATCTCCGCCAGCGCCTGCGGCGCCAAACCGCTCACACGTCACGGCCCCCTCCTACGATTGTTAGGCCCCAGCGGCCGTGTAGCTTCAGAGCTCATGCGAGTAGACGATAAAGCCAAGATGCTTGGCGAGCTTGTCATACAGTGCACGCCCGGCTCGGTTCGTGGTTTGAGTTTGCCAGTAAACTCGCGAACACCCACCGTTACGGGCCGCCTCGTACACGGTCTCAATCAGGCGTCGCCCGATACCACGACCTCGAACGTGTTCGGCCGTGAAGAGATCCTGCAGATAGCAGATATCACGCAATCGGGTTGTGCTGCGATGGAACACATAGTGCGCGAGACCAACGAGATGGCCGGACCCTTCCGCAACGATTGCCTTCACCGGCTCGGAAGAGTCGAAGAACCTTTCCCACGTGGCTTGAGTGATCTCTTCGGGAAGTGCCGTGGAGGCGCGGCGGTCGTAGAAGGCGTTGTACCCGTCCCAGAGAGGTCGCCACTTGTCGTAGTCGGAACGCAGGATGGGTCGAATCGTAAGTCGCTCGGACACGGTGTGAAGGGGCCTAACGGTGAAGTTGAGCGGCCGCACGATGCCGCTTCATCAGCCATACGCGCGTCACGGCTCGCTCCAACGATTGTTAGGCGGCATCAGTCGATCACCTTCAATTACGCAGCGCGTCCGGCAGGCCGTCATGCGGTCCGAGTGGTCGCGCGGGCGCATCGTCCCACCATTTGCTCGCCGGCAAGTCTGCGCGCCGCGACGGATTGAGTGGATAGACGATGCGATTGCCGGGTTTTGCTGCCTCGCCGCCGACCAAGAGCAGCGCCTCGCGACCGGTGTTGTTAATGAAACAATGACAGATGCCCGTGCCGGCTGGGAACGCGGCCAAATCGCCCGCAATCATGCGGTGTAGGTCTCCGTCGATCCAGGCGTCGACCTCACCTTCGATTACGTAGACGAACTCCTCTTCGTCCTCCTCAGCGTGAGGCCATGACGAACGGGTGCCAGGCGGCAGTCGCTGAAGGTTGACACCGATGCGAACCAGCCCAGCCGCCTTGCCCGCGCTACGCGCCGGTCCCATCCGCTCAGCACTCTGCGGGTACGCGTGGCTCCGCTCGGGCAGGTCACCACTCGAAACTATGAAGGACGGACGTGAACTCATAGTACTCTCTCACTACTCGGCGGTTGTGAACAGGCTTGCACCGAGGTCCGCCCCCTAGATAGATCAGCAACACGATCACCCCGACCGCTGAGCGTGACCTTGAGCCATTTCTTTCAGTCGGACTGTCATTCGACGCCTCCGACAATGCGCAAGTCACGATCGGCTGCGTTCGCAAGTACGCGAAGTGCCTGCTGATACCCAGGACTGTCATGCGCGGCGATCGCTTGTCCGACGCTATCAAACTCAATGAGGACGATGCGCTGATCAAGCCCGCCTTCATAGACGCGCGCAGGTAGCCCGCGCGCTAGGAAGCGGCCGCCCGCTGCTTGAAGTGCAGGGCCCGCGAGCTTGGCGTACGCAGCGAGAACTTCTTGATCACGTACAGAGCGGTACGCGGCAATCCAATATGCTTTAGCCATAGTTTTGAGGAGTGTCGGTCACGATGAGACGGGTCAAAATTAATGGGAACGCATCGCGGTTGCGGCCTAACGGTGAAGTTGAGCGCCCGCCCAGAAGCGCCTAGTCAGCGCCACCACGCATCACGGCCCGCTCCAACGATTGTTATGCGGCTGCGTTCGCCTGCTCATTCCATCGTTGCGCATTCAGGCCGACGGCGAGCAGCCACACCGTAAGTGCCGCTTCACCCAGAATACCCGGCGCCATGTTATATGGCGATAGATAGTTGGAGAGTGGCGGCGACAAAAAAGTAAGCCAGCCTAGACCACCGAATGCCATCAAGGCGCCCAGGATTCTAGGAAGAAAGGTTGACCTCAAAATGAGGTAGCCGATCAGCAAACAATAGCATCCAAAGAACACCAGCGGGTTCATGCGGAACGGGCCGAGATGAAAGAGGCCAAGGATCGAGAAGGCACATCCCACCAGGCTGAAGACCGCCGCGAGAGCTGAGATGTTGCGGTTGACCGCTCGAAACAGCTTATAGAAGAGAACCGTTACGGCGATATAGCACAGGGTCGAGCCGACGAGGAGCGTCGAAAATAGCCGCCCGGCACCGAGCAGCGCGGAAGCACCAGTCAGTATCGTGAGCAAGTAGAAGACGCCAGCAATCCTGGCTTGCGTCCGTGGCGATCTGATTAGCAGTTCTGCGGTCATAGCCTCACCACCGTCCGGAGACGATCCGCGTAATTGTAATTTCATGCGCCCGTACGGGTAATGAAAGTCTCACCACGGGCGCCCAGAGCCAGGGGGCGGCCGCATAACGGTGAAGTTGAGGGGCCGCGCAGAAGCGCCCGATGACGCCGAGGGCGCACAATTTCTCGGCGCCCGAGGCGCCAAGCCGCAAGCGCATCACGGACCCCTCCAACGATTGTTAGACGCCCGATGCACCGTGCGTGGTCCTCACTGCTTCGCATCCTCCAACTCCACAAAGGTTGCTGCCGCGAAAGCGTTATACATTTTTTCCCGCGCCGCTTTGACGACCGCACCAAATTCGGGGCCGACCGTGTAGATGCGCCTCGCGTATTGATGGACAACCAGGCCCTTGCCATCTACGTAAGAGGCCCGCCACAAATTCCATTCTGCATAGAACGGCTTGGTTGTTGACGGAGGAAACGCCATAAAGTCCAAAACAAGGTCTTTTGTTTCATTGTTTTGAACCAGCCAATAGCGCGTTTCAGGATTACGCTTAACCACCTGGTGACCGAGACCGTCTAAGAACGCGTGGGGATCTTTTAAGCGCGGGAAGATGCGAACAGCCGCCAATTGCTCCCAGTTGTCCAGCGTCTCGCCGGAGGGAACGTACTCGCGGACCATGGGATTGTCTGACGGTACCGAACTTGCCAAGAAGAAGCGAATGTCAGCTATGGTGATGAAGGGCGTCGCCTCGACTGGCGTTACTAATCCTATGGCGGCGAGGAGAGCAAGATATTTGACGTTCATGGTGGATCCAAGCCACGCGAAATGGCGAATGGTCTCGCGTTCTATAACAGCGTGACGGTTGCAGGTCTTCACGGGCGTCTAACGTTTGACATGAGCGGCTGCCAACGGCGGTGGCCCGCCGTTGGAGGTCCGCTCAATGGACAGTTAGGAATCCCGCGAGAGGATCACTTGGCGGCGGCCGTCTCGTGATAGAACACATTGAGCCAAGTTCCTCCCCGCCTGACCCATTCAGAGCTGGCATACAGATCATCGTCGATTGGAGATCCTTTGTAGGCCCCCTTGAGATGGGCCTTATAGGTCAGCAGGATAACGTCGGTCCCGATCAGCCTTGCCTCAAAGTCCCAAAGCCGATATGCGTGCTTGATAAGGTTGTCGATTTCCTTGACATTATCTGCCTTGGTCGACATTCCGTGGGCGTCGACAGCCACAAAGTCATTGGTCAAGAGCGCCGCGAAGCCGGCCTTGTCACCGACCTTCCACAGATCCCAAGCCCGTTTCTCTAGGGCGATAACTTGCTGCGTGTCCGAGGATGCGGGCAGCAGTGTCTGATCAGCCGCGCTCACGTCAAACAGCATTGAGATGCCCTGTAGCAAAAGTACGGCTTGAGCCAGGGTGTGAACGGCCAACCTTCTGACGGGCATCGACATGATCTCGTCCGGAAACGGCGCTCCCTCGCGGCAGCGGAAGCCTACTCGGGGATGCCTAACGGTGAAGTTGAGGGGCCGCACGACCACGCCGGACAGGCGACGCGGGCGCACAATCTCCCCAGGCGCCCGCGGCGCCAAGCAAGAAGCGCATCACGGACCCCTCCAACGATTGTTAGCCGCCAACATTACGAATGCGCATCCAAAGACGATCGATAGCGAGTAAATGCGTCGTGAATCGGATCGACGTCGAAGCTGTGGTCCTTCGAGTCCTTCGGACCGATCCAGTAGCGACTATTGTCGCCCCATGGCTCGTGCACCACCCAAGGTACTCCGTTAACGCTGAACGTAAGGCGATCGTCCGACCGGAACTGTCGCCTGATAGAGGAGACTCCGTCAACGGAACCCAGGATGCGCCTGATCGCGCCCATGGAGATGAAAGCATTCCCGACCTCAAAGGCATGTAGGAAGCCATCGCTCCGTCTAATGGGGTAGGTTTTCAAGCGATCGGCGCCAAATCGAAGCTCGGAGCAAAACGCGGCAGTGAGTCCTGTTGGCGGCTAACGGTGAAGTTGAGGGGCCGCCCAGCAGAGTATCCAGCGCGACGAACGCGCACGCTGTCTCCCGCGCGGTCGGAGCGCAAACAACTGAGGTGTCACGGCCCGCTCCAGCGATGGTTAGATTGCGAGGTGCAGCGCCTCATTTTTTGCCTTTTCCCATGCACGGTAGGCCTCGCGGTAGATCTCGTCCTGGAGCCAGATCTGACCCCAGAGTCTCTCATGCGTGTCGATGCGCGACTGAAGGATCGGCAGCGGCTCGTTCATGACGCTACCAGCCAACAGACCTGCGGTGCCGGAAAGAAGCCGGCCATATATAGGTCTGTCCTCGGCACGATGTGTGCTGGCGAGGCAGTGCTCAAGCTGAAGTATGTATGCAGCTAAGGTTTCCGTTAACGACAAGGGTTCACCCTAGCAATCTAACGGTGAAGTTGAGGGGCCGCACGACCACGTCGGCGCCAAGCAGCCCACGCCTCACGGACCCCTCCAACGATTGTTAGACGACGATGCCACTGCCCAGTTGCCTGCTAAGGGAGATCCTCGGGGTCCGGCCGCGTGCGCAAAGCCAGATCAGCGAGCTCAGCCTCTGAGATCGGCGACTGATTTAGCAGGCGCATCGCGTCTTTGAATTTCGACGCCGGCACCGCAACCATATACCCCGGCTCTTTAGTTTCTCTGAGAGTCGTCTCGGCATCGAGCTGGAGATCGGAACCTGGGGCCCAGGCACCCGCACCGAAATTGTGCCAACCGCCGACGTAGCAAGGAACGGCCTCCCGGGCGAGTTGTCCGGCTATCACCTGTGCAGAAATCGGGGTTAAGCGGTTCGCGACCGGTGTCAGCTTAAGCACTCCTTTCAATTCCTCGATTCGATCTCTCGGCACCCGGACTCCGCAGGTCGCAAAATCCGCCTGGCCTGTAAGCTGCACCACGTCACATGTAACACCTACCGACGCTATAAACTCCGCAAGCGTCTCAGCTGCTAGTTGATCCGTAAAGCGAGCGACTATATCGGTGTAGCCACGATGCCACCCACTTTCATTAGTACCCATACGCTGGATCAGTTGTCTGTGTGATGACGCGCAGCCGTCGTCTAACAGTGAAGCTGAGCGGTCGCCCAGAAGCCCCTAAAGAGCGCCGCGGGCGCACACTCTCTTCCCGCGCCTGCGGCGCACAACCACCAACGCTTCGCGGCCCGCTCCAGCGATAGTTAGAGCGATGCGCTATCGCCGAGTGGGAACTACGATTGGGATAAATTGAGCTCCGGGATGACACACGCTATTGGCTATCTTCATAGGAATCATTGGCTGCGTTTCGAACAGATCGATGTAACCAGGATAATGCTCTCTTAAAAACTTCTTTGCGCGATCTTCCCCGACTTCGTACGTGTATTTGAGATTGTGATTCTCGTCGACCGCGTAGGACAGATCACCCAAATAGTTGACCACCCCCGGCTTCAAGGCGAACGTAGGACCAAGCGAGTTTGGACAGGGGGCATAGACTTTTCGATCAATGACTACGAGAGAAACACTCATCCGCTCAGAGGCCACAGTCGGCCTGACCTTCACCAAGATGTAGCCGTTCTCTGGAGTCGTTGTGACGTCAGGGGTGTGTAAAACTGCTTGTTGCCATACGCCACCCTCTACGGGACTGCGGATAAGGGCGACCTTATATTTTGGCGTAAAGCCGAGAAAGAGAATCGCTGACTCGCTCTTGAGATCGAGTGGAGAATTGGGGCGAATATTTTCGCGCACTCCGCAGGAGGAGAGCATCATAACAGTGCCGACGATCGGCCAATAACGCATATGGGTTCTCTTCCGCATCGCTCTAACGGTGAAGTTGAGCGGCCGCGCGACGCCGCCCGATCAGCCACTCACACATCACGGCCCGCTCCAACGATTGTTAGGCCGACCGGACCCAAGAAAAGGAGGTCGCATTAGGAACCATTTGTCGGATTCGACCATTCCGCATCGAATCCAGCTTTGATGCGAGCGAGCGTCGCGGCGCGATCGTTGCCTTCACGCGCATAGGCATCCGCGGCGTGCCGCGCCACGTCCACAAGCAGCAGACCCCAAGCGGCTGCATCTTTCCAAGTGGGCCTAAGGACAAGCTGCTGTGCCTGACCCGGAGACGCCCATACCCTCAACACCTCAACAGCGCGCGTGTCAGCATCTGCCACAGAAGGTGGCGGCAGTGCGTTGGGATTTGCACGTTTCGCAAACATACACACTCCTTGATGCGGTGGCCTAACGGTGAAGTTGAGCGGCCGCACGATGCCGCCTGATCAGCGCCGCGGGCGCATACTGCCTTCCAGCGCCCACGGCGCCACACACCACCCACGCATCACGGCCCGCTCCAACGATTGTTAGGTTCCGCTACCGCGTCTTACTAAGACGCTCAGCCATGCGGGTTTGCCAGCCCGGCCCCGTTGCCTTCCAGCGCGCAATGACGTCCGCGGGAAGCCGAAGCGAGATGAGCTTCCTGGGATTGAGTGAGCGTGGACGGCCGCCTTTTTTCACCTTGGCACGTGCAAGCATGTCCGACGTGAGCTGCGGAAGGTCTCGATACTCCTTGGCACTGACGACATGGGCGTCCACCCGCGCTAGATCAGATTTCAAAGTACGGCGCGAGGCGTTCTTGTTCGCGGCCATTGGCTTTCCTCATGCTGAAAATGTGGCGACTCTTGCCCCGTGGGACATAACCAACTACGACCATGCGTCCTTCGAGACGCCCGTAACAGATGATGCGGGTCTCGCCATAGTCCTTGCGCGTGTCTTCAACCTCGACCGTAACGCCGGCAAAAACGATTGCCGCGTCGTCGAAGTCCAAGCCCCGTTCCGCCAAGGTCTTAGCGCGCTTGGCCGGATCCCAGGTGAGGCGCATAGGTTATTGTAGCTACACAAACCTCGTCGGGCAAGCGGCTTGCGGAAGCGGTTCCGAAGGAACCTAACGGTGAAGTTGAGGGGCCGCACGACCACGCCGGACAGGCGTCGCGGGCGCACACTGTCCCGAGGCGCTCGCGGCGCCAAGCAGACCACGCATCACGGACCCCTCCAACGATTGTTAGGCCTCAGCAATCGCCGCAATCGACACCTTGAGACCAGGTATCTTTACCGGCAACTTGGCGCCCTGCCGCGCCGGCGCATTGGAGGGAAACCACTTCAAATACTCCTCATTCATGCCCTGAAAATCTTGCTCGTCCGCTAACACGACCGTGACGCTTGCAACCTTATCGAGCGAGCTGCCACCGGATTCCAAAATCGCCGCGATATTTTTTAAGCATTGGCGAGTCTGTTCCTGAATGGTCGTCCCGACCAATGCCCCGGTCTGTGGATCATGCGGAGCCGTACCTGACACGAAGATTAACCCGGCAGCTCTGACCGCTTGGCTGTAGGTGGCGGGTGGTTTAGCAGCTTTGGGTGTAAAGATTATCTGCCGCGACATGAGCGCTCCTTAGTGCGATGACGCCGGTCAACTGGTGAGTATCGGCTGAGGCCTAACGGTGAAGCTGAGCGGCCGCACGATGGGGCCAGATTAGCGCCGCGGGCGCACACTGTCTTCCACCCCCCGCGGCGCAGAACCACCCGCGCGTCACGGCCCGCTCCAACGATTGTTAGAGCGCCAGGCCGCACGGTAGTGTCTGTTGTGTCTGTTGCACATCTCAGCTACCGCCGCTTCTTGGCGAGCAGAGCCCTCATCGCGTCGGTGTCTCGACGGAGATACACGAACCAGCGGGACAACGTGAACCAAAAAAATAGCGCCATGAATAGCCCGAAGCATCCCGCGACAAAAGCAATCCAGATGCCCCACGAGAATGTAAGTGTGCCCTCCGAATAGTTGAGGTACACAAACAGAATGAACATTGGCAGAGCGCCCAACAGCTGAAATAGAGCGATATGCCCGACTAGCGACGAGCTGGCCCATTTTAAAAACGTGCGAACCCTGGTGGGTTTAACGCTTCGTGAATCGGGCACCGCGGTAGCGGTCGTGCGAAGCCGTCGCAGCGTCAACAAGTAGTTAACCACCGCGAAGCAGGAAGCAAGTGTGACACCCAAAAACAACGCAACCCAGGCACCAGGGTGCGCACTCATGTAACTCACCAGCACAGCGATGCCGCCGAAAAAGCAAACCCATGCACCTGCGGCGGCCAGTACGACTCGAGTGACCTTGCTCGTGAACGCCTCGGATGGACCGGAGGTATCGTGCTTCGCTAGCGCGAGGCCCGATAGCCAGAACAGTGTATGGATCACTATCGGCCAAACGCGTAGACCGACAAGCAGACCTACGATTGCGAGAAAGGCGTTGAGGACGGTCACGGCGCTCTAACGGTGAAGTTGAGGGGCCGGACGATCACGCCGGACGGGCGCCGAGGGCGCACAATCTCGCCCAGCGCCCGAGGCGCCAAGCCGCAAGCGCATCACGGACCCCTCCAACGATTGTTAGGCGCCCGCTGGTTCACTGATCATCCAACGCATGCGCGCCGCGCTAA
>Ga0210394_10008898_pt1 | contig 10235 bp, 11 predicted proteins | sample IncBWC12MmetaG_FD_160121 | JGI IMG/M metagenome (GOLD analysis project Ga0210394, IMG submission 160121) | Forest soil microbial communities from Barre Woods Harvard Forest LTER site, Petersham, Massachusetts, United States - Inc-BW-C-12-M | ecosystem: Environmental > Terrestrial > Soil >...
GCCGGACTGCAGACCACTCATTTCTCGGTACTCGACGCAGACGGTAATCGCGTCGCCGCGACGATTTCCGTCAACCTGTTTTTCGGCACGGGCTACATGGTGCCGAAGACGGGCGTGCTGCTCAACAACACTATGGATGACTTCTCCATCAAGCCCGGCAGGCCGAATGCATTTGGGTTGGTGGGTGGCACCGCGAATGCGATTGCGCCGAACAAGCGCAGCTTGTCCAGCATGTCGCCGACTTTCGTCGAGACGCCGAAAGGCCTGATGATCGTGGGTTCGCCCGGCGGCAGCTACATCATCAGCATGGCGCTGCTGGGTACGCTGAACTATCTGGACGGGATGAACGCGGCGGAGATCGTGAAATATCCGCGCTACCATCATCAATACTTGCCCGACGAAGTGGACTATGAGGCGGACGCGCTCACCACGACCGAAATCAAAGAGCTGCAGGCCATGGGACATACGCTCAAGGTTTCGGGCAGGAAGTGGGGCAATATGCAGGTCATCACCTGGGATTTCGCCACCGGCAAGGTGGAAGCGGCATCCGATCCCCGCGGCGAGGGGGTCGGCCTAGTGTATTGACGGGTCGTGAGCACGTGTTACTGTGAAAACGTGAAAATCATCAGTATCACTAGATGACGAGACCTATCGCCGTGCCCGCACCATAGGGGCCCAGCGAGATACTTCTGTGTCCGCCCTCGTTAAGCGTTATCTCGCCGATCTCGGTTCAGGGGAAGGCAAGGAGGAGCGCTTGAAGCGGGAGGAACGCGCGCTTCGAGAACGGATCACTGCCTTCCGGGCCTCCGACCGATTGTCCCGCGACGATGCACACGACCGATGTTAGCGCTGGCAGACCGAACACCAGTACGTGGAACGCTGACCCTGAACGAATTGCTTGATGGGTGCCTTGCAAACACGACAAGCCATTCCCGCCCGCTCATACACAAACAATTTCTGGCGGAAATATCCGGGCGCACCGTCGGCGTTGACATAATCGCGCAGCGTCGTGCCGCCGATCTTGATGGCCTCGCTCAGCACCTCTTTGATGGCCCGCGCGAGTGCCGCGGCCTCTTTGCGCGTGAGGCGGCGAGCCGCGCGGCGCGGCGAAAGTCGCGCGCGAAACAGGGCTTCGCTTGCGTAGATGTTGCCGACACCCACGACCACCTGGGAATTCATGATGAATTGCTTGATGGCGACGCTGCGTTTGCGGGTCACGCGGTACAAGTAGTCGCCGTCGAACGCGTCGCTCAAAGGCTCCGGCGCCAGCTTGGCGAGCAGCGGGTGCAGCGCGGGATCGGTCTCGGTCCAGTGCAAACTGCCGAAGCGCCGTGGATCGTGAAATCGCAGCACCCATCCGCTGTCCAGCCGAATGTCCCAATGATCGTGGGTCTTCGGTGGCACAAGGGCTTTCACCAGGCGCAGGCTCCCCGACATGCCGAGATGCAGGATCAGGGTGCCGGCGTCGAACCGGATCAATAGGTATTTTGCGCGCCGTTCGATGGCCCGAACGGTGTGACCGTGAATGGCGGCTTCGAACTTGGCGGCGATGGGCCAGCGCAAGCGCCGCTCGCGCACGATGACATCGACGACGCGCCGCTCCAGCAGCGCAGGCGCAATGCCGCGTCTCGTCGTTTCTACTTCAGGAAGCTCGGGCGTGTGAGGCTCGGGCGGTCGGCGTTACTTGATCTTCGATTCTTTGTAAGGGACGTGCTTGCGCACCACCGGATCGAATTTCTTGGTTTCCAGCTTGTCCGGATGCAGACGCTTGTTCTTCGTGGTCGTGTAGTAATGCCCGGTGCCCGCCGAAGAAACCAGTTTGATTTTGTCGCGCATGAGGGCTCCTTAAACCTTGACGCCCTGGGCGCGCAGATCCGCAACCACCACGTCCACGCCTCGCTTCTCGATGGTGCGCAAGCCGCGAGTCGATACGCGCAGACTCAGGAAGCGCTTTTCGGTCTCGGACCAGAAGCGGTGGGTATGCAAATTCGGCAGGAAGCGGCGCCGTTTGCGATTGTTGGCGTGGGAAACCGTATTACCCGTTTTGGGGCCCTTGCCCGTGACCTGGCAGACTCGCGACATGGCGTCAACCTTTGAAAGGAACCTAAGGAACAGCCGCGCTTTATACCAGGCTGTCTCCAGCCAGGCAACTCAAGAGCAATTAGTGTTCTAAATTCAAGGTATTACACAGAGGCCGAAAACCGGCGAGCAGAGGCCGAAAACCGGCGCGGACGCCAGCGCCTGGAACCCGTCCCCCTGGAGACCAGCGTTCGTGCCGGCGCTCTCACGGCGTCCCCGCCGCCGCCACCGGCAGATGCTCGCCGAGAAAGGCTTCAGTCTCCTTTAACAACACGGCGCGATCCTTGACGTCGCTGAACTGATGATCGGCGTTGGGAACGACCACGAACCGGTGCGGTTTGCCGGCGCGCGTCAGCGCGGTATCCAGGGTGTCCGATTGCTCGAACGGCACCTGGAAGTCCCGTTTTCCATGCAGTATCAGGAGCGGCACCGTAAATTCCGCCGCATGTAATCGCGGCGAATCGCGCTTCAGCTTCTCCTTATTGGTCCCTAGCTGTCTTTTCCGGTAGTCCGTGCCGGCCATCCAATCTCGTCCCTCGTCGATCAGCATGGGCAGGTCGCTGACGCCCGCGATGTCGACTGCGCAGTGAAAAAGTCCAGGATCCCGCTGCGCACCGACCAGCGCCAGGTAGCCGCCGAAGCTCCAGCCAACAATGCAGATTCGCCCGCGCTCCGTGATTCCTTGCTGAATGGCCCACTGCGCGCCGTCCACGACGTCGTCATACGTCAGGCCACCCCAGTCCTGGTGAGCCGCGAAAAACCAGTCGTCGCCGTACCCGCTCGACCCGCGAAAATTCATCTGCAGCACCGCATATCCCCGGCTGATCAGAAACTGGGTTAGGAACCAGTAGCCCCACGTGTCGCGTGCAATGGGGCCGCCATGCGGCATTACAATCAACGGCAGTCGCGTCGCGGGCCGGCCGGGCGGCGTGGAGAGATACGCGGGTATGAGCGTGCCGTCGCGCGCCGCATAAGAGATGGGCCGCATAGCGGCGAGAGTCGCCGTATCGCGCTCAGGGTAGGCGGCACCGACCTTTAAAACCTGATGCGCGTCGCCGTCCAATACCCAAAATTTCGACGAATCGATATCGCTCACCGTACGGATCAGGAGGCATTTATCCTCGAGCGAGGACTCCACGATCGTACTGAACTGCCCCGGGTTGAGTTTTTGGAACCCGCGCATCATGGCCTCGATATGGTCATCGGCGTAGTACATCATGGGATAGCCGTTATCGTAGCGAGCACCCACAAATCGGCTGTCTCTCGCAAGGACGGGATGCGTGACATCGACCAGGGGATGCGAGAACAAAAGTTTCGGCTCGTCCTTGTCTTTCAGGTCGATGAGCCAAAGAGCGGCATGGCCCTCCGACGGCCCAATCGCATACGCTTGATTGGGATCCTCGGCGCTGATTGCCAACGGTGTGAAGTGCTTCTCGCGGCTGAATACTTCGAATTTGATCAGGCGCCGCCAATTTGAGTCCCCATCGAGGTGCACCCAGAAAGTGACCGTGCCTTCCGAATAACCCCAGCCCACTCTTACCTGGCCACGCTGGTCCGTGACCCAGTGGCGGATCGGATCGCGGCCATGTTGGCGCATGCTCAGGCGACCGGTCACGACATTCAACTCGAACACCGCGGGCGCGCCGTGCGTCCCCACGTCGCCGTAGACCTGGACGTTGGCGGCCAGGTCACTCGCGCTCATTCCCTCATCGGCTTCGATGAGCACCGTATCCGCCGGACCCGGATTCCAATTGATGATCTGGTCCTCGTACTGTCCTTGAACTTCCCGGGAGTTTTGCATGAGCACCCGCATGTTCTTGCCGTCGGCGTCCACGGCCACCAGCCGAGTGACCGGGAACAGATACCCACGCTCGGTGCTGATGGCGCGCAGCCCGCATAGCAGGCGCGTCTTCGTGGCCCAGTGACACCAACTGAACAAGAACTGGTCGGGTTCAGCGAACAGCGGGCGCAGCACACCATCTTTGCCGGCTTGTCGATCAGCGATGACGACAAACCCCTTGCCGTCGCGCGTTTGTATCAATGCCAGATAGCGGCCGTCCGGCGAAATCGATACTCCTTCGACTCGCGACCGAGATGCGAAATCCTCGATTGACGGCGGACTCGCAGCATGACTCGCCATTCCCGACATGGCAGCCGCCAGAGCCAGGATTGCCGGTCCGGTGGATCGCCTCGTTCCGCGGAGAAAGTATGAGGTTCGTGACATCGACGTCCCTGTGCGTACTGAAGTCCCAAAAGACCGTATCCCATGCGCCACGGTTGGTTTGGTGTGGCCGGTGAATTCTCCCTTAAGATCCGCAATGAGTCCAATGCGGCCGACCGCAATCTGACGTTTGTGCGGACGTTTATGACGGAAGCGCGCGCTCTTTGCGCGTCAGTCGGTTTTAAGCCGACAGACCCGCACTATGCGGTGCCCACTCAATGGCAATCGTTGTGTGGATACCCAAGGTTGGGTTCTTGACATTACGATACTTATTGAAATATCGTATGCTCATGAAAGCCAAAGACGTGATCGAGGCTTTAGGGGCCCTGGCACACGAGCACCGCCTGGCGGTCTACCGACTGTTGGTCGAACGGGGCCCGGAAGGGGTGCCCGCCGGGCATATCGCCACGCGCTTGAAGCTCGCGCCTTCCTCTTTGACATTCCACCTGCAGGCCTTGCAGCGCGCGGGGCTTATCAATCAGCGGCGCGAGAGCCGCCAGCTCATCTACAGTGCGGACTTCGATGCCATGAATGACGTTGTGGGCTATCTCACGGAGAACTGCTGCGCGGGGAGCGGGGAGTGTGCCCCCGGATGCAAACCCGTGCGCGCGACACCGTCGAAACGCGCGGCCACGGCCTAAGCCATGCTGGACGCTCTCATGATCCGAGGACGGCCACCCTATGCTCTGGTGGTGCTGATGCCAGCCACTGCGGGCTTGCCGACCGAGGATCCGCGCGAGGTGCAACTCGAGTTCGCGAGCCTGTTTCCCGCGAGTTCCGTGTTCAGTCAAACAGCTATCAACCGAAATGGGTGATCAATGAAACGACTCCATGTGCATGTGAGCGTGGCGGATCTCGCCGCCTCGATCCGCTTCTACAAAACTCTCTTCGGTGCCGAGCCCTCGATAACCAAGGAGGATTACGCGAAATGGATGCTGGAGGACCCCAAAGTCAACTTCGCGATCTCGACGCGGCGGCAACCCGTCGGGATCAATCACCTGGGGTTCCAAGTCGAGAGTGATGAGGAACTGCATGCGATGCGCGCGCAGCTCGAAGCAGCGGATGCCAAGATGATCGAAGAGCGCGAGCAGCCCTGCTGCTACGCGCGCTCGGATAAATACTGGGTCACCGATCCCACCGGGATCGCCTGGGAGACCTTCCACACCTTGGGCAGCATCCCGGTGTACGGCGAGGATACGGCGATCTTTGATCATGGCATGTCCATAACCCCCGCCGCGGCACCGGTGGAGGCGTGTTGCGTGCCGAAGAAGTCGGAGCCCAAGGCGAGTTGCTGCTAGATGAACGCGCGGCCCTACCACGTGCTCTTCCTCTGCACGGGGAACTCGGCGCGCAGCATCCTCGCCGAATCGCTCTTGAATCACATAGGTCAAGGCCGGTTCCGCGCGTTCAGTGCCGGCAGTTACCCCAAGGGCGCCGTGCATCCGCTCGCCTTGGAGCTCTTGAGACAAGAGGATCTACCGATCACGAACCTTCGCAGCAAGAGCTGGGATGAGTATGCGGCGCCCGGTGCGCCGCCGATCGACTTTATCTTTACCGTCTGCGACAACGCCGCGGGCGAGGCATGCCCGGTGTGGCCGGGGAAACCGTCGAGCGCGCACTGGGGGATCCCTGATCCGGCTGCCGTTGAAGGGAGCGAGAGGGAGCGCCGGCAGGCCTTCCGCAGCGCGTTCGACTCGCTCGGCGCCCGGATCCGGCGCTTTATCGCGCTTCCCGTAGGAACGCTCGACCCAAAAAAGCTCAAAGACGCGCTGCAAGAGATCGGACGGACCACGCCATGATGCGGAGGCTCCTGGCCGAAGGGTTGGGCTCGCTGCTTCTGGCCGCGACTGTGATCGGTTCAGGCATCATGGCCGAGCGGCTTGCCAACGGGAATCTCGCCGTCGCGCTGATCGCCAATACCGGCGCCACGGTCGCGGTGCTCGCGGCCCTGATCGCGCTTTTAGGACCCGTGAGCGGCGCCCACTTCAATCCGGCCGTCTCGCTCGTGCAAGCGCTCAGGAAGGTTCTTACCTGGCGGGAGGCGAGCGCTTATGTGCTCATCCAGATCGTCGGCTGCTGCACAGGTGCCCTGCTTGCGCACGCCATGTTCGACCTGCCGCTGATCCAGGCCTCCCTTCACGCGCGCACCGGACTCCCACAATGGCTCGGGGAAGTCGTGGCAACGTTCGGTCTCCTGATGATCGTCTTGGGCGCTCGCCGGAGCGAAGATGCGCCTTGGATGGTGGCCGCCTGGATCGGCGCAGCATACTGGTTCACCTCATCCACTTCGTTCGCCAATCCCGCCATCACCATTGCCCGGTCGCTCTCGAATACCTTTGCCGGCATCGCGCCCACGCACGTGCCGGGCTTTATCGCGGCGCAGCTTCTAGGCGCGCTCGCCGCGATCCCCGTCGCGCGCATGCTTCAATTTCCATCCGTAGAAAAATCTGTGGAGTAGAAGAGTCGAATACTGGCTCCGCATGTCGAGCCACTACGCCAACTCCACATATTAAACAAGTCCACGTTCCGCCAGCGACACGCTGGCGCCGTCGCCGATGATGATGTGGTCGAGCAGGCGGATATCGACCAGGGCGAGCGCCTCCTTGACGCGCTGGGTGATCAACTCGTCGGCCTGGCTCGGTTCGGCAACGCCGGAAGGATGATTGTGCGCGATAATCACCGCGGCGGAGTTGCGTTGCAAAGCCAGCTTGACGATTTCGCGCGGGTGCACGCTGGCGCCGTCGATCGTGCCGCGGAACAGTTCCTGGTATTGAATCAGGCGATGACGCTTATCGAGGTATAGACAGCAAAATACCTCGTGTTCAAGATCGCGCAGTTGCGAGGAAAGAAAATCACGGGTGGCCCGCGGAGAGGCCAGCGACGGGCCGGTCCGCAGGGTCTCCGACAGCTGCCTCCTCGCGATCTCGATCGCTGCCTGCAGCTCGGCGAACCGCGCCAACCCAAGTCCGCGCTCGGCGCAGAATCTCTGCCGATCGGCCGCGATCAACTTGCGCAGCGAGTGAAAATTCTTGAGCGCGTCGCGCGCGAGATCGAGCGCCGAGTGACCCGGCGTTCCCGAGCGCAGTAAGATGGCCAGCAATTCCGCATCGGATAGCGCGGCGGCGCCCTTGTCGAGCAGCTTCTCGCGCGGTCGTTCGTCGCTCGGCCAATCCCGAATTGCCATTCCCGGGAGCATGACGGCCGTGAGAACAACTCTCCAGGCGCATTTCTTCGGCGAGAGAGCAGTTACGAGCCAAGGAACCTGTCCGAGCAACGATCGCCCTAGCCTCACCGGACGTCGTTAAGCTGCCGCGCAGCAAGCCCTCGCTGTCTCCCCTACGACATCCCGTGCTCGATGCGAACTCAGAGCTGTGTCTGACCGTCACCGATGACGGTATCGGTCTGACGGAATCGACTCAGGCGAGTGGCTATGCCGCCGGCCTCGGACTTCGCATCATGCGGTATCACGCCCAACCAGTCGGAGGGTCGTTTCGAATCGATCGCGGCTCGCCTCGAGGCACCGCCATCCAGGTGTCCTGTCCTCTGTCGCTAGCCCTGTCCCGAACTCCCGAAACCGCCCGCACCGCGCGACGTCGCTGAAAAATCCTCGACCACTTCGAACCCCACTTGCACCACCGGCACGAACACCATTTGTGCGATACGGTCGCCGGGGCGGATGGTGAAGGGGGCGGCGCCGCGATTCCATACCGACACCATCAGAGGTCCCTGATAGTCGGAATCGATCAGGCCGACCAGATTGCCGAGCACAATACCGTTCTTGTGGCCCAACCCGGAGCGCGGCAGCAGCACCGCGGCAAGATCCGGGTCCGCGATGTAAATCGATATGCCCGTGGGAATCAGCTCGGCGGCACCGGCTGGGAGGGCGAGCGGGGCGCCGATGCAGGCGCGCAAATCCATGCCGGCTGAACCCGCCGTCGCATGCTGCGGCAAGGGGAATTCCCGGCCGATGCGCGAATCTAGGATCCGCAGCTGAATGGTGCGTTTCACGCGGGTCAGCGCCGCACGCGCCGGGAGCGCACTCGATCGCGCGGCAGAGCGGCCGTGATCCGGCGCTTGCGCGGACCCCGCCGTGGGCTGCCGTCCGGCGGCGGCAGGCGGTCGGCGATCAGGGCAATAAGTTGGCGCGCGACTTCAATTTTTGGTCCGCGCGCCACTTCGACTTTGCCGCCGGGCCAAATGACCGTCAGCGCATTGTCGTCACAATCGAACGCGATCCCGTCGCCCACCTGGTTGGCGGCGATCATGTCGAGCTTTTTGCGCTTGAGCTTGATGCGCGCATTCTCTTCGACGTCATTGGTCTCGGCCGCGAATCCCACGACGAACGGACGCTTGGCCATGTCCGCGACCGACTTGATGATGTCGGGGGCGGGCTCGAGATCCAGTTTGACCGCGCCACCCTGCTTTTTTATTTTAAGCTTGGCGACCGTCACCGGCTGAAAATCAGCCACGGCCGCCGCCGCAATGAACACGTCGGCATCCGCCACTTGACGGTGAACCGCGGCGTACATGTCGCGCGCACTTTCCACATCGATGCGCGTGATGCCGGTCGGCGTCTGTAGTTGCACGGGTCCGGTGACGATGGTGACATGCGCACCGGCCTCGCGGGCCGCCGCCGCGACGGCAAATCCCATTTTTCCCGAGCTGCGATTGGTGAGATAACGCACCGGATCGAGACGTTCGCGGGTCGGGCCCGCGGTGATCAAAATATTGAGCCCGGCCAGCAGGCCGGCATTGGCCGGCGGTTCCAGCAGGCTTTCGGCGAGTTTCACGGGTTCCCACATGCGCCCCAAGCCGACTTCCCCGCACGCCTGATTGCCGGAGCCGGGACCCAAGATGCGCATGCCGCGCGAAATCAGGGTTTCCACATTGGCCTGCGTGGCCTTGTTCGCCCACATGACCCGATTCATCGCCGGTGCGAGAACGATCGGCGATTCGGTGGCGAGGCACAGGGTGGCCAATAAATCATCGGCTCGCCCGCAGGCCAACCGAGCAATGAAGTCGGCGCTCGCCGGGGCGATCAGAACCACCTGTGCCCAGCGCGCGAGCTCAATATGCCCCATGGCGGCTTCCGCCGCGCCGTCCCACAAATCGCTGCGAGTCGGGCGACCCGATACCGCCTGAAAACTCATGGGAGAGACGAAGCGTTGCGCCGCGCCCGTCATGACCACTTGCACGTCCGCGCCGCGTTCGATCAGCCGTCGCACCAGGTCCGGACTTTTGTATGCGGCGATGCCGCCCGTGACGCCCAATAAAATTCGAGTCTTCGGCGTCAATGGATGCCCTTCAGTTCTTTGAAGCGATCGATATCGCTCTCGAATTGCTTCCTCATGGTCGTTTCCTCGCTGCGTTTCTCACGCAGGTTCTCCTCTTGCGTGCGGATATCGATCCCCACGCGCACCAGGTCCTCCGCGACTTGATCCGGCATGGCCTGGGCATTCGGATCGCTGCTGTACGGCTTGAAGCGCATGCTGCTCACGCGCAATTTCTTCAGTTTTCCATTCAGTACTTCGAGAAATTGCGAGGTGACCTTGATCTGATCGGACACCAGCGTCACCCGTTGATCGCGCAGGCGTTCGATTTCCTGCACCGTCCCGTAGGTATTCAGCAGGTTCCTGTCCCGGTTCTGGCTCTGCTGCGCCTCGAGTCTCTTTTGTTCCTGGGCGGCCAGTTGCTCGGGAGTCTGCTGGGCTTCGAGACGATTGATCACGACGCCTTGAGAATTGATGACTTGCTTTTCTTGTGCGGCGTATTCCGGAGGGATGTGATCGCCGTAGTGGGTAACTCCCTGTTCGTCCACCCATTTATAGAGGGTACGCCCATTGCCGCTCCCGGCCGCGGCCAGAAAAGCCGGCGAGGCAAGCACCATTACGGCGCAGAGGAACCAAGCAACATTCTTCAAGCGCATATCCTCAAG
>Ga0210394_10008902_pt1 | contig 10230 bp, 7 predicted proteins | sample IncBWC12MmetaG_FD_160121 | JGI IMG/M metagenome (GOLD analysis project Ga0210394, IMG submission 160121) | Forest soil microbial communities from Barre Woods Harvard Forest LTER site, Petersham, Massachusetts, United States - Inc-BW-C-12-M | ecosystem: Environmental > Terrestrial > Soil >...
GGGATGAGCTGGGGTGGGACAACTTCGGTCCGGCGCACGTGGGCCAGGTGCGCGCTGCCACGGATGCTTCCGGCAAACTGATCTCCTATGAGTACGAGGGCTGGCAGCATGGCTGGAGCAACACCGAGACGACTTCGCAGCTTACCGGCGCGCCTACTGCGGAATGGCCAGGAGGCGCGGTGCAAGGGGTCAGCGCGTTGAACTGCGGAGGCATGTACGACGTCGCCAACCTGCGGCTGGTGAACCATAAGCTGCCGGTGGCCGAGTATCTGAAGGGTGGATGGCTGCGCTCGCCTCTGGATCTTTCGTTTTCGTTTGCGTCGGAACAGGCCATCGATCAGCTTGCGTATCTTCTGGGGATTGACCCGCACGAATTTCGCCAGCGGAATATAAAGGACGCTCGCTGGCGAGGGGTTCTGGACGCTGCCGCGCAGGCGGCCAAGTGGACTCCGCGCCGCGCTGCTTCGAATCTATCCGACGCGAAAATCGTTACCGGCCGAGGCATCGGCATCGGAACGCATCTGGCTTCCTACGGAGCCGCGGTGGCTGAGATCGAGGTCAACAAGGAAACCGGCAAGGTTGTGGCCAAGCACTTGTATGGCGCCATCGACGCCGGCCAGGTGGTGAATCCGGGCAACGTCGAAGCCCAGATCGGCGGCCAGTTGGTGCAAACGGCCAGCCGCATGTTCCATGAAGAAGTGACGTTCAACACCACCAACGTCACCAGCCTGGATTGGAATAAGTACCCGGTGCTGCGCTTCGACGAATGCCCGCAGGTCACGCCGGTGGTGGTGCAGCGTCTGAACGAACGCTCCACCGGCGCGGGCGAGGAGGTCATGGCCGCAGCCGCGGCCGCCATCGCCAACGCGTTCTTCGACGCCACGGGCGTGCGGATGGAAGAGTATCCTCTGACGCCCGCGCGGGTGCTGGCGGCGTTGAAGCGGGCGTAGAGTCCCCTGCGGTTAACGCATTGCGCGGTGGAACCGCGTTGAGCTTCGAATGGAACGGTGTGTTCCTCTATCTCTGCGTGCCCCCAATCCCGATTCTGCATCCCGCCGAGGTGATACAGCTAAAAGGAGAAGTAGCAATTTCCGACCCGTTCACTGTTACCTGAATCTGGTTCATGTCCTCACAATGGTTCCCGGGACAGCCGCTGGTCCCCATGGCGGGGTTATGATATCGCTTGTCGTGCGGCGGATCACCCGGATAAAGGCCATAAGGCGTTAGCGGTATGGGCTGCATCGTGACGTACCCGGACGTCCCGACGGTGTCGCAGCCTCCGCCCGTTTGTACGCTGCTACAAACCTGAATGCCGTTCATGTCGGGCGCATACACATTGATGGTCCAGGAAATTGCTACTGGAATGGAGATCGGATAGCCGATTATATGGACCATTCCTCCAGAGTCCGTTACATTCTCGATGAGGATGTTTTGGGTGGTATCGACCGTACTCGACGTGTAGTACTGACAGGCGTCGACGGAGCTGTTGGAAGCCGGGGCGCAGTTGCCGACGGGCAACCATCCGGTGCCTGACGGCGGTTTTACCAAGGGCAAGACCAAGAAGTGGATCGACCCACCCGCCACGACTATTGGCGAATCCCCAACCCCCGTCGGTATGTGAAAAAAACGGTAGACGGTAGTCGGATGTTTGACTACCAAGTAGGCGGCGGCGCCCAAAATGGCAGCGATAATAGCGGTAAATGTTGCGATTGTCTTCGTTGTCATGATTTCATTCTCCTCTGCGTGTGCGTGCGGTTCATTTTTGATCTTTCTCCTTGTTTCGGTTGAAGTCAGCCAATTCTCCCCGCGCCGCTCTAACATCAGGACGGAGCGCATACGTCTGGAACGAACTTCCCCAGTCACGTTCATCCTGAGCGATGATTTCAAGTGCTTCTGAAGCGCTTTTCCGGGCCGCCGCCCGATCGCCCGCCGCCTTGCTAATTCTGGAGACACATAAGAGACTCTGCCATTCGGATTCCCGCTGACCGGAGCCGGCAAAAAACTTCAGCGCCGACGCTGCCTGCGCTTGAGCGTCCCGCGGATTGCCGGCTGCGAGAAATGCGCCGGCTTGGCAAAGCTGCGCCTCCGCTGAGGCCGCCGGGTCCAGCGCTTCCTCCGCTTTGTGAGCGGCATCCTCACAAAAGGTCTTGGCCGCTTGGGCGGCGCCGGATTGTGCGGCAGCCGTACCGGCAACTACTGCTATCACGCTCACAGTTCCTGGTGGAAAATCCTTCCCACTGGCAAGCGCGTGGCGGGCTTCCTGTAAGGCGCCGTTAAATTGCCGCTGACTTAACAGCATCTGAGCTCTGGTTAGAAGTATCAACGCCTTGATAAGGGGCCGTGCCACGAAATCCCCGGGTATCGTCCCAAGCATCGACTCCGCTTCCGCATAGCGCCCCAGCCGCCACAAAGTATTCGCGCAGTGAAGCAGTTGATATTCCACCGACTGGTGTACGGATCTGGCTGCCGCCAGCGCCGCCTGAAAATGAGTCAATGCATCCGGATATTGCTCCAGATCGAGCAGAATGCTTCCCACCAATTCTTCCGACTGCACCAACGAAGCGGGATTGTTCATTTTCTTGACGATTTCCAGCGCTTCCTGTGCTCGCGACAGTGCTTGTTTGAACTGCGCTTTATCCCTTTCGGCCCGGCCGATCAATGTCAGCGCCGAAGTAGACTCCGTAAAAAATCCCGCCGGTTTGTAATAATCCAAGGCTTTTTGCGCATAATCGATTGTCTCCGCGGGCTTGCCCTGCCGGTCGCGGATACTGGCTAGCGACAGTTCGGCGACGGCGACCAGACGCGGCTTCCCGCCCTCCGAAGCCAGGCGCAATGCTTCTTGGAAAGGCGGCTCGGCCCTGGCATAATCGTTGCGCTTCAGGTAGGCGTTCCCGAGTCTCACAAGCCCGTCGATGGCCCAGTAATCGAGTCCGTTGTCGCGAGCCATTTGGATCGACTGATTCGCCAAGGAGATCGCCTGGTCCGTGTTATCGACAAGATACTCGACCACGCTCATCCGAGTCAGGGTGCGGATCTCGAGTTGAACGCTCGGGATATCCTTAGCGGTGCGCAGGGCCTGCGCAAGATATTCGCGGGCGTGCGTCATGTCGCCTCGCACGCTGGCGGCGTAGCCGCGCTGATACGCAATTTCAGCGGTGCCTTCGATGTTACTCGAAGCGCGGTAAAGCGCTTCCGCCTTCGCGAATGCGCTTTCGCCGCCGGCGGTTTTCCCCTGGCGGCTTTCGAGGATTCCCAGATGCACAAACGAGGCGGCGTCTTCCGGTGCGCGCCGCGCCGCTTCCGAATAGTCGTTTAAAGCCTCCTCAAGCTTCCCGGCCTTCTCCTCCGCGCGGCCGAGATCGATATAGCCGAATGCCTTTTCCGCCTCGGGCAAGCGTCCGAGGATGGTTCTATAATCCGAAACCGCCACTGCGTAGTCATACGTCAGTGTGGCCCGCATCGCATCGAAATAAGTGCGATCGATATCGGGCATACCCCGCTTGGTCTCCAGGGTTGAAGCGAGCAAAGTCTCGTCCTTGGCCTTGCCCGTGAAGTCGAGTTCAGACCAAGCATCGGCGAGCCGCGTGTGGGCCAGAACGAAATCCTTATCGAGCTGCACAGCGCGGGACAGCGCCTGCGTCGCTTTCCAATAAGTCCCCTCATGGAGCGCGGCGACACCCTGCCGATACCAGCGATCCGCGTCGGGCGAAGGACGCGAGTAGGAGTGCGACCGATACCAGAAGAAGCCCGCCGCGATTCCGACGGCAAGAATCGCGGCAGCCGCCAGGCTGCGCAGCCGCGTCGACGATACGCCGGTCACACGGCGGGCCTTGGCGGAAGAACGCCCTGTGAGCGCTTCCGCCACCTCCGCCGCGGATGCCCACCGCGCCTCCGGCTCATATTCCAAGCAGCGGTTGATGACCTGGTCCCACTGCGGCCGCAATTCCGGCCGGACCGACGACGCACTCGATGGCCTCTTGGCCCTCATCACGGCTGCGGCAAGAGGCGTCGCGGCATGAAACGGGCGCTGCCCAGTCACGATCTCGTACAGTACGACCCCGAGCGCGTAGATGTCGGCGGCGGCGGCGACTCGCTGGCCGCGAAACTGCTCGGGAGCCATATATCCCGGTGTCCCCATCACGGCGCCGGTCATGGTCAGTCCTGCTTCGCCGTCCCCCTTTGGCTCCGCTTCCCGCGCCAAACCCAGATCCATCACGATCGCGAACGTTTCGCCGTTCCTGGGAACCAGCATCACGTTGTTGCTCTTGAAGTCGCGGTGAATGATGCCCGCATCGTGGATCGCCTGAAGAGCTGCACAGAGCTGTAGCGCGACGGACTCAGCCTCGGGAAGAGGCAGTGGTCCCTCTCGCTCGATCCGCTGAGCCAGAGTGATCCCAGGCAAGAACTCCATCGTCAGAAAAGTGGCTGACTTGCGCTGCCCGCTCTCCGGGATCGTGAACAGGTCGTGTATCCTGCACACATGCGGGTCGGTGACTCTGCGCGCGAGCTGAACCTCCTGGGTGAAGCGAAGCAGGTTCTGACGCCTCGCCGCCATTTCCGGGCGGATCGTTTTCAATGCAACCCTGCCCAGTTGCAGGTCGTCGGCTTCGTACACTTCCCCCATGCCACCCCGGCCGAGAAAACGGACGATCCGGAATCGGTCCAGAATCAGTTCATTTTCTTTGAAGAATCGCTTCTGAGCCGGCACGATTCGGGGGAAATCCGCCAAGGAAATATCGAGCGTGCGGGTCGCGGCGTTCGATGCCACGAGTTGGGCGAGATTCCGTCCCAATTCCTCATCGTCGAGCCGAACCTTTTCGAGAAACGCCGCGCGTTCTTCGGGTGACAGGCTCAGCGCCTGCTCGAAGAGCGGTTTCAGGCGTTCCCAGTTCTCCAGCGTCACGGCGATTTCGAAAGCCGATGAAGCAACCGTTCCACAGCCTTCAGGCGATGCGGCGGAGCGCAATTGCGTCTCGTCGATCGACGCAAATATCCGTGAATCGGTTGGTGGAGTTTGCCGCGAACCGGCGCTGCAAGCCCGGATTCAACGACGCTACCGAGGCTGAACTCCGCGAGCGGGTTTGGGATCGACCCGTTGGCGGCGCTCGCGAAGGCTCGCGTGTTCATTAAGATCGTGCTCCGATTGCTGCATATTATAGCCTATATTCGACCGCGCAAGGAACGCCGTTCGACGAAAAATAGGCTAACAGCCCGCGGCAAAGTCCAGACAGGCTGAAAGCCTGTTCCACCGGGCTTCGAAGCTGCTGATGTCGCATGGTGGGACAGGCGGTTTCGCCTCTCGTTCCAGATGCGCGGGACTTCTGCCACAGGCTGCTGGCCCTGGGGAGTTGCCGGCGGAATATCGCGAGGTTCTTGTTAGCGAACTGGAACAACTGCGTACCGTGAGGCAAGCGAACATCGCCTCAACCGGGCGCGCCGGCAACTCCAGAAAACCTTATTGGACGGCTCGCCCGTTTCTGCACTGCGACGTCCGCTCCATTGCTGGGGTTCGGCGGATCGTTGGAGGAGCTATGCCGCTTCAGCTGGCCTCACGCGCGGCCCCGGTGCTCCTGACGGCTGCGGGCCGCACGGACATCGACTTCGAGTATTCTGGCGCCTCGTTATTTCGCCGCTGAGATCGGCCCGGATGCCAGAAAGCGCTCGGCGCGAGCCCACTCGAATGGAGTCTTCGGTTGGCGGAGGAAGAGGGATTCGCTCGTCCTCAACCCACTGATTCCACGTAACGTGTTGATTTTTCAATTTGCATGATTTGCAAAGTGGCACCAAATTGACGACTTTGGCCGCTTTGACTTGCAAACTCGCCACAGTGATGCCGCCAAACATCCTTTCCTTCTGCACTTGATTTTACACTGTCCTTGGTCCGCAGATGACGTTGGAGATCTCGCCTTCATGGGCGGAGGCATTTTCGCCAAAGTGCCGCTTATCGGAGCGCAGGATTCCAGTTCACCATGAGAGGCTCGCGAGGATGCGTGTCAGTGAGGGGTGAACTCGCAGCCCGATTGAAAGGCTCGATCAACTCTGGACTAATTCTACGGTTTCGCGAACCCGTAGACCAAGCAAGCGTGCAATCTCGCGAAGCCGTGCGAAGCTTGCAGTCTGATAATCGCTAGCTTCGTAGCGCTGGATTTGTTGCGGCTTCACACCCAAACGCCCCGCCAGATCCTCTTGCGTCAACCCCGCCGCGATGCGCGCTTGAATGAGTATCTTCGGCAGTCCTTCGAGAGAATCCAGTTCAAGAATCTTAGGGCCGCCTGTCTTCAATGTCTCGTATTCGTGAAGTTCTGCTACGAGGTCCTGCAGTTGGCTCTTCAACCCGGTCTTTTGTGCCTCCCACAGCTTCGGATGAACGTTCTTCGGCCGGGGCGTCGCTGCCAACTCCTTCAGCGTAGCTCGGAACTTTTCGGCGTTAGCCTTGGTGATGCGATGCTGCCGCTCGTTCTTGATCACAACTCTGCCTCCTGAAGGTTCAACCCCACAATTCCTTTTGGTCGTCCGGTCTCTTTGTCCGTCTGGAAGAACTCCAAGAACACACTTCCGCTTGCGCCCTCGGGCATCTGGGCGGGGAAAAACTCGCCGAGATATTTACGCTTCTGCGCCGTTCTGCCCTTCGAAAAATCAAGAAAAACCGAATCCAAAGCTTCTACGTTCACTCCGTCGACGTCCCAGCAGGCATCGTAGCCGCCCGGGTCGCGCTTAATCGTCACGAAGCTGCCATCGATGTACACTCTGCTGCACCCCGCCCTATTTAATACCTCCAAGGCCAAATGAAGGCCACCGAGCAACTGCCGCCGACGTGAGCTAAAACCGAATCGCGATTGAATCTCATGCCAAGGAGCCCAGTGAATGCCAGCCGGCAGCCTACCGTTGCGATTGAACTCCGGTAACATTATATCAACCCTACAATAATGTTGTGTCGGACCCAGCATCAAGCTCGGTAACCTTCGCCAGCGGTTGATCAGAGGCTGAGGCCTTTAGCGACGCAACGTCGCAACCGACGCCGATGTCTCAGCGACATAGTTAGCGGCCGTCGGGCAGGGCATTCCGGCGGTATTGCTAATGGGACTTCTGGCGTTCCCGCCGCTCAACCGCAGCACCGCGGCGGATGCGTCATACCTTACTATCTCGCTTTTGTCATCGAGCATCGGCGTGACTGCGCTCAACAGTGCCGGGTCATCTCTCTTCGCGATGGCCCACACGACCGCAGCCCGAACGGGCCACTTCTTATCGGAGCAAGCTTTGGCTAAGGCTGCATCAATTTTCGGATCGCGATCGGTGGCAAGCTCTTTCGCTGCAGCCGCCCGCACAGGGCTACGGTCGTCTTTACTGATTCTCTTGAATGCCTCGTACGCTTCACCTCCGAACGGTGCGAACCCAATGCCAGTCTCGAGACCCATCTTTGCCACCGCCTTTGGATCCTTGAACTCGTTCATTTGTGATTTCACAAAGCCGTCCGCACTCTTCCGTTCGCCGATCAGCACCTCGTAGTCGATGTCGTATACTTCCTCGCGGTGTCCTAAAACGAAGAGTGAGTGGGCGGCTGCGAGTACAACTGACGGCTCTACGTCATTCAATGCGGCCTTCAGCTTAGGCACCGACGACTCAGCTCCCATCGGACCGAGAGCGCGGGCGGCTGAGGCCCTGACCTTCGGGCTCGGATCGGCGAGTGCCTTCTCCGCCATCTCCTGCGCCTTCGCGTTATGAGGAAGGAGTCGCAGCGCGTGAACCGCGTCCGCACGCTTCTCGGCCCTGTTGCATGTGAGGCCTTGTTGAAGAATCATCCACGCTCTTGCTGTCGGTTCCTGAGGCACAGTTGAAGGCTTAGCCGCTAGAACCACCAGTGGGATTACAAACATCATGAATATCGGAAACAACTTGTTCATTTCGTCACCCTCTTAGCCAATGCTGGCTGGTTTGTCGCGTTTGAAATAGAACCAGGCGCCGGCGCCCCTGGCTTTGGATTCATCGCGACTTGAGCTGGCACTCCAAGCCAGCCGCCGCCGATTGCCTTGATCAGGACTACTGTCGCGACCATCCTTTGCCCGCTGATCTGAGTGAGTACGCGCCGGTTCGCTAACAGGGCCGTCTGGGCGTAAACCACATCCAGATAACTGACCAATCCGCGGGTATAACGGTTCGTCGCAACCTGCTCGGCCTTCTTTGAGTCATCCACAGCGGCGGTTTCCGACTGAGCCTCGCCTTGCAAAATGCGAAGCGCTGCCAGTTGGTCCTCTACTTCCTGATACGCAGTCAGCACGGTCTTCTGATATTGCGCTAGCGACTCCCGGTAGGCTGCGGCCGCTTGTTCAACTCCCGCGCGGGTGCGGCCGGCATTGAACAGAGGCGCTACTGCCGATGCTCCCAGGGACGCAATGCTGTTGGTCCAGCTGAACAAGCTTGCTGGGCTGGCGCTCTCGAAACCGGCAAGACCCGTGAGCGAGATCTGCGGAAGGTACGCCGCTTTCGCGATGCCGATTTTCGCGGAGGAGGACGCCAAGAACCGCTCAGTTTCGGCGATATCCGGCCGCTGTGCCAGAACGTCCGCCGGGAGGCCGGATGGAATTGACGGCGGCGGACCGTCGAAGGGCGATTTTTCTAGCGAGAATTCCGAGGCTGGACGACCGACCAACACCGCGATTGCGTGTTCCAGTTGCGCGCGCTGGACATCCAGCGATTGAGCCTGTGCCTTGGTTTGATCGAGGAGAGTCTGCGCCTCTTCCACTTCGAGGTCACTTGCTAGCCCTCCCTTCAGACGATTGGTCGTCAGATCCACGGCCTGCTGGAGCTGCTGGATAGTGAGTTGCAGGACCTGCTCTTCGGCATCATTCTCACGCAGACCGTAGTAATCGATGGCCGTGCTCGCTTCCATCGTTAACTGCACGAACCGGAGATCGTCTGCCGATCCCTGCTGCAGCGCGCGCGCAGATTCCAGCGAGCGCCGGATCTTGCCCCACACATCCACTTCATAGCCGAGAGTCAGTGCAATCGGTATGTCGGTATAGGTTGCGGCGAGGCCGTTTGTGTTGCCATTATTCGGGCGATCCTGGGCTTCTCGCGTGCGCGAGACGCTGGCGCCCGCCCCGATGCTAGGAAAAAGAAAGGACCGCGCGTATTTCGTTCCAGCTTCCGCCTGGTCGAAACGAGCGACAGCCGCGCGAATATCGAGGTTGGCGGAGGCGACTTGCGTTTCGAGGCCATCAAGCACGGGATCATTGAACACGCGCCACCAGTCGCTGTAGCCTACGGCTGGAGTTTTGTCCTCGGGCGCCGCCGAAGAGGCAGTCTCCTTGAATTGCGGAGGTACTGGCACGCTGGGGCGCTTGTAGTTCGGGCCGACCATGCAACCACCGAGGGAGATCAGGGAGCCGATTCCGACGGCAAGCAGGTAATATCGCTTCTGGTTTTCGAGAATGTTTTTCATGACCAGCCTACTTTCCCGCGCCCTGCGCGACCGCTACCAGCGCGCCGGAAGTGATTGAATCCGGCGGGTTCGCAACGACACTATCCTTCGCTGTCACGCCGCTGAGAATCTCCACCGTATCGCCGAAGTCGCGGCCGAGCGTCACTTTTCGCAGTTCAATCTTGCTCCTTTGGCCGACAATGGCAACCTGCGGACCGGCGGCCTGGAATAGGATCGAGCTGTTGGGCAGCACGAGTGGAACGAATCCACGAGGGACTTTGAAATGAAAATTCGCGTAAGCGCCGGGTAGCAATTGACCCGACGGGTTCGGCACATCCACCTCGACCAGGAGCGTCTTAGACGCCGGATCAATGGCATTGCTGGTACGTGTGACTCGTCCGCCAAACTTCTTGCCTGGAAGCTCGGTGAGATCCATGGAAGTGCTCGCGCCATCGACGATCTGCTGGCTATATTCTTCCGGCACATTGACGAAAACACGTATGGTGCTGATCTGGGATATGCGGAAGAGTTCGTGGCCAACTCCGCCATTACCGGCGTTGATCAGATCTCCAAAATCGGTCTTTCTTTCAGTGATCACGCCGTCGAAGGGCGCATAGACCTTTTCGAAGCCTTGCATCTGCTCCAACCGGCCCACGTTTGCGGTGGCAGCTTGGACGTTGGCCTGTTGCGCCGCCAGGTTCTGATTGTTCTGATCCACTTCCTGCTGCGAGACTGACTTCGTCTGGATCAAGTCCTGATAGCGCGCGGCGGTGATTTTGGCGAGTTCCAGATTGGCTTCACTCTGGGTGAGC